>OFHA01000730.1_pt1 | contig 26782 bp, 12 predicted proteins | sample 1521891 | NCBI WGS metagenome assembly OFHA01 (sample SAMEA3504089, study PRJEB24116) | mouse gut metagenome | biome: mouse gut; feature: mouse-associated habitat; material: faeces | place: Denmark | collected 2011
ATTTTACATCAAAAAGGAATAGGATTCCTTATATTTTGGGCGTTTTTTGAAAGTTATGTATAATCCGCATAGCCAATCGACGGTTTTGTGGACAGAACTGCGGAAACTCAAGGATATCAAACTTGACAAATGTTGCCTCTGCCCCCTCCATGTCCCTGACAACTATCTTCTGGTATGGGGTGCCTGCCCTGGTAGGCAGTTTATTGATGGACTTTATCAGCACAATGATATCATCCAGCTTCCCCACTGATATATCTTTGATGGAATTAAACATAATTAAGGCCTCCTTTGGCATTTTTTATAATCAATTAGTTGTCACATTTGTAAACAGCCATGATATGACTGTCTGCCTCTGCTTGGCTGCCAAAGGCTTCCTTGCAACCATTGCACACCCACTGATATGCAGCATTTGTATAATGGATGCCATTCTTATTGTTGATGTTATCCTTCTCCAAAGTACTCATTCCAACAATGTGGACACTTTGTGCTTCATTGTAAAGGTTGTTCTCATATGCCACAGTTTCCCCATCTGTTGCCCCTTTCCTGATTTCCTCATAGACAACCAGTGTCTTGCCTGCATATTTTGACAGGTCTGGAAGTGCAATGTTGATGTTCCATGTGCCAGAGCCAGTCCTTGATGCAACAAATTTTGCCTGTGTCAGTGATCCCTGGTTGATTGGCTCAATATTCTTCATTACCCCACTCACTGGGTTGCTGTCCTCTTTGACATACACATTTGTTGTGACATAGTAAGGGCTTCCACTGTCAAGCCCAGAGTAATAGATAGTGTCAACCATCCACTGCCCTTCTGTTGCCTCCATCAGATGGCTCCTGGTGGCAGATGAAACTGCTGTTGTATGGATTCCACCAGTGTAGATTGTCTGCTGTTCATCCAGCAAATCTTTATGCTGCCCTACAAGTGTCCCATTAGGGAGGAACAGCTCCTGGAATACCACAAATTTCCTGTCCTTGAAGCTGACACCAGTGTTGGTTGTCCTTAAGTCAGCCACAAACCTTACTTCCAGTGTCAGGGAACCCAAGTAGTTCTCTGTAGAGGATGCTTTCTGGATGCTGAACTTCTCATCCATTGGATGCCATGCAGACTCCCCTTTCTTCCTCCATCCTGTAGGTTGGACAGTCTTCCCAGATGCATCCACAAATGGGTTGCCATAGTTTCCTGAGTTCATGGTTGTCTCCACCAGTGCTGACCTTAAATAGTATTCCTGGTTCTCCTCAAGCCCTGCAAGCTCCACAGTGTCAATGATTTCAGCATCTGTGTCCACATTTGCCATGTGTGAGTTTGTTGCTGTAGCCTTGGCAGAAGTATGCACATCTGGCACATAGAAGGTCTGGTCTTTGTCCCATTTGTCCTTATGGTCAGCTATGCTCACACCATCCAAAAACAGCTCCTCATACACTGCATACCTGCCACCTGCAAGCTCTAAGCTGTCCACATGGAAAACCACATCCACTTCCCCATTTGCAGAGCCTGGGGTGAAGTACTTCTTGTCTGCCTGCACATGCTGCTGGTTTACCTTCACAACCTTCCCTGTCCTTACATCAATTAAATGCCCAACAATCTCATAAGTCCTGTTTGGCATCAGGTTTTCATAATACACAGTGTCATAGACAGTTGCTTTGGCTACAAGGCTGTAAGAACCCTTCCTCTGGCAGATTTGGGACTGCCTTAAGTGTGCCTCAGCCTCCTGCATGGTGTAGAACTTAGTCCCACAGTAATCACATTTGTATGCTGCAAACCCTATCACATGGTTCCTGTCCCCATCCTTTGGCTCTTCCCCAAGGTTGTAGGCAACTGCCTTTGTCCTTATGGCTGGGTGGTAGATGGTCTGGTTCTCATCATTGATGTCCTTATGGTTTGCCACAGCAAGGAGTTCATCAGATGCATCCCTGCTGTTCTTTAAGTACAGCTCCTCATACACTACCAGTGTCTCAGAGGAGAATTCACCCTCATCAGTCATGAAGTGGTCTGCATTGCCTTGCAGGATGACAGGCCCTATAGTCCCATTGGGGCTGTCTGGCACAAACTCCAATGTGCCTTCAATTTTATCCCCATTTGCATCCCTGATGGGGCTTTCTGTCTTTGTGTCTGAGTCTGGTTTGTCCATCAGGCATGCCTTCAACACATAAGTCTGCCCTGGGAGCAGGTTCTCATAGGTCACATAATCATGGATGGTAATGAGGCCATCCATCTTTGAGATATTTGTGCCAGTCTCACTGTCAAAGGCATGTGTCCTGATTTTTGGGATGTGGATGGTCTGGTCCCTGTCATTGATGTCCATGTGCCTTGCAACAGTCACATAGCCATCAGGAGTCCTTTTCTGGAGTTCCTCAAACACCACAAGTGTCCTGCCCTCAAAGGTATGCCCATCAAGCTGGAACACAATCCCATTGTATTCTGTGCCATCTGGGAGCCTGTTCCCATCCTCAGGGATGATATAGCCATAGGCATAAGCCTTCCTTGGCACATCATCATTGTCAGATGGGTCCTGCAATTCCATAACATACTTCTCCTGGGAAGTGTTTTCCCTGGTGGAGAAGGAAGTTTCCATCTCTTGCAGGATGCCCTTGTCATCCACAACAACTTCCCCTGTTTCCTTGTCTATCAGCTTTGATATAAGCCTGTACTCTGTGTCAAGCTCAAGGTGGGAGTAGTACACCCTGTCTGTGATAATCATGTTGCCTTCTGCATCAGCAATGTGCCCATTGGTTTTTGGGTTCAGTGCAACTGTGTCAATGATGGGGATGATAACCCTCTGCTCCTTGTCCCAGAAATCCCTGTGGGCTGCCACAAGCCTTGTGCCTGCCCCTGTTTTCTCATAGACTTCTTCATATGCCACTATGATTTTGCCTGCAAGCTTTGAGGCATCAAACTTATACTCCATCACCCACTGGCCTGAGCCTGTGGAATCTGGGATGGCATCCATTTCTGCCTCCACCCTTACATCCTTTGAGTCTGTAAGCACACTGCCAGTCTCCATGTCAATGAGCTGCCCCCTGATGACATAGGAAAGCCTTGGGTCAAAGCCCTTGTATGTGATGGTGTCAGTGAGCAATGCATCTTCCTTTGCATCCAGCACTTTTGTCTTTGTGCCTGCATCCAGCAGGGAAGTCTCAAGTGTTGGGTTTATGTAGACTGTCTGGTTCAAGTCCCCAATGTCAGTGTGCTTTGCCACAAGGATTTCATGGTCTGCACCATCATAACTGGTGACAAGGTACAGCTCCTCAAATACCACAAAAACCCCATTGTTCTGCTTGTTTACATCAAAGGACAGCCTGACTGAGCCAGAAGATGACTCTGGCTGGAACACAAGCTCATTTTCAGATGCCCCTCCTGCAAGGATGTCTGTGCCTGCATGGATGGTGCTGTTTTTGTCCACCACTTTCCCCTTCAGCTTGTAGGTAAGCCCAGGGATGAGGTTGTCATAGGAAAATGTGTCAATAATCCTTGCCCTGTCTGGGCTTGCAGTTGCAAATATATCCTCCACCATGGCCCTTGTCCATACTTTTGGGATATGGTCAGTCTGATCCTCATCCAGTATGTCCTCATGGTCTGCCACAAGGAAGGAGCTTTCCCCATTGAGCAGGTACAGCCTTTCAAACACTACCAGTGTCCTTCCTGCAAAGGACTCTGCATTGAGGTCAAAGATTACCCCTCCCTGCTGTGTGGGCTTGATTGTCCCATCCACAGCATCTATGGTGACTGGGGTTGTAATCACCTGCTCTGTGCCAGAGTCATCCACAACAATCTTACCAGTGGACTTGTCCCTCAGCTCAGACACCAGCTTGTACTTGTATTTTGGGTTCAGCTTCTTATAGTTCACAGTGTCATGGATTTTCAGTCCCTTTTCAGCATTTGAGATGTGGTTCCTGGTTTTTTCATCCAGTGCAAGGGTGTCTATGTATGGCAGGTATGCCCTCTGGTTTTCATCCTCAAAATCCTCATGGTCTGCAATCAGCACCCACTGGCCTGAGCCATTGCTGTTCTTTTCAATGTAAACATACTCATAGACCACAATGGTTTTCCCTGCAAGGGTGTTTTTTATTGTGCCATCTGGGTTTTTCACCAGTGCTGCAAAGCTGATTGGGATGTCCCATGTGCCAGATTCAGATGCTGCTGTGAATACCTGCTCTGGGACTTCCACAGTTTCCCCATGGACATCCACCAGTTCCTTCTTGGTTTCCACATCAATCACTTTTGTCTTTACCTTATAGTCTGCACCCACCATCATTCTGGAGTAGGAGATAGTGTCAGTGAGGCTTACAGTTTCCCCTGCATAGGAGACATCCAGGCCAGTCTCATTGTCTTTCAGCTTTGTGGTGATTTTTGGGATCAGGAAGGACTCTGACTCATCCCCAAGGTCCTTGTAGTCTGCCACAAGCTCACTGCCAAGGGAAATCTCCACATAGGACACATACTTCCTGTCCCCACACCCTGTGGCATCAAACTCAAAGGAAATGTCCCATGTGCCTTCCCCAGTTTCACTTGCAATCTGTTTCTGTGTAGCCTGCATGTTGAAAATTTCATTGTTGTTTGCATCCAGGGCAGGAGCCTGGGTTTTCACATCCATCAGCCATGCTTTGACAGTATATTCCCTCCCTGGCTCATAGTTCTTATAGTAAATGGTGTCCTTCAGCACCTGGAACCTTGTGCCATGCCCTTCCTGCAAGGTGTCATCCTTATACATGCCTGCATAGATGATGCCTTCCCCATCCAGGCCTTTCCTCTCATTCTGTGTGCTGATGATGTCTGTCTTTTGGTCAGGGAAAGTCAGCATCTCAAGCTTGTCATCCATGCTTGTTGCCACACCAAGCCCACCATTCAGCACATTCCCTTCTGCATCTGCACCCCAGATAACCCTGCCTGTACCATCAGCCCCTTCTTTTACTTTGTGGTAGTTAATGAACACTATTGTATGCCCTTTTAAGGCTGTGCCATCCACAATTGCACCCACCTCAAACCTCACAGTGTCCCCAGCATTGATGCCCTTATTTGCAGTACTGAATTCTGTCTTATATTGCTCACTGGTTGTATCAGGGTCTGAGTATTCACTTTTGTTTCTCCAATTCACCCTAAGGAATTTTTTGTCATTCAAATCATAAATCTTTGTGGTTATTGTGTAGGTTGCATCCACCTTTGGCAGTGTCTTTACCTTTATTTTGTCCAGGATGGAAACTGCCCTGGATTGGGAGTCAGCATACTGCTGGTTGGTGTCAAGACATATGGCACTTGTGGAAATCTCAGGGTATTCTGGGTTGTCATCAATAATGATGGCAGCACCTTTCTCATTCTTTGGTATCCAGTCATTGTCTGTATTGATGATAGGTTCATTCATTATTTTCCCATCCACACTGTACTGGTGGATAATCTTGCCTTCACTGTTCACCATTTCAGCAATATACAGTGCCAGACCTTCTGAGAGCTTGGTGGTTGGTGCTTTCCCAGAGCCATACCCTTCCATTGTGCCAGAAAGGGAGAAACCAACAGGTGGCTCCACTTCCCTGACAACATAAGTCCCTGCCTGCCCAAAGTACCTGGTGTACTCTGCCTTGTCAGAGGTCAGGAAGTCATTCTGGAAGAACCTGTTCCCATCCCCATCCTCTTCATAAAGGAAGTTCCCAGACTCATCCACCTTAGGGTAGCAGTCAATCCCATACTTTGCATTGATGCCATCCCTGCCTGCTGCCTCCCTGTATGGGGCTGAGCCAAGGCCTGCATCATTTGCCAATCCTGTCCTGAAGGTGAATGTTGCAGTGAGGCTCCCTTTTTTGGCAGCCTCCAATGCACTGCCAAATTTCTGCCCTTTGTAGAAGGCAACCTCAAACCTTGCATTGGAGAGGTCTGCATTATTATAGGTATTGCCACCTGCATTCCTTTTATATAAGTAGAGGTAGAGTGGCCCACTGCCTTTGATGGGGGCACTCTGGTCTTTGTCATTTATGTCAGCATGGTCTGCAATCAGAACCCAGTCTTTTGAGCCATTGTTGGTTTTCTCAATATAGAGGTACTGGTACACCACAATGGTTTTCCCTGCAAGGGTGTTGGTTACAATGTTATTTCCATCAGTCCTCACACCTGCTATGGAGAAATGCACCTTATGCTCCCCATTTGAAGAACTTGGGGTGAATGTTTTGTCAGCATCCCTTACAGAAGCCTTGCTGCCCCTGGCATCCACCAGCTCCTTGCCTGTCCCCAAGTCCATTACCACAGTTTCCACCTTGTAGTTGGCATTTGGGATTAAGTTCTTGTAAGTGATGGTGTCCTCAAAGCTGATGGTTGGGCCATTTTCAGCAATGTTAGTGTTTGTCTCCTCACACCTGAGCTTTGTGGTGATTTTAGGAACCAGGAATGTTTCCTTCTTATCATTGATTTCTTTATGGTCCACAATCAAATGGTCATTTTCATACACTTCCACATATGCCACATATTTCTTCCCCTTGCTGTCTGTGGCATCAAAATTGAATGGGACATCCCATGTGCCACTGCCAGATGCGCTTGTAGTCCTTTTTTCTTCATTTATGCCACCAACCATGTTCCCAGTTTCAGCATCCACAAGCCAATATTTAACAATATATGGCCTCTTTTTCTCAAGGTTGGTGTAAGTGATAGTGTCCTTAAGTGCCTGGTCTTTGCCTGCATAAATGATGGACTCTCCAGTGCCTGCCTTCCTGTTGGCATCTGTACCAATAATGCTTGTGGAAATCCCATCAATGATGTAGATCTGCTCCATTTTATCATCCTTGCTGGAGGCTTTGCCAAGGCCATCATTTTCCCCTTTGCCCCAGATGGCAGAGCCTGAGCCATCAGCCCCCTGCTTTACAAGCAGGTAGTTCACAAATACCAGGGTATGCCCTTTTAAGTCAGAAATATCCACTGTGGCTTCCACTTTGAACTGCACCTGTGAGCCAGCATTCACATGCCCATCAGCCCCTGTGCTGAACTCTGTCTTGAACTCTCTCCCAATTTTGTTATCCTCTGAATAATTACTTCTTTTCTTCCAGCTCACTGAAAGAGGTATATCAGCCCTGTCATCTTCTGTGCCAAGGTCATACAGCTTTGTGGTTACAAAATATTTTGCAGAAATGTTTTCCATTGTGTCAATGGTAACAGTGTCCTGCACACTGATAGTCCTGTAAGCAGAGCCTGCATACTGTTGGTTAGTGTCCAAGCAGACAGCAAGGGAAGAAAGGTTTGGGTTGTCTGGGTTGTCCTCAACCACCACAGCAAGCCCCTTTTCTTCTTCTGGTGTGCCTTCAGGAAGGTTGCTGGCATCTAAAATATTTTCAACAATTGGTTTCCCATCCAAAAAGTATTTGTGGTATTTTCTTTCTTTTCCACCTGCACCAGTAAATGTCTCAACTTTTATTTTCAAGGCAAGCCCTTCTGTGATTTTTGAGGTGCTTGGAAGAGGGTATTCCTTTTCCTCCTCCTGGATGATTCCATCATTGTTTTTGTCTATGTAGCCAACCCCACCCATTTCTCCTGAAAGAGAAAATCCAACAGGTGCTTCAATCTCCCTTATGACATAGGTTCCCTGCTTTCCAAAATAAGCATTGTATTCATCCTTCCCATCCACAAGGAAGTCATTCTGGAGTTTGGGGTTGTCAGGATCAGTCTCATCCAGTATGAGTTCCCCCTCATCACTTATCTTGGGAAAGAAATCAACACCATAAGTAGCCTTAATGTCTTCCCTGTTTGCCATGTCTTTAAATATTAAAGAACCCACTTTATTCACATTAGCAGTTTTGAAAGTGAATGTTGCTGTTGGCTTGCCTCTTTTCAAAGCATTGGATGCATTATCATAATACTGGTCTTTATAATAAATCATCTCAAACCTTGCATTCTCAAGGGTTGCACTGTTAATTTTTTCCCCACCAGCACTTTTCTTATATAAATATAGATATAAGGGGTCTTTTGTGTCTGTAGAACCAAGTGTGTAATTTACCTTTATTAATCCGCCTCCCATTTGTCTGGTTAATGTCATGCGTGCTGTATAGATCCCAAGGACAAAATGCCCACCATTGGCATCATGCTGGTCATCCAAAATCCTGATGGCTATTGGTCCAGTTTCCTCCATGCCATGTATGGCATTGTTCCTTCCGTCTTCACCCAATGCAGGAGTGTTAATGTGTGTGCAGTAAAGTTGCAAGTAACCCAAGTCCCCTAATTGCTGGATGAGTTGGTTCACCTTTCCCTTTTCCTCATCAGTAATTCCAGAGGGGTTTTGGGCAGAACCACCATCTATGGTCCCACCTGCTGAAAAATTCCCCAAATTAAGAAAGAATACAGCATCAGTGGCTGATTCATGCATTGATGCATAGCTTTCACTGCTGGCACCTGGTGATCCATTTACATAATTCAAAAGCCTTGTAAGAGAGTCCTGCATTTTAGTGTCATAAGGAGTAAACACATTTGTGATGATAGAGCCAGGGATAGCCTCAAGGAGCTGGCTGCTTTCACCAGGATAATAATAGGAAGTGGTTGTCCCAAATAGTGGCTTTTCTAAAATTTCTATAACTTCTTCATCCACTGGCTCTGGCAGTTCCATTTTTGATTCCATATCGCTGAAAGAGAATGTCCCATCCACAGCCTCAGCCTCATCAATGAGGTTTAATAATTCATCAGACAGGTTGCTTTTTCCTTCAGTGACTTCAATAGAGTTAATGGAGGCAGGGGATCTTTCAATAGTCATATCCCCTGTGTCTGGGTCATATGTGTATGCAGCACCATCAACAGGGAGGCCATTCACAAGCACATTCAAATTGTCTGGATCCATCCCCTCATCTACCTGGATGTCGGTTTGCAAGGAAAAAATCTTCTGGTCATATGCTGAAAGCTCTACTTCTTCCTTAAATTCATCCACAGAAATGGAATGCACCTGGGATGTCATGTCTTCTGTTTCAGATTCTCCAGCACCCCTCCCAATTTTGTTGAAAACCTGCATAAATTGGACTTGTAAATTAAGTAGGATATTTTGTGCGCCCTCATCTCTATATAATTCTTTTGGGATGTACAGAAGGCCAGTTTTTTCATCATAAACACATCCATTTACTGCCTCTCCATTGGTGTTGGTATGGGCCACTGCAAAATCCTGGACTCTATAAGCAGAATCTTTGATCATGGTGTTGGCATAGGCAACATAATACTCATTGTCTGGGTTCAGATCATACACAACCACATAAGTTCTTAGTTGTGCTAAGAATTTTTTTACATTTTCATGCATATGTGCATCACCTTGCTCAATGCTGCCAATGACAGAATCAATGGTATCTGAATCTTTTACATAGTTTCCATCAAAAAGGGTATTTTTGACAAGGAGGATGTTTGATATCCTTATATGACTTCCATCAACAGTGGCATATTTTTCATCCAGGTTGCTTTTTATGTAACTTTCAGTAATCACATCTGCCACTACCTCATCTACCTCATCTTTTGAAATTTCCATATCTTCAGTAATGTCATGATATTCAATGCCATCAGAGGATTTTGATTTTTTATCATCCTCAATGTTTATGGTAGCAGTAGAAGAAAAAGTGACTTCTACAGAAACATTTTTCTCAGGCATGGAAAAGGAAAAGGCATTATCCACTGTGTCTGCCTGTGAAAGTGTTTTGCCAGTTTCAGAGTCTTTTAATGCCAGTGTTTCCACATAATACCCATCATCAGGGATACATTCTATTTCTACTTCATCCCCTGCCTTGAATGCCCACAATGAGCCATCATTTTCAATTTCTTCCATCTCTCCGTCATCATTAATGTGCATCATCTGATAACCATCCTGGGATGCAGATGAATTGTTCATGCTGTCCTCAGAAAACTGGATCAGCCCATTCTCTGTATCAGTTAATGTCACTGTATAATTGCCATCAGAGTTACTTTCAACAGCATGTGAGACATTCACAATTCCTGCTGGAACACACATCAGAGAAGCTAACAGTGCAGAGGTAGCCTTTTTCAAAAACTTAATCATCAATTTAATCTCCTTTCATATTTTTTTAGTCTTTTCAATTGTTGTATCTCAATGAATATGTAACTTTTTTCTTTGAAGGGAGGGTGGAGCAGTGGAAATAATCAAAAAAACAGTTCCCTGCTTGAACAGAGAACTGTTTTTTTTTAATAATACCAATTGTATGTGCCTCCTGCATGTGTTTCTTTGCAAACCTTATATACGCTCTCACAATGCTCATTCATTCTGAGCATATTCCCAGACATGATAGCTGCACATGTATTACATACGAAATAAAGCCCTTTCTCTTCCCCAGATGTTTTTACTTTGATAGTTTTAGTCTTTCCATAGATAATTTTTCCATGTTTTCCCTTTGTATAAGCTCTGACTTTAATTGTGTGATTTTCACCAGGAGTCAAGCCTTTTATGGTATATGTGGTATTTTTAGTGGTTTTAGCATAAACAAGGGGAGTCCTCAAACCTTTTATTTTCTTCTGATAAATTAAGATTTGATAGCCTATGGCTCCCTTAACCTTATTAAATCTGATTTTGATAGAGCTGTCATTTCTATACCCATCCCATTTGCAACTTGTTTTCACCTTCTTCAGCCCTTTCACCTGCCCTGGCTTTTTTACTTTGGCAGATTTAACAGCTTTGGCATCCTGGGAAACCTTGGCACTGCCAAAAAGGTTTGACTGTCTATTAATCACACCATCTGGCTCTGCCTTAGGCAGTGTGCAGAATTCAACAGCAGTTACAGAAGTCAGTAAAAATACAAATACCATGGCAATCACAATGGATATCAGGGTTGAATGTTTCATCTTCTTCATTTTTTTCAACATTTTTTATGTCCTCCTTCATAAATTATTCATTTTTTATCTATATTATAAACTTATTGTTGAAAAATATCAACAAAAAGAGAAATTAAAAGAATTTTGGAAAGAAGGAGAACAAGTTGAGTCCTCCTTCTTTTTCTTTTTCCTTTTTATATTCTTTTTTAATATGGGGAAGAGAGGGAAAGAAATTTCCATCACTGGAGAGGTATAACTTTTTTTATGTTTATAAATCAGAAGTTTTTTAGGAAATAAAAAAAAGAGAATTCTTTCTCCTTCTTTTTCTGTTCTTTTTCTAAAGGTATATTGGGTCTACTGCATCCTTTACTTCTGCTTCATAGTCAATCCTGATGACAGCATTGCCTGACTGTCCACCAGAACCTCTTGTTACAAAACCAAGCACAATGTATCCAGTTGCTTTCCCTTTCTCTGGCTTATTGTCCTGCCTGTCAAGAACCCTAACATAGATTCTTCCAACTCCAGGTGGCATCTCCTCTAAGCTACCTTGATCACCATACCCTTCAAGTGGGACATAAACATGGGCACATGCTGCACCAACATCACCAATCTGTTTCAGGAAAGATGCAAACTCAATTTCATCAGACATATTTGCAAAATGGACAGTAAATGGGCTGTTTGAACTCACTGAGTTATACCATGTGGTATCTGTATTGTTTAAGATTGCAGTTATGAAATCTGCAGCATTTTGGTCTTCATTTTGGTTCCCATCCCAACTTATCCAAACATTTGTAAGGTTGCTATTGCTGCCTTGACCAAATGTATATTTAAGACCAACTGGGATATCTCCACCCCAACCCTCTGTTGGCACTTCATCAATGCTGTCAACTGTTACTTTTGTCCTTGATGGCATGCCAGCACCTGAACTCAAACCAGGGAGTGTTGGTGGCCCAGCCGCTGCATCCTCCATAAGATTCAAAATTTCATCAGATAAAGTGTTGCTATCTTCAGTCACCTCAACAGAATTTATGGATGCAGGGGATGCATCAATCACCAAATCACCTGTCTCTGGGTTATACATATAATTATCTTTTTCCATTGGGAACCCATTAACAACAACATTTAAAGTGTCTGCATCCATGCCTTTTTCAACATTGATAGAAGTCTGCAAAGAGAAAATCTCCTGGCTATAGGAAGAAAGCTCCACCTGTTCTTTATCCTCATCCACTGAGATGGTATGCAACTCAGATGTCATGGGTTCATCATCACTCCTGCTGATTTTATTGAAAACCTGCATGAACTGAATTTGCAGATATAAGAAAATATTTTTGCCATTATCGCCCATATATAAATCTTTTGGGATATACAGCAAACCAGTTTCTTCATCATAAATACAGCCATTAACAACTGTGCCACTGACATCATTTACAGCAATAGCATAATCCTGCACTGTGTAAGCGCTATCCTTTATCATAGTGTTGGCATAAGCCACATAATAATCATTTTCTTTCCCCAAATCATACACTATGACACAAGAATCAAGCTGTGAAATAAATTTCTTTAGGCTTTCTTCACTGTCTTTATCATTATTTTCTATGCTACCCATAACTGTATTAATAGTGTCATCCTTTTTTATGTATTCTCCATCAAAAATTGAGTTCTTAACAACAAGTATATTTGCAAGTGAAATTTTATCGCCAACAGTGGCATATTTTTCATCAAGGTTACTTTTGATGTAACTTTCTGTAATCACATCAGCCACAACCTCCTCAACTTCCTCTTTGCTGATATCCATATCCTCTACAATGTCATGGTATTCAATGTCATTGTCAGAGGATTTTGATTTTTTTTCATCCTTAATGTTAATTGTGGCAGTGGAAGAGAAAATAGCCTCCACAGATATATTTTTCTCTGGCATCTCAAAGGAAAAAACATTATCTACTGTATCTGTCTGAGAAAGTGTTTTACCAGTCTCAGAGTCTTTTAAAGAGAGTGTTTCCACATAATACCCTTCATCTGGAATGCACTCAATCTCAACATTGTCACCAGAATTGAATGCCCACAATGATCCATCATTATCAATCTCTTCCATCTCTCCATCATCACCTATTTGCATCATTTGATAGCCATCCTGGGATGCAGATGAGTTGTTCATGGAACTTTCTGAAAATTGGATCAGTCCATTCTCTGTATCAGTTAATGTCACTGTATAATTGCCATCAGGGTTACTCTCAACAGCATGTGTGACATTCACAATTCCAGTAGGTATGCACATCATGGATGCAAGCAATGTAGAAGTAGCTTTCTTAATGAATTTAAACATTATATTTAATCTCCTTTCTCATTTTTTATTTTAGAAGTTTCATTGATCCATACAAATATGAAATTTTTTGGTGAGGAGGTGTGTAAGATAATTAAAAAAAACAGTCTTGGACTTGTCATCCAAGGACTGTTTTTTTTCAAGAGTACTGTATAAATATAAAGGTGAGCATCTTTTATTTCACAGAATCTATTGACAGAAAAGGAAGGATATGGGAAGGTGTAAAAGAAGAAAGAAATGTTATTTTAGAAAACAGTGTAGAGTGTTTGTGTACTGCACCTGGTGTGGAGTGCCTGTATTTCAGGGTATCCTATGTTTTCTCCATCATCATTAATGTGCATCATTTGGGTGTAGAGTCCATGTATTTCAGGGTACACTTTGTTAAGGCAAAGAGAAACCCTTATAACTTTGAGGTTATAAGGGTTTTCTTTTTTTATCAACACTATTCTTTACCAGGAAAATCTTTAGAAATTATTCCTTTTCAGATTCCTGCTTATATCAGGCTCACATATGATATACTTTGCAGTCTGAGGGATGACATTCCTTACAAAATTCAGTGCATGCTTATCCATTGTTTCATCAAGGATATTCCTGTTTTTGGCAGAATGAGACAGTCCTGGTGGTTTTCCTCCAGCCTGTAATAAATCCACTGCCAAAAACCTTGCCATCCTGCCAAATCCAAAATTTTTGGCATTCCACAGATACCCCCACAAATGCCCTATTTATAGGCTTCCTGGCAATCTTACAACTGTAATATGCCAAAAATCTCTTTCAATATGCCAAAAACATTCCCCTATTTTGCCAAAAATTTAATTTTTGGCATTCTCCATATAATCCCTGAATCCCTTTATTTCTGGGCATTTCAGCCATTTCAATCATTAGGCATCTGCCAAAAATCCTGCCAAAAATATCCCCATTCTGCCAAAAACTAAATTTTTGGCACTCCCTCCCTGTTTTTGGCACTTCCCAGATCACCTCTATCAACTGAAATCCCTCCCTCTCTCCTATCTTCTTTCCTCCAGATTTTCCCTCCCCAAAAACTGCCAAAAACCTTGCCAAAAATCCCTCCATTCTGCCAAAAACTAAATTTTTGGCATTTCCACAACAATTTTTAGTGCAAAACTACTAACATCCCAGTCCACTCTATCCATATTTTTATTAACATCCAACAAATTCCATCTGCCAAAAACACCATTTCCAAAAAATACTATGTCATGGCAGAAGCTCTATATCCCCATGGCAGATTTTATCCTATCCTCCCTCCTCTTCTTCTCCTCTCTTCTTCCTCCCTCTTTTTTTCCCAAAATAATATCATAAAACTCCCTATCCTCCCTCACCACATCACCCCCATATTTCCTCCTCTTTCCTCTCTCTTTTTCTCTCTCCAAAAACAGAAACACCTCCCCAGGAACCCCCAGCCTTTCCAATAGAATGGAAGAAAGAAAAAAAGAAAAAGAAGAATAGCTGCCTTGCCTTGAGCATGAGATTTTTAAGGCAGGCTTAGGGGAATGGAAAGAAAGGAAAAAGGAAGAAAGAAAGGAAGAAAAGAATCCTCTTTTTCAGCCCCAGAAAGGTTGCCTCCCTCTCTCCAGGGAAAAGAAAGAAATCCCCCAGAACCCCAGTGTTTCCAAGGGAAAAGGAGGAAAGGAAAAAGAAATGGATGGCTTTAGGATAAGATTTTTAAGAGGAATTCAGGGGAAAAAGGATGGAAGAAAGAAAGGAAAAAGAAAGGAAAGAATGCTCTTTTTCAGTCTTTCAGGGGGGCTTTTCTCTCTCCAGAAAAAGGAAGAAATCCAGTGGTTTCAAGGGAAGGAGAAGGGAAAGAAGAAAGAGAAAAAAGATGAGGTGCTTGGATTAGAAGATAGGATATTTAGGGGCAGGTTAGAGGAAGGGGAGGAAGGAAGAAAAGAAAGAAGAAGACCTTGCAAGATGTGTGTCTCACAAGGTCCTCTGTTTACTCTTTTATTCTGTTTTTTGTTGCCCTATCAGGATAAATTATAAACTGCCAGCAGAATATGAAGCTTCTGCTGTGACAGTAGCTACTATTCGAACTCTATCGTCCCTGGCGGCTTCCCAGTACAGTCATAAACCACCCGGTTCACCCCCTTCACCTCATTCACAATCCGGTTCGTAACCTTATTTAGTACCTCCCAAGGAATCTGTGCTGCCTCAGCAGTCATAAAGTCGCTAGTATTCACTGCCCGCAGGGCAACCGCATAATCGTACGTGCGGAAGTCCCCCATCACGCCCACAGAACGCATATTTGTCAGCGCTGCAAAATACTGCCCCAGCCCTTTATCCAGCCCGGCCTTTGCAATTTCTTCCCGGTAAATGTAATCGGCTTCCTGGACAATCTTTACTTTTTCTTCCGTGACCTCCCCAATGATGCGGATACCAAGCCCTGGCCCTGGGAAAGGCTGGCGGAATACAAGATGCCCTGGGATGCCAAGCTCCAAGCCGGCTTTACGCACTTCGTCCTTGAAAAGCATCCGCAGGGGCTCTATGATTTCCTTAAAATCTACCACGTCCGGGAGCCCGCCTACGTTATGGTGGGATTTAATCACTGCCGACTTCCCAAGTCCGGATTCGATAACATCAGGATAAATAGTTCCCTGCACTAGGAAGTCCACAGCGCCGATTTTTTTAGCTTCTTCTTCAAACACGCGGATAAATTCTGCGCCAATAATTTTACGTTTTTCCTCCGGCTCAGTAATGCCTTTTAATTTTCCATAATATCTCTGCTGCGCATTGACCCGGATAAAATTCAGTTCATATGCGCCATTCGGCCCAAACACTGCTTCCACCTCATCCCCTTCATTTTTACGGAGCAGGCCATGGTCTACAAAAACGCAGGTCAGCTGTTTGCCAACCGCCTTGGATAGCAGGACTGCCGCCACAGAAGAATCCACGCCGCCGGACAATGCGCAGAGCACCTTGCCATTCCCAATTTTTTTCCGCAGGCTTTGGATAGCAGTTTCCACAAAGGAATCCATTTTCCAGTCCCCAGCGCAGCCGCATATGTTATGGACGAAATTTGCAAGCATTTTCATGCCTTCTTTGGTATGCATTACCTCTGGGTGGAATTGGGTGGCATACAGCTTTTTTTCTGGAGATGACATTGCAGCGGCTGGGCAAGCGGAAGTATGAGCCGTAATATGGAAGCCTTCCGGCACTTTGGCAATATAATCGGTATGGCTCATCCAGCAAATGCTTTTGGGGGACACGCCCTCAAACATAGCATCTGTGGTATCCACTTCCACCTCTGTGTGGCCGTATTCGCTGATAGGGGCAGTTTCCACCGTCCCGCCCAGCAGATGGGCCATTACTTGGGAACCATAACAAATTCCCAGAATCGGAATCCCCAGTTCAAAAATTTCCTTTGGGCAGCGGGGGGATGATTCCCCATAAGCGCTGTTTGGCCCCCCAGTAAAAATAATCCCTTTGGGAGCCATGGCAGTTATCTCAGCCAAATCCATCGTATATGGCCTTACCTCACAGTACACATTGCACTCCCTCACGCGCCGGGCAATCAATTGATTATACTGCCCGCCGAAATCAAGGACAATTACGGTTTCTCTATCCAAAACTTTTCCCTCCTGTATCTACTTTCTTTCGTAAATGGAAACCATTCCCACGCATATCCAGAGCCTAGACTATATTTTAGGGAAATATTTTCCAAATCCCTGCTCTGCCGTTTCAGGCAGCCTTAACCAGCCAGCGTGGAACCTCAATAGTATCTTCTTTTCCCCATTATATCGGAGGAACCTGTAATTTACAAGAGAAAAAAGGGGAATTCCAATATTCCCCCTCTTTTTAATAAAAAGATTAGGTTGCCAAAGGTGCTTTTGATACCCTAACCCAAAAACAAAACATGGACAAAATTAAACCATGCACAAAATCTGCTTAGATTATCCAAGCATCCCTCCTAAAAGCATAAGTGCCAGCACACTTTGTCACTGGAATTTCTGCTAAAAAGACTTGGCATTGCCCAAAAAGCAAGGTAGCTAGCATATTTTACCACATTAGAATTGTTGCAAAACAGACTTGGCATTGCCCAAAAACACGGGTAATGAAACACTCTGGCAGGCTGGGATTACTGCCAAAGGAACTTAGTGTACCCCGGCCTATCCCAATCCCCTGCCAGTTTTTTACTTTTTATTTTTATGGTTCCATGCCCTGTTCTTTATTGCGGTACTGCACTGGGGTTATCCCATACCTTTTTTTAAACAGGCGGTTGAAATGCTCCACATTCTGGTAGCCTACGCTGTCGGCAATATTTTCCACCGTCATATTTTTCGTTTTCAGCAGCGTACGGGCTTTTTTCAGGCGGACATTTTTCACGATGTCGCCAAAAGTTTTTCCAGATTTCTCCCGGATATATTTGGAAAGGTAGGGCTTGGACAGATGCATGTGCCCTGCCAGTTCATCCAAGGTCACTGTCAAGTAGTGCTCTTGGATATAATTCATAATTTCATTCAGCCGTTCGTCACGGCCTTGGCCAGCCTGCTGGATTTGCTCCAGCTTATTGACTGCTACGCAAAGAGCCTCAATGGAGGATTTGATAATATCTTCATCAATTCCTACGCCCCAGTACAAGGTTTGGTTGCAGGAAATCCCCACATAGGACACTGCTTTTGCCGAGGAACCCCGGGACAATGAGTGTTCTTCGTAAACGGACAGTTCATAGCTGATATTAAAATATTGCTTTAATGCGTTGCTCACCGCGTCAAGGCGTCCATTCCCATTTCCTGTCACGTTGCGTTTTTTGCCGCCATGATGGACGGTAACTTCTGCCAGCATCCCATTTTTCTGCCGGAAATGGCATTCTGGGATCTGGAAATGGGGCATATTCCCCACATAATGTTCCTCAAAAATTTCATATACCCGGGCGGGGGAAAGCTCCATATGCTGGTGGTCGGACACGCCTTTTACCATATAGCCTACTTCTTCCTTCATTTGATCCGGGATTGTGATGCCGTAATTCTGTTTTAAAATATAGCCCACCCCGCCTTTCCCGGACTGGCTGTTGATACGGATGACATCGGAATCATAAGTGCGCCCCACATCCCTGGGGTCAATGGGCAGGTAAGGCACCGTCCATGCCCCATCTGGCTTCTGCTCCCGACAGGCCATCCCTTTGGCGATCGCATCCTGGTGGGAACCGGAAAATGCGGTAAACACCAACTCCCCTGCATAGGGCTGCCTTGGGGAAACCTGCATACGGGTGCAGCATTCATAAGTTTCCGCAATCCTTGACATATTGGTAAAATCCAGTTTTGGGTCAACCCCATGGGAAAACATATTCATGGCAAGGGTCACGATATCTACATTCCCGGTACGTTCCCCATTTCCAAACAATGTGCCTTCAATCCGGTCTGCCCCGGCCAAAATGCCGAATTCCGCATCGCAGATGCCTACGCCCCGGTCATTGTGGGGATGGAGGGAAAGCACTACATTTTCCCGGTATTTCATATGCTTGCTCATATATTCCACCTGCCCTGCAAAAATATGGGGCATGGCATTTTCCACCGTGGTCGGGAGGTTGATAATGGCTTTCTGCCCCGGCGCAGGCTGCCACACGTCAAGGACAGCATTACATACTTCCAGCGCATAGTCTATCTCCGTGCCGGAAAAGCTTTCGGGGCTGTATTCAAACGTAAAGCTGCCTTCTGTTTCCTCTGCCAGCTTTTTCAGCAATTTTGCGCCCTCCACGGCAATTTCAAGGATTTCCCCCTTGCTTTTTTTAAACACCTGCTCCCGCTGTGCCAAAGATGTAGAATTATAAAGGTGCACCACCGCATGGGGCGCCCCTTTTACGGCTTCAAAGGTTTTGCGGATGATGTGCTCCCTTGCCTGGGTCAATACCTGCACGGTTACGTCGTCTGGTATCATATCCCGTTCAATCAGTGCGCGCATGAAATTATACTCCGTTTCAGACGCCGCCGGGAACCCAACCTCAATTTCCTTAAACCCCACATCTACCAGAAGCTGGAAAAATTCCAGCTTTTCCTCCAGGCTCATAGGCTCCACCAAAGCCTGGTTCCCATCCCGCAAATCTACGCTGCACCAAATGGGCGGTGCGGTAATGTACTCTTTTTTTACCCAGTCATAGGTAACTTCCGGGGGCATAAAATACTGCCTTTCGTATTTCTCAAAATTTTTCATATTCCATCCTCCAATGTTTTCTTATAAAGTAAAAAATCTCCCATATCTACCATCCCCCAAGGGACAATAGAGACGAAAGATATTACATCCTGCGCGGTACCACTCTGCTTCATGTTTCCACATGCACTTATCGGCACTTCCATGCCTATCTCTGTAACGGGAGAACCCGTCCGGGCTTACTGCCTGCTTTCCGAACCCAATTTCCACATAGCAATGTGAAAAATAACACCCATCCCTACTGCATGCCCATAACGGCAGCTTATCGCCGCATGGCCTGGCATGATGCTGCCGCCAAGGCCTACATGCCTGCAACAGCAGGCTGCACTGGTGTATTTTAAAGTTCCCGCCCTGCCGCCTTATGGATGGAGGGCGCATGGTTCAGCCGGAAGCTCCAAGGCCAGTTCACTATATTGTCCCTGCCATTTCCCACCGCCAATGGCTCTCTGTGAGTTCCTTTACAGCTACTCTTCCTTTTCTATGCTTTTCACGGGTTTTATCTTAACACAGATTACTGGAATTGTATAGTGATAATTTTAATCAGTTTTCTTGATTTATTTTAATATCCAATCTGGTATTGCCCAGAAAAATGCTGCCGATCAGCTGGAACCTAGAGCGTGTTTGAAAATTGCTTTCTGCAAGATTTTGTCCCAGTTTGCATCAGGTTTTATGCTGGATTTGGGAGGTGTAGTGGGCTACATTGACGAAATTCAGCATAAAATCTGGTGGAAAATGGGGCGGAAAATTGTGGGAATGAATTTTCAAACACGCTCTAGCACAGCAAACTACAGAATATGGCATAAAACCAGGGCTTAACAAAAACAGTTTTCCAAAGGCAAAAGAAAAGGACAGGTTAGCAGCCCATTCAGTATCCCTATCCTTTTCCAGCTTATCCCCTGCCAGCGCAAGGCAGGCGTTTTGCGGCAATATGGCTGCCAGTTAAAATTTTTAGCCAGCGGCAGCGTTAAGCAGCCTTTTATTTCTGGATAAAATACCGGTTCAGACAACGCCCTTCTGATGCAAATATTTTTCCCGCGTTGCCAAGCCGCCCCGGATATGCCGCTCCGATTTGTTTACGTCCAGCACTTTCCTTGCCTGCGTCGCAAGGGCTGGGTTAATTTGGGTAAGGCGTTCCGTTACGTCTTTATGTATGGTTGTTATTATTTGGAATGATATCGCTTTCTACTGTATCAAGAACATTCCCCGCCGTATTTGATGTGTTCTCAATCAATACGGCTTCATCCAGTCCCAGATCTCCAAATAAGCGTAAGAAAATATCCACATTGCCTTCTTTGTCTACTTCGATTTTCTGGATAATCTGTTTGAGTTGTTCGTTGGTCATCTGGTGTACATCCGTGATATCTTCTACCGCTTTGAAAGTGTTGCCAAGGATATGCTCTAGCTGTTCTCCTTTTGTCAGATGGTAGGACACCATTTTCAGTTCGTTTTCAAGTCGCTCGATTTCCTTTCGCATACCGCCGATCTTTGTATTCAACTCTTCGCGGGAGATCAGGTCGTCTGTATACATATCCATAAATTTCTGGCGGGTTTTCTGTAATTTGGCAAGCTGTTGGTTTAATTCTTTTTCGTACTCTATATTTTCATCCTTTGCCTTATAGATACGTTGGAACTCTCGGACAACATTCTGGATTACATTCTTTTTCTGTTTCAGCATTTCCGCAAAATATTCCTGCAATGCCTGAATCAGCTCTTCCTCGTCAACAGTGATGGCATTGGGGCAGCTATCGGCGCCTCTCCCGTTATGCCCGGAACATACCCAGCGCACATAAGTATTCTTATAAGTACGGACGGTACGCCTGAACGACCAACCGCATTCCTTGCATTTGATGAGGGTTGAGAAGAGATATTTGTTGCTCTGGCGTTCATGCTTGATGTTAAATGCTTTATTTCTGGACTGTAGTATCTGCTGTGCTTTTTCATATGTTTCCGGTTCAATGATGCGCAAGTCCGGACGTTCTACAACCATCCAGTCTGTCTCATCTTTATCGGTACGCCTGCCTGTAAGAAAGTCTGCTACTTCCTGTTTGCCGTTGATGATTTTTCCTGTGTATAGTTCGTTTGTAAGGATACGGCAGATAGCGTTTTGGCTCCACTGGCAGTTGCGCTTTGTTTTTAGTCCACGTTCATTTAACTTGTTGGAAATCTTGGCGGCTCCATAGCCTTCTTTTGTGTACCACTGATAAATCTGTTGAATGACAGCTGCCTCTTCTTGATTGATTTCCAGATTGAAATAATCGCCTATGGTTTTATTATAGCCGTAAACAATGTTGGGAACACGCCCTTTTTCTGCGTTCATTTTTTTGCCAAACTTCACACGCTTGGATGTATTGGCGCTTTCCTCCTGTGCCAATGCGCCAAAAATAGTCAAGACAAATTCGCTGTTACCCATGCTTGTCATGTTGGCGGTGAGGAATTGGGTTTCTATGCCTAATGACTTTAATTTGCGGACATTTTGAAGAAGATCTACGGTATTGCGGGCAAAACGGGAGATGTCTTTTACCACTACCATGTCGAATAGACCATGTTCAGCATCGGACATCATGCGAAGAAATTCCTTGCGATTTTTGATTTTAGTTCCAGAAATGCCTTCGTCTGCATATAATCTAATGAGGGTGTCGCCTGTGCGGGTAGTGTATTCGGCAAAAAAGGCCTTTTGGGCTTCCAAGCTGTTTAGTTGATCTTCTTTGTCCGTAGATACACGGCAGTATGCAGCTATGTTCATGCTCTTTATATCCTTCCTGTATGAAAGATTTTATTTATCTTAAAAGATTAAACTATTTTATTTATATCAAATGAAAATTCCTTTAAGTCGTTATTAATAGTTCTTCCTTTATAATACCCATCATAATTATAATAGTATTCATTTTGTCCGTTTTCTCCTGTTACTTGATAAAAATAATCCCTATTATGTACTTTTTTTGTAACATTTTTCTCAAAATTAATCCATTGGCTCAAGATTATATCCGTATACATTCTAACGTTTTCATGATATTCTAACAGAGCTAATGATTCCAACCAATATTGTGAAACAACATGTGTAACTGCGTATTTCCCATATCGCAACGCATTACCATATGTATTAATACCATATTTATTATTTCTTGTCTTTGAAAAATTTTTCTCTAATTCAGTCAAGTACATATGACAAAAATATCCATACATATATTTTTTGTATATATCTGTATCCACAAAAATTTGTTCAAAATGCTCTGGTCTGAACAAAACTTCATCACTATTTCTTCGCGCTTTAGCTACTTCGCCCCGTATACTAGATCCAACTCTCATAAATATAGTCCGGTCAACAATTTTATCACGTGTAATAAAATTGTGATTTAGCCCGTCATAATATTCGCCCATTTTTCTATTATAAAAATATCCAAAATCTTTATAAATATTTTTTTGATATTCTATCTGTATTCTATCATTTGCTCTCCGATCAACTTCTTTTACAGGCGTTTGTTCATTTGTTGCTTTTGATAATTCTTCGATCAATGATAATTTATCGCGTTCTTTATATTTACCTAAAAAAGTAATGATTTTTACGAGAATTTCTTTCCCTTCAAAATGTTCCATATAGTCTAAATCTTCTTCATATATTGATGCAACTGTGTACGCAGTCTGACCGCCATTTACGATTTGCGGATTCTTTATTATCAATTGCGCTGTATCTTTTAATGCCACCTTTGAATTAAAGTCTGTATCATCAGACAAAATTGTTATTCCATTATTGTACAAAGCGATTTCATTCGTTTTCTTATTTCTTATAGTACTTCTAATTTTGGGATTGATTGTATTATTCTTTAAGCTCAAAAAGCATCTTGGATTATATTTTAAAATTGAGTTTTTATATTTTGCTACTACTTTAGCAATTTCAAGTACAGGAACAAAAGCCACCATTATCTTACATGCTCCATATTTCGTTTCAACTGTGTAGCTAATCCTTCCATCATTATTCTCTTTATTTACCAAAGATAGCCTTATTTTTATTTCATCAGCATTATAATAACAACCTGTAACTACTGGAAAAACTAGCTCATTGTAACATTTTTCATAATCAAATATTTTCGCTGAAAATCCTCCTGTAAGTTTTTTTATTTGTGAATCTTTATATTTCTCTTTCTTCAAATTAGCTAAGATAACTACTTGATATCTATATCTGCCTATATCATCAATAGAGCTTATTTTTTGAATCATATTCTGTATTTTACTATTGTAAGATATACCATCTTCATTTTCTGTTTCACCATCAACAATCCGATCTGTATCCATCTTCAATATTTCATCCAACTCAATATTTTTATTTTCGAAATTGTTTTGATTGCGTCTATATTTTGATTGTATAAACACTATTGTCTTACTATCTCTGTCAATATAGTAGGCATCAATCCCGCCATCATTCACTTCATCTGTAATATAGCCTTCTCTTTCAAGGAAATCATTAATACCATATTTAACCTTTAAAAATAAATGTATAAAAACTCGTGATCTAGCCTGATCTACTTTTTCAATATTTTGAGGTTCAGGATAATATCTTTTGTACCCCGATGGTGCCTCCCCCATTATTTGATCCACTATATTTACCAATATATCATATTTATTCATATTTTTCTCCTTTGTTCTGTAAACGGTAGCGTCAATTTTATATATTCAAAATCGGCTCAACTCCAGTAAATTCAATGGATTCGGAGGTTATAAGCCTTTACCTCCTATTTCTTTTGCATGGTTAACCCAATTTTACTTGGAAACCCGGTCAAGACTGAGCTGAAAACCCGTTAAATTCAGCCTTAACGGAGTTTCCACAAGTAAAATATAACCGCCACAACCAAAGGAAGATATTCGCTTCTTTCATACTCTATCCCCCTGTAAACATACACTACTTTATTGACCATTTTGCATGCCGATTTTTCCCTTTAACTTCTATACTTCCATCTCTCTTTAGAATCTGCAGTAAATTTGATACTTTTTTTGATTTTTGATTTTCACTTAAAATCTCCGGTAATGCCTTGTCTAACACATCCATCAATTCATGCTTACTTGCTTCACCCATAGATTCTAAGGCTTTTACTATTAACTGTTTGCAAATATCATCATCTAATCCTTTGTTCCGTATATAGTCCGCTTTTTGTCCAACAATATCTGCTACTTTAAAAGACACAAATAAATTTGGATATCTTCCCTCTATCAATCCTTGCCTTTTTAAAATCCTAAAATTTTCTTTAGATATTGTCTCTTTCTTTTGGACCTTATCTAACAAAAATACGGTTTGTATGTCTAAATCGCCATTTGAATATAAAAGCTGTGTGTAATTTTTATCTATGATTTTTCCAAATACAGTCACCTTAACCCTGTTGAGTGTTTCTAAATCATACGTCGGTAACGGAAAACACTTATCTCTTTGAATTTGATACATCATGGGTATTCCCATAGAATTAGTATCAATCATATACAAGTTTACCATTGCATTGCACAAAAAAACATTTCGATAATAAGGCGGTTTATATCCTGGCTCCAACGCTTGTTCAATAGTTTCCGGGATAAATCCTCCTTCATTTATAAAAACAAGTTTATCCTCAAACTCTTCAATATTGATTTTTCCACGTAAACGGTAATCTTGATGAGCGATGCAATTGTTTATAATCTCCTTTATTAATTCTGGTTCATACTGTTCAACTTCATCCGGAAATAAGGTTTGCTGCCCGGCAATGTAGCGATACTTTACATTTCTAATTCGAGAATATACTTCATCTACTGCCAAAAGTAGAGGCATGTCAAAATGCTCATATGTTTTCACTGTATTGTCTGCATTGTACAGAGTCCATGTTAATCTTGGAATAAAACCGTCAAAAAAATAACTGGATTCACTTTTCCCCAAAAGAAGCAATGCTGTCCTGGTAATTTCTCCTTTAATTGTTATTCCCGCTTTATTTAACACTTCAATGTCTGATAACTTTTTTAAAATCTCCTGCGCTTTCTTACGATCCTTTTGACGTTTTGAAAAAAGTTCACGTGCTCGTTTAATCGCTTCTTCATCCAAATCTTCTATAGATGCTTCTTTTACAATCTCCTTTGACCAATCCGCTCCTATCTGACTTCTGATTAAATCAACCTTATTCATAGGCAAAGGCGATACAGATTCATGTTCTCTTGCATACGCCGCTCCTTGCCATGTCGTTGGTATTCCCCGTATTGCTGGAGGGATCTGAAATACAATAATACGACATTTATTCATAGTTAGTTCATAGATTTCCATGAATGTCAGTCGTTCATTTGTTCCATTCACTATTTCCTTCTTTAAGTTATGCAATCCTCCTTGTTTCCGAAATTCCGTTCCAACAATCTCTTTCTCATCAGATATTCCAAAGACCAACCATGCTTCTTGCAATCCTCGCAAATTAGCTTCATTACTCAAAGCAGAAAAATATTTTCCAATATCATTGAAAGAATAATTGCTCCGTGCTTCTTTAAATTCAATTACTTCGTTTTCAAAAGTAACCACTAAGTTTAAGATTTTCTCTTTTAGCTGATTGTCTGCATAAATCATAGTATTCACCGCCTTTTACTATTCTATGACTAAATTCTATGACTAATCTATGACTTTCTAGAACTAATCTATGACTATTTTATACCAGATCAAATCATTATACAACACTCCATACAAAATTAATGGAGCCTTTCAACATGAAAGACTCCGATTCTCTTCGCTCTGTATTTCCATTCTTTCTGCGGTTTCTTGTAACACCTGATCAATTTTAACCTGATTGACCTCAATAAATATTTTTGCTATGTAATTAGCGGTTTCCACCGCCGAATTTGGATTATGAAAACGAAAATGAAGCTTTGTTTTTTTAGCGATAGCGAAACCACCTCCTGCTTACTAGCTTGTCTCTTTCTCCATAACTATGAAAATTTTACCTAAAATAGTCCAATACTTTTCATTCATTTTTCAACATATAATTTGGCGTAAATTGATATTACCTATCTACCTTTCTACTATTTCAACATTTCTTTCAGATATTCCATGTTCTTTTGTGCCTGCTCCTTACGGAAATTTATCCCGGAACAGCAGACTGGCGTACACATGGCAAGCACTCTGTCATAAATTCTCTGATGCGCTCTGTCTGCCGGATTCTGCAGTTCTGATAATGTCAGGTTCGTAGTGACAATCAATGGCCTGCGGCTCCGGTAACGGCTGTCTATCACGTTATAGACCTGTTCTAAGCCGTATTCCGTTCCCCTCTCCATCCCAAAATCATCCAGTATCAGGAGTGGGAAGCTGCATAACCGCTCTATGTAAGCATTCCTCCCATTTAATGTGCCTGTCAGGTCGTTTAAAATGGCGGCAAAGTTCGTCATCCGTACCGGAATTTCCCGCTCCATCAACACATTTGCGATACATCCGGCAAGGTAAGTCTTTCCTGTGCCCACATTCCCCCAAAGGAGATACCCCCGGCTCTCTGCCCGCATTTCCTCCCAATGCTCCACATAGATGTGTGCAAATCTCATCTGTGGATTTCTTCCGTTGT
>OFHA01000733.1_pt1 | contig 26637 bp, 24 predicted proteins | sample 1521891 | NCBI WGS metagenome assembly OFHA01 (sample SAMEA3504089, study PRJEB24116) | mouse gut metagenome | biome: mouse gut; feature: mouse-associated habitat; material: faeces | place: Denmark | collected 2011
TAATCATGCAGAGGAAATACTATTATGAAAATACTCCTGGTGGAAGATGAGAAAGATATGAATCGTATTATTAAAAAAGAGCTCGAATCGGAGGGATATCTGGTAGACGTATGTTTTGACGGCGACAGTGCGTATGATTACCTTACAATGGAAGAGTACGACGGAGTGGTGCTGGATGTGATGCTGCCCAGGATGAACGGATTTGAAGTGCTGAAAAAGGCGCGCAGCCAGGGCGTACAGACGCCGGTATTGTTTTTGTCAGCCCGCAGTCATATCGATGATATCGTAGAAGGGCTGGATATCGGGGCCGACGATTATATGATCAAGCCGTTTGCGTTTCAGGAGCTGTCCGCGAGAGTACGCGCCATGACCCGCAAAAAGGCAGGGGTACGTGAGAATATTTACCGTTGTCACGATTTGTCTGTAGACTGTAATGAGCATATTGTAAAACGGGCAGAGAAGACGATTAATCTGTCGCCAAAAGAATTTTCCGTATTGCTTTACCTGATCCGCAATCAGAATATTGTAGTGACAAGGGAGCAGATAGAGGCAAATATATGGGATCTGGATCATGACAGTTATTCGAATGTAATCGACGTATATATTCGTTATCTGAGAAAAAAGATAGATGATCCATATGAAGTCAAATTAATTCAGACGATCAGAGGGGTGGGATATGTATTAAGAGCCGGAGAGTGAACCAGGTATCGATTGGCCGGCATATTCTGCAGCTTCTGATCGCGGCGCTGGCAGTTATGGCTGTGGCGATGCTTATTTTTGTAAGGATTTTCGCAAATGCGGCGGTAGAGTATGATATTCGTCAGAGCCTGGATCGGGTTGCTTATAAAAATTTAAAAGAAATAGAAGCTGACAGAGAGGGAAAGCTGATATATAAGGAAGATTTTGTGCTGACTGACGGGGATACTCATTTTGTTATCCTGGATCAGGACGGCAGGCTGATACGGGGAGAATATCCGAAAGGATGTCCGCAGGATATACCGTTTGCCGCAAAAAAGAGGCAGCAGGTATCGGCAGCAGGGGACACTTTCTATTTTCGGGATATGCGCAGGCATTTTCACAATAAGGTGTCGGTATATCTGCGCGCGATTGTCTGTAAATCGGATGCGTACAGCCGCTATCGTACGCTGGAGCGTCTGGCGTACGGCAGTATTCTGCTTGTATCCGGTATTGCGATCTTCTGCGGAACGCTGGTATCCAAAAGGATATCCAATTCTTTGAAAAAAATGTGTCAGTCGGCGGAAGCGATTGGGAGAGAACTAAATTTATCCAGCCGCATGGAGTATGAAGGAAAGTTTTATGAGCTTGCAGTACTGACGCGGGCAAATAACCGGATGCTCGACCGGCTGGAGGAGTCGTTTCAGCAGCAGGAGCAGTTCACGGCGGATGTGGCGCATGAGCTGCGGACGCCGATTGCGGTTATGACCGCGCAATGCCAGTATGCGCATGGCAATACTGTGAGTCTGGAAGAATATCAGGAAGCGTTTGAAGTGATGGAACGTCAGTCAAAGAAGGTGAGTGCGATTATATCCAGGCTGCTGGAGCTGTCCAGACTGGATTACGACCGCAGGCAGATTGAAAAAGAAGACGTCGATCTGCCGGAACTCATACAATCTGTCTGCGAAGATCTGCAGCAAAAATCAGGAGACAGTCTGTGTATTCGGCTTACGCTGCATCCGATACATACCGTAGGGGATATCAGTCTGATTATGATTGCCATACAGAACCTGCTGACAAACGCGGTCAGATACAGCGGTCCGGGCAGTCCGATCGAAGTAGAGACAGGAACGCAGGACGGTATGGTATTTGTGCGTGTCAGAGATTATGGCGCAGGCATCAGCGAGGAAGATCTGCCGTATATTTTTAAACGTTTTTATAAAGCGGATAAATCCAGAAATTCCCAGGGATTTGGTCTGGGACTTCCTCTGACGATGAAAATCGCGCAAAAACATGGCGGAACGGTACTTGTACAGAGCAGACAGGGAGAGGGCAGCACGTTTACATTGCTGCTGCCGCAAAACGAATGGGAAGTTCAATCTTAAATATGTAAAGAGAGGGTCATACGGATCATGGCAGAAGGAGTCAATATTATGGAAAACAACGATCGTCAGATAACATGGCATGCAATGGACATTACGCGTGAGCGCAGAGAAGAGCTGCTTGGACAGAAAGCGGCCGTCATATGGCTGACCGGATTGTCCGGATCAGGTAAATCCACGCTTGCAAATGCGCTCGAGCAGCAGCTTGCTGAAAAAGGCAGGCATACGATGCTTTTGGATGGCGACAATGTACGGTTCGGACTGAATCGGGATCTGGGATTTTCCAAAGAAGACCGGGTCGAAAATATCCGGCGGATAGCCGAAACTGCCAGACTTATGAACGATGCAGGCCTGATCGTGCTGACTTCTTTTATATCTCCTTATCGAAACGACCGGAGAATTGCGCGGCAGATTATCGGAGACGCTTTTATTGAAGTATATGTGAGCACTTCGCTGGAAGAGTGTGAAAAACGGGATGTCAAGGGACTCTATCAGGCCGCGAGAAAAGGTGAGATCGCGGAATTTACCGGAATTACGAGCGTCTATGAGGAGCCTGAGCATCCGGAGATTATTATCGATACGGGAAAGTCTGATATACGGGAGAGCGTAAGGGAGCTGCTGGAAGCACTGGATAAATATGGTATCTGAAAAACGAATAATTGCCGTACAATCCGAACAGATTGTATGGATAGAAGCATATATGGATCAAAGCATAAAAACATCAGGTGAGAAGATGATGGAATGAGAGGAGCGCAGGATGAAAAAAATATTGTATGTACATGTTGGCACAACCAAGACAGGAACTACGGCGATTCAGAGCTTTATGATCGATAATCAGGAGGTTCTGAATCAGAAAGGATATTATTATCCGCTGTTTCCGTACCGGTACAAAGATGTGTCAGAAAGAAGAAACGCCCGCTTTATGCTGGAAGAAGCGCAGGACAGACAGGCGGGGATTTTTCGGGAAGGCATGGACAGGATTCATGAATTATTTCAAAAATATGATCGCATTGTCGTTTCGGATGAGGGAATCTGGTCTGCGTCCTATGAACAGCGTATCACGATGTGGAGAGCGTTAAAGGCGGAAGCGAAAGAAGGCGGCTTTCAGATTAAAGTGATCGTGTACTTAAGAAGGCAGGATACGTATTTAATTTCCGGTTGGAATCAGATGGTGAAAAGCGGGATTGGAAATAGTGCGGCAACCGCGTGGAAAGATTATGTAAGCGATCTGGTCAACATTAATAAAATGAAATATGCCACGCATCTGAAAAAGCTGTCGGCCTTTTTCGGCAGCAAGAATCTGATCGTAAGACGGTTTGAGCCAAAACGGTTTACAGGCGGTTCTATTTATGCTGACTTTTTACAGACGATCGGACTGGAACTGACAGAGGAGTATCGGGTAGAGCAGTCTGTGCGTAATGTAAGACTGGCGGGCAATACGCATGAGATTCAGCGTGTATTAAACGGGCTGCCGGGGATGATGCCGGAATATCACAGCTTTTTCCGGCAGGCGCTGCTTTCTTATGCCGATCTGTCGGGAGAGATTTATCCTTGCGAGATGTTTTCCAAAGAAGAAGACGCCGCATTTATGGAAAAATACAAAGAAGAAAATCAACAGGTGGCAGACGAATTTTTTAACGGTGAAGAGTTATTTGACACAGGCTGGAAGGATATCCCCAAATGGGAAAAGGAAAATCCATATATGCAGGATGATCTGATTCGTTTTATCGGGGCGTGTTTTGTCAAGGTGATAGAGGAAAACCGAAATCTGCGCAGCCGCGTGGAATTATTGGAAAGGAGTCAGAACGTGCTGCAGCGGCCGCTTTATACGATTATGAAAAAGCGGGCGGACAAAGCCAGAAAACAGATATAAAATAAAAAGAGATCAGTTTTTATTTTACAACACGAGAATCATTTGATATAATCATATCGTACGGATCAATAGAAATCCAGCTCCCGGGAATCACAGGAGCTGGATTTATCTGCATTCATAAAATACGCGACAAAGAAAAAATCCGGCATGGATTGCAGGCCGATGGTGCACAGGAGGTTTTTCATGAATTTCAGTAAGGAAGGAACGCGGAAAAAACGCAGGGAGATTATTGCGAAAAGAGGAAAAATCAGAAGAAAATGTACGACATTGTTGTATGAACTGGCGCTCGTATGTATATTTGCGCTGGCTGTCTGTATCGGAGGGGCGGGGTACGGAGCTTATCAGGGGATACTTGCCGCTTCGCCAAGTATTAAAGATATCGATGCGACGCCGACCGGATATCTGTCCACGATTCTGGATTCGAAAGGAAATACGACCGCGACGCTGGTCGCGTCCGGTTCGAATCGTGTATATGTCACGATCGATGAGATTCCGGATAATTTGCAGAATGCGTTTATCGCGATTGAAGATTCCCGATTCCGCGAACATCATGGAATCGATATCAAAGGAATCGTTCGCGCCGGAATCAGAGGAATTGCGTCCGGTTTTCGGTTTCGGGAAGGCGCCAGTACGATTACGCAGCAGCTGTTAAAAAATAACGTATTTACGAACTGGACAGCGGAAAAGTCTCAGGCTGACCGTTTTAAGAGAAAAATACAGGAACAGTATCTGGCGCTTCAGCTGGAAAAGGAAGAATCCAAAGAATGGATTTTGGAGAATTATCTGAATACGGTGAACCTTGGTCAGAATACGCTGGGGGTGCAGTCCGCGTCCAAACGATATTTCGGAAAAGATGTCTCAGAGCTGACGCTGTCTGAATGCGCGGTAATTGCAGGAATTACGAAAAATCCTGCCGGCTACAATCCGATTACGCATCCGAAAGATAATGCGAAGCGAAGAAAAAAAGTGCTGGGCGATATGAAGACACAGGGAATGATCTCGCAGCTGCAGTACGATGAGGCAATAGCGGATGATGTCTATAGCCGTATTCAGAAAGTCAACGCCAGACAGCTGGACAAGTCCAGCGTGCATTCCTATTTTGACGACGCACTGACGGAACAGGTCATTGCAGATCTGATGGAAGTACTGGGCTGCTCTCAGACAGAAGCCTACAAAAGATTGTATAATACAGGACTTACGATCTATTCCACACAGGATCCGGATATTCAGGCAATCTGTGACGAAGAAGTGAATAATATGGAAAATTATCCGACAAGTCCGAAAGTGTCGTTTTCCATGACGCTCACGATTCAGAAACCGAACGGCGAGTTCCAGTATTATGACGAGCAGACGATGTTATCGTATTATCAGTCTGCGAATAACGCTTATACCATTAATTTCGCTTCGCAGGAAGAAGCGCTGGCAGCAATAGAAAAATACAAGCTCGATATAATGGAAGACGGAGATGTCGTACCGGAGAACGGTCAGACCATCACTTATACGGTACAGCCGCAGGCTGCGCTGACAGTGATCGATCAGCAGACCGGAGAAGTAAAAGCGATGGTAGGCGGGCGCGGCGAAAAGACAGCCAACCGTACGTTAAACCGCGCGACAGATTCGGTACGTCAGCCGGGGTCTACGTTTAAAGTGCTGGCGGCATTTGCGCCGGCTCTGGATACCGGACAGATGACGCTTGCTTCTGTAGAGGACGACGCGCCATATACGTATACGAACGGTACGCCGTTAAAAAATTATAACAATAAATATGGCGGCTTTACGTCTATTCGGGAAGCGATTACACAATCGATCAATGTTGTGACAGTAAAGACACTGACCGATATCGGTATCGATTCCGGCTATGAGTATCTGACCGACCATTTTGGGTTTACGACTTTGTCCGATCAGGACCGGAACGAAGCGCTGGCGCTTGGAGGGATTACGTATGGCGTAACCAATCTGGAGCTTACGGCGGCATACGCGGCGATTGCAAACGGGGGTACCTATATCAAACCGCGTCTGTATACAAAAATTATCGATCATGACGGCAATGTGCTGATCGATAATCAGCCGAAGAAAAATGAAGCGCTGCAGGAAACGACGGCCTGGCTGTTAACGAACGCCATGCAGGACGTATTGACAATCGGCACAGGGAAACTGGCAAATTTTGAAGGAATGACGCTCGCCGGAAAGACGGGAACGACGACTAAAAATAAAGATGCGCTGTTTGCTGGATTTTCGCCATATTACAGCCTTGTCGTATGGGGCGGTTTTGACGATAATACGCAGCAGGACGGAGGGACAACCTCTTATCCAAAGCTGATCTGGCGTTCCGTTATGCAGCGGATTCACGAAGGAATGGAAAATAAAGAGTTTCCGATACCATCAGGCATTATTACGGCAGAGGTCTGTAAAAAATCCGGTATGCCGGTCAAGGAAGGCGTTTGCGCCCATGATCCGCGTGGCAGCATGGTAACGACTGAGTTTTTTGCGGAAGGAACAGTGCCGGAAGACGAATGTGTGCATCACGCGTCCATTCGTGTCTGCGCGGTATCCGGTCTGCTTGCAGGACCTTACTGTCCGGGCGGATATTCTGCGTCGGCAGTTCGTATTATCGGAGGTTCTCCGGACGCTGCAGACGGGCCATATTTATATACGGGAAATCTGGCGTCCTGTACTGTGCATACAAGGGAATCCGCAGCAGTTCCGGATCACGCAGGGGAGACGGTAACCGATGATCAGACGGGTACAGATCCGGATCAGAATCCGGGGGAAGCTCCGGGCACGCAGCCGGGAGAACAGCCGGGAGATGTGCCGGGACAGCAGCCAGATCAGAATCCGGGGATGGAACCGCCGGAATCAGTACCCGAAACATCTGTTGAAATACCGCCGGATCAGGGAGAAGACGAACCTGTTCCGAATGAGATTATACTGGATTTTTAGCAGAAGAGACATCTGTATACAGGTAAAGTGAAATAGAACATGGGAGGAGCGCTTGTTTTGAATCATTATAAAGTAGTCTGGCAGGGCGGATCCGGTGAGATCATCGAAAAAAAATCCAGATTTATCGCTACGATCGAGCCTGTGGAAAGCGAACAGGAAGCGGCGGCGTTTATCGGCGTTATGAAAAAAAAATATTGGGATGCTTCCCACAATTGTTCTGCGTTTACGATAGGCAGAAATCATGAGCTGACCCGATGCTCGGACGACGGCGAGCCGTCCCAGACAGCGGGGCGGCCGATGCTGGATGTCCTGCTGCGGGAAGATATTCATAACGTGGCTGTTGTTGTGACAAGATATTTTGGCGGTACGCTGCTTGGTACCGGAGGACTGGTACGGGCATATCAGAAAAGTACGCAGGCAGGTCTGGCGCAGGCGGTCATTATCGAAAAGCAGCAGGGACGTATGCTGGATATCGAAACGGATTACAACGGACTGGGCAAAATACAGTATTTGCTGGCGCAGCATAAAATTCCTGTGCTGGATACAGAATATACGGATAAGGTTGTGATTCATGCGATGACGCCGGCAGAAATCGGGGAACAGTTTGCAAAAGAAGTTACGGAAGGAACGAGCGGAGCGGCAGAGCTGATCTGGGGAAAGACAGCAGAGTTTGCAGTCATCGCAGAGCAGGTAAAACTGTTTGAAAGCGAATCGTAACAGAAATAATCGATCGGCCGTCTGTCAGAGATCGTATGCTCTGGCAGACGGCCGATGATCGTTCGGACCTGTTATTTTAAAAATTCGGTAATCTGACGCTGCATACACGCATTGACATCGCCGTTTGAAAAATAAACCTGTGACCATTCCACGACTTTTTCAATGGCTGTCTCAACGTTCCAGCGCGGAGACCACCCAAGCGTCTTTTTTAGTCTGGAACAGTCCAGTTTCAGAAAATTAGCTTCGTGCGGGCCACCGTCATATTGGTCGATCCATGTCAGAGAATCGCCGCAGATCTGGTTCCATTTCTGACAAAACAGGGTGACGAGATCGCCAGTGGTCAGACAATCTGTTTCATCCGGGCCGACATTATAATTCCCCGCAATCGAGCGGTCTTTATACTGCGCTTCGGCAATCATCAGATAGGCACTCACAGGCTCAAGCACATGTTCATAAGGTCTGGTAGAATAAGGATTTCTGACGATAATATTCTGTCCCGACTGCGCTGCACGGATACAGTCCGGAATAATACGGTCAGCTGCAAAATCGCCGCCTCCGATGACATTCCCTGCGCGCGCAGTCGATATCGCGGTATCCGAATCCATAAAAAACGAATTTTTATAGCTGCCGGTTACCAGTTCCGAACATGATTTGGAGTTGGAATACGGGTCAAAGCCGTTTAATTCTTCGTTTTCCCGATAACCCCATTCCCATTCTTTGTTCCGGTATACTTTATCTGTCGTTACATTCAGAAATGATTTTACAGAAGGCGTCAGCCGTACGCATTCCATGACGTTTACGGTGCCCATGACATTTGTTTCGTAAGTGTACACCGGATTTTTATAGGATTCGCGAACGATAGGCTGGGCTGCCATATGGATGACAATTTCCGGCTGACAATCGGTAAATACCTGCTGCAGATGCGCAAGATCGCGGATGTCGCCGATTACAGAGTGTATCTGTTTCGATAAACCGCAGATGTCAAAAAGGCTCGGTGAAGTGGGCGCCTCCAGGGCATATCCGGTAATATCCGCGCCTGCCATGGACAGCATCTGACACATCCAGGAACCTTTGAATCCGGTATGACCGGTAATTAGTACTTTTTTGTTTTTATAAAAAGACATATCCTGCATGGTAATTCTCCTGTTCTGTATTGGCAGCGTTTGCCGGACAGTTGTCTGTGAAGCGCTGCCTGTCTTTATTTATCCTATACTATGTTAGAGATTTTTGCAACAGCTGCGGGAGGATTTTATTCATGTTCGTTTTGGATTATTATGAATGGAAAGCAATTTTTTAACAGGTTTCTGTGCTTGTCTTTCAAAAAATTTTTCTTTTTCGAATTTCTGTGCATTACAGCATAATTTCCAGAAATACCGAATCGCGGTCGTCCTGGTCGATTCCGAGATAGCGCCTGGTATGCGCGTAAGACGAATGATTGTAAATATCCATTAAAAGCGCCGGAGGGGTGCCCTGCTTCCATGCGTGGCAGCCAAAGGTTTTGCGCATGGAATGGCAGCTGATGTTTGGCAGATGCAGCGTTTCGGCGGCAGCCTTGCGGATAATCCGGTATGCCTGTGCGCGGCTGAGCGGTTCGCCGCGGCCTGTATTGCGGCTGAATACAAACTCGCCTTCTGCCGGGCAGCGCTCTTTCATGTAAGCATGCAGCGCTGCGGCAATCCGGCTGTTTAAGGCAATAACCGAAATCTTTCCGGTCTTGCGTTCCCGGATGCATAACGTAACAAACTGTTGCATTTTCAAACCGGAATGCCAGCGGCCCTGGCAGGAACTGGAGAAACAGGGAGGTTATAAAGATGCTGAAGCTTACATTAAAACCGGGGGATTACCTCGACATTGGTGAGAATGTGAAGGCCGTGTTTTCCGGCGGCTCTGCGAACAACATCCACCTGCTGGTGGATGCACCGAGGGAAATGAACATCGCAAGATCCAGGGAGGCACAAAAGGAAATCGTCTCCATCCTGCGCAGGGAGCAGATGGCCGGATGCAGCGGAATGCGCAAAAGGCATGCTGGCAGGTGCGAAAAAAGCAGCCGGAATATGCATGAGCGGGTGTGAAACAGGAAAAAAGGGGGAACGGATTCCCCGGTATGGCATCCGAGATGGTGGAATACAGCAAGAACAACATTCTTGCACAGGCAGGCCAGGCAATGCTGGCACAGGCAAACCAGTCCATACAGGGCGTGCTTTCCCTGCCTGTTTATTTGAAAAGCGTATTTAAAATGTCTTTGTATGTGACCAGTGTGATATTTCCGGCAGAGCCAGCCATATCCAGGCATCCTTTTGTAAAACCGTTTTTTGCAAATAAATACAGCTGGACATGCTGGTAATGAAACAGCTGGCTGCGTTTTATCAGTGTTTTTAGAACGCCTGAATCTGCTTTTTCATTTGTCCATTTGCATTCGCCAAATAAAGCGGCCTGCCTGTCCTGTTCGCCCATAATATCGATTTCTGTCTGTCTTTTCGAAGAAGGGTCTGTACCCCACCAGCGGCCAAGCTCGTGAAATGCAACAGGAAGGCTTTCATCCAGCAGCCGTTTCCACAAATACTGTCTGCAGATTTCTTCAAATACACTGCCCATAAAATCAGACAGATGCGGTTCTATCCGTCTGTATGCCAGCTCTGCTGCTCCCCGCATAATGACGGAGCTGTTTTCGGGTACAAAGCGGAACCAGAACCGGAACATGTTATCGCTGATGGCGTAAATCGTTTTGCGGGAAGGTTTTTCTCCATAAGGGGTTTCCTTCCGGAGCAGGCCGAGTGCTATCAGGTTTTTTAAGTATGTGGAACAGACGCTTGTGCTTTCGCCGGATTTTGCAGAGATTTCCGACATGCGGGATGCTCCGCCGGCAATGGATGTTATAATGGCGTTGTAAAGCGCAGGCTCGCGTACTTCCTGTTTTAACAGGTTTTCCGGTTCTTCAAACAGGGCAGATGACGGATTTAAAAATGTATTTTTAATATTATCTGCAACGCTGAGGCGGTCATCCATCAGCAGCAGATACTGTGGCGTGCCGCCGGTAATTCCATAAATCAGGGCTTTGCCTTCATCGGAAAAATGTTCCGCATACCGGCAGGTATCGGCAAAGTCAAAAGGCTGTATTTTCAGCTGGGCGGTCCGGCGTCCGTAAAGAGGTGCTTTGTATGCAAGCACATGGTCTGTCATATAAGACATGGACGAGCCGCACAGAATCAGCATCATTTTGGAATTCTCTTTATATTTGTCAATAAGAAGCTGTAGCGTGGAAGCAAGGCTTTTGGATGAACGGGCCACATAAGGATATTCATCCACAGCCAGAATCAGGCGTTCTGTCTGTGACAGCTGAAACAGGTATTCCAGGGCAGCCTGAAAAGAAGGAAAAGATGTTTCAGCAAAAATGCCGGCACAGCATTCCAGAATGCTTTTGCTGAGATTTTCCAGGTTCTGTTTTGCGCTGCTTTCTACGCCCATGAAATAGACGGCTTTTTTATCTTTGATAAACTGATTAATGAGTGCTGTTTTGCCGACGCGCCGGCGGCCATAGATAACTGCAAATTCAAACCTGCCGGATGCGTGCAGCCGGTTAAGGGAAGCCAGTTCTCGTTCTCTGCCAATAAACATGGTGTTTCTCCGTTTCCTGTAATTTTGTTATACTATAGCATGTTTCGGCATTTTAGTCAATTATGATTTACTAAAGTATAAATGATGAACAGACTGTCTGATAACTGGATTGCATTTGATGCAAAGCTGCCGTATAATGAGCATAACAGAACTGTAGAAAGAATTTGCACCCTGACTGGATGGAAGGGAGGGGGTCAGATGCTTTATACGATAGAGGAAATCAGAACAAAAGCAATGCCGGTGGCGATACGTTATGATGTGGATGCGCTCAGTCTTTTTGGTTCGTATGCACGGGGTGATGCAGATGATAAAAGCGACTTGGATTTTCTGGTTTTGAAGGGAAATATGAAGGGACTTCTTTCCTATTGCGGAATGATTGCGGATTTGGAAGATATTTTTCACTGTCATGTTGACCTGGTAATAAAAAATGCGATACGGGATGAGAAATTTCTTGAGGAGATAAGCAGGGATGAGGTGAAGCTTTATGAGAGAAAGAACGGGTTGTTCTTCAAAAAATAATTCAGTATTGCAGAGAATTTTAAAGCAAATCTGATTTTTTGTAATCATTGCGCTTTCCCAAAAGAGATGGTAAAATAGGACTGTTTTCAAATGCACAGACATCAAATCAGGGAGGCAGATATGGAGATTTTCGCGAAAGCATCCTTAAAGCTGGCAGAATTACAGGAAAAGATAAACTGCGGCTGTGATGGAATTGAGTTTAACCTGGAAAAAGACTTTCTGGCAAAAGGCGGCTCTTTTGAAACGGAATATCCGAAAGAGCTGTTTGAGATGCATAATGTCGGGGCCGTCCATTATCCTTTTGGAACCGACCGGCAGATGATGAATATGGAGCATATTTTCCAGCATGAGGATTTGGGTACTGTCCAAAGCGTGTTCCGGCTGGCGCAGCACTGCGCGGGCATCTGGGGGCACAGGGTGCTGGTTATTTTTCATTGCTCGCTTTCTTATTGGGATTTTATGGAGTATGAGCTGCTGCGCGGCCGCCTGGAATGGGAGCTGGGCCAGCTGTTTTTGGATTATCCGATGGTCGAGGCCGGGATTGAAAATGTCGTTCCAATGGAATATAACGAAACGGGAACAGAAAGCCCGAGGCTGTGCAATGGCATTTTTACCGATACGGTGAAAATCGTGCAGTATTTACGGGAAATTTTTGGGAACAGGGTAGGAAGCGTGCTCGATACCTGCCATGCCGCCATGACGGAAAAATATATGAAGGCACTGCTTTCGGAAGCAGAGTTTCTGCCAAAAGGGCAGCTGCCGGATAAAATTGATTACAGCATGGAGCATTATTTCCGGGAAAATCAGGGTATCTGCAAGCTGATTCACCTGAATGATTTTACAGGCAACGGCTATCAGAAAAACCACGGCACGGGATTTGCGGAGCAGGAAAAGCTGAACCGGCTGCTGGATTTGTACCGGGAGTACGGGTATGACTGTCCGCTGACGCTGGAAGTCAGGGAAAAGGATTATCTGGACTGCGTGAATTACCGGCGCACAAAGGTTATGACGCAGCAGTGGAAAAAGACGGCCGGATAAAACGGGCATGCATCTGCAATGCCTGCTTTATCCGGCCTGTTTCCGGCAGCTTATGCCGTAATGGTTACCCTGCTGCCCTGGCCTTTGCCCTTGAGCAGGGTTTTGTATGCTTTCAGTTTTCCTGCCGGGACTTTTATTTTTGCAGTGGCTTTGATTCCGCTGAATGCATCCCTGGAAACAGTTTTTAGTTTTTCTGATTTAATCTGAATCGTTCCCAGATTTTTGCATCCCCGGAATGCTGCGGTCCCGATGGACGTGGTGCTTTTTCCGATAACCGCTTTCTTTAAGCTGGTGCAGCCATCGAAAGCAAAATCAGAAACAGAGGCTGCTTTCGATGGAATGGTAACGGATGTTAAGCTCTTGCAGCCGCTGAAGGCACGATAGCCGATGGTTTTGACGCCGGACGGAATCGCAATGGATGTTAAGCCAAAGCAGCGCATAAAGGTCCAGTCCGGGATGTCTTTCAGGCGCTGTGAAAGGCGCACGGTTTTTAAGCTGGTGCATTTTTCAAAAACCTGTTTTCCGATAACTGTCACGCTGTCTGGAAGCTTTATTTCAGACAGGGCGGTGCAGTTATAAAAAGCACGTCTTCCAAGGGATGTGACACGGTTTGGAATTTTGATGCTCTTTAAAGCAGTACAGCTGGCAAATGCAGATTTTCCAATAACCGTCAGGCTGTCCGGAATCGTTACGGAAGAAAGGCTGGAACAGGCGGCAAAGACACCTTCGCTTAATTCCGTCAGGCTGTCAGGAAGGACAACGCGTTTTAAGGAAGAACAGCTGCTGAACGCGCGTGTGCCAATGGTTTTTAATGTATCAGGAAACATAAGGCTTGTAAAACTGCGGCATGCAGAAAATGCGCTGTCCCCGATTTCGGTAAGAGACTGCGGAAACTGGACGTTTTTCATGGTTTCGCAGTTATAAAATGCATTGCTTTTAATAGAAGAAAGGCCGTCCGGCAGGTTTATGCCGGTGAGTGAGGTACAGTTATAAAAAGCCCGTTCACGGATGGTTTCCAGGTTTTTGGAAAGAACGATATTTTTTAAGCCGGTGCAGTTTTCAAAGGCACCTTCGCCGATTTCCTTTATGCTGTCTGGCAGGGAAACAGCCGCAAGCCTGCTGTTTCCTTCAAAGGCTTTTGCAGCGATGCCGGTAACGGTTTTTCCGTCTATGGTATCTGGAATGGTAATTTCTGTTTCTGTCCCGCTATACCAGGTGATTTCCACAGAACTGCCGTCAATGGCATGGTACTGGAAATCGTTTTGTGTTTCATCTGTCTGCGGTGCGTCCGCTGTTTCAAAGTGGATTCCTGCGTTCTTGAATGCGTCATTGCCGGTACCTGTCTGGATGCCTGCCCAGTCAGCGTTTGTTCCTGCATAATAAATGTCTTTCAGGCTCAGGCAGTCTTGAAATGCATTGTCTCCGATGGCAGTCACGCTTTTTGGCAGATTTATGTAAGAAAGGCTGCGGCACCCGGAAAACGTGGTGCTTTCGATTTGTTTTATGCCTTCTGGAACCTGAATGTTTTTCAGGCTCTGGCAGCCTTTGAATGCGTTTGCCGCAATCGAAGACACGCTTTTTGGAAGCTCCAGGGACACCAGCTGGCTGCATTCGTAAAAAGCATTCGGCCCGATAGCAGTGACGCTGTCAGGAAGGGACACGGTTTCCAGGCTCCTGCATCCCCAGAAAAAATCTTCCCCGATTTCGGACACGCCTTTTGGCAGCACGATGCTTTTTAAGCGGCCGCATCCGCTGAATGCGCGGGAGCCGATTTCTTTTACGCTGTCTGGGATGGTGATTTTTTCTACCGTCTGGCAGTTCTCAAACGCCTGGTTTCCAAGACGTGTGACGCTGTCTGGAACGACGACGCTTTTTACGGTCGTGCTCAAATGGGATTCAAACAGCATTCCGCCAAAAAAGGCAATGCTGGTTACTTTTTTTCCGTTCAGTGTTTCCGGAATGACAAGCTCGGATTCCCTGCCGCGGTAGGCACGCAGCTCAATGGTGCCGTCATCCAGGATGCTGTACTCAAACCCGCTTTTTTCGTCAATGATATCGCCGTTTTGTGTTTCGGAATATTCGCTGCCTGCGGCGGTTTCGGCTGCGAGGGCATTCTGCAGGGCGGCAGGGATGGCTGCGGAACCTGCTGCAAAGATAAATGCGAGCATGAAAGAAACAGTTTTAAATTTCATGGTTTTTCCTCCTTTTTGGATGGATTTCTGTATTTTGTCTGGCATGCAGCGCTTGCATCTTTAGAATACAGCATTTTCAGAAAATGGTCAATGGAAGCAGGAACGGCAATTTGTGGAAATGCAGCAGTAGTTACTGGTCACGGAGTGAACAGTAAACCAGCAGTACAAAAAGCGGATTTCCGGGGACAATCTAAAATGGATTTTTGCGGGGCGCATATGGTATAATCGGTAAAAAGCCGTATTTATCATAGAAGGAGAAACAAATGAAAAAAGGATTGTACCGGCTGGAAGCATATTATGCGCAGAATGCAACGGAAAGCGAAAAAGAGGTGTTGCGTTTTCTGATTCACCAGACGAAGGAAGCGGTGGAAACAGATATTCATACAATGGCAAAAAAATGTTGCTGCAGCCCTGCGACCATTGTGCGCATCTGTAAGAAAAACGGATTTTCGGGATTCCGGGAACTGAAACAGGCCCTGGCGAATGATATCAGTTTTTCCAGGCAGCTGGTGCAGGGAAGCCTGTCAGCAGATTCTGACGAGAAAATCCCGAATATCGTGGCAAGGGTTTTGAATACGAATATTCTGGCCATTCAGAATGTGTATAATCTGCTGGATTTTGAGGAGCTGGGCAGTATTATAACGCTGCTGCTGTCTGGCAGGTATGTTTACCTTTATGGAATCGGGGCAAGCTTTTTAGTCGCAAAGGATTTCCAGCAGAAGCTGGAACGGATTCATAAAAGGACTTTTTTATATGAAGATATTCATCTGCAGCTGGCCAGCTCCGCAAACCTGGAAAAGGATGACCTTGCGATTATCGTTTCCTATTCCGGCCTGACAAAGGAAATCATTGAAATTGCAGGCAATGTAAAAATGTGTGGCGGTAAAATCATTGCGATTACCAGGTACGGAAACAATAAGCTGTCTTCCATGAGCGATTATACGCTCTATGTCCCGGCACTGGAAAAACCGCTGCGGGCCGGTGCAGGCTCCAGCAGGGTGTCGCAGCTTTCGGTTGTGGACATTATTTACAACACCTGTATTTCGATGGAAAAAGATAAATCCATGGAAAAGATACTGTCTGCCAATAAGCTGTTGGAAAAAGAAGAAAATGATTCGGAACAGATTTAACAATGGGGGAAACAAACATGAATGACAATGCTTCTGCTTTTTGCGCGTTTGAATATGACGAAAAAATCAGACAGACACTGCCATACTATGAGGAATTCCATAAACAGATTTTAGATATTGTGAAAGCCCATGTGAAAAATCCTCCTGTATGGCTGGATATTGGCTGCGGCACTGGAAAAATGGCAGAACTGGCACTCGGGCAGGCTGATATAGAAAAATATGTGTTTTGCGACAAATCGGAAACGATGATAAAAATAGCAAAACAAAGATTTGAACGTGAAAATACGGAATTTGTGACGGCTTCGATTCTGGAGCTGCAAAGCAGCATTCCGTATCACGTTATAACAGTGATTCAGGTATTCCATTACCTGACAAAGGAAGAACGTATCAAAGCAGTCAGAAAGTGTTACGAAATGCTGCACACAAATGGAATTTTTATTACATTTGAAAATTTTGCTCCATTCAGTGAAGCAGGAAAACAATTGCTTTTCGAGCGCTGGAAATTATACCAGCTGTCCCAGGGAAAAGAACCGGCCGAATGCCGGGAGCATATCGGCCGATACGGAAACGAATATTTTCCGGTTTCGATAACCGGGCATTTAGAAATCCTGCACCAGTGCGGTTTTCAAAATGCTGAGGTTATATGGGTATCGAATATGCAGGCAGGGTTTCTGGGGATAAAATAGCCGTGGGTGAAAATGCTTCACGATGGATGAAAACTAATTTGTGGATATAAATTATATCTAAATTCAATAAATAAGGGTCGAAATATTAAGGTAACAGTTCAGACAAACTGGCCTGTTACTTGCAAAAATCCATTGAAAGTCGCTTCGTGATGGGATTTTTGCACTCCTGACCCATGTTCTTACGGTCTTTGCAGCAAGATGCCAAGACTTGCCTGAACAGTTACATATTAAGCACAATCTGTACGGTTTATTATATTTCTAACATTGCTTTTAGTCATGAAATTTTATATAATGAACAGAAAAAACAAAATTTGACGTGCGTTTTGGAGGAATAAATGATGTATCGTTCGATTATTGAGATTAAGGAAAATGTTAATGGTGAAGCGTTGCGGAAATTACGTGAGATAGCAGTAAAAGCGTTTGATAACCGGGCCGGAAAAGTGGAAAACTCAAGTACGGATTCACATAGGTTAGTTTTTGAGGGCGGAGAAGACAAATATGGGTGCCTGGATTTAGGTGTGCTAAATCTTGGAAAAAGTAAGTCGTTTGTTAAAAACGCAAATTCCTGGCAATGGCTGGAAGATGACCCGGGAGAATGCTGTGATATGTTAGAGCTGCTTGCCATGAGGTAGGACAATGGCTACTGGAAGAAAACAAATTGCGTTTGATTTAGATACCAAGGCATTGCAAAAATATTATCCAGGAGAAAGCTGGAACAATGCTTATGAAGTAATTAAGAAACATATGCTGAAAAATAATTTCGTGTGGCTGCAGGGGTCAGTTTATGTATCCAGAGAACCATGGACGAGTCGGAGAATTTCCATTATGCTTGATGAGCTTGTTCAGCATAATTCCTGGATTAACCTCTGCATGCGCGATTGCCGTGAAACGAACATCGGTAAGGAACATAGCAAAAATCATGTGTTTGATAAAGCAGCAGAGATGAAACCAAGATAAGTGATGTACATGTGAATAATTTTTCATCGTCAGAAAGAAGAAAGAGCAGTTAAAATATCAGCTGCTCTCAAAACTGTTTAAGATAAATAAATATTTTTTAGTTTTCTTGCGGTATATTGTAATTCGGGATAAACATACGCTTCATCAATTCCCAGTGTTTTTAACTCATGTAAAATATTATTCTTTATCCTTTTGTCAATAACAATGCTGCAAAATTCTTTTTTTAAGGTATCTTGATTAATAGGTTCAATTTCGCTAAGAAATGTAAAACGTCTTTTAAAAGGTTCTTTCCATTCAACAAATGATTGTTTAAGGGTACTATCATTTTCATAAAAATCTAACATTTTTGTAACGGATGAATGGGTGACATAAAAGTCTCTTTGTTCTGCAAATTTATACATTTTCTTTAATGGCTCTTTTTCTGCCATTTCAAGAGAGATATAATTTTCGTTATTATTCCAATGGTGTTCATAATCAATTCTTCCTCCATAAGCCCATAACCCAAACAAATCAAATAGACGATTGGGAAAAATCATAAAAATAGCATTTTGGCGTTGTATTCGTTCATTCCAGTATAAAGGACGTGCGACTAAAATGCGTGAGTCTTTTTGACGATATAAACGGCGTATGTACTTTTGGGGTGGCACTTCCAAATCATCTAAAAAAATATCATCTTGTGTAAAATAATTATAAAACCCACAAACTGCCTCTATTATAGGATTGTTTGTAATATCAATACACACCCTATGGCATATTATTCTGGCATCCCTTTTATTGGCTAATTCGCTGCATGCAAAAAACAAGGCAATTAGAGGGTTGGTGGTAAAGTCAAGTAATCGTGTTGGTAATTCATAATGCTGCATTTTAGATAAAATTTCAAAATTAGAATTAAGGTTTATAAAAGCTTCCGGGCGTAATGAAAGTAAGTTTTTTACAAGGTTATATTCTTGTCCGTCACTCAAATCTTTATAACGACCTAACGAGGGTAAGAGTTTCCAATTTTTGTCTGCCATTCCCCGATAAATAATTTCACCGTTAATAAAATCGTCATCTTTAACTCGGCTCAGAATATTGATAATTTCCAAATATTCAGCCACGTTATTTATTTTAAATGTTAAATGAGGGTATTCAGAATTATTATATTCATCAGTTACAATTTTTCGCTTGTCAAGTTCTTTAAAGGACTTTCTAATCTTTATGTCAGTAACAAAAGTATTATAAGAACTCATTTTATCTCTCCCAATATATAATAGATATTTATTTTATCATATTTTTTATCAGAAAACCATACGAACAAAAGTATGGAATGTGGCATAGCTGTAGCTGTCATAATCTTTCTCTGTGCCAGTGCAGGGATTACGGTTATTTTCTCTGGCTGGATAGCTTACAATAAACTGGACAGATTTCTAAGGTCATATAATATAAAGGCAATAAGCAAAGAAGCAGCTATTATGACCGAAATAAAACTAAAAGAATATCTTGCAAGTATACAGATGAATTTAAGCAGCAGCTGGCTGATTTATACCATTCTGGCAAACGAAGATGTGATATCTGCCGGGAATACGAATATTGCACGTTTCCTGTTTGGTAAAAGGATAAAGCAGGTCGTATTAATTACGCCGCACGCAAAATAAAGGAATTGCATAAGACATTTGATATAGAATGTTTCCTGAGCCATGAAGGATGCCCATATGATAATGACAAAACAGAAGCAGCATTTAAAATCATAAAAAAGCAAAACAATATTAAAAAAGCTGTCAAAAAAGTGTTTACAATTTACGGCTGAATTTACTGCCAAAATCGCCAGTATAGAAAATCCGCTGTCCGGCATATTTATGTATATGGAATCGGTGAGATGCCAGTGGCAGACAGGAATTTGCAAGGATATTATGTTTATAAGAAATGAAGCACCTGAGGACTATGAAGCAGTATATTTCGTAGTTAAAAATGCATTTGACAGTGGAGAACACGCTGACGGAAATGAGCAGGATTTGGTAAATGCGTTAAGAAAGGGATAGGCATTTCCCTGATTCAAGAAGGGCATAAAATTGCTTATGAATCAGGCTGTGAACATTCGATTGTGCTGGGAATATTACCCAAAAGCGGGATATGTGCCAGCCAGTAAATATGGTATAAAGCCGCCTTTTGATGTGCCGGATGAAAAATTTTATGGCATATAAAATTAAAGAACCTGCATCTGATATTCATGATATTGCGGAATATGCGAAAGAATTTGGAATTGGCTAAAAAAGCCCTGTATTCTGCACAGTTTAGCCCGGAATAAAATTTTTGTAAAAAATTGAAAAAAAGGGCTTGACTTTTTTTGAAAAGCGTTATATACTACATCATGTCGAAAGCGAACGGCACAAAACGTCGGCGGAAGACAGATGCAGCAGTACAATGCAGACAATGGCCCATCGCCAAATGGTAAGGCAACGGACTCTGACTCCGTCATTTCAAGGTTCGAATCCTTGTGGGCCAGCTATAGAAGAAGAAAAGACCTCAGTGAGATTTCATTGGGGTCTTTTGTTTTGAAAGACAGCAGTAATAATAACAGATAAAGTTAAGAGGAAAAAGCATGAAAAATAAGAATATTTCGTTAACAGGAAAAACAATTCTCGTTACGGGAGCCGCCGGGTTTATCGGTGCAAACCTTATCCTGGAGCTTTTGCGCACGGTTCCTTCTGTGCATCTGGCTGGCATTGACAATATGAATGACTATTATGATGTCCGTATCAAGGAATACCGCCTGGCGGAAATTGAGGCGGCAGCAGCGGGGCTTTCGGATTCTGCATGGACGTTTCTGCGCGGCTCGATTGCGGATAAAGCATTTGTCGATTCTGTGTTTCAGGAATACCAGCCGTCCGTTGTTGTAAACCTCGCTGCGCAGGCGGGGGTGCGTTACAGCATTACGAACCCGGATGCGTATATCGAATCAAACCTGATTGGGTTTTACAATATTCTGGAAGCCTGCCGCCATTCGTATGATAACGGGGCACCGGGAGTCGGGCACCTGGTGTATGCGTCTTCGTCGTCGGTATATGGCACAAACCCGAAGATACCATACAGCACGGATGACAAGGTCGACAATCCGGTCAGCCTGTATGCGGCAACCAAAAAGAGCAACGAGCTGCTGGCACATGCGTATTCCAAGCTTTATAACATTCCGTCTACCGGGCTGCGCTTCTTTACGGTATACGGGCCTGCGGGCCGGCCGGATATGGCGTATTTTGGATTTACCAATAAGCTGCGTGCCGGTGAGACGATAGAGATTTTCAATTACGGCAGCTGCCGGCGGGATTTTACTTATGTGGACGATATTGTGGAAGGCGTGCGGCGCGTCATGCAGGCAGCGCCGGAGAAGGCAGCCGGAGAGGACGGCCTGCCGCTTGCGCCGTATGCGGTTTATAATATCGGGAACAGCCAGCCGGAAAACCTGCTGGATTTTGTGCAGATTTTACAGGAGGAGCTGGTGCGTGCCGGCGTGCTGGCACCGGACTATGATTTTGAATCGCATAAAAAGCTCGTGCCGATGCAGCCGGGGGATGTGCCGGTGACGTATGCAGATACGGCTGCGCTTGAAGCGGATTTTGGATTTAAGCCGTGCACCGGCCTGCGGGACGGGCTTCGGAAATTTGCAGAATGGTACCGGGAATTTTACGGTTTGTGACAGGATTCCGGTTCCAGTACGGATCATATACAGGAAGGAAGCAGGGCAGTATTTATGGAACAAAAAAAACAGTATAAAATTGCAGTAGCCGGAACAGGGTATGTCGGCATGTCTATGGCCGTTCTGCTGTCACAGCATCACGAGGTGACAGCTGTGGATATTGTGCAGGAAAAGGTAGATTTGATTAACAGCCGCAAATCCCCGATACAGGATGAATATATCGAAACATACCTGGCGCAGAAGGAACTGCGGCTTTCGGCTACGATGGATGCAGAAGCTGCATATACCGATGCGGATTTTATTGTGATAGCCGCACCGACCAATTATGACAGCCGGAAAAACTTTTTTGATACAAGCGCGGTGGAAGCCGTAATCAGGCTGGCGATTCAGTATAACCCGGATGCGGTTATGATTATCAAATCCACGATACCGGTAGGATTTACGGCATCCGTGCGGGAAAAATACCACTGTGACAATATTATTTTCAGCCCGGAATTTCTGCGGGAATCAAAGGCGCTGTATGACAACCTGTACCCGAGCCGTATTATTGTGGGCACGGATGTGGAAAATGCAAGGCTGTTTAAGGCGGCTAATACGTTTGCGGCGCTTTTGCAGGAAGGCGCGCTGAAAGAAGATATTGATACGCTGATTATGGGATTTACGGAAGCGGAAGCAGTCAAGCTGTTTGCGAATACCTACCTTGCGCTGCGCGTGTCTTACTTTAACGAGCTGGACACCTATGCAGAGATGAAGGGACTGGACTCGCAGCAGATTATTGACGGTGTCTGTCTCGACCCGCGTATCGGGAGCCATTACAACAACCCGTCGTTTGGCTATGGCGGCTACTGCCTGCCAAAAGATACCAAGCAGCTGCTGGCGAATTATGCGGATGTCCCGCAGAATATGATGTCGGCTATTGTGGAAAGCAACCGGACGCGGAAGGATTTTATTGCTGACCGCGTGCTGGAAATGGCCGGATGCTACGAAGCGAACGGCGAGTATGATGCAGCACTCGAAAAAGAGGTTGTGATTGGGGTATACAGGCTGACAATGAAAAGCAATTCGGACAATTTCCGCCAGAGCAGCATTCAGGGCATTATGAAGCGGATTAAAGCCAAAGGAGCGACCGTTATTATTTTTGAGCCGTCGCTGCAAAACGGCACGACATTTTTTGGAAGCCGTATCGTCAACGATTTGGAAAAATTCAAGGAAATGAGCCAGGCTGTTATTGCCAACCGGTATGACAGCTGTCTGGATGATATCCGGGACAAGGTGTATACAAGGGATATTTTTCAGAGGGATTAAAAAGCACTGCCGGAAACGGATTCCGGCAGGCTGCGTGCAGGAAGGGTACCGCATGATGCTGTGCTGCCTGCACGTTTTTTATGATAAAAGAAAGATGCAAATTATCTGATGGAAATTTGTATTGCGGGATAGGATATCTGATGTTATTATTAGTAATAAGAAAGGCGGTGGAAGTATGTCTAGGATTAGTTATTATGATGGAACAGCAATTCAGGTGAACGAGCCATTACAAATGAATCAAAAGGTTATTGTGATTCCAATAGAAAACAATACAGATTTAGGAGAGTCAGCTGCAGGAGGACTTCATAAGTATGCAAATCCTTTTTTGATGGAACAGGAAAAGGATGCCTGGAGAAAGGCAGTGATTAAAAAATATGCAGGGGAATAATTGTATATTGGATGCAAATGCGGTATTGAGATTTTTACTGCAAGATAATGAAGAACAGTTTCAGCGGATTAAAACAATCGTCCAGAAGAAAAATTGTTATGTAACACTCTGTTTTATTTTCTGTTTTCTTTCATAAATCCATTTTCTAAGAGAAATAGTGTAATTATAGCATAAAAGGGATGGCTGTCTTGCTGCTTATTTATGTTTTTATTTCAATTATACCTAAAAATGTATTGAAAACCAGTTTTAAACATAGTAACATATAACATGGAAAGTTCTCTGACATATATATAGGAAAGTAAAATTATACAAACAGGAGGATGGGTCATGTTCAAAAAACTGGAATCAATGAAAATGCGCAAAAAACTGAGTTTCAGCTATACCGTTGTCATCGGCCTGATGATATTTTCGGGGATATTCAGCATTGCGGGATTGTCCAGCCTGTATTTTGAGCTGCACAGCGTGAATCAGGTGCAGAAGGCAGACACGGCAGTCAAGGTGTGCAGGATAAATGTCAATGTGACTGCGCGCAATATACTGCAGATGGCATTAAATGAAGATGCAGGTACATACAGTGAATATAAGGCAATTGTGCAGGAACGCCTGTTGGAACTGAATGAGGAAATCCAGATACTGCGCGGGGCGGACTTTATCGACGATAAGCTGTGTGAGCAGTATGTAGAAGCTTTGAATCAATGGGGCCCGATTGGCGAGGAAATTATGGAACTGATAGAAGCCGGGGAGAAAGAAAAAGCAGTTGCAAAAATATTTGAAGAAAGCGCACCGGCACTGGATGAAGTAGTGACAGCTTCCGGGGAAATTGATGAAGTGATTGCTGCAAGAAAACAGCGGGCCGTATTTTTAGGACAGATTATTGCAGTGGTCGGCTGTATTCTGACGCTTGGGTTTATTGCAGTGGCTTCCCTTCTGGCAGCTGCAATCGGAAACCGTATTGTAAAATCCATCCTGACGCCGCTGCGGGAGCTGGAAACAGTAGCAGGGCAGCTTTCGGACGGCAGCCTTCATTTTGAACTGAAATACCGGTCGGATGATGAATTCGGCGGCATGGCGGAGCATCTGCGCAGTGCTGTCAGCATTCTGTCCTCTTATGTGGATGATATTTCGAATATGATGCAGGAGTTTTCAAACGGCAATTTTGATGTCCGTCCATCGGTGGAATGGAAGGGGGATTTTAAAAACATTCGGGATTCCCTGATGCAGTTTGAGCAGAGCATGGCAGATACGGTAAAAGGAATCCAGCGTGTGGCAGACCGGGTATCGTATGATTCCCAGCAGGTAGCAGGCAGCTCTGCGGGGCTGGCCCAGGGAGCAGCGGAGCAGACGGCGATTACAAGCGATTTGACGGTGACGCTTTCTTCTGTGTCAGAGCAGGTATCGCAGAATGCAGACAATGCAGAAGAAATCAGCAAAAGAGTCGACGAGCTCGGGCAGGAAATTATTGGCAGCAGCCAGAAGATGCAGGAAATGGTAGAATCTATGGGAGAAATCAGCCAGGCATCCATGGAAATTGAAAAGATTATTACGACGATTAATGATATTGCTTCACAGACAAACCTGCTGGCGCTGAATGCTTCCATCGAAGCCGCCCGTGCCGGGGAAGCCGGACGCGGATTTTCCGTTGTGGCAGACCAGGTATCGGTGCTTGCGTCACAAAGCTCAGAGGCGGCCAAGGAATCGGCATCCCTGATTGGCACTTCGGTAAAAGCAGTGGAAAAAGGCATGGTGATTGCAGATGAAACAGCCCGCCAGCTCCGGCAGGTTGTGGATGACTCCAAAGCAATTACGAAGGAAGTCAGTGGCGTGGCGGCTGCACTCGAAGCACAGACCGAAGCGATTTCGCAGATTGATGAAGGGGTTGAGCATATTAACGAGGTTGTAAGGACAAATTCACAGGCTGCGGAAGAAAGCGCCTTGGCCAGCCAGGAGATGAGCAGCCAGGCAGAAAATCTGGAAGGGCTGATTCGCAGGTTTAAGGTTGGGAAGTTTTAACAGACAGAGGATTCTGTATGATTGGAATAGCATTTTGGAATGTGCATAAAAATCCGGATATTGATGAAACAATTCAGAATCTGATTCTGGAAAAAAGATGTGATATGTTTATTCTGGCTGAATACGAAAATAGCACAGAGGGGTTCTGCAATCTGCTGTCTTTAAAAGGAAAAGATTTTTATCCGCTGCACGCAGATGAGTATGAATATATCTCATTAGCGTCTGGCATCATCAGTGAGATTGAAAGTGCCGAAGAAAGAATCGGGCATGCAAATACAGTAATTGCAGGGGATTTTAATGCAAATCCATTTGAGAGCATGTGTATCAATGCAGGCTGTTTTCATGGACTGCCGGTTGCAGAAGAAGCCAGGGACTTATTATTATGCTTATTCTGGAATTCAGTCGTATTATTGGAATATGTTTGACCAGAACAGACAGAAGATGAGCAGGAATTTACAGCGCTTCTGGCAGAGATTCTGAATAGTAACAGAGTTACGCAGATTGTAGAAAGTTTAATGAAGTTAAACAAAGACTGATTTTATATAGAAACCTGTGCTGAAAAGAGGCATAAGATCCGCAGAATGCAGCGGAATTTTATGTCTCTTTTTTCATATTATCCGGTATTTGCACATTGCACGTTTCCTGCATTTCACATCAGAAGCCTGTGCAGCGTGCATTTTCGCGAGTATGCTTGAAAAATGCTTTCGGTAAGAGGTGCTTTGCAGTTTGCGGAAATGATTTTTAAGATATGTGAATATGGACAGTAACTATGGACATGTAAATTTTTTGGAATATTTTTGATTTTTGTTGCATTTTTATAAATAATAAGGTAAAATATAAGAAAATTTTATTGATATAATAATTTTTTGTTAAAATGTAAGAAAATTCACACAACAGATACCAAAAAGGGGGAAGGATATGAGCAGGTTATCAGTAATTTCGACGGACAAGGCCAATTCCACGACAGAAAAGCTGATGAAGGAATTTACGCAGCGCATTATTGCAAATCCGCCAGGGGTCTGTCCGGTTGACATGCAGCTTGCATTTTTAAAGGTATGCCATGCGCAGACCTGCGGGAAATGCGTGCCGTGCCGCATCGGGCTTGGAGTTTTAGAGGAACTTTTGGAAAGCGTGCTGGACAATACGGCTACGATGGAAACGCTGGATTTAATTGAGCATACCGCTATTAATATTAAAAATTCCGCAGACTGTGCCATCGGCTTTGAATCTGCCCGCATGGTGCTGGCGGGGTTTGAAGGATTCCGGGAAGATTATCTTTCGCATGTGCGGGAGCACCAGTGTACCGGTACATTTGAGCAGCCGATTCCATGTGTCACGCTGTGTCCGGCAAACGTGGATATTCCGGGATATATTGCACTGGCCGGGGAAGGACGCTGTGCGGATGCCGTGCGCCTGATACGCAAAGACAATCCGTTCCCTACGGCCTGTGCGCTTATCTGCGAGCATCCGTGCGAAGCCAGGTGCCGGCGGACAATGATTGACGATGCGATTAATATCCGCGGCATGAAGCAGTATGTCA
>OFHA01000734.1_pt1 | contig 26632 bp, 22 predicted proteins | sample 1521891 | NCBI WGS metagenome assembly OFHA01 (sample SAMEA3504089, study PRJEB24116) | mouse gut metagenome | biome: mouse gut; feature: mouse-associated habitat; material: faeces | place: Denmark | collected 2011
ATCCTGTGGCTGAACATATTCCTCTCTTTTGGATTCATTACCTCTCTTAACAATACAAAAAATAGGAAACATGTTATGATTGCCGTTACCAGAATTAAAATATTTTTCCTGTGATTTTTCTCCATCACTCAGCCACCCCCCAGAAACTTTTCCCTGCATGATTCCAATCCGCCTGCCATGATCCAATCTCTCGACGTATTATCCACATCTCAGCCCTTTTTATTATATTTTAGCGAAACAAATATTTTCTTGTAAATGTCCGATGATCATTGTGTCCTTTTGATGCGCCAAATGATGATTCCATCATCGTTTACAGACAGAATCATCTACATTTTACAGCAAAAAACAGGCCCTTTCAGACCTGCTTTTGCCATCAAGTTTATTTTTCAATAGTAAGGCATATCTCGCACACTAACCTGTTTGAACTGTTTTTGTAAATTATTTCTCCCCCATAAGCATCCACGCATCTCTCAATGTTTAAAATTCCGATTCCCTTTTTTCTTTCCGAGATCATTCCGTTCCGAATCGGAACCGCACTTTCAATGCTGTTCTCAATCCGGATATACAGCATTTGATTATGTCTTTTTAAAAGTATGCCAATATACTTTTCAGCACTGCATTTTCCTGCCGCTTCAACAGCATTATCGAGAAGATTTCCAAACAGTGTTGTGATATCTATGGATTTCATAAAATCCACATCTCCCAAAGATACATCCATCTCAAATAAGATACCATACCGATCCGCCACCTGCAATTTATCTGTGAGCAGCCAGTTCAGTATCGGATTATTTACATACTTTATCGGCATCAGAGGTTTCAGCATATCATTAATCTGTCTTGTATAATCCGGCGCCTCCTCTCGATTCCCTCCATACAGTGCTTCGATCATGGAAATGTGCTTTTTTACATCATGGAGTATCGATAATGCTTTCCTATACACATTATTTTGAACTTCATAATTTCTAAGCCTCAATTCCTCCTGCTGACGCATCATTTCATTTTGAAGCTTGTAAAAGTTCCTCTCATCCAAATATTTCATAAAAAGCAGGAGGAACATATTTAATAAAATAATACTGCATACAACCATCATCAGAAGTGCAGGGCGTTCCTCCGCTGCCAGAAACGCCATTGCCAGAATATTGATCATGCCAAAAAAGAACATGGCTATGTACAGAAAATACTGAGAGGTTGTACGCACTACCCGCCTCCTCCACAGTCTGACAAACAGTACATAGTAAAGAAACAACATAACCAACTTGGAAAAAATATATTCGATACTGCGCAAAAGTTCCTGATTTGCAGGCATGATCTGCAGATTTTCCATCAAAAAGTCAATCAGGTATACCCCCGCTGCTTCTGTCAGACTGAGTATGGTAAAAAGCGCCGCAGATTCATATATCCTGTATCTGCCGAACTTTTCCCCTTCATAAAGCCCAAAACTCACTCCGCCTATCATAACCATATTGGCAAGAAGATTATAAAGCGGATTCATCAGTATATTTACGGACATGACAACAACGACATAAACCATCGCCGGTATTTTATAAAGATATTTTCTTTGATATTTTCTCTCATACTTTTCATCCCAGAACTGAAACATCAAAAAAACAATAATAACGCAGGAAATGAACGATGAAAGATAAAGCGCTGTTTTATACATTTTATTTTCCTGTGGAACTGCAAAAAAATTCATTCATCCTTTCTCGAAAAGCTCTGTTCCGCCTCTGGGATAACGGCAGACACTCTCCGTTGCTCATTTTCACTTCTCTTTTTTCCATTTTCATGACCTGGTCCAGATTTACCATAATCCCTCTGCTGCATGTCTCAAAACCAAAGGATTGCATTCTTTCTTCCAGCTCTTCAAACTTTTCCGCATAACAAAAGATTCCCTTTTTTGTCACCGCCTTAACGGATCTTTCTCCCTTTATCACTTCAAAATAGATAATATCCCGAACCGCCATCCTTACATTTTGCGTTTTTGACTTATCTCCTGCGTCTATCCATCTAACATGACAAAAAGATATCCACATTTCCTGCATATTTTCTCTCGAACGCATAAATTCTTCGATCTGCTTTTTCAAAAGTTCTCCATCCACAGGCTTTGTCAAAAAAGCAAAAGCATGGGATTTATTAACCGCATTACTGCACTCCTCCGCCAGATATGTCTGAAAAATAATCTTTACATTCCGGTTTTTCCAGTATATTTTCTTTCCTGTCTCAATTCCATTTTCGCCATTCAGTCTAATATCCATAAAAATCAGATCAAAAGGAACCGGACATTCCAAAAGCTCCTCCCCATTCTCAAAATTCTGAATATCATACCGCACAGAAAAATGATCCATTACCTCTTCAACCAGTGTCCGCATATGTAACAAGTCCTTTTTCTCATCATCACAAATCGCTATCTGCAGCATACGCCCCTTTTATCCCTTTCATAATTATCCCGCCATTTAGTCAAACCCCTGCAGTAAAAATGAAATTCCGACAAGATTATAAAATCGCCTGTATATTTTGTCAATCATAAAATATTAAGAAAGAAAATCCGGCGTAACAGTTCAGCCCAGGACTTTGCATTTACTGCAAAGTCCGTGAAAACATGTAAATTGAGCCAAAAGAATCTGCCCCTCGCCGAAGGCGACTTGAAATGGGCAGATTCCGTAACAGGGAAGCCGAAGGCTGAACTGTTACAATCCGGCCTTTTTTCCACTACAATAAAAAGACACTGGTTATATTCCCAATGTCTTTTTTAAACCATTTACCCGGTCCTGCTTTCCTCACACTAACTCCCGTTCGCCCGCTTTGGCGGGCACTCACATTCTCCTGTGTGAGACTCACACTATATACTGCTCCGCAATCCCCTGCAGTATTTCCCATTTCTCCTCCATATCCTTCACCAGCTTAAACTGCGTCCTGCAGCGGTCAAGGTTATGCTCCGGGCGGTGAATCTTATAATAGCAATCTCCCTCCAGATAATCCGTCAGAAAACGGATTCCCTGTTCCAGCGTTATCACTTTTGCCCCCATGGGCATCATACGGATCTCCTTCTTTGTCAGAGAGCCCTCGCACCCTTCTATAAATCCTTTTGTATATAAAGTAAATAATTCAATATCACAGGATACCTTTTCTAAATCCGTCTCATCCTCCGCGCCCGTACTTGCACCGAAGCGGATGGAATCCCCATAGTCATAAAGGGCGGAACCGGGCATAACCGTATCCAAATCAATGACGCAGATTCCCTTTCCGGTCTTATCGTCTATCATAATATTGTTCAGCTTGGTATCGTTATGCGTCACCCGCAGCGGGATCTCCCCCGAGGAGAGCATATCACAGATCACATGGCAGTCCTTCTCCCTGTCTAAAACAAACCGAATCTCTTCCTGCACCTGTGCCGCTCTGTGGGCCCTGTCTTCCGCGAGCGCCTTTTTAAAGTTTTTCAGCCTGTCCGCCGTATTGTGAAAATCAGGAATCGTCTCGTGCAGCGTTTCCGCCGGATAATCCGACAGCAGAGACTGAAACGTCCCGAACGCCAGCGCGCTCTCATAAAAATCTCCCGGACTGCGCACCGCGTCATAGCTGACCGCATTTGAAATAAACCGGTACATCCGGTAACAGCCGCCTTCTGCCCGACAGTAGCTGGCGCCATCCTTTGTCGGAATGACCTGCAGCGCTTCCCTCTCAAAATCGCCGCCTGCCGCTTTGATTTTCTTTCTTAAATAATCGGTCACACCGACAATGTTTTCCATCAGTCCGTCCACATCATGAAAGATTTCCGTATTAATCCGCTGCAGAATATACTTTTCCCGTTGTCCATCCTTCTCCATTTCTACAAGCTCCGTCCGGTTGATATGACCGCTGCCATATTCCTGAACGCCGGCAATGGTTCCTTCCAATGCAAACAGCTGTACAATTTCGTGTTTATCCATGTGACTGTCCCCCCTTCTTATAAATATTTATTTTACCATAGAACGCCGAATATTGAAACTAAAAAATTTATTCTTTTCATCAGCGAAAATTATGTTTGGATTAAATTTTGTATATAAAATTGAACCATTGATGAAACGACAGGTAAAGACCAGAAATGTTAATTCCTGTTGCTTGCCAGTCCTGCCGTTTATGGATACACTATCAGGGAACGAGATGCAAATATCAAACAAAAATCAATCAAAAAAGGATGGTGTATCAAAATGCTTCAGGATAATATACGAAAGTATCGAAAAGAAAAAGGCTTTAGCCAGGAAGAACTGGCTGTCCGGCTCCACGTTGTCCGCCAGACAATTTCCAAATGGGAAAAAGGACAATCCGTTCCCGATGCCGCGGTCTTAATCGATCTGGCCAGGGTACTCGAACTTCCCGTCAGCAAACTGCTGGGAATCGAAACGGCAGACCGGCAGACCGAACCTGATATCCATATGCTGACCGAAGAACTGGCCCGTCTGAATGAGCAGCTGGCGGAAAAATCCCGACAGGTACGTATTGGAAAACAGGTCGATGAAAAGCGTGGGTTCCTCCTGTTTTGCTCCTTTTTGTCCATGCTTGCCACACTCGTTATAAAAAATACCGTCGTTTCTATTGTTTTATCCGGTATCTGTCTGCTCGCTGCCATTCTGCTCCTGTACCGAAACCTCGCCCTTTTTACGAGCGTCACGACGGATGATCTTCGTATGCGATCTTTGCGGGCCATTACCATGTTCAACATTTTCACGATAGCGGCGGCAATCGCAATCGCTGCGCTGACTGCCGCCGGCATCGTTTCCTTTTCCGAACAGGAAGAAAAACTATACGGGATGCTGGTCCTTTGCTGTATCATGATCGTAACCGGTATGATCGCTCCGGGACTTCCGTTTACCCGCTACACCGGCCTGCGGCTGCCCTGGACAATTCGTGATCCGGAGACCTTCCATCTGGCACACCGGATACTTGGATGTCTTTCACTTCCACTTGTCTTTTTATATGTGGCATGTGCGCTTACGATACCTTATTTTGAAAAAGTCACCCTTACTGTTATTCTGCTTTGGATTGGCATACCGGGCGCCCTCTCTTACCTGTTCTTTTGGAAAAAAATGCATGGCAGGCATTTTTAAGATTACTGTTCACAGACAAACCTGCAAACAGTAACGAAATCCAGGCATTCAAAGTTTGCCTTCGGCAAAGGCTGGATTTCCTCCTGGCAAAAAAGTTCAAAAAGAGATTGACAACGTTTGTCGCCGATTGTATAATCGAGTTATATAAACGGTTTATATAACTCGATTATACAGGAGACAGACAATGCCAAAGCAAAGAATTACAAAAGAAACGGTTGTCAATGCAGCTTTCGAAATTGCAAGAACGAGCGGTATGGAACAGGTAATGGTAAAAAATATCGCCCAAAAAATAGGCTGTTCGGTACAGCCTATTTACAGTTATTGCAAAAATATGGACGGATTACGTCAGGATGTGACGATGCAGGCCATTCGTTTTATTCAGGAATATATAAAAGCGCACATCGACAAAGACGACCTGTTCCGCAGTACAGGAAAATCATATATTCAGCTGGCACAGGAAGAACCACATTTATTCAAAATATTTATATTACACCATCGGGAAGGAATTGCATCCCTGAATGATTTATACGAATCGGAGGCGAACCCGCACACTGCCGAAATAATTGCCGGCGAACTGCGCATCAGCGTCGCGCAGGCCAGACAGCTGCATTTGAATATGCTCATTTATACGATTGGCATCGGCACTATTTTCTCTGTAACGACGCCGGGAATATCAGCAGATGAAATCTATATTCAGCAGGAATCTGCCTTTCAGGCGTTTTTAAAACAGGCAGCTGACAAAACGCCCGCATTGCATGACATTCAGGGCTGACAACTGCCGGTGAAAACAACAAAAGATACGAAAGACGTAAGTTTTACAGAAAGGAATCTGCTATGAAAAAAGGAATCATCGTTTATCAGTCCAAATACGGGGCCACAAAAAAATACGCCGAATGGCTTCACGATCTGACGCATTTTGACTGTATCGAAACGTCAAAAGCGAACGTAAACGACATCGCCGCATACGAAACCGTCCTGTTGTGCGGCGGCCTCTACGCTACAGGAATCGCCGGAATATCATTTCTCAAAAAGAATTTCGACAGACTAAAAAATAAAAAACTGGCTGTTTTATGCGTAGGAGCTTCTCCTTATGACGCAGATGCCTTGTCTTTCATCAAATCGCGCAATCTGTGCAAAGAACTTGGCTATATTCCGCTTTTTTACGGGCGGGGTGCATGGAACGAAAGCAACATGAAATTTCTGGACCGGACTTTGTGCAAAATGCTGCAAAAATCGATTGCCAAAAAAAGATCCGGCTACATACGAACCATGGATGGAGGCGCTGATGCATGCCAAAGGGCAGAATTGCGACTGGACAGATAAGAGCTATCTGACTCCGTTATTAGAATATCTGAAAATTAACGATCAAACGAAATAGATTATCCACGAAAGGAGTGGTATCTTATGCCGCCAGCAATACAATCTCAACCAAAAATAATCACTCTGGAGCAGTATGAAGCTCTTCCAGAGGAACAAAGAGCAGAAGTCTTCGATGGCTTTGTCTATGATATGGCCAGTCCTTCTCAGATTCATCAAAGACTGCTCTTAAAACTATCTGCTATGCTCGATTCTTACATTGAACGTAAAAAAAGCAAATGCCTGGTAATTCCATCGCCTTTTGATGTAATACTTTCAGAAAAACCGCTTACCATTGTCCAGCCTGACATTATGATCATCTGTGACAAAGACAAGCTGGACGGAAATCGCTGTAACGGCGCCCCGGATTTCATCATCGAGATTGTTTCCCCAGGGAATCCGTCGGATGATTATATCCGGAAAGCATATTATTACAAAAATTACGGTGTCCGGGAATATTGGATTGTGGATCCGAAGCGTCGAATGGTAACCGTTAACTATTTTGAGGAAGACCTTATCCATGTGATATACAGCTTTGACGCCACTATCAAGGTTAATATCTATGATGATTTATACATCAGCTTCTCAGAAATTTCCGAAATACTGAATATCTAACCAAAATAAACAGCATTCTCAACTGCCGCATCCGGATATACCAGGCATAACCCGCGCAAATCGGTTACGGAAGAAGCCGCCGCACAAATCGGCGCCCAAAAACTGCTCCTTGAATTTCGGTATCATCTAAAGATGTTCCTGCCAGACTCTCAGACGAAGCAGGACAGCAGTCGGTTGAACAACCTAAAAATATCACCTGCGCCTTATGCATACAGGCAGCAGCGCGGTATGAGCCATCAAATAGTTGTGAGTAATTCTCTGATCTGCATTGAGAGCGGGTATTTATACTTAGGAAGATTTTTAGAATAAACAATATGCGTTTCCCAACACGTGTCTAAAAAATCATTCCCACAATCTGCATCCCCGGCTTTGCGGATTAAAAAAACAGGTGTGTCAGATAATCTGTGAGGCTTTGCACAGTTTATTTTACACACCCCTAGTCTTGCTGCGCCACTCATCCGCCATGCGCAGAATGCGTGCAATACATGCGCTTTTTCCATTCGTATACGCAATTCTGTCCTGCGGATACTCTCTGGCCAGACGCTCTTTTAACTCTGCATATTTCTTCGCCTCCTCTTCGTGAACATTCAGATAATCACGCATGTTGATATAATTGTTCCATGCTTCCTGTTTCCATATCACTACATGGATATAATGTGCCTGATTTTCAGAATCCCCGACGACATATAAATGTTGTCCCGGCTGATCCTGTCTGCGATAAACAATCCCGTGATTCTTCAGATCGTCGTTGTGTTTCATTATTCTGTCAAAACTGCTCACACCTGCGACAATATCCACAACCGGTTTCGCACAAATGCTTTTTATGGAAGTACTTCCGATATGCTGTGCATCTGCAAGATCGTCCTTACATATATTTTTTAACCGGGCAATCATTTCCTGCGCTGACTCCTCCCATTCCATCCTGTGAGGTTCGACGGCAACCGTTCCCTTTTTTAATCCAATTGACATATTATATTCTCCATAAACGCGCATTTTATATACAATAATTCAGACTTGCGAATTCACCAGACTGACTTTGCAAATCTATCCGTCCGTCTTTACGAATTCGTCAGCCAGTCTTTGAAAATCCACCGCATTGCCTATACGAATTTATCCGTCAGTCTTTGCGAATCCATCAGCCAGTCTTTGCGAATCCATCAGCCAGTCTTTGCGAATCCATCAGCCAGTCTTTACGAATCCATCAGCCAGTCTTTACGAATCCATCAGCAAGTCTTTACGAATCCATCAGCCAGTCTTTGCGAATCCATCAGCCAGCCCCTGAAACAGATCGGCAATTCCACAGGCTGGCTGGCTGATGATTACACTTATACTCCGCAATAAACAGCTCTCTGAAAGACACAATGTCTGATGGTAAAAACATCCGTCACCGGCATTATATTGTAAGCAAAATCACTTTTTACCTTGCAGATTCACCTGCCAGCTGTTCTTTTGTCCGTATCACCTTTTTCCATTCGCTCTGCGGCACATACTGCTTTGTAATCCCATCGTCTTCATACAGCACATATTCCGCCGACGGCTGTGCAAATCCGATCCATTCATACTGTCCGTCTTTCATATCACAAATCGACTTTACCTGTTCATCCAAAACAGCAAGCGGCAACATTTTCCCTTTTTTCACAAAAATTACAACTTCATTTAACGCAATGTCCACATAATGATGCCCCTGCGCCATTACCTTACAGCTTCTGTCTTTTGGTGAACGCATCCGCACCATCAGCATCTCCTCCGGCAGATACACATACCTGCCCGTAGCGTTCTGTTTGTATACCGGCGCAATCATAATACTTTCTCCGACCATCAGCTGGTCTTCTACCTGCGGTGCGTGCGCATCCTGCGGATAATCAAACGCCAGCGGCCGAAAATACATCTCATGATTCAATGCACATTTCATAAACTCACTATAAATATACGGCAGCAGCGCATAACGCATACGGATCACATTCCGAAAATCTCCGATCCTGGTAAACTGATAGACTTCCTGCTCTCTTGTTCCAGCAGCCGCATGGTTGCGCATCAGCGGCGTAAAAATACCAAACTCCAGCCAGCGCATCAGCAAATCCTCTGTCGTATCCGCGCCAAATCCTCCGATATCGGAACCTGTATATAAAATACCGCACATGTTCAAAGACGGCATCTGCTGAATACTTAATAACAGATGACTCCACCACGACGCGTTATCACCGGTCCAGATTCCTCCATACCGATGCATTCCGATATAGGAAGATCTGGAAAACAGCAGGGTTCGCCGGTCTGGCGCAATCTCGTCGAATGCTTCGGCAGCCGCTTTCGTCATATGGTATCCATACAGATTATGTACCTGATCATGGCGGATTTTTACGCCGTCCATATTATGCCAGATCCTTTTGTAATCTTCTTCATTATTCGAAAGTCCTTCTACCAGTCCTTTCATATGATAAAAAGAATGCAGTCCGATATTTTCATCTTTCAGAGCCGTCACTTCTTCCATCACATGTTTCAGATTTTTTTCTGAATAAAAAATAGCCGGTTCATTCATATCATTCCAGAATCCGTCGATGCCCTGATCCATCAGCAGCTTGTATTTTTGTCCAAACCACGCTCTGGCTTTGGAATTCAGAACATCCGGAAAATGAGATCTCCCGGGCCATACTGCACCTGTAAAGTTTTCTCCGTCCTCATCCTTGCAAAAATAATTCTCCCGCACGCCTTCCTCGTAGACCGGATAGCCTTCTTCGATCTTTACTCCGGCATCGATAATCGGCACCAGATGTATACCCTGTGCTTTCATTTCTGTTACAAACTCTTTAAAATTCGGAAATTTTTCCGCATCGACTGTAAAGTCTTTAAAGCGTTCCATATAATCGATATCCATATACACGGCGTCCAGCGGAATTCCCTGTTCATGATATCCTTTTACCACTTCCCGTATATCGTCCGCACATGCATAACCCCAGCGCGACTGCTGATAGCCGAACGCCCATTTCGGCGCGATATAGCTCGTCCCGATCAGCTCCCGAAACTGCTTTGCGATCTCTATAAGGCTGTCGTCTTCGATCGTATAAATCACACCATCCTTACCCATCGTAATGCAAAGCCTGTCGATCTTCGTTTCGCCGACATCGAACGCCACTCTGCCCGGGTCGTCAATAAAAATACCAAACGACTTCCCATTTTTTCTGCTCAGAATGAAAAAATTGTGCGCTCCATACAAAGAATGCCGGTTCTCCAGATGAAACGGATCGTCTGTCGCATTGCTAATATAAGTAAATCCACGCTTATTGATTCCACGCACCTGCTCTCCCAGTCCGTAAACCACATCCTGTTCCTGCATCTGGCAACACAATTCTATCCCGTCCGAAGACTCTGTAAGCTGCATCAGATGAAACGGCTGTGTACTCTGTGGTATCTTTCTGACAACCGCTCCCGTTTCCAGCGGCTGACCAAAGCTGTATTTTTCAATCACGATAAGCTCCTCCTTGTTCTTATTTTTTACCGCGGCAAAGCATGAAGGATCCTGTTCATGGCTGCGTATGGTAAGATGCTTTTTCATTTATTTCAAGATAGCAAAAACAGCTGGTAAAGTCAATCGTTCGTTGTTCCTGCAGTCGCTGCAGACAGAACCGCATCCAAACTGAAGGATTTTTAACTATATACAAATATCATTTCGTTTGCAGACAGTCTGCCAGCACTTCATATACCCGCAAAATCTCCCCAACGCTCCACGCCTGCGCAAAGCATCCTCTGGAAAAAGTCGGTCGTCTGCCATCGTAAATTTCCGGCAGCTGCCCGATACATCCTTCTCCCAGTGCGCTTTCCAATACTTCAAGCTGTCTCTCTACTTTCTCTGCCGCGTCTTTTGCATAGTTTCTTGTCTTTAAATAGGCCAGGTAATAAGCTCCCAGCGGAAACACCCACACAGTGCCCTGATGATACGCCAGATCACGATCCATCTGACTGCCGCCGTATCTGGCGTGAAACTGTGCGTCGGCAGGATCCAGGGTGCGCAGTCCGTACGGGGTATACAGTTTTTCGAACACCGTATCCACGACCTGTCGTTCCTGCGCCTCGTCCAGCATCGTAAACGGCAGGGAAACGGCCCAGATCTGATTGCATCGGATCTGCTCGTCCGCATCTGTGCCGGACAATACATCTTTGAGGCAGTGATTTGTACTGATCCAGAATTTTTCACGGAAACTTCGTCTCGTCTGGTCTGCCATCGCTGCATAATCAGAATCTGCATGATCCTTTGGACGCTGCAGCAAATGAAGAGATTCCTCCATGATACAGAGCGCATTGTACCAGTATGCATTGATCTCCACCGGCTTTCCATGACGCGGCGTCGGCAGGATTTCTCCGATACGGACGTCCATCCAGGTAACCTGATCCAGTTTTTCGCCCGCGCACAGCAGTCCATCTGTATCCATATGAATGCCATAATCGGTTCCATTTTTATAACTGCATATAATTTCCTGCATGACCGGCCATACTTCCTGCAAAAATGATATATCGTTTGTCTTTTTCATATATAGGTACACGGCATGAATATACAAAAGCGCGGCGTCCGCCGTATTATACTGCGGTTCGCACTGTCCTTCCGGAAACAGGTTTGGCATCAGTCCGTCTTTGCAGTATGCTGCAAACGTACGCAGTATGCTCTTTGCCGTCTCAAACTGCTTCGTCGTAATACAGCACCCTGCCAGTGCGATCATCGTATCCCGTCCCCAGTCCTCAAAAAACGGAAATCCTGCCAGTATCGTCTTACCGCCTGTGGATTCCCGTTTTGCAACAAACTGATGCGCGCTTTTTACGAGCTGTTTCGCCGCTTCCTGTTTCAACCCAGAGACATGAACCAGTTCTCTGCGATAAGCGGCCGCTTCCTGAAACACCTGGTCAGCCGTCGTATGAATTTCTTCCATGCTGTATAGAATTTCCAGCACCGCGCAGCTGTGTCCGGACACTTCTTTTGTAATCTGGTGATTTGTACAGACGTTTCCTTCACACATCCTGCCGTCGCAGGCATCGTAAGAATAGCGGACACCTGTAGTAAATACCTGCGGAAAGCAGGCGATTTCTCCGTTTGTCTGACAAAAAACGGTCCTTCCATTCGATGTGATTTTCGATCCGGTACGGCCGGTTTCCATCGTAAATACCTGACGCCGGTCTGGCTGAACGCCTTTTGGCGTAAACTGCAGCTGCGGAATGACAAGCAGCGATACCTTTCGCGCACTCTGGTTATCGATGCGGTACGTTACGGCAACCAGATTTTCCCCCTGTTTCATCGCGATTTTTTTTGTAATTTCCACGCCGTTGATATCGTAAGTCCACGTTGGATAATCTTCAAAACAAAAGGCCGACAGATGGTGATATCCGTCCTCACTGCGTGCTTCATCCACATACTCCTGACTGGACAGACAGACACAGCTTTGACCGTCTGCCTGCGGACGGTTGTCCCACAGCAGCCGTTCCACAAGGCTGTGTATCATATTGTATCTGTGATTGGGCGACCTGACACATGCCATCAAAAGCGCGTGATCGTTCCTCGTATTGGCGCCCGTCATGCAGGCGCTGGAAAAACCGCCCAGTCCATTCGTAAGCAGATAGCAGTTTTCCTGTCCCCTTTCCCTCGTTACCCAGTTTTGTGCGCCATAAATAAATTTCATATCTGTTCGATTCCCCTATTCTTCCTCATATCTGCGAACGCTCTCGTTCATTGCTTCGATAAACTGTTCGATATCGATGGTATGATAATACAATTTGGGCAGTTCTTCCATCAATACCTGTTCCTGCAAAATCGGATTCCACTGAAACTGATAATTGGGTATGATGGTCGGCTCCCTGGATATCGCACGAATGTAATCCGCTTCCAAAGACGTCAGATCTTCCTGTTTTTCATTTAAAAACAGCTGCGCCTGCTTCTGCGTCCGGAGCGTTCGGAACTTTAGAAATGCAGCGGCTCCTTTTTGTACGTCTTCCGGATAGCTGGAAACGATCCCCAGCCGGAAGACTGCGCAGACGCGATCATCACATTGTCCGGAAACGGTGCAAATCCGATGGATTTCTCCCATTCGTCAGAAAACTGCAGCAGCATCCAGTATCCGTTTGGCAGCATCGCCACCTCTTCATTTACAAACTGATGATACGGCACGTCAAAGTCCTGATACATCCCGTCAGAGCCTCCGTACTGCAATATTTTTTCCAGCATCGCGACAAGCTGCCGCCCTGCCCGGCCATTGTAATTCTGCGGAAGCCGTCGATGCAAAAACGCCTGCCCCTGCGTATCGGTACCCAGATACGCCGTAGCAAACAGCATCGGCGTCCAGGCAGTTCCTGCCGTATGCATCCCGACCGGAGTAATTCCCGCCTGCTGCAGCTTCTCGCAGCAGATAAAAAACTCATCCCAGGTTTTGGGAAACTGCGCGATTCCCGCCTTTTGAAACAGCTTTTTATGATAAAAAATGCCGGAATAAGAAAAGCAGTTGGATGCCGACGGGCATATGTACAAAGAATCATCTGCTTCCCTGCATGTTTCCAGCATATCGGTTTCAAACGCCTCTTTCCACTCCGGGTCCTGATCGATCAGGGGCCCCAGATCTACGAGCCGTTCATCTGCCAGCATCAGTTCGTAAAAAGCCGGAGAAAAGCAAACGTCCGTAATCACTGCCGGCAGCTCGCCTGTCACATTCCAGCGCTTAAGATTCGAACGGTATTCGCCTGAGGTAACGGCCAGCCATTCCGGCTCCACCTCGTAGATTCCCTGATAAGATTTATTAAATTCATTTACAAGATCTTCGTTTTCCCTTTTACCTGTCGCTGCATCGATCAAAAATATAATCGGGATTTTCACTGTGTCTTCCTTTGGCGAAGATAAAATCTTCTGATTTTTATGCCCGCATCCTGCAAGCAGACAGACCATGAAGCACCCGCATATTAATACAAATCTTATTCTGTCATCTGATCTATTCATCATTCCGTTTCCCGTTTCCCGTTTTCCGTTTCCCGTTTTCCGTTTCCTGTTGTATGTTCCATATCCGTTGTATCAGACCCCTGTCTCTCCGCGACGTTTTCAACCGTTCCCCTGGTCGTTTCAGCGATCAGCCGCTTTTTCCGGTTCCTGCAGCGGAATACGTATCGTACAGCAGGTACCGTTTTCCTCCGAGGTATAATAAAACGCGATCCGGTCTTCGTATTTCAGCCGCAGACGGCTGATGACATTTCCGATTCCATATCCGCTTTCCTGTCCTCTGAACGCGCCGCGCACCGCGGACAGATCTTCTTTTACCATCATCTGTATCAGCTCGATGACTTCCGGTTTCATCTGCTCTCCGTTATTTTCGATCTCAAACACCAGCTCCTGATCGTCCTGCCAGACCCGGATATCGATGTTCCCGTCCTGATAGATTTTGGCAAATCCATGCTTGATCGCGTTTTCCACCAGCGGCTGTAATATCAGCTTTAACACCGGAGCCTGTTTTAAATGTTCTTCGCAGCGAATCTCATATTGAAACAGATCGGCATTTCGTATTTTTTGAATCTCCATATAACTTTTTACATGTTCCAGCTCGTCGGCAACCGAAATCACATCACTGCCTTTGCTCAGACTCACTTTCATAAATTTGGAAAGCGCCTGAATCATTTTCATCGTAATCTCTTCGCCGTTCATACGGGCCAGCATATAGATCGTATCCAGCGTATTATATAAAAAATGCGGATTGATCTGATACATCAGCGAACTTAATTCGCTCTGGCGCAGCGCCCGTTCATTTTCCCGCACTTCCTGCACAAGCTGTTCGATATTTTTTACCATATTGTTAAACGCATTGCCGATCGTATCCAGCTCCGTATTCGTATGCAGCTGCAGCTGACTGGAGAAATCGCCGCCTTCAAATTCTTTCATCGCATTGCTGATTTCTTTGACCGGCCTTGTAAATCTTCTGGAAAAATAAATACTGCAGACTACCGCCACAACAGCGATCACCGCATACACACCGAGCAGAATCATCAGATTTCTTACTGCCACAGTATAAAAAATGGAATCCGGTATTAATGTCGCCGCTGTAAATCCGCTGTCCGCCACGGTCTGAAAGATAACGGTACCCAGCCCTTTCAGATCAAATCTGGCCTGCGTGATATCCGCGTCCTGATATTGCCGAATGGTCTGGCGCAGCTTTGCCAGCTGTTTGTCAGACAGCTCATAGCTGTCCTTGTGCGTGCGATAGCAAAGCCTGCCATTTGTATCCAGTATCATACAGATGCCATCTTCCTGCGAGGCATCTTTTAATATATTTTGAAAAATTCCCTCGTTGATTTGAAAAAACAGCATTCCCGGCCCATGGTGGAATTCCATGTTCCGCATATACCGTCCGATAAAAAGATAGTTGCCTTCCCGGTCAAATACACGGTCTTTTGTCCAAATCCAGCGGGTCTTTGAATATTCATCTCCAAGCGCTTCTTTTAAGCCGCTCGCGCACAGCTTCTCATAGCTGGTATTCCGATAAGCCTGCAAATACAGATTTTCTTTATTGTCGACATACACATACGTCTCCAGATATTTCAGATCTGCATAAGACAGCATCAGCTCCAGTTTTTCTTTTGCAAGACTGTCCGGCTGCCTGTTGCGCAGACTGTCCTGTATTTCTGCGCTCTCCAGACAGCGTTTCATAACGGCGTCTGTCCTGGCGTATTCATTTTGCAGCAATACCGCAATGCGGTCGTTTACATACGTATACTGACTGACCGTCGCATGATTCACATTTCTGCCAAGCAGCGTACCGATGCCGATGCCGGACAAAGCCATGGCGATCGCAAGAAGCGTCAGTACATATTTTAGAAAAATACTCTGTATCCCGTGGATTGTTTTCATACCTCGTGTTCCTTTTTATATTCGCTCGGAAGCATGCCTGTATGCTGCTTAAATACCTGTGAAAAATACGACCGGTTGGGAATACCCACTTTTTCACAGATGACAGATATGCTGTCCTTTCCTTCCACAATCAGCTTTTTGGCAAGTTCCATCCGCTGTTCCAGCAGATATTGTTTAAACGAAATATTTTGTGTGTTTTTAAATACCCGTCCAAAATAAACCGGATTTAAATACACTTCTGCGGCAACAGCCGTCAGGGAGAGCGTTTCGTCGTGGAGATTTTCATCGATATAGGCAAGCGCTTTGGACATATAATCACTGAAAAAAGCGATATCCCTGCTTTTCGCACTACGCATCCGCTCTTCGACTGCCTGTCCAAACAGCTTATAGCAGATATCGATCGCTTTCATCATACTAATCTGATTCAGATTACTATACAGATTCTGAAAATTCTGTTCCAGTTCCTTTGTCAGCCCGTACGAATCCTGTAACATAAATTCTACCATAACTGCCAGCCTGTGAATATACTTTTTTTGATTATCGCCTGTTTTCTGTTCGGGAAGCAGATACACAAATTTTACCATCGCTTCTTTTAACTGCGCGTGATCATTTCTGCGTATGGCATTGATAATTGTTTTTTCCATATCGGACAACGATACCTGTTCTTCACAGATTTCCTCCTGTCTGTCCGATGTAAACGCGTTCGCGCCCGCTTCGCTGGCCGTTTCAAAAAAATGGACCGCCTGCCAGAAGCTCTTTTTCATTCCCAAAAATCCCGGATGTTCCCCTGAAATCGCTGAAACAACCGGGCTTTTCAGTTTTTCTGCCGCCTCCTTTAAAATCCTCTTTACATCTTCCACGCCTCCCTGCGTATCGGTGCACAGCAAAAATACATGATTCCCATTTTCCATATCCATACTCTGCAGCTCATATCTGTCTGCAAAAATCTGCTCCAGATACCGAAACAAACAGGTTCGTTCCGTTTCGTAATACAACGGATCTGTAATTTTATAAGAGATATCAATATCCGCGCAGACGCAGATAAAACGCTGCGTCCCGCGGATTTCCCGCCGCAGGATCTTTCGTACTTCCTGCATTTTTTCATCATTCAGACTTCCCTGAAGATATTTTTGTGTCATTACCTGCAGATAATTATGCTGGTCACCCATCAGAATTCGTTTGAAATTCTCACGCTCCTGCTCGCTTTTCATCTTTTCCTGACATTTGTCGTATGCCGCACGCATGACCTCTTCCAGCTGTTCTTCATCGATCGGCTTTACCAGATAGGAAAACGCGCCTACTTCACATGCCTTTTTTGCATATTCAAAATCCCGATATGCGCTGATTACAACAAATATTGGCTCTTCCCCACATTGTTTTGCCGCTTCCATCATTTCCAGCCCGGTCATTTCTTTCATACGAATATCGGTCAGAACGAGCTGTGGATGAATGTTTTGAATGACGGACAGAGCACGCTCACCGTTATCGGCAAATCCGGCAACCTGAAATCCCATCTGCTCCCAGTCGTAGGTCTGAACAAGCCCCTTTAATGTGATAGGCTCGTCGTCTACGATTACCATTTTTAAAAGTTCCATTTATAGCTCCTGTTTTTGCCCTGGCAGGCCCCTTCAGATACAGGGACCTGCGCAGGACAGAAATAACTCTCACATTACGAAAACTGCTGCGCTGATGGCCTCAATTTCTATTGTACCGGATACTTTTCGAATGCCTCTGCTGTCCGCCTGACATTCGCTTACTACCTGCTGATGCTCTCCCGGATCCAGGCGAAACGGTATCTTTTTCCGATTTGCATTCCATACAACCGTTACTTTTTGAAAGACGTCTGTTCCCCCGATTCCGTCTATCGTATACGCAACGACTCCCGGCGGTACGTCTGTACGAAAGACCGGACGTTTGCGGACTTCCGGAGACAAATCGTAAAATCCGGAAAACCGATTGCGGACTTCATGCAGGCCGCGGTAATACCGCATCAGTGATTCGAACCGATACATACGCTGCCAGTCCAGCTGATTTAACTCTTTGGACAGGTTGTAGCTGTTGTCTTCTCCCTGTTTGGTTCTGCCGGCCTCTTCGCCTGCCTGCAGAAACGGAATACCAGCGCTGAGCTGCACGATCGCAGCCGCAAGGCGATTCATGGAAAGGAGTTCTTCATGCATCGTTTCATAATCGCCGTCTTTTTTCACAGAATCTGTCAGTTTATCCCAGAGCGTGCTGTTGTCATGCGCCGAGGCATAGTTTAAAACCTGTGCCGGAGACAACGGCTGCGTCTTTTCGCCTTTGTCAAAAAGTCCCAGCACCGCGCGGCGAATATTTTCTTCCAGATCCGGTTTCCCGTTTACAAATCCTGGAATATCCAGTTTATTATACGGGCCCTTGATCGCGTCTCTCGTATCGTCGTTAAACACGGCGATTCCTTTTGCCAGACGGTCGATATTTTCTTTTACCGACGGATAACTGCCTTTTGGAAGAGGACTTTCCGCCGCCGTCCAGGGTTCTCCATATATAAAAATCTGACTGCCTCCTTCGAGTCCGTCGAGCGCGTTTCGGATCGCGTTCATCGTATCTGTATCATGAAGTCCCATCAGATCGAAGCGAAAGCCATCGATATGGTACTCCCTCGCCCAGTATAAGACAGAATCGATCATATATTTGCGAAACATCGGCCGTTCGCTTGCGGTATCGTTCCCGCACGCAGATCCGTCTGCATAGGTGCCGTCAGGATTCAGCCGGTAGTAATAATATGGCACCGTATAATTAAAATAGGATTTACGAAAGCTCGTATGGTTGTATACCACGTCCATAATAACGGAAATATTCGCCCTGTGCAGCGCAGCGACCATTTGCTTAAACTCCCGGATACGGACTTCGCCATGAAACGGATCCGTCGCATACGAGCCTTCCGGAACGTTATAATTGAGCGGATCGTAGCCCCAGTTATACGTATCGCACGTACGCTCATCGACTGAACCATAATCAAACGCGGGCAGCAGATGAATGTGCGTAACTCCAAGCTCTTTTAAATAAGCGACGCACGTCGGATGGATACCGTCGTTGTTTAATGTCGTATCCTCCGTAAACGCAGCATATTTTCCCCGGTGTGCTTTGCTGACTCCGCTGGCAGGATCGTGACTAAAATCTCCGATATGGACTTCCCAGATCATACTTTTCCCTAAACAGTGGAAAACATGACTATCATTTTCCCATTCTAGTGGATTTGTACGCGCCAGATCAACAACCATGCTGCGTCTTCCATTCACGCCGGCTGCTCTGGCATAAATGTCTCCAGTTTCTTCGGTCTGTCCGTCCACGGTAATCGTATATGTGTAATAGACGCCATGCAGATCGCCTTCGACCGTCGCTTGAAAAATACCCTGATCTTCCGGCTTCATCTGAGTACACAGCAGCAGCCGGCCTCCTTCCTCGTCGCTCCCTGTCGTATACAGATGAAGCGACACATCGCTGGCAGTCGGCGCCCATACCTTAAACGTGGTCTGCTCCCTGCTGTATACCGCGCCCAGATCATTTCCCATATATGTGTACGTTTCGTGAAATTGTCTGGAATCAAACGTTTTCTTCCATTCGCCTGCTGTCATAGTATCCCCTTTGCTATCTGTGATCGATCGCCGCCGTTTTTATCCTTTTACCGCGCCGTCTGCGACTCCGCCTACATAAAAACGCTGCATTACGACGAAGATTAACGCGATCGGAATAGACACAAGTACGCTGCCTGCCGCAAATCGTGTATAGTAGTAGTTAATAAATTCCCGATCCAGCATCTTTGCCAGACCGATGGCAACCGTATAGTTGTCATAATTGTCACCCATAATTACGCTGGCAAAGATATAGTCTACCCACGGCCCCATAAAAGAAGTCAGCGCCGTATACGTAATCATTGGCTTGGATAACGGGAGCACGATCCGGTAAAATACCTGGAATTTCGTCGCTCCGTCCAGCATTGCCGACTCGTCCAGTGTTTTCGGTATCGTGTCAAAAAATCCTTTTAATATGTAAAAACCAAGTCCCGCGCCTCCGGAATAGACTAAAATCAGCGCCAGAAGCGACTGGCTGATGCCAAATCCCTTTAAAATATAATAGATCGCGATCATGGACATAAATCCTGGAAACATTCCAAGTACGAGCGCCATATTCATAAACGGCTTGCGGAATTTAAAACGCAGCCTGGACAGACAATATGCCGTAGACAATGAAAATACCGTAGAAATCGCGCACGAACAAATGGCTACAAAAAATGTATTTGCAAACCATCTGCCAAAATAAAACTGTTTATCCGTAAACAGGTTGACATAATTTTCGATGGTAAATCCCTTCGGCCAGAAATACGGCGTAAACGAACCTGCCTCCGCACGGAAGGAAGTCAGTACAACCCAGAGAATCGGCATAATCCAGATCACGCTTAAGATGGCAAGTGCAACGTGAGATACTATGGTATCGATCGTTCTCTTTACTTTCATTATGAAAAATCTCCTTCCTCTTTATATGCGGCAGTCCTGCGGTATGCTAACAGAGAAAATGTCGCTGACAATATAAATACGATAATACCGATCGTCGACGCATAGGAATATTCTTTTCCGGTCGTCGTCAGTTTATACAGCCAGGTAACGAGCAGATCTGTCTTTCCTGCCTGAAAATAGTTCAGATCCGCCGGTCCGCCGGCTGTCAGCAGGTAAATGACGTTAAAGTTGTTGATATTTCCGATAAAACTCGTCACCAGCGACGGAGCTGTGACAAACAGCACATACGGCATTGTAATTTTCAGAAAAATAACAAACCGGTTCGCACCGTCTACCTTTGCCGCCTCATACAGCTCTTTTGGTACATTCATCAATATTCCGGTTACGGTAATCATCGTAAACGGCACGCCAATCCAGAAGTTAATTACGATAATCGTAATTCTTGCAATCAACGGATCTTTCCAAAAGGAGATTGGATGACTGATCAGTCCGAGATCCTGCAGCAGCACATTTACCGCGCCTTCGTCCTGGAGCATCGTGCTCATCGTAAGAAGCGTTACAAACTGCGGCACTGCAATGGAAATGACAAACATCACCCGCCAGAAGCTCTTAAATTTGACATTTTCTTTATTAATTAAAAGCGCCAGCAGAATACCTCCGATATACGTCGTAAACGTCGCAGCTACAGCCCAGATTAACGTCCAGCCAAGAATCGGCCAGAATGTATGCGCGATCGTACTGCCTGCGCCGAGCATCGTAACGAAGTTCTGCAGTCCCACCCAGGTAAACAGGTTGCCCGGAGGCTGATGCGTACTGTCAAAGTTGGTAAATGCCACAAGTATCATAAATACAAGCGGCAGTACCGTAAACAGAAAGATTCCAAGCATCGGCAGCCCCATCAGCGTCACATACAGATTGGAATCCAGATATTGTCTGAGCTCCTGCTTCAATGTTGGGATCGGCTCGCCGCTTTCTTTCAGCAGCTGCAGCTGATATGCCGACATGACATTCTTACGGTATATTGCCAGAAAACCAATTACTACAAATACTGCTGCGATACCGAATAACAGCAGCAGCATCGAATTATCTCCATCCTGCAGCACATCGATGCCAAGCGTCTCATCATATACCCATCCCTGCTGGGTATCTCCAAGATTCCGCAAAGACCAGATCGCCTGTGCGCCGTACTGTATCATATATATCAGAAAAGCCGCTTCTACCGTCAGAAACAGGATTCCCTTGACAATCTGCTTATTTGCCAGATTGCCGAATCCCATGATCAGAAAAGAAAGTCTGGTTTTCAGATCACCTTCCCGCAGCGCGGTCCTTAATCCATTTTCCCTGCCGTTCATCTTTTTTCCTTTCCGGCAGCCGTTTCACCGATCGAAACGACTGCCTGGCTCTTATGATCTCACACATCAGATACATTTTGGTCTTTTTGGTCTTCTATCCTAACTTGGACAATGTATTTTGCACCATCTTGTCCAGACTCTCCTGCATATTGTCTCTTGTGATCGTCTGATTCATCAGTCCTGCGCCAAACGCTTCAGCCGGAGACCAGAAATTAGCCACCTGTGGAATGGAAGTCTGCATAATCGATAATTTGGACTGATCGGTCAGTGCCTGCAGCGCTTCATTATCTGCGTCAGCGGCAATTGTCTCTTCCATCAGCTTATTCGTAGAAGATCCCGGTCTTAATTCATAGCGTGTCTTTAACGCTGACTCGCTGTTTGTCAGATACTCAGCCAGCAGCATTGCCTCCGCCGGATATTTGGTCTGTGCGTTTACGCCTGTCAGGTTAAAGTTCATCATACTTGCCAGCTGAATCGTAGAGCCGTCTTCCAGCGTAACTTCCGGCAATGTGGTAACCCCGTAATCATCGCCCAGATATCCTTTGATCAGCTCTGCGTCCCAGGTTCCGGTAAAGCTGGCGCCAAGCGTACGGTTTTCAAAGCCTTTTAACAGCACTGGGCCGTCCTGATTGGCAAATTTCTTATTCGCAGCCAGATCTGCCAGATAATTTCCTACAAGCAGTCCTTTTTCATTATTGAAATCACATTTGTCTGCTTCTGTACCGCTTTCTCCAAACAGTCTGCATCCAGCGCCCTGGAAAAAGCAGGAATTATACCAGCCGTTATCAATATCCATCGAGAAGTTTGTTACCCCTTTTGGAAGCTCTTTTTCCATCATTGTATTTAAATTCTTTACTTCTTCTTCGGTATACATGCTCTTATCATAAAACATAACAAACGTTGTAGATGCCACCGGATATCCGTACAGTTCGCCGTCTACGCTTGCTGCCTGGATAGATGCTTCCAGATTGTTTGCCACGATCTGATCTTTATTTTTCGTAATGCGGTATAACGCATTTGCCGCCTGCAGCTCCATGACCTGATCCGATGCAAAATCGAAAACATCCGCTGCTGTAGACGCGTCTTTTAATAACTCTGTCTTGGCATCCGCTCCCATAACGACTGCCTGTTCGATCGTCCACTCAGCCGCTTCCGGATGCTCTTCTTTAAACATCTCGATCAGCTTTTTGTACATATCCTGATCTTCCTGAGAACCCCACACTTTCAGCTTTGCATCCTTTGCATAGCCGCTTTCTGTCTTTTCTGCGCTCTGCCCCTTCGCGTCTGCCCCTGTTTTTTGTTCATCTTTGCTTCCGCAGCCTGCCAGAAGGCTTCCTGCTGCCAGAATCCCTGCCATTACCATGGCCAATACTTTCTTTTTCATTGTTTTCTCCTTTCTTTTTTCCTGTAAGATGTTACCAGGAGTATAGCACAACAAAAACAGAAAGCTGTATCAATTACTAAACCTGAATTGTCAATTTTTAAACTATTTCAATTACAACAAAAAATCGCAGAATTCCTCTGTCCCGTTCGGGACATTGGAATTCTGCGATTTGGGCACACTTTCTAGTGTTTCTCCTGATATTCCTGTTCCAGCTCTTTTGCCAGATACTCGTCACTCATACAGTGCATGTCGGAAACTCCATCCCGAACCAGCTGATAGAGCCCGGAATGATAGAAAAAAGCCAGTGCAGCATCCAGCGAGATATCCTGATTTCTGGCAAAGCACTCGATCACACGGCTGTATTTTTTCTGAAGTAAAATCGGGTTTGCGTTCATACCATTTCACTCCTTTCAAAATGTAAAAGCTCTATTGCTTTCTCTGTGCGAAAACAAATTTGCAGGTTCGGCTTTTCATAGCGCAGACGGCTGATGGCTTCTGTCTTGTCGATCAGTCCGTCAAAAAACAGTTCCACCGTATTAAATACCTTATCATTAGCGACACCGCCAGACACAAAATCATAGTCTGTCGTATCATTTCCGCTACGGCAATTTAGAATAAAATCCAGCCAGTCCTCGGAATAAGAATCGAATTTCAGCGTTTTCAGTTCTGTTTCCCGGCTTTCATCAAACACATACCGTGATATGATTCCGTCTTTTCCACGGCGTTTGAACCTGTCGCACCACCTGGCTGCCTGCTCATAAAACGGTGTGACATAGAAACCACGTCCAAAATCCACATGCGGACGGGAATGAACCAAGTCTGGCTCAGAGATTTTCAAATAGGAACCATGATAGAGAATCATACCTGCACACCTTTTTCTTTCATCAGATCAAGAAGATCGTTTACAATATATTCCCGGCCCTGCGTGTGCAAAACTTCATACTCCTGCACGATATAGCCATTCAGGATGTCGCTTTTTTCGGTAAATGCCTGATAAACCCGTTCTGCACCCACGCGGAGCCTTACCGCAACGTTTTCAATGCAAAATATAGCGAATTCAAGCTCTCCAGAGTTTTTGATCTGCCCGTCCTCCATCCTAAGCATTCCCTCCTCTGCTTTCTGTGACTAACATGTCTGTGTCTGTTTTGAAACATCGATCATATAAGCTGCCTTGTGCGGCGTCTGCATCGGCCTGACCGGATAATGAAACTTCCCCGCCTGTTCAAACTGCGCCAGATCGCTGTCAGACAGCTTCACAGCCGTATCCTGCACGGTTCTTATGCTTTGCACCTCCGCAAACACCTTACCCGCTGCAGCCGCTGCAAACGCCTGGTGATGTCCTGTTTCCAGATAATAATACCCGTCCTGTTCCATAACAGTCACTGCGTCCCGCGCACAGAGCGTCTCAGGCTCCGCGCGCTCTGCCTGACAGATCTGCCCCAGCCGGTCTGCACTTATCTGATCGAATGTCACTGACGGATACAGACATTTCAGATTAAGCTCGATCCTGGTTGAAAACGGCTGTTTCTGATACAGCGTAAAATTACGTACAATCTCCTGCGCAAGCTGCTGTGGTGTCGCACACGTACTCTCAATAACCAGATCATAATTGCATACATCATAATAATCCAGGCCATATAATTTAAAAAACCGTTCCTGCTCCAGTCTGGCACGTTCCTCCAGACCATGACGTGCCTGCGCGATATCCCGGTATTCCTCCGCGCTGCGGCTGTTTCCTTCATACACCCGTCTTGCTGCCTCCTGCGTATCGACCAGCAAAAATACTTTAAAACTTTTCTCCACAAAGTGCCAGGCAAGCCTGGAATCAAATACCGTATGATCCATTGTCTTCCCAAGCTGCGTACTGCGCGCATCCAGCATATCGTCAATACTGCGGTCCTTTTTCGCCGCCTCATTGAGCTCGATGACCGTCATGCCCTTTTCCTGCGCCAGCTGCCGAAAAATATCGCCGGCGGAAATAATCGTAAATCCGGATGCTTCCAGTTCTTTACAGACGCTGGACTTCCCGCTGCCAAGATTACCTGTGATTGTAATATTCATAATGATGCCTCCCCGTGTTTATCCGTAATCGTATATGGTACGTTTTTGATATCTTAACACAGACAGGGGCATTTTTCTATAATAAATTCAGAATATTGCGGTTCCTTTACCGTTACCCGCATAAGCCATAACGATACCTGCCACTCTTTCGTTTCTGTTTCTATTTTGCTATTCTTCTGCTTCTATTCCGCTTTTATTCTGCTTCTATTCCGCTTCCACTTCCGCAAACGTCTCTTCCAATCCGTCCGCACACGCGGTCAGCCGAATGATCCCGGCATCCTCTGCGGAACGTATGACCGCCATCGCCCGTCCATAACAGGTGGTCCTGCTCTCATCGAAAAAATTCTCCTCTGACAGAGGATCAGCCGAGCCATATCCCTGCACCGCTCCGGCTCCTTCCGCCTTTAGGCACACTTTGCGGTCTGCCGATGTCTGCAGCGTCCCGTCTGCATCACGAAGCTCGATTGCCACATAAACAAGATCATTTTTTCCGATCTTAATCCGATCCGGCGTCAGGCACAATGACACTTCGTCTTTTGCCGTGTGCAGGCAGTAGCTATCTGTAGTCCCGTCTTCGTAATAAGCGACGGCCCGAATCTCGCCCGGCGTATACACCGTTTCAAACAAAACGCGGTACTGTTCTGCTTCGCCGGCCGGCTGTCTGCCGACACTGTTTCCATTCACAAACAGCTCCACTTCGGGAGCGTCTGAATAAACCTCCACCACACAGTTTTTCCCTTCATACCCTTTCCATGTCCAGGAAGAAACCGTTACCGGCAGCGACCACGGCGTGCACATCGGCTCTTTTCCATAATGCTCCGGCAACTGTACTGCAAGATACGGCGCTTTTCGCAGACCGAATACAATTTCCCGCAAATAACTCATCGGACGTCGGTATCCGGTAATGTCAAAATCTCCGCAGTACGCCAGATACGCCGGATATGGCTTCGCAAATCGCAGTCGGCCGTCGTAAGTTACGATGCCAATCCCCGCTTCTCCCAGATAATCCCAGGCCGTCCACGTATAGTCCCCGATGCAGGCCGGCAGCTCCTTTACTTTTTTCCAATTCGGCGCGATGTCCGGCGGCAGTGTTTCCGCCCCGTAAAATACGCGGTTTGGATATTGCTTCATCTGATCGTACACGTCCCGCATATAGTTTAAGCCTATCAGATCCAGCGTTCCGTATGCTTCCTTTAATCCCTCTTCCACCTTCGGGTGTGACGAAAGATAGTTCATCGCCCCCATCAGCGCGGTCATGGTATCGTTGATTCCGCCGCCCGGCGTCCTTTCCGGCACGGTCATATGCATGTCCTTCATTACTACCGGCAGATCTCCCATAATTCCGATCATCCCATTGATCGCGTTGGTCACATACCGGGTCGCGTCAAGACTTCGGATTTTTTCCGCCAGCCTTCTGCTCCACTGCGCCC
>OFHA01000735.1_pt1 | contig 26626 bp, 29 predicted proteins | sample 1521891 | NCBI WGS metagenome assembly OFHA01 (sample SAMEA3504089, study PRJEB24116) | mouse gut metagenome | biome: mouse gut; feature: mouse-associated habitat; material: faeces | place: Denmark | collected 2011
ACTATGAAAAGATGGGTTTGTATTTTTTATTTTTGTAAAAAGTTGTAAACTGGTGATCTGAAGAATAAATACATAATAAATAATATAAATACTATCAGACGCATCCACATCTTTTTTTGTAATTCAGGCAATTGAAAAATATGTGGAAGCAAAAAAGAACTTGTTAATGTAAATGGAATTGCTGCTCTGGACAGACCTACAGATACAGGCATAGAAACTGCGTATATTACTGTACCAATAAGATATACCTTAAAATAATTTTCAAAACATTTATTTTTTAAGCAGCAGCGCTTTCTATATCTGAAATTCAAATACGAAAAGGCTGTTATCAATAAAAAAATATTTGCCATTCCTTTTAATATTATGAATCCCATACTGTAATTCATGCCTAGCATGTTACTAGTTCCGTAGCTAATATAGGTATATAGGCTGCGCTGAATTCTTTGGGGAGAAATAAAAGCTGCCATTTCCAAAATTGCCGGTATTTTGTTGTAAAATAGCATTATAAAAAGAAAACTTAAAATGCTGAAGGCATAAATTATGCGATGCCTGACGTTATGATAAATCATATATACAGGTAACCAGCATATACTCATCGTATGGAATCCAATTGCAATCATTGTACATGCCAAAAACTTTTGAAAATCTTTTCTTTCTACATATTTCATACTAAACAGGCAAAGTGCAATTGCAATGGTACTTCTTGCTATAAAAACATTCCCAAAATTTAGAGACCAGACGATAAGCATTGCAGAAATAGGATTTTTTCCAATTATCGAGATTTTATCTGTTGTATAAATTAAATGCCATAATAAAATTACAAACAACGCTAAAAAGAATCGCAAGGCCACATAATTAGGAATCATTGATTTCACAGCCAGGTTCACTAATGTATATAGAAATTCAAACCATCCATTGAATATATATTTTAAATCGTTAGCAGTCACATAATAAAAGAAATCCTCGTATTGCTGATAATCGCCTAATATACCAGCATATACTGTTGACATTATTATAAATAACACAGAATATACTGATATAATTGATTTCTTTGCTTTTTTTGATATATTCGTAAATTGTTCTAAAAAAGAAAAAAATGACAGGCTCCAGAAAATCACATAATATATGCTCATGATAATTATACTCCAGCGTCATTAATAAAAATTTTACGGAATGCGTCTTTAAATGCTTCATATGAATGACTTGCTTTATATTGGTTAAATTCTTTTTTGCATATGGTTTCATACTTTTCTTTATTATTGTAATCCTTAATTATATCCTGTATTTGAACGCCAGTTTTACAAATATGAGGATAATCATCATGATATTTTTTAATTAAAGGAATATTGCTTCCAATTACCCTCTTTTCATTTGAAAAAGCGTCTGCAACGCTGCCTGAAATTCTATATCTGAATTCTTTTGGAAAAGGAATTAAAATAACTCTGCTTTCCATAATTATTTTATAATATTTCTGTTCATCTAATATTCCTTTAAAAACTGTTAAAAATCCATTGTCATACTCATAATGAACAGACCTTAAAAGTATTCTAATTCCAGTATTTTTCAAAATGGAGGTTTTTCTTTCTTCAGCAATAATCTTTTTTATCCATTTTTCATCATTACTATTGCTTATTCCGGTATAATCATATGTTATATGAGATGATTGTTTTTCGATGTTAAGCTGATGAGGAAAAAAGTATGTAAGATTGTCAGGAACATGTTGTTTTTGAATAAAACTGTTTCTAATAAAATCTTCTATTAATATATGTTTTGTTTTTTTCTTGAATAAGCTAAAACATATGCGCTTGGATAAAGAAACATCAAGCTGATCTGATATATTATGGTGAAGGATAAAAACCCTTTCACAATGTTTTCGAAACATTAATCTTGATAAAACCATCGCATAAATATTATAAGAAGCAAAAAATATACAATCAAAGTGCATTTTTTGGTCTAGACTTTTTGCAAACTTCATGCATTGGAGACTCTTTATAATCTGAGCAAAATTTTCTTTTTTACATATAAAGTCTGGTGTAAATTGATAATATTTAACATTTTGCGGTATTGTCTGAAACCATTCAGATGGAAAAACAATGGTTAACTCTGCTATTTCACTAAGGACATTGATGATTGCTTCATTCTGGCGTTTATGTCCAAATAAATTTTCTCTTGCTTCCATAAATAATATTCTTGGTTTATATTTTTTCATTGTTTTTTCCTTCAGTGTGTTTCATTTTGTCAGCTAATGAAAAATATCGTAATATTTCGTAAAATATATCGGGATTAATAAACATGATAAAAGCTGCTGCTGAGAGTATTATCCCATTTTTTCCAATTAACCAGATAGAATATTTCTTTACTGGGTATGTTATCAATAGTTTTTTATATAATGCTTTTTTTTCATGTAGAGCAAAATTTGCTGCTGCTGAAAGAAGCATCCGGGGATAAATGTACTGCATAAAACCTGTGGTATAAGTGTAATGAACACTCCTCATATAAATGTATGCCAACTGAACGGATTTGATGGAATCTGTAAGTTTCCATGATATATTATTAGTAACGGACGATTTATTAGACCTATAAAAATATATATTCATATCGATATATGCAGCTTTGCGAATGTGACACATGTATTTCCAGAGAAATAAGTTGTCTTCACCATACATTAGATTTTTATCAAATTGAATATTTTTCTCTTTTATAATTTTGCTGCGGTATAGGTAGCAAGTGAAAACAAGATTTCTATTTCTATACATATAGTATTGCATGGCTTCATATGGTGTTTCAGATTTAAATAGTTTTATAGTATTCTTTGAAAGCCTGTTTCTGTTTTTTGTCCAAAGTCCATATGAAATATCGTATTCAGAATCAATGGTTAAAAATACGAATATAAGTAATTCAATACAGTTAAATGATAAGATATCATCAGAATCAAGAAAAAAAATAAATTCTCCATGTGATTGTTGAATGCCTTTATTTCGCGCAGTGCTTACGCCACTGTTATTTATATTTAAAACAATAACTTTTCTTTTCGACTTTTTCTGGTATGATTGCAATATATATTTGGTTCTGTCTTCTGATCCATCATTAATGCAGATAACTTCAATATTTTTATAGCTCTGATTTTCGACAGATTTCAAAGCATCTTGCAAAAATTGTTCAGAATTATAACAAGGAATTATAATTGATACAAGAGGAGAAGATAAATTTTTTTCTTTTTTATAATATTTTTGCGAATGTTTGCGGTACATAAAATCCTTTCTCATCAAAATTCTTCATTTAAGACCAGCCGCTTTCCGATAAACGAATGCTTTCCCGAAAATTTTTTACATGCAGCCATTCATCTGGCACATTTAATGACTGGCTGCATGTATGGCCTGAAAAAATATTCTGAATCAGCCAGATTCTTTTTATCAGAAGATGTATAATCGGGTTAAACAATGCAATGCTTTTTAGTTTTTTTCCATAAAATCCTGAGATTTCCAATGCAAAATCATAGGTGCCGGAAAAGCTGGTATTTTGCGGAAAATAGACACCGGCTTTGTTATAATACAAAATGCTTCTGATTGCTGATGTCAAATTGTCTATATGAATCACGCTGTATTTTTGATTGTATTTTGGAAAGAAACATGACCTGATAGCAGCCTTTGCAATCCCCGTGTAACTGCCACTGCATTTATATCCATAAATTTTTGGAAGACGGAGAATCGCAACACGAAACTTGCTGCTGTTCATATTCCATAACTGTTTTTCTGTATGCAGCCTTAATCTGCCGTATGCATCCGATGGTTCAGGCCTGGATGTTTTCGTAATCATACCTGTTTCTGGACTGTATACATGCAGTGAACTCAGATAAAGAAACATTTCTATTCCTGATATTTTTGCTCTGTTGGCAATTCTTACAGCCTGACAGGCATCTGCTTTATGCAGCATCAGATGCTTTCTGAAGGTTGTGAGAGTATCATCTGTTTTAGAAATATATAAAACGGCATCGTAGTTTTCGAAAGGAATGTTTTTCCAGGAATCTCCTTTGGTGCAAAGCATGTCTGCCTGGCAGCTGCCGGGCCATCTGCACATAAAAGATACAAATGATTTCCCTATATAGGAGTCTGCTCCGGCAATAAGGATTTTCTTTGTTTTTGTGTCGTTCATGTTCTGCTTTGTATCAATTTCAGCGATTTCAGGCATTTTATAGATAGCTGATGCACATTTTTTACTCTGCCTGCTTTGATTTTCATTCATTTATAACATCCTGCCTGATTTTCAATACTTAAAATTTTTCATCCTGTGTTTTCGCAATAATTTACTGTATAAGATTTCTTTTGCATTTTCTGGCATGTATACGAATATACGGACACCTGCCATACTGCAGCAGTATTCTAAAATGTTCATCATATGATGTTTTAACATGTATCGGTCAATTGTCTGCCATGTTTTAATATACTTTCTATTGCTCCTGCGTTTTACCATGCCATTTCCAGTTCTTGCATGTACAAGTACTTTTGGTATATTAGACATTTTCATTTTTTTTGACATAGCCCTGACCCATAAATCATAATCTTCAGCTCCTTCTACATGTCTGTATGACCCTATGGCAGTCAGAGGCTTTTTTCTGTATATAGCAGCCATATGATTAATAGGATTTCTATACTTTGCCCATTGCCGTATGTCTTTATTTCGAACAGGAACTTTTTTTATTCTGCCAGTCTTTTGCCAGTCTGTTTTAAATTCATCAATATATGAACTGCAGACAATAACTTCCGGATGACTGGTCATATACCGTACCTGTATTTCAAAGCGCTTCCGGTCACATATGTCGTCTGTATCTGCTCTGGCAACTAAATCATAGGTGCACTGCTGTAAACCGTAATGAAGTGCATGTCCCAGTCCTTCCCGCTGTTTTCTGAATACGTGCAAAGTGTCTGGAAACATTTTTTCAAATTGATGGATTACAGCATCCAGCTCCCGGGAAAGTTTTCCGTCACATATCAGTATCACTTCATTTGGCTTCAGGGTCTGGTTCACCAGTATGCTTTGAAGCGACATTTGAAGGTGTTCTGGATTTTCCCCGATATATACAGACATTAAAACAGAAAATGGCGGCAGTTTTTCTATTCTAATTAGCTGTCTTTCTTTTCTTTTTGTTTGAGATGCTGCCTGTTCTGTGTATTTGATGCTGTCCTCAAAATTATACATACCTATGGTGTCTGTTTTTTCATAAGTCAGGTTTCCGAATAGTTTTTTGAATACCTTAAGATGAATGCTTTTTAACAGACCGTTAAAAAGTCTGGTTTCCCTGATTTTTTTTCCATGACACGCTGCAATTTGTTTTACCATTTCACATGTATTTATATAGGTATCATTTTGAGGGAAAAAAATTCCTTCTCTTTGTTTTTCTATTATATTTTTAACAAACTCACATAAGTTTCCAATATAAATCATTGACCGCTCGTTAGAAAGCTGTGGAAATACAGGTGTCAGCAGTGCAAGTTTTCGTAAAAGCTGATAATTGCCCTTGCATGTTCTGCCATATACCATAGGAGGACGTAAAATTGCTACCCGGAAATCCCTGCTTCTCAGCTTCCAGATGGCACAATCTGCTTCCAGCTTTGATTTTCCATAATGGTTTGCTGGATTTGTTATGCTGTCTTTTGTAATATGTCCTGCCTCAGCCCCATATACAGACATTGAAGACAGAATGATGAAATGTGGTACATTTGCTTTTTTTGCTGATTTTGCAGTGCTGACAGCTAAATCCCGGTTCACTTTATAATATAAAGATATATTTTTTCTGCTTTCCTTTTGATGAACAATTCCTGCGACGTAGAAAACTGCATCATAACCTTTAAAATACTCTGGTATCGGGACAAGATTTACTGCATCAAGTGTATGTATTTTGAAATTTCCATAAGAAACCAGGTGTTTTTCTGTATTTGTACCGATATAAGAATCTTTTCCAACAATCAGGATGCTGAATGGTGCTGGATTTTGGGTTTCTTTTCGAATATGAATAAGCGAGTGATTATATATTTCATTTACGCTATAGCTGCAAGCAGATTTTAAGCTTTTTTTCATTCAGCAATACATTCCTTCCTGATAAGAATTCTATTTTATAGTTTTGCAGTAATGCATTTTTAGAGAAAAAGAAATTCTTGGGGTCAGAAAAGGGCATGCTTCGCCATTCTTGCAGCAATATTTCCTGCCTGCAAGCAATTTTCCATACATATTGTATGTACACCGCTGTGCCCCCTTCCCCTTCCATGCAGCCGTCAGACTCTCATCCCAGGTTCCGGTTTTTTTCCTCATTTATTCCTGTACAAACGCCGCTGCGCCAGCCACGGCTATGCCGTTTTCCAGGTAAAAACGCATTGCGTCATCAATCATCCGGTGTGTTGTCACGCCGGTTTTCACAATCATCAGGACATTTCCGGTCTCTGCCAGAGAGTCCCATGCAGCAGTATCTGCACTGGCATTTTCTGCTGTATGCATGTCAATGCCGAGCTGTTTCAGCTGCCCGGCCATGCGTTCCAGGCAGTTCTTTTCGCTGTCATCCAGTGGAAAATCCGCTGCTGCGCACAGACTTGTGATGCCCTGCTTCTGGCAGGAAAGCCGGATGCGGTTTAATACCTGCGCTTCGGTCTGGCCGAAAGCGTCCTGATGCGTGCCGGGCATCTTTCCTCTGCTTTTTTTCGTTCTGCTTCCATCATCCGCCAGGATAGCTCCATAAACCGGAAATGCATAAACCCGTTTCAGTTCGTCCGTGCTTTTTACCGTATCATGGAACATATACCAGAGAGCAGACAGGCAGCAGTATGCAGCTATTCCTGCAAAAAATCCGAGCACGGCGTATTTCAGTACGGATTTTACAAGAGAACCCTCGCTGGACGGATTTTCACCTTTCAGGGATTCGACGGAAGCTTTTTGTCTGGAATCCGTTTCAGCTGCCTTGCCGCTGCCAGCCAAATCCTTTCCTGTTTCGTTCTGACTGTTCCGGCTTTCCTGCAGGACGGCTTCTTCATAAACGGCCATTTGCTCTATGCTGAAGCCGTCGGTCATTGCTTTCAGGCTTGTTTTATTTGCCGACAGCGCGGCTTTTTTATCATGCTGCACGCCCAGCAGCCCGCTGTCTGCCGTTACGCTTTCCATGGAGCCTGCAAGCGACAGCCTGTGCTTTCCGGCAGTTTCCTGTACTTTTTTGGAATAAGCTTCCAGCACTTCCTGCAAAGCACCTGCCAGTTTTCGTGCATCCGCAGCGTCTTTTCCGGTTACCTCTGCATAAAAGAGTGATTCCGATGTCATGCTGCTGTCATGTTCTTTGACAGCCACCTGATAGGGAGAGCTGTAAGCTTTCTGGTATGCGGATACCAGCTCTGACAGCAGGCTTTTATCCAGCCCGGCCCCGCTGCCGGTTTCCAGCAGTGCATCTGCGGCCCCGCCATTTACGATAAAATTCAGGTAACTTTCGGTAATAACCGCAAGCTCCTGCCTTTTCGCGCCATCGATACAGTAAAGCAGTACCTGCCTGTTTTTATGGTACGGGTCAATCTGCATCAGCACGGAGTTTTCCAGGTAATTTTCCAGCCGCCTTGTTTCCTGTTCCAGCAGGAGTGCGTCGGCTACAGCCTGTTTTTCTGTTTCGCTCAGCTCGGCTTCTTCGGCCATGGCTGCCGCATCAATATCTGTGTTGCTTTGATTTTTCAGCCATCCGGCCGCGCCGAAAATTATGGCACATGCCAGCGCACAGGCTGCAATCCGTTTCCACTGCATAAGAAGGCTTTGCAGAAGCTGCGTCAGGTCAATTTCGATTTCATCTGTCTTTTTCCAAGAATCCTGTCTGTCCATTCCTGTTATTTATCCTTTCAGTGCTCATTCATGATTTCCGCAACCGACCGCATGATTTTGACATACATTGCATAGCTGTCTGGCCGGTTTTTCTTTTCCGCGCCGGAAGAAGGATGCCCTGTTCCGGGATTTGCTTTTTCTGTTTTTTTCTTTTTATCCGGCAGGTTCCACATTTCCAGCACAGACTGCGGCGGGTTCACCATGCCCCAGAGAAGCTCGTCTGCCCCGGCACCCAGAATGTTACAGAGGCTGGCAAATGTTTCAAGGCTCATGGAGCGTGTCCCGCGCTCAATATGTCCCATAAAGGAAAGACTGATGCCGCATTCTGCTGCCACTTTGTCCTGTGACCAGCCTTTTGATTTTCTTGCCGCCCGGATTCTCATTCCGATGCCGGCATAATCCAGCTCCTGCATATGCTCCTCCTGTCTGATTTTTGGAATGCCTGTAAAAGCAGTCCTGTTTTCATGATGCGGGTTAAAATTCTTTTGCATAACAATTTACTATATATTGTTATGTTTTAAAGCAGTCCTGAAAAATCCGCAAAGCCTTGATTTATGCGGATTTACATGGCCTGTAATAAGAAGCGGGAAGCTGCCTTGCTGGTACAATTACGTTTTTAGGTATTTTAAAAGGAACGGTTTTGATAAAACTGTTTACGCCGAAAATTTATGCAGTTTAACCAAAAATTTTGCAAAACAGGACAGATTATCAAAGAAAAATATAGAAAAGTTACCAAATTTATCTTAGGAGTTGCAAAAAGAAAAGATTTGTTATAGAATTCTTGTAGGCAACATTTTATAGTAAAATGTTATCTGTATGAAAGCTGCCAGAAATTGTACGATGGAATTAGGAAGGTAAGAAACGCTGATATTAGGAAATTATATGTTTTTGATAAAGACACAAAACCCCCAGACAGCATACAGCTATGGTCTGGGGGTTTTGATGTTCAAATTTATCTGCTTTCTGCTCTTATTTCCAGCATATAAAAATCAGCCTGCATTTTGCAGATTTATTGTTACAGAGTGTCCTTTATGCCAGCAGCCAGTTCCTGGCGAAGCGCCTCCACACGACTGTGAGAAAAATCAGGAAACAGGGAAACAATTTCTTCTGTGTCATAATTTTTCTGTATCATTCGGGTAATACTCTTTTCCAACGCTTCCTGTTTTTCTTTTTCATACACCTTTGCAGCTTCTGCCAGTGCTTCCTGTTTTTCTCTTTCGAATATCATTGCTACCTTTGTCATGCCAATCTCCTTTCGAATCTCATCTGCTGTTTCCCGGTCAATAATTTTATCCGTAAAAGCCAGTATTCCTGCAAGCGTAAAAACCTGCTGTCCCCTGTCACGGATTCCGGCGGCAAGGCGCACGCTTTTGCGCACCTGCCGTCTTTTATCTTCTTTTCTGCGGTAAGACAGCGGAAGAATGATAAATTCCATCAGCTCCTCATCTGTAAGCATCTGGCCAGCTGCAACTTTTTCTTTCAGTTTTTGAAATATGCTTTCTGCATCAAGTTCAGACAAAAATGCGGGCTCCACATTTACCTGTACAGCGCCGATATCGTATACCGCAGATGCCTGGCTCCGATGGACATCTCCGGTATAGATGACAATCATGCGAAGGATGGGGCATTCCGTTTTGCGGATATGATAGCGGCTGGCTATTCCGGCCAGGTAATTCAGGTATTTGATTTTATCTGCTTTATCATAACCGCTTTCATAATCTACAATGGCCACGCTCCCGTCTGCCAGCACTTTACTGGTGATGTCCTTGTTCTGGTATGCGATTTCTAACTGTTCCATCTGCTTCATTCAGTGTCCCTCACTTTGATAAAATTGCTGACCAGCTGAATTTATTATAATCTATTCTTGGAGAAAAATCAATTAACCTATAGTTGAATCTGAGCCCATCGTTATTTCTGGGGGCTGTCGCATTAAGCAAAACGTATACAAGATATAGTATATAAGATTCAAATAAACTATATCTTGTATCATTTTTCTTAGTGCGACAGCCCCTTTCTGGATTTTACAGAACGGTCTCCCCGGCGTCTGCCAGCTTCTGGAAATATTCCGGCAGCGGTGCGGTCACTTCGACATACCTTCCATCCCTCGGATGTGCAAATCCAATTACCATGGCATGCAGGCACTGTCCCTGCAGCTTTATCCTGCATCTGGACGGGCCGTATATGGCATCTCCCAGCAGCGGATGGCCGATGCTGGCCATATGCACCCGTATCTGGTGTGTCCTTCCGGTTTCCAGCTCAAATTCCAGATAGGAATGCTGGCGGAAACGGGACAGCAGGCGGTAATGCGTGACTGCTTCCCTGCCGTTTGGCACGCCACAGGCCATTTTCAGGCGGTTTTTCGGGTCGCGCCCGATATCTGCGCATACAGTGCCCGTATCATTTTTTACGCACCCTGATACAATGCCGCGGTAACGCCTGGTTACGGAATGTACCCGCAGCTGCTGTGCAAGCGCATTGTGTGCAAAGTCATTTTTACATACAAGCAGTGCTCCTGTCGTATCTTTATCTATCCGGTGCACAATGCCCGGGCGTATCTGGCCATTGATGCCGGACAGGTTTTCCCTGCAGTAATACATGACCGCATTGACAAGCGTGCCCGTATAATGTCCCGGGGCCGGATGCACGACCATTCCTTTTGGTTTATTAACCACCAGCACATCGTCATCTTCATACAAAATATCCAGCGGGATATCTTCTGGCTGGATATCAGCCTGTGCGGCCTGCGGCACTTCTACCGTGACAACGTCTCCTTCTTTTATGGAATAGCTTGGCTTTAACATGCAGCCGGATATCTGTGCCTGGCCGGATTTTATCAGCTTCTGGAAATATGCCCTGGATAAGTCCGGGTATATGACAGACAGAAATTTGTCCAGACGCATTCCTTCATGCATGGTGCCAGCTTCAAATTCCTGCCTGACTGTTTCTGCTGCCATTGTATGTCCCTCCTTTTCGGCCTGTATCAGGAAATTCTAATGTTTTTTGTGAAAAATCTGAATCTGTTCGAAATCCTCATCGGTATAATAAAAGAAAATAAGGACAATCAGCAGCGCAGAAGATACGGTGACATAGATATCCGCCACATTGAATATCGGGAAATCTATCAGGGAGAAATAAAAAAAATCAACCACATATCCATGCAGCAGGCGGTCGGCCGCATTTCCTATAGCGCCTGATAAAAATAAGACTGCGATAATACGCAGGTATACAAATTTTTTTGCAAGAGGAATCCGGACATAAATGTATGGAATGATAAACAGCATCAGGGCTGCCATCAGGATAAAAAAAACCCGCTTCCCCTGCAGCATTCCAAACGCGGAACCGCGGTTTTCCAGATACTGCAATTCAAACACGCCCCGGATAAGCGGGACAGCAGCCTGCCCGCGCAGCAGCCTTTGTGCAGCCAGTTTTGTAACCTGGTCTATGATAACAAGCAGCACGGTGCCGGCCAGAAAACAGATATTGCTTTTTTTTTGAGACAATGTGTACATGCTATCGTCCTTTCAAATACATAAATAAAACGATTGTTCAGGTATAGATTTTATACCGGTATTTTATCCTGCCCTTTTTTGTGACGCCGCCTGTCTCTGCAATCTGGAACTTTCCATAATGGCGGACAGACAGAATATCACCTTCCCTGCAGGCATAATCATTCTGCTGGATTTTGCGTGAATTGATAAAAGCATTTCCTTCAGAAATCAGTTTTTGTGCAGCTGACCTTGTCAGTTTACAGACATCTGCAAGAATAGAGTCTAATCTGAGCGAGGAAACAATGCTTTCCTTTTCCTGAAATTCAGGCTGGTACTGGAAATCGGACAGCGGGATTTTCTGTCCATTGACAGAGGTATGGCGGATTTTCGTGCAGCTGTCGGTCAGGTAATCTGCCATGGATTCAGCGCACAGCACAATGATTCCGCTTTCCGTCATCAGAATATCACCCAGCATTTCCCGCCTGATGCCAAGGTTCATAAGAGCACCTAAAACATCCCTGTGCGACAAATCTTCGGCAAACTTTGGATGTGCCGGGGTAAACAGAACGGCATTTATCGGATATTCCCACGCATAAGAAAGAGCATCAGGGACAAAAGCAGCCATCTGACGCTCCGCACAGCTGTACCCGCCAGACAGCTGGAAGGAACTGTAAAATTCCCGAACGCTCTGGCAGCATATGTGAATCTCGTTTAAATTTAAAAAATTACTGAAAGTAACAATATTTTTTTCAAAGGCCCGCCTGGATAATTCCAGCAGGCGTTTTTTCAGGTACTGCCCGTCCTGCTCCATAAAAACCCCCTAAATATCCATCCGGATGGATGTCTCTCCATAGGAATCTAACAGGCTCTGGAAATCGCCTGATATCTCAACATTAGCCGGAGTAATGATAAATATATAGTTGGATATTTTCTGCAGGTTTCCGCTGATTGCAAAGCACGAACCCGACGCAAAATCAATAATCCGCTGTGCAATGTCTACATCCAGCCCTTCGACGTTTAAAATAACCGGGCGGTTCATCAGCAGTGTTTCTGTAATTTCCCTTGCATCCTCAAAGGCAGTCGGCTTTATGACACAGACTTCTAATGCAGCCGACGAGGTTCTCTTGGAAGAACGCATCGGCGTTACCTTGTTTGCAGTCTTGGCCGCTACACGTTCCCGGTTGCGGTTGATATCAATCGGCTGGTTGCTGCCTGAATTTTTATAGGAAGGCTCGTCCGCTTCCCTGGCCTGACGGCGGCGTTTCGGCGGAGCTTCTTCTTCCTCGTCGTCGTCATAGTAATCGTCATAATAGTCTTCATCATCATCTGGATTCATGTGCATTACGTTTAATAGGGAATCCACCAAGCTCATCTACATCTCTCCTTTTTTGACTGGCACTCTCGAAGAAAAATCCTGCGCAGTTTGCATCAATGATATCGGAACAGACTAGCTGTTCTTTTTCCGATAGTCTCTCTCTCCGAATATTCCGGTTCCTACTCGTACCATGGCAGCACCTTCCTCAATCGCGACAGCATAATCTCCAGTCATTCCCATAGAAAGTACGCGCATAACTACATTATCTATGTTTTTTGCGCGAATGTCAACAGCTAATTTTGCTAATTCCCGGAAATATTTTCGGTTTTCTTCTGCATTTTCCACATAAGGAGCAACTGCCATCAGGCCCTGTATCTGAATACTGTCTAAATGTGCCGCTTCTTCAATCAGCTGCATGGCATCGTCTTTCGATACGCCGAACTTTGTCTGTTCCTGTGCAATATTTACTTCTATCAAAACCGGCATGACAAGCTTGTGCTTTTTTGCATGGATATTTATTTCCTCTGCCAGGCGGTAGCTGTCTACGGAGTGAATCATGCATACTTTGTCAATGATGTGCTTTACCTTGTTGCGCTGCAGGTGGCCAATCATATGCCACCGGATATCAGAAGGCAGCCTGTCATATTTGTCACAGATTTCCTGAACCTTGTTTTCGCCGAAATCCCGCACGCCTGCATCGTATGCCTCCTGCAGCAGCTCCACAGGCTTTGTCTTGCTTACGGCAATCAGCGTGACGTCTTCGCGCTGCCGCCCGCTTTTTTCACAGGATGCCTGTATCTGTGATTCTACATTTCTTAAGTTTTCTTTTAACATAAATATCTTCCTTTCTGAGAATCTGAGAGTCTGAGGGTCTGAAAAACTGAGAATGGCTGCATCCGTGTTCTGGCTAAAGCGTATCTCCGTCTCTGGCAGCCTTTGCGGGCATGCTACGGAATAACCATCTGCCCTTCTGTAACAGAATCCCCGTCCAGTGCAATGTGGTCATACAGCGTAATGCCGTATTCTGTCCCGGCGCTGACAATGGTATAGCTGCTGTTGCTGAACAGCTCGTCAATCTGCTTAAATACTGCATACCCGCGGTTAATATTGTAAACACCCCGCAGCCTTGCCGTCTTTGAAATCTCGTAGCGCTGTGTGGAGCCTGTCATCACAATCTGGTCGCCTCTTTTGATATCTTCATGCGAAATATAGGCCAGCTCGTTTTCTTCGTCCCGGTAATAAACGGTGACAGCAAGAAACCGGGCCTCAGAATAAGAGCCGTCTTCCTGCAGGTGTTCAACCAAAAGGCCCTTCTGCGCCGATGCTCCGCTTCCCTGGGTAAAGTACGATTCCGGCACCAGCTCGAAGGCTTTTGTTGTTATCGAGCTGTTTGGAATTTTCAGGCCGGTCTGCTGGTCAAGCAGGATATTGATATCTACATAGCGTTCATTGGCAAACCGTATCATGGAGTGGCGCAGATTCAGAATCAGAAAGCTGTTCCCGTTTCTCTGCTCTATCGTATAGTCTGCCCATGCCGTTGTATTGTCTTCTTTAAACCGAATCTGGATAACGCTGTCATCCTGAAGCTTTTTTCTCATATCGGGCTCGATGATAACGGCAATCTGCCAGTTCTCATCGGAAATGAGCTTGTAAACCGGCTGCCCGCTTTCCACATAGCCCTCTGTTTTCAGGCTTGTTTTTTTATGTGCCGCTTTGTCAAACATATCGGCGGTCACGGTATCGGCGGTCACCTGCTCCATGCCGTCTGCGTAATAAGCTACGATGCCCGGCTGCTCGCTGCGGTATAAATGGAAGGTCTGGTTGTCCCTGGCAAACTCGGTATATTCCGAAATGGCGTTCAGTGCGCCCAGATTCAGTGCTTCCATCAGCTTTCCGGACAAATCTGCCTTAAAAGCATACGTTGTATAAAAAGCTTCGTCCGTATAGCTTTTGGAATATTCGCGGATACCGCTCTGGATATCACTTAAATTTTCCTCATTCAAAACCGTGCTGGAATCGACTTCCCTGTTCAGCCGTTCTGAAACATTTCCATTTTCATCCACCGAACAGACCAGCGTTCCTTTTGATGCTTTTGTATTGTCTTTCAGGTAATAATCAAGGCTTCCGCTCTGTGCGGCGTTTACAACCGTTTCCGTGCGCAGAATCAGCCCCGTATAGGAAGTATTGACTTCAATCGTGCCCTGCTCAACCTCGTAGGGGCTGACATGCACGATAGTCAGGTAGCTGTAAATATTGTAGGCAATGTAAAATGCGACAAAAGAAAATACAACAACCCCGATATTCAAATGAAACCCGCCTGGAAAACGGACAATGTTTTTTTTCTTTTTTCTTTTTCCTGCTGCCAATACGGTCACCCTGTTCTTTTTTATAGATTACATCCCAAAAGCGAAACTGTTAATTTTTGGATGCATGAAACGGTCAGATAATATCCATACTAATGTAAAAGGAGGTAATTGTTATGAATTCAAAATTTTTAGATTACACGCTGCTTACCCTGGTTATTATCGGTGCAGTAAACTGGGGATTAATCGGGTTTTTCCGGTTTGATTTAGTAGCATTCCTTTTTGGAAATATGTCCTGGCTGTCAAGGATTGTGTATGCGCTCGTAGGAATCGGCGGGCTGTACCTGCTCAGTGCCTATGGCCGCATCCGTTCCATGGACCAGGCATAACTGCAGGAAAGGATAAAGCCTGTAAATCCTGCGGCGTACAAAACAAGGTGTCTTAAGCGTGCTTAAGACACCTTGCATATGCATGATGCAGCAAAGCCTGATGGCAGACTGCACAAGATTTCCTATAAAGACACAATCACCTTTGCCTTGGCACATTCCGGCAGCTCCTGCTCGTCCTTTGATATGCTTAACATAAACTTCACATTATATTTTTCACTGATAATATCCAGTTTTTCAATCGCATGCTGTATCTGGTCATCCTGAAGCCCTGCAATTGTGACAAAGCTGTCTAAATACATTTCCTGCAAATCGTGGTCCTGTGATACAATCCCGCAGATAAACCCTAAAAATTCGTCACAGTTTGAAACCGGAAAATCCGTAACGTTAATCAGACGGATTTTGTTGTTCAGCTCATACATATGCTTCTGGCTCTTGTCCAGATAGACCACGTTCCCCTGCGCGCTTTTCATAGATGTATTTGCCTTGTCCAGCAAATGTTTGGTTTTTCCCTTACCCTTTTTTCCGCATATTATTTCGACCATTATTCTCTCCTCCTGCATGTTGTTGACTGAGTCTTCTAGCGAATTGTCTGTCTAATAAAATTATTATAAAATACTTTTGCTTAAAATACAACTGGTATTTCGAAAATTGCTCAAGAAACGGAATGCATGGTTACAGCTTCAGCAGCTCCCCCATCAGCCCGTAAAGGCTGTCACTGCTGTCCGCTTTGAGCACAATCGAAATCACCGGCTCCCCGGCCGCATTATTGCTGTACAGCGCCAGGCAGTACCCAGCCGCATTTGTTGTCCCGGTCTTTCCGCCAATCACGTTTACGCCGTCCGGTGCCGTTGCTTCGCCGTTGAGAAACTTGTCCGTCGTCTCCCACTCCTGTACGACCAGCCCGCCATTGGCATTCGTATAAGAGGCCCGGTGTGTGTCTGTCTGGATAACCTTTGTAAACATTTCTTCTTTCAGTGCCGCATTCAAAAGCAGGTATAAATCATAGACACATGTATAATGATTATCATCATGAAGCCCGTGCGGATTGACAAAATTGGAATGGGTTGCGCCAAGCGCAGCGGCTTCCTCGTTCATCAGCTGCGCAAATGCTTCTGCGCTTCCGGAAATATGCTCGGCAATGGCAGAGGCTGCATCGTTGCCGCTTTCCAGCAGCAGGCCGTAAAGCAGCTCCAGCAGCGTCAGCCTGTCCCCGGCTTTCAGGCCGCAGACCGAGGAATCCCCTGCCTGGTTTGCGGCCTGTGCGCTTACCGTTACGATTTCTGACAGGTTTGCATGCCTGATTGCCACATATGCCGTCAGTATTTTGGTTGTGCTTGCTGGGTATAATTTTTTATATAGATTTTTAGAATATGGTACCGTTTTTTTGTTCAGATGAAAGACTCCGGCTGCCTCTGCGGTCTGCGCCCCCGGCACCTTGATGTCAGAGTCCGCATCCGCAGCAACGCACAGGCCGTCTGCAAAAAATGGAATGGAACCGTCCGTGTTATTTTCCCCGGCACTAGGCTGTGCGTAATGAATAGACGTCCCGTATACATCGTAAGGATGTTCCAGCTCATATGTTTTCTGGCCGCAGCTGCATAAAAACAGCATGGATGCAGCTGCAAGCACGGCCGCGCGTATTTTTTTGTTACCTGTACATTTCACGCCACTCTAAATCTCCTCTGTCTAACGATTTAATCAAAAGCTCCGCCGTGGCAAGGTTGGTTGCCAGCGGGATATTATAAGTATCGCACAGCTTTACGACATTGTTGACATCCGGCTCGTGTGATTTCGGCGTCATCGGGTCACGCAGGAATACAACTAAATCAATATCGTTTTGTTCAATCTGGGCACTCAGCTGCTGCGCCCCGCCCAGGTGCCCGGCCAGATATTTATGGATGGAAAGGTTTGCTACTTCCTCAATCAGGCGGCCGGTCGTGCCCGTTGCAAACAGTTTGTTTTTACATAAAATGCCACGGTATGCAATACAAAAATTCTGCATAAGTTTTTTCTTCGAGTCATGTGCGATTAATCCAATATTCATTCTGTGTATCACCCCGTATTCTAATATTTTTTTGGCTGTAAGCCCACATTCAGTACAATACCTATCCCTATATACAATGAAACTAAAGAGGTCAGCCCGTAGCTGACAAACGGAAGCGTCAGCCCCGTATTTGGCAGAAGGCCGGTTGTAACCGAAATATTCACAAAACTCTGAAAACCAATATGGGCAGCCATGCCACAGCAAATCAGCCGTCCGGATAAATCTTTTGCCTTCCTGCCAATCAGAATGCATTCCAGTGAAATGAGCATCAGCAGGACAATGACCGCTGCCGCTCCGACAAACCCGAGTTCTTCCCCGACTACGGAAAAAATAAAGTCGGTCTGCGGCTCCGAAATGAAATTTCCATTTTTTACCGAATCAAAATTATCGTTGTTAAGTCCCTTGCCCCAAAGCTGCCCAGAACCGATTGCCATAATGGAGTTCTGCTGCTGGTATGCAATATCCGGGTATTTCTGCGGATAACGCCATCCTAAAATCCGATTCAGCTGGTAGCCCTTGATAATCGTCTGATCCGGCTGCATAATCAGATACAGTACCACGATTGCCGCCGGTATGCACACAGCTGCCGCTCCTCCAATTATTTTATAACTTATTCCGGCAATAAACAAGAGGGTAATGAAAATTAATGTCGTTACAATTGTCGTAGACAGGTCGGACTGGACAACCAGCCCGAGCGGAATGGCAATCAGCACGCCTGTCACTGCCAGCGCCCGGAACGTATTAATCTGTTCCTGGTAGCGCATGAAAAAGTATGAAAAAAACAGGATAATGACAATTTTGGACAGCTCGGACGGCTGGAACTGGATTCCGGCAATTTCAATCCATCGGGTTGCACCATGCGAATCCTCGCCCATGACAATAACGGCTGCCAGCAGGGCGATATTTCCAAAGTACATCGGCCACGCCAGCTTCAGCAGAAAAGAATAGTCAAACAAAGACAGCACGAGCATGGCTGCAAGCCCGAGCGTCATGCCGAGAACCTGCCTGTCCTGTACCGCTTCCCGGGCACTTCCGATTACAAGGATGCCGATAACCGTCACGGAAATGACATAAAGGCATAATCGGAACCGGTAGTCTTTTATGGAATACATTTTAAACATATCATTACGCCTCCGGGTTTTCTCAAATAGTAAGTGCTGCCAGATTGCAGGAAGCCGTTTTCTGCTTACTGGTATTCCGGCTGGTGCTTGACACAGACAATCGGAATATTCGCATACAGCGCGGGCACGCTTCCGTTATGCGTCTCGGAAACGGTGCGTGTAATCTGGATATCCAGGCCTTCGGTATCGATTTCCATATATTTGGTAATCACCTGGATAATATCATTTTTTATCATTTCCAGCATATCAGCCGAGCAGTCTGTCCGGTCTGAAATCAAAAGCAGCTTTAAACGGTCCATTGCCACATCTTTGGAATTCCTTCGAAATATAAATCGCAAAAATCTCATCCAACCGCCTCCTATCGTCTGGCCAGGCCGCGGAACCGCTGGAACCATACTTTTTTCTGCCCAAGGTCCATAATCGGCAGCTGTTCGCCGTTAATCCGGCGGCTGATATTGTGATAGGCCTGTCCGGATAAGGAGTCAAGCCCGCATAACGGCTCTCCCTGGTTTGTGGATATGACAATGTTTTCATCATCCGGCACGGCACCAATCAGGGGTATCGGAAGTATTTCACAGACATCCTTTAAGGACATCATATCCCCGCGCTTTACCATGTCCATGCGCACGCGGTTGATTAACAGCTCCATCTGCGGCATGCCGGCATTTTTCAAAAGGCCGATGATGCGGTCGGCATCACGGATGGCAGATACTTCCGGTGTCGTGACCACGATTGCCCGGTCAGCACCAGCAATCGCATTCTGAAATCCCTGCTCGATGCCCGCAGGACAGTCCAGAAGTATGTAATCAAAATCTTCCCTAAGGGCATCCGTCAGCTTTTTCATCTGCTGCGGCGTAACAGCCGTTTTATCACAGGTCTGTGCGGAAGGAATCAAAAACAGGGACGGGTGGCGCTTGTCTTTAATCAGTGCCTGTTTCAGACGGCAGCTTCCCTTGATGACATCGACAAGATTGTACACAATCCTGTTTTCCAGCCCCATGACCACATCCAGGTTTCTCAGGCCGATATCGGTATCTATCAGAACGGTTTTTTTGCCAAGCATCGCAAGGGCGCATCCGACATTTGCTGTCGTTGTGGTCTTGCCGACGCCGCCTTTTCCTGATGTAATTACAATCACTTCACACATACTATGAGTCCTCCTGATTTATGAAAATTGAAATAAATCTTTCGTACAAGGCTCCATAATGACATGTCCGTCCTGGACACGCGCTATCTGTGGTGAAAATGTTTCTTCCGGCTTCTTTTTTTTGAAAAGCCCTCCTATGTTTTTCTTATTTTTTCCTTCCTTTTCCTGCGGCATAAACAGGATGCTGCCTATCTGAAGCTGTCCTGTGTCTATAGATAAAGCTGCAATGCATGCAGCAGAATCACCGTCATAGGCTCCCGCGTGGGCAAAGCCGTCGAGTACCCCGAATACGATGATATTTCCCCCGGCCCGTACCTTTGCCCCTTTTGGGACGTTTCCGGTAATGACGACGCCGGTATCAAACCGCAGGTCGTCGCCGGGATTTAGGGAGCCGTAATGGAATACGGCATGGTTTGATACCTTTTCACGGATGATTGCTTCCGTATCGGCAAGCACGCAGGCTTCCCGTATTTCGCCCTGTTCCATTACGCACACAATCTGGATGGTGGAATGGCCTTCGATTGCTGCAATCAGCTCATACTCCTGTTCAAAGCTGAGTTCAGGGCCTTCAAACGAAATCCCGATTTTTGCATCTTTAAAAAACATTCCGGATTCCTGAAATTTATCAATTACTGCTTCGAGCAGCTGCGCAAATGCAAGCTTAGGATTCAGCACGAGGTGAATCCCGTATGACTTGCTTTTAATAACGACTGCCTGTGTCAAGTTCCTGCCTCCTTAATCTGTAAATCCGTTGGAAGTATTATTTACATTTTCTGCCTGCCCGTTCAGCAGGGTATCTGCATCTTCCAGCTTAAAATAATATTTTAAAATCTGGGCAGAAACGTCCGCAGCGTTATGGGAAGTATATCCATAGGCAATCTTGGTTGCAATGGATATTTCCGGCTTTTTAAACGGTGCATAGCCGACGAAAAGCGCATGATTACCCCTTGTCTTCACCTGCTGCGCCGTACCGGTCTTTCCTGCTGCCACAATCGGGAAATTTTGAAATTCCGGCGAGCCTGCAACAACCAGACGGTTTCCTTCCTGAATGGCGTCCCAGCTGCTGTCTGCGATATTGTCCATCTTGTTTTTGACAGCCGGATAGTATTCTTCGATGATATTTCCCTCATTATCGGTCAGCTGCTTTAACAGCGTGTAATCATAAACCGTTCCCCTGTTTGCAACGGCTGTCACATAGCGTGCCAGATGCACCGTTGCAAAGTTATGGTTGCTCTGCCCAATCGAAGCCATGACCGGGAACTTATCTGCGATTTCCGGTTCGTTTTCCGGTATTTCAATGCCGGTCTTATCTCCAAGGCCGTACTGCTTTGCATAATCCGTAATTTTGCGGATGCCGGTCGGGTCGCTGTACGTGTTTCCGACCAGGCTTAAATCATAGCCGACCTGGTAAAAGAAATAGTTGCAGGAAACGCGTATGGCGTTGGTCACGTCAATCATGCCATGGCGTGAACCCGGATAAATCCAGCATTCCGGCTCATTGTCCACGAGCTTGAATTTGCCAAGGCTGTTGATTTTTGTATTCGGCGTGATGATGCCCTCGGAAAGGCCTGCCGTTGCGGTTACCATTTTAAACGTAGAACCCGGTGCCGTGCGCTCCTGTGTCGCATGGTTATACATCGGCCTGGATTCATCGGTCTGCAGCCTTGCAAAATATTCCGCATCTACGGTGTTTGCCAGGCGGTTGTTATCATAGCCCGGATAAGATACGAGTGCTTTCAATTCCCCGGTATTGACATCCGTAATGACGCAGGATGCCGTGCACGGGTCTAAGGCAAGCTGCCCCGGCGTGATTTCCAGCTCCCGGATGCGTTCCTTGAGAAACGTAAATGCAGAGGTGGTGCCGTTTTCTAACTGTGCCCTTTTTTCCGGATTGTTTTTAATCAGCTTCTGGTCGTATAAAATCAGGCATAACTGCGTGCCGCTTATCATATCCTGTTTTATCAGGTACTGGTAAATCTTCTTCTGGAATCCGTCATCATTTGTCAGCGACTCGATAATATATTCAATCAGGTCTGCATAGATTTCAGAGGAGTCTGAGTAATCTTCTTCCGTCTGGAAAATATGGTAGTCAATCCAGCCGGAGCTGATGCAGTAGTTTAAATATTCCTTTAAGCTGATGGTTTCATCCCTGGTCCAGGCGAGGTAAGTTTCATCGCTTTTATTAATTTTATTTTTGAGCAGTACTTCGTGTTCCGACAGCATATTTACAATATAGCTGTAATACGTCTGGTATTCCTCCGAGGCTGCGCAGTAAGCTTCCGGCATGGAGCCTGTGCACTGCTCCCGGATTCTGGAAAGCACGTTGTGAAAATGGCTCTGGTAAACGGCTTCCACGGCTTTTTCTGTTGCGGATGCCTTTTTATGCGTAAAATGCGAAATATCAATAACGCTGTTATTTATCAGCGCGCAGTAAACATCATAAATCGGTATCTTGATATCGGATGCATTACCGGTGGTATTGACATATTCGCGGATATTTTCAATTTGATTAAATAAAATGCCTGCAAGCTCCTGCTCGAGCAGGTGGTATACGGCCTTTTGCAGCTCTGCATCAATGGACAGGTATACGTTATTGCCAGCTGCAGGCTCTGTATAATCGGTCGTTTCGAGCTCTTTGCCGCGCACATCCACGAATACGGTTTCCCTGCCCTTTTTTCCCTGCAGCTTTTCATCCATAACCTGCTCAATGCCGGATTTTCCGATAATGTCGGTCAGGGCATAGGAATCATTTTTCGCGGAAAGCTCCTCATATTCGGATGTCGATATTTTTCCGGTATATCCGATAATGGAAGCAAAATAAATGCTGTCATTATATTTGCGGATGTAATCTTCTTCGATTTCCACGCCCTGCAGCTGCGCTTTGTTTTCTTTGATATACGCCATGGTCTTTTCGCTGACTCCGGCTGCAATGGTGGTGGAAATATATTTCTGGTAGCTGTTTTGTGCCAGCGCATAGCGGACGACCAGTATTTTATACTGCAGGTCTTTGGGATAAGTGCTTTTATCCAGGCCGTAGCGCGAGCCCAGATATTCGATAATCTGTTCTTCGGTCGCTTCGGATGTATCGTAGCCCCTGTTTTTGTCATAGCCCAAATCTTCAATTTTTGTCTTGCCGTAGACATCTGCGCGGAAACGCATCAGGCGCGTGCCTTCGGACTGGAACGCATATTTTCCGTTCTTTTTCAGGCGGATTTCAAAATCGTTGACATAAGTGTCCCCGTTTTCTTCCAGCACCTCGAGTATCTGTGCCAGTATGCCGTTTAATGCTTCATTGCGCTGCGTGTCTCCTGAATACGTGCCATTATCTTCAATCGTTACTTTATAAGTAAGCTCATTATAGGCAAGCACCTTGCCGCTGCAGTCTAAAATATTTCCGCGCGTCCCGTTCAGCGTGCGTTCTTTCCGGATGCGCAGGGTATAGTTTTCCTGATAAGACTGTCCGTTGATAATCTGCAGGGTAAACAGGCGGTGCAGCAGCACGCCGCCCATGGCAAAAATGATAATGGAAAGCACGAGCAGCCTGGAACGCAGGAAGCTTTTTAAAAAATCGCCGATGGAATCATATTCATACAAATTTTATGCCACTCCTTTTTTCAACAGCTTCCAGCTTCTGGTTGATTTTTAACAGAAGCGGGTACAGAAAAATCATAATCAGCACCGTATACACCAGTTCCGGCACAATGACATGCATCAGGTAATAATCCAGGTGGAACTGTCCCCGGAACATAAATTTTAACACATATACGGCAATGTTGTAAACGATATCACTTACGCAGATTAACAGCATCGGCAGCTTGATATCATCCGGGAAAAAAAATTTGCGGAACATCCCGTTGCAGTAGCCGGCATACATAAATACCAGGGAGTAAAAGCCAAAAATAGTCCCGTAAAAGGCATCAAATACAAGCCCTGTCACAAATCCGATGTACATGCCTTCCTTTCTCCCGCGCATAAAGCCAAACGAGGAGACGACGACAATTAAAAGGTTCGGGGAAATCGAAGCTAATGCCAGCGCCTGAAACAGCGTAGTCTGCAATAAAAAACATACAAATATAATCAAAAATACGGTTAATTTTCTTCTCATGCCGGAGCATCTCCCATTGCCATTTAATTTTCGTCTTCCTGCACGGACTGCTTTTTATCCAGAATTACGAGTACGTTTTTAATATGTTCGAAATCTGCGGCCGGGGTAATCGTCCCGGATTTGGTCAGGTTGTTGGCATCGTTGCTGATTTCATTAATATGCCCGATTAAAAGGCCCGGCACATATTTGCTGCTCGTATTGGAAGTCACGACCTGGTCGCCCGCAGCGACCTTGTCCTTTTTATCGGTCAGGTTGGAAAACGGTATTACCTGCAGCTTTCCCATCATTTCCAGGTCGCCGTTGACAAAGCAGTTGTCGGAGGTGGAAAGCACCATTGCACTGACGCTGTTGCGGTCGTCGATAATCGAGCGTACATTTGCGTAATTCGGCCCGACGTTTGTGATAATTCCGACCAGCCCGCTTCCGGCTATGACGTTCATATCGACCTCAATGCCGTCGTTGTAGCCTTTGTCGATAATAAACGTATCAAACCAGTTGCCTGCGTCTTTTCCGATAATGCTGGCTCCGATTTTTTCATATTTATACTTTTCGTCCAGCTCTAAAAGCCTGCGCATATCCTCGATATCATACTGCTCCATTTTATAAATATTGAGTTCATTTGTCAGCTCGTCTACCTGTGCCTGGAGTTCTTCGTTGTGCTGCATGACATCTTTTAATTCCGTCAGGTTGTCCGCAAGGCTGCCGGCCCAGGAGCCGGCCTTATTAATCCCTTTCTGCATCGGGATAAAGACATAGCCGGCTGCGGTATTGAGCGGTGTAAACTGCACGTCAAACAGAAAGCTTGCAAACATCATGGCAACGCACAGTGCAGACAGGGTAAAAAGAATATATTTCGCCGGAATATGGAAACGCGCTTTTCTTCTTCTTCTCATGCCCGGTTCCCCTATTTATAAATACTGGATTTCAAGCTGTAGGCAAGGTGTTTGTATTCCTGGTCTGATACAATTTTAATCAGCCCCTGCGCAACGCTTTCTTCCGGGTTGTCACAGGAATTGACCTTAATATTCGTAATCTGCGAAAACAGCTCCCCGAGCCGTTCTATTTTTGAGCTCCCGCCGGTAATGTAAATGCCTGCATAAATAATGTCCTTTGCCAGCTCCGGCGGTGTTTTTTCCAGAATCAGCTTGATATTGGTACAGATATTTGTCAGGTGGTCGCGGATTGCTTCATAGACAATCGAAGCCGTAATCTCCATCTCAATCGGAAGGCCGCTGACGACATCCCTGCCTACAATTGTCATCTTATCTTCCCGCCCGTCCAGCGCGCAGCCAATCTGCTCTTTTAACGAACAGGCTGTCTTGCGTCCGATAACCAGGTTGTAATTTTTACGGATAAAGCTGATAATCGATTCATCCAGGCGGTTGCCGCCAAAGTGCAAAAGGTGGCTGATAACCAGCCCGCCCAGGGAGATAATGGAAATCTCGGTCGTATCAGCCCCGATATCCACCACCATGATTCCGGTCGGCTCGTTGACATTCAGGCCAAGCCCTACGGCATCTGCAATCGGCTTTTCGCATAAAAGCACGCTTCTTGGCTTTGCCTTGCTCTTATAAAAAATATCGGAAAACGCCTTTTTCTCCACCTCTGTAATGTCCGTCGGCACAGCGACGACAAATTCAGCGCCCCGGATTTTGCCCTTGGCATTTTTTTCCAGAAATTCGAACAGCATGGTCTGCATGTTGTTGTAATCTGCGATAACGCCGTTAATAATCGGAAACGTAACCTGAATCTGATCCGGTGCCTTTTCGTACATCGCATATGCGTCATTGCCGTAGGAATACATCTGATTTTTATTGATAATGGCAATCGTATTTTTTTCATTTAAAATATTCCCATTGGCCTTGCAGTAAATTTTTAAATTGGCTGTGCCTAAATCCACGCCATAAACATTTGCTGACATAATCTTGTCTCCTATCAGGGAATCAAAGCAGTCCCTTTTCTCTAAAACTGTAATATTTGTTGTCACCGATGATGATGTGGTCAATCAGTTCCAGCTGAAGCATTTTCCCGCATTTCGCAATGCACCCTGTCACCTGCATGTCCGCCTGGCTTGGCTGCGGTTCCCCGCTCGGATGGTTATGCAGGATAATGACCGAAACAGCCTGCTTTTGCAAAGCGTGCATAAACAGCTCCCTTGGAGATACAACCGAAGCATCCGCGCTGCCAATTGTCAGGATGCGGTCACCCAGATAGCGTCCCCTGCTTCCAAGCATGCAGCAGATAAAATGCTCCTGCTTTTCATGGCGGAGCTTTTCCATGTAAAATTCTGCCACGGATGCCGGGTCATGAAAGCATACCTGCCGGATACGGACTGCCTTGGCAATCCGCCTGGATATTTCCGCAATGCAGACAAGCTGCACCGCTTTTGCCTTGCCGACGCCAGGCAGCTTCATCAGCTCCTGCAGGCTGTAATCATACAGGTTGAGCAGGTTTTTATTTCCCCTGGAAAGAAAATCCTGTGCAAGCTCTACCGAAGTCATTCCCTTCGTCCCGGTTCTTATAAAGACGGCTAACAGTTCTGCATCCGACAGGGACTGGGGTCCCTGTGCCATGCATTTTTCATAGGGCTTCTCTGAATCCGGAAGCTCTTTCATGGTTAAGTGTCTGTGCATATTGTTTTTCTATCCCTTTTTGCACCCTTATCATCGGAAATATCCTATATAGTATCTAATCTTAACATATTCATCCAATATTAACAAGATTGCGCTCATAAAGTTTTTGTAAAGACATTAAAATTCCATATTTTGCATGATACCACGTAAGCCCGCCCTGGAAATAGACGTTGTACGGCTCTTTTAGCGGCCCGTCGGCACTCAGCTCAATGGAAGACCCCTGCACGAAGGCTCCTGCC
>OFHA01000736.1_pt1 | contig 26581 bp, 23 predicted proteins | sample 1521891 | NCBI WGS metagenome assembly OFHA01 (sample SAMEA3504089, study PRJEB24116) | mouse gut metagenome | biome: mouse gut; feature: mouse-associated habitat; material: faeces | place: Denmark | collected 2011
TTGCTGAACAGAAGTAAGCTAATAAGATAAACAGGTTGTTACAGAGTCTTGAGTAATCTAGAAAAATGGCTTATGATGTTTTAAAAAACATTTTAGTGATTCTCTGAGCCTTTTATATCTTTTATATATTTTGGTAGCATAGGCTGGTGTTACGCCAAAATCCTGCAAAAAAAGCATTGCTTTTCTTAATTCATGTTGCTCTTGAAACAATGCGTTTATCTTTTGTGCTTTTTCTAGTGTAATTCCTCTAATTTCTGCCAATCTTTCTGGTTGCTCTTCTATTATTTGAAAACTATCTTCTCCAAATCTTTCTACAATTTTTTTTGCTGTTTTATGTCCAATTCCTTTTATTACACCAGAGGCAAGATATTTTATAATACCTTCTTCTGTTGTAGGAATAGTTTTTTCATAATTTTGTACTTGAAATTGTTTTCCATATGTTGCGTGTATCGTCCAATAGCCTGAAATCGCAACGCTTTCTCCTTCATGGATGTGAGGAACAACACCAACACAAGTAGTTTCTGTTTCTTCTTCCGAAACAGTAAAAACTGCATAACCTGTATCTATATTTTGAAAAATAATATCTTCTACTGTGCCGTGTAATACTTCTTGTTCCAATTCCACACCTCCTAATGTATTATATTTTTATATAAAATGAAATATATTACTCAAATTGTTAAATATAGCATATCTTACATTGTATCATCTTTTTGAAAAAAAAACACCCCTGATTTAAAAAATCAAGGGTGTTTCAACAAAAATTTTATCATTGTAGAACAAAATCAAAAATAAAGTTCCTCATTATTTTGAAAAAGAATATAATTATTTTACAGCATTTTTAAATACATCTATTTTATCTGTTTTTTCCCAAGGCAAATCAATATCTGTTCTGCCAAAATGACCATAAGCCGCTGTTTGTTTATATATTGGACGACGCAAGTCAAATGTTTCTATAATTGCTGCTGGTCTTAAATCAAAATTATCTTGTATAATTTTTGTAATTTCTTCATCAGAAATTTTTGCTGTACCATATGTATTTACCAATATAGAAACAGGTTTTGCTACACCTATGGCATATGCTAATTGTACTTCACATTTTTTAGCAATACCGCTTGCTACAACATTTTTTGCAACATATCTAGCTGCATAGCACGCAGAACGGTCTACTTTTGTAGGGTCTTTTCCAGAAAAAGCACCACCACCATGTGCTGCATATCCACCATAAGTATCTACAATAATTTTTCTTCCTGTTAAACCACTGTCGCCCTGTGGACCACCAATTACAAAACGTCCTGTTGGATTGATATAATATTTTGTTTTTTCGTCAAGTAATTCTGCTGGTATGATTTTTTTAATAATATGCTCTAATACATCATTATAAATTGTTTGCTGTTCTACATCTGGGCTATGCTGTGTAGAAATAACAACAGTATCCACCCTAACTGGTTTATCGTCTTCATATTCTACTGTTACCTGAGATTTGCCGTCTGGACGTAAATATGGCAGTTTACCGCTTTTCCTTGCCTGTGTCAATGCAATTGTTAATTTATGAGCAAGAGAAATAGGCATAGGCATTAATTCCTCTGTTTCATCACAAGCAAAACCAAACATCATACCCTGGTCGCCTGCTCCTGTGTCAAAACGACTGTCATCTTCTCCTTTTTTTGCTTCATATGCTTTGTCTACACCTAATGCAATATCTGGAGATTGTCCATGTATAGATGTAATAACAGAACAAGTTTCACTATCAAAACCAAATTTTGCTCTATTATATCCAATTTCACGCAATGTATCTCTAACTACTGATTCAATATCTACATAAGCACTTGTTGTAATTTCTCCCATAACAAATACAATACCTGTTGTAGTTGCTGTTTCACAAGCAACCCTTGCCATAGGGTCTTTTGTTAATATGGCATCTAATACGCCATCTGAAACTTGGTCACAAATTTTATCGGGATGTCCCTCTGTTACAGATTCTGATGTGAATAATCTTCTACTCATTATTTTGCTCCTCTCTTAAAACCATTTAAAATATAATTTGCACAAAAGTAAATATTTTTAAAAAGAGATTGGCAACAAAAAAAAGCCTAAAGGGCTTTTTTAATTCTCTCATCTTCCGCAATACTGCGGGGGAATTAGCACCGATACAAATATGCCGGTTGCTGGGTTTCACAGGGCCCTTTCCCTCAACCACTCTTGATAAGCCTTATTTACTTTATTATAATAAATATACCAAATGACTATGTATTTGTCAATAGCAATATCATAATTTTTAAAATGAATTCTTGATACTTTTCAACAGTTTGGGACATTGCCACTAGACAATGTCCCTTTTATTATTTTTCTTCTTCCTCAAATATAGCAAAGCCATTTCTACCATTTTCTTTTACTCTATACAGTGCTTTATCTGCTTTCTCATATAATGTTAAAAAATCACTTCCTTGTAAAGGCGAAAGCGATATACCAATAGAAACGGTTATTCTAACTGTTTTATCTCCTTCTCCATATGTTTGGTCAAATTCTTTTACCAATCTTCCTACTGTACTTTTTATCGCTGAAAAAGAATTGATATTTTGTATCAATACAATAAATTCATCTCCCCCTAATCTTCCTATTATATCGGTTTGACGAAAATGTTTTTTCAATATATGAGCAGCGTCCACAAGTACTTTATCCCCTATTTGATGCCCTAATGTATCATTTACTGTTTTAAAATTATCTAAATCGCATATCAAAAACGCATGAACACCTTTTCCGTCTATTACCTTTTGAGATACTACTTGTGAAACCAATCTTTCTGTTGTAGCACGATTATAAACCTCTGTCAAAAAATCCATATCTGCCTGTTTTTTCAATTCTATTTCTTTTCCCTTTTTGTCATTGATGTCTTTTACTACCATCAATCCCTTGATGTCTCCAGATTCTGGTTCTTGCAAAAAGTGAATTGTTGTTTCTACCCAAATATATTTTTCATGCTCTTTTTTACGATATTCTAAATGTAACGCTCTCTTTCCTTTGTAAAAAATATAAAATAAATTTTCTCTTGAAAATGTTGTCAAAACAGATAATCTATCATCTTCATAAATAGTAAACTGTATGACATCATATAAAAACTTTGAATAAATTTTTCTTTTTTCTGTTTCGTTTTTTTCTTCCATATTATCAAAGTTTTGTTCTTCAATATAGTCTTTTGTGATATTAATTTCATAAGATGCTACAGCATTAGAAGTAATTGCTTTGCGCAATTCTATTTCTTCAGCTATTCTGATTGTATTTTCTTTTAATTGTGTTGCATCTTCCAATATGCCTACTGTTTGTATAATATTACTTCTTTGTTGGTCAAATATATTTGTAACAATAATTTTACTCCATGCAAAATTACCATCTGGTTTAATTAATTTTATAACACTACTTGCAGTTTGCTGTCCTTCTCCAATTTTTTCAAATACATTGCGTACATCTTCTATATAACTGGAAACAACCCAGCCTTTTTGTATCAAACTTTCTGGAACATTTTCCAACTGTCTAGGAAAACCATATTTTTCATTTCCTTTATATCGAAATGTTAATTGCTTTGTTTCAATATCATAGTCAAAAACTACTTGCACACCTTGCGACACTGCAATAGCAAAACTAGTTTCATTTTGCTTTAATATTTGATTCATTTGTATCATTTCATCTCTGCTTTTTTTAGATAAATAAAATATCCATAAAAATATCACAGCAAATATAATTAAAATTTCTACTGAAAGTCGCCACACCATAACATTAATTCTATGCAATTTTATATCCATCGCTTGAGGATTCATAACAGAAATAGTATACCAATTATTTTTTTCATATGGTGTATAATATAAATATCTTTGCTCTCCCTGCAAAACATAAGCCATAATTTCATTTTCATTTTGTCCCATATTGATTTTAATATGGTCAATATCATTTTCTAAAAGATTCGTTTGTGACATATCTATCCAAAAATTTTCTTGTGAAATCACAAGAGTTTCTTTTTTAGGATTTAATATAAAATCACCATTTTGTTCTACAATGCTAAAATAATATTCCTCATTTTCTATTATAGTTCTTACTTTCTCTGAAAAACTATCTACATCAATCGCACCATAAAGTACTCCCACAATTTCATTGTTCTCATAAATAGGTGCTGCATTTACAAATTCATTTCCTTGTTTTAGAGGATTTGTTATTAAATTCGATGTTGTACTTACACCATTCATAGCTTGTTTAAAAAATTCCTCATTTTTTATATTTGTTTGTGTATTTGCTGTTGTTTGTGCAAGTCCTGTTTTATCTGCAATACCAATATAACAAAATGTAATATTTCCTGCTTTCTTTTTTAATTGTTCTTCTATTTCTGCAATATCCCATTCTTTTGTCAGCATCATATCTACTGTCATATTTTCAATATCTTTTAAAGAATCATTTAATATGACTTCTATCATTTGGCTACTTTGTTCTGAAAACATTTTTAATTCAATATAACATCTTTCCAATTCTCCTTGACGCAATTCTTTACGAAAATGCAAAAAAAGCATTGATGCTACTGTAAAAAATACTATAAATGCTATTACTAATTGTATATATAATTTTCTTCTTTCTTTTTTAATGCCCTTTATTTCTCTCATTTTTGTTACTTTCCCCCTAAAAATAAAACGCTTTGTATACATTACAGCAATTTAGTAAAGTGCATTTTGTTTTGTATATGGTTACATATTATTCAAAAATAATATGGTGCAAAAAAAAATCAATTCTATTATCATACAATTTTATTTCTAAAAAAATAATACTTTCTTTTAAATGTATCATATTAAATTACGATATGCAATAGAGAATATAACTATTTTCTATCAATAAATATTATTAAGTATAAATTACTATTTCTTTTATATCACATTATGATATTTATTGTAATATATTGTTTATTTTACCATGTTTTTTTCGAATATTGCAGTAGCATATCATATGGAAAAGAGGAACTTTTTTTATAACAAAAAGTCCCTCTCATACTATATTTTTATATTTACAAAAATTGCTTAATGTTTTCTTAAGCTTTCTGTTGCTGTTTTAAATTTATCATGCACATAATTCATAGCAGTATCCACATCATTTTCATCAATCAATACAGATATTTTAATTTCAGATGTAGAAATCATACTAATATTTACATTTGCATCATAAAGTGCTTCAAAAAACAATGCAGCAACACCTGGATTGGTTGCCATACCAGCACCTACCACAGACAATTTTGCAATTTGGTCATCATGCACAATTTTTTGTGCTGTTAGTCTTTCCTGATTTTCTTCTAATACTTTTAATGTTTCTTCTAAATCATTTTTTGCAACTGTAAATGATATATCTTTTGTATCATCACGTCCTATGGACTGCAATATAATATCTACACTAATTTTTTCTTTTGCCATTAAAGAAAATACTTCAAACGCTATACCTGGTCTATCTTTTACACCAACCAGTGAAATTCTGGATACGTCTTTATCTGCTGCCACACCGCTGATGAGCATTTTTTCCACCTTACATTCCTCCTTCACTACTGTACCTTCTGCATTTGACATACTGGAACGTACTACTAATTTTACATTATATTTTTTTGCCATTTCAACAGAACGATTATGCAGTACTTTTGCTCCTAATGATGCCAATTCTAGCATTTCATCATAGCTGATTTCATTTAGCTTTTTTGCATCTTTTACCACTCTTGGGTCTGCTGTATATACACCATCAACATCTGTATAAATTTCGCACAAATCTGCGTGCAATCTTGCTGCTAAAGCAACAGCAGATGTATCAGAGCCACCTCTACCCAATGTTGTAATATCTTCGTATTTATTTACACCTTGAAATCCTGTAATAATTACAATATTTTTTCTATCCAGTTCATGCTCAATTCTGCCTCTACTGATTGTTTTAATGCGAGCATTTCCATATGTAGATGTGGTATCAATACCTACCTGCATAGCATTTAAAGAAATTGCTCTTGCTCCCAAACTGTTGATTGCCATTGCCATTAATGCCACAGACTGTTGCTCTCCTGTAGAAAGAAGCATATCCAATTCCCTTTTTGATGCATTTGGATTAATTTCATGTGCTTTTTCAATCAATTCGTCTGTTGTATCTCCTTGTGCAGAAAGCACAACAACAACATCATTTCCTGCATTATGGGTATCAATAATTCTTTTTGCCACATTAAATATACGCTCTTTATTGGCAACAGAACTGCCGCCGAATTTTTGTACAATTAACAATTATATAACCTCCTGTCATTCTGCAATGAGCTGAGCGCCCTTTGTATCAGGCTTCAGCAATGTCAGTTGCCATTCATTTGGAATTGCTTTTAAATATGCTGCCATTTTTTGCTGAAATACTTCTGCTTTATCATCTGTCAATACTGCCATCAATGTAGAACCTGCACCGCTTAAATAGGTTGCTAATGCGCCATAATTTTTAGCTGCTTTAAATATTCTATCCATATCTGGTATGAGCTGGCTTCTATAAGGCTGATGAATACGGTCTTGCATTGCCATAGCAAGATTTTCATAGTTTCCTGCATAAATTGACGCTACTAAAAGTGCAGCTCTTGACGCATTAAATATTGCATCTGCTTTTGTATACATATCAGGTAAAACCTTTCTGGAATCTTCAGTCGAAACAGGAAAATCTGGCACCATAATAGCAAAAACTAAATCTTTTGGCAAATCTAACTTTACATGACGCATTTCATTATGATCTAATGCACCTACTACCATACCTCCAAATAATGCTGGATTAGAATTGTCAGGGTGTCCTTCTATTTTTGCCGCAATTTGTGCTAATTGCTCTCTGCTATAATGACACCCTGACATATGATTTGCGGCTAGAAGTCCTGCCACAATACAAGCGGCACTACTTCCAAGCCCTCTCACCATAGGAATATCATCTTTCTGTATCAATCTAACACCTGGCATAACATTGCCTGTTTCTGCAAAAAAATCCACCATTGTTTTATATATCAAATTGTTTTTGTCGGTAGGAATTTTAATTTCATGCTCTTTTTTAACAATAATTTCTACACCTTGCTCTATTTCCTCAAACCACAAATGATTATATAATTCCAATGCAACACCAATACTATCAAATCCTGGACCCATATTTGCAGATGTTGCTGGCACTTTTATATGCATCATTCTGAAGCCTCCATTCTAATTCTGTTTCTTACTTCCATATCTTTAGAAAGCTGTTCTATTTTTTCTGATAATGTTTTTTCTGTTTCTATACCTGTAATCACAGCAAATTCGTCTTTTGCCTCATTTATTGTAATGATTTCCCCATTTTTAAATAATGCAAGTGCTTTTTTCTGTTCTGCCTCTCCTCCTGCAATTCTAACCAATGCTTTTACTTCCATATGGTCATTAGAAAGAATTTCCATTTTTTCTGCTGTCCAGTCTACATCTACGTGCAAATGTTTATGTCTTGCTGCTGCAATCACATCAGATACTACTGCACTTGCTGTAGGCAGGCTGCCTGCTCCTCTGCCATAAAACATTAAATCTCCTACCATGTTTCCTTTTACAAATATGGCATTAAAAGAACCATTTACATTAGAAAGAGGGTGATTTTTAGGCAAAAGCATAGGCGCTACAAAAGCAGAAATACCTTCTGGACTGTTTTTGCTGACACCTACTAATTTTATCACAGATTTGCATTTTTTTGCATAGCAAATATCTGTTTTTGTAATTTTTGTAATACCTTCTGTTAAAATCTCCTCAAAATTAGCTGTTTTGCCATAAGCCAATGAAGAAAGTATTGCAATTTTTCGGCAAGCGTCATAACCTTCTACGTCTGCTGTAGGGTCTTTTTCGGCATATCCCAATTCTTGTGCCGTTTTTAATACATCATCAAATGCTAAATCATTTTCTGTCATTTCTGTCAATATATAATTTGTAGTACCATTTAATATACCCATTACTTCCAATATTACATCTGCTGTCAATGAGCGATTCATAGAACGCAATATTGGAATACCGCCTCCAACACTTGCCTCAAATAAGAAATTAACATTTTTCTGTTTTGCAATATGAAGCAGTTCTGGACCCTTTGCTGCAACCAATGCTTTATTTGATGTGACTACGTGTTTTCCTTTTTCTAATGCACCTTTTACAAATTGATATGGTACATCTACACCCCCCATTACTTCTACTACTACCTGCACACTATCATCATTTAATATATCATCTATATTATGTGTTAATACTTTATTCACTTCATGCTCTGGAAATTCCCTTAAATCTAATACATATTTTACATTGATTTCCATACCTGCTTTTCTGGTAATAACTTCATTATTTTTTGTCACTACTTCATAAACACCAGAGCCTACTGTACCAAAACCTAATATTGCTATATTCACCATTTTTTTCACCAAATTACCACATAATCTATGCAGTTTTTATCCTTTCTTTATTGATATTTTTTATATAAACAGTACAACATACTTTACATTATAAAATAAAAAAAGTAAAAATATTTATTTTTGCAAAAAGTTGCTAAATGTAAACAAACATCATATATATTGTACTGTAATATTTTTTTTAAGATTCTCTTGCAATAATTTTAAGAGATTGTATTCCCTCTGTTGTTTTTATTTTTTTCATCATACCAGCCAAATCTCCCAATAATTCATTTGTTTCAATCGTTAATGTTACATTTGCAATACCATTGATAGGGATGGTCTGATTGATTGTCAAAACATTTGCACCATACATTGCCACGCCATTTAATACAGAAGAAAGTAACCCAGGTGTATGGTCTAAATTCATAGATATGGTTACTGTTTTCCCTCGTGTATTTTCATAAAGCGGAAAAATAGCCTCTCTATATTTATAAAAAGCACTCCTGCTAATACCTACTTTTGCCGCAGCATCTTGTACTGTGCGTTCTTTTCCGCTTTCTAGTAATTTTTTTACTTCCATTACTTTCAAAAAAACCTCTGGCAGAACACTTTTATCAACAATATAAAAATTTTGTTCTTCCTTCATAAAAATCCTCCTTATGTTTTTGTATCAAAAACATTTGTCTTTGCAACAAAGAATATATCACATATTTCTATCCATTTCAAGTATCAATTTGACAAATATTTTTATTTTGTGCGTTTTATATACAGTTATGAAAAAATTTTTCATTTTTTTATAGAAAAAATACGATTTTATTGATACAATCAATATCAAAATCATATTTTAGAAAGGATAATGATTATGATATATGGTATTGGTACAGATATTATAGAAATTTCACGTATAGAAAAAGCAATACAAAAAAAGTCTTTTATGCAAAATATATTTACAAAAAATGAAATACAATATTTCTATGATAAAGGTAGTCATACAGAAACCCTTTCAGCGACATTTTGTGCAAAAGAGGCAACAGCAAAAGCAATAGGCACTGGTTTTAGAGGATTTTCACCTATTGATATAGAAGTAATTCATAATGAAAATAATAAACCATTTATCAATATTTCTTCTAAGCTACAATGTATATTAAAACAAATGGATATTTTAAACTATCAATTTCATGTTTCTCTTTCTCACTGTCAAACATATGCTACAGCATTTGTAATATTATGTAATACTCCAAAAGGCTTTTATATTTTATTATAAAAGCCCTTTATCTACTCTATCATTTATACATTATTTTACATTTCATGAAATCCCTCTCCCAACACTTCTGTAACATCTGTAATCAACACAAATGCATTTTTATCAATTTCTGATACAATTTCTTTTATTTTTACCAATTCATTTGCAGTAAATACACAAAGTAATATTTCTTTTTCTTCATTAGAATATAATCCTTTACCATGAAATGCAGTCACACCTCTATCTGCTTGCTGAAGTAATGTATTGCCAATTTGTTTCCACTCTTTAGAAATAATCAATGCACCTCGAGAAATTGAAACTCCCTGTAATATAGCATTTACCCATTTGCTTGTTAAAAACACCGAAGCAATGGCATACATACCTTGTTCTATACCAAAAATAGCCATACCCAGCAATATAATAATACTATCTAATACAAATATACTTTGTGCCACAGAAATTTTAGGAAATATTTCATGTATCAAAGCGGCTGCTAAATCTGTTCCGCCTGTTGCCCCCATATTTCTTAATACAAGCCCTGCGCCAACTCCTACAAAAGTTCCCCCAAAAAGACAAATCAATATCAAATCTCCTTTATAAACAGGTAAAAATTCTGCTATAAAAAGTGCTATAGAAAATGCAATACAACCAAATACAGTACGTTTAAAAAAAACAGTACCTATTTTTTTTCTTGACAATATCAATAATGGAATATCCCACAATATATTTACAAGCCACAATGGTATTGTAAAACCAAAATTCTTTTTTGCAATTTCGTCCAACACAATACCTAGTCCTGTTGCTCCCCCAGCAACAAATCCAGAAGGTGCAAAAAATACTTCTATCCCTGCTGCCATAATCATAACACCTATTAATATAAGGCAATAAATTGATTTATTTTCTTTTTGCAAGTATACACTTCCCTTTATTGTAATATTATTTTTGTATTATTCTGTCAAATTTTTATTTTTTTATATATTTGTTTTTTTAGCACAGCTAACACAAATTTAGGTAATCTCATCATACGCATAATGCGTGCTGGCTGTTTAAGCAGCCTATAAAGCCATTCCAATCCTAATTTACAAAATATAGCAGGTGCTCTTTTTGTTTTTCCTGACATCACATCAAAACTACCTCCTACACCTATGGCAACTTTCACATTTGTTAGACGAATATTATCATAAATCCATTTTTCTTGTTTTGGTGCGCCCAGCCCTACTAATAGTATTGACGGAGAAAGTTTTTTTATGTCATGCAATATCTGTTTTTCTTCTTTTTCATCAAAATAACCATTATGTCCTCCAACAATTTTCAAATCAGGGTATTTTTGTTTCATTTTTTTTGCTGCTGCTAGCGAAACACCTGGTGCGCCACCAAAAAAATATACACTATGCTCTGTATTTTGAATTTTTTCAAATATATTTTGTACTAAATCATATCCCGCAACTCTTTCTGTTAATTTTTTTTTACTGTATCGTGATGCCCATACAACGCCTATACCATCTGGCACTACTAAATCTGCTGCTTTTAATATATTCATCAATATTTCATCTTTTTGAGCCTCCATAACAATTTCTGGATTAGGCGTACAGACAATATGCTGTCCTTCTTCATTCAAAAAATATTTGACACGTTCTGTTGCCTGTTGTAATGTCACAACATCAAAAGGAACATCAAGCACATGAATTTGTTCTCTCATAACATACCTACTTTCTATCTTTTTCTAATAATTTAATTAAATATTTTTCATTATAATGCGCTCTTTTTTCTAATTGTTCAGACTCTCTTTGCAGTATATCCACATATTTTTGTCTGTTTTGAACCATATCCTCTACCATTTTTAATGTCTTTTCCATATTAAATTCTCCAATATTACCGCCAGAAGGCATATTCAGCTTTTCTAAATAATACTCAATTTTAGGGTCATATACAAATCCAATCAAAGGAATTTTTTGTCTTGCTGCAAATATCAGAGTATGTAAACGCATACTCAATATAAAATCCATACACTTTATAATACCCATAATTTCATAAGGAGAATAATTTTCTTTAAGTAAATAAGATTTTGTTTTCATGCGCTTTTGTACTTTTTGACTGATTTTAATATCATGAGGTACTTGCATGACAATAAATATAATTGTTTTATGATATTTTTTATGAATCATATCGCAAAGCTGTGCAAATTCATCTATAAAACCGTCCATATCTCTCCAATTTCTGACAGATACACCAACAAAATCCTTATCTGATGGAACACCTGCTTTTTTTAACAATTCCAGTCCTTGCTGTTTTGAAATACTGTCCATAGTAAATACAGGGTCTGCTGTTACAAAACATTTTTTATCATCTACACCCATAGATTTTAGTTCTGCATAAGAATTTTCTTCTCTTAATGTAATTAAATTTGCCTTGTTTACAACCATTTGCACAATGCGCCTATTTTTTTCCCGTGACACTGGACCAATACCATTTGCATACAGCATTACCTTTTTACCCATAATACGAGCTACTAATATAATAGATAAATAATACATTAATGAACGCGTGCTTGTACTATCCTGCAAGAGAGAACCGCCTCCGCTTAAAAGCACATCACATTTTTTAATTGCTTTTAATACTTCTCTTATGCTAAAGCGATATACTACGTCTATATGATATTTTGCTCTTGTTTCTTCTGGTCTATTGGACAATACTGTAATATGATAATTTTCCCCTAATGCCTGTATATTTTTGTGCATAGAAAGTAGTATTGCCTCATCTCCTGCATTATTAAAACCATAATACCCTGAAAGTATTACATTATACTGTTTTTGATGGTTTGCTTTCCATGCTGCATGATATGCCTCAATACAGTTCATAGCCATTTTTGTAACAGAATAGTATTCAAATATCACATTTCTGCCATAATTACCTACTTCTTTTCTTTGTTGCTCTGTCATATTTAAAAAGGCATATACAACATCTTTATAAAGTCTTTCTTCTGTGGAGGCATCACAGCCACGACAACAAAAATTATTTTCTCTTGCTGTTTGTAATTTGTTTTGTTCAAACAGTCCAATATAGCCCTCATTCCCTGCTACAATAACCGTTTTTCCTCCAGCCATTGCCTCTAATGCTGCACGACTTACCCCTACAAATACTGTCGCAACAGATATCAATTCATTAATATCTGTTCTTGCTCCAGTCATAATAATACACTTTTTACCGCCTATTTTTTTATTTTGTTCTTCTGCTTTTTTATATAACTCGTCAAAAACATCACCACCGCCTACAATCAATATTCTAATGCCTTTTACGACTTCTGCAATACGAGGTGCAATTTCAATTAGTTGTCTTGCTACTAACGCTCTACTTTCATCCATTCTGCTGACATATACTAATGTAGGCTCTGTTTTTGCAATATGAAATTCTTTTCTAATATTTTCTTCGTTTGTTTCAGGTGAAAATTTATTTGTATCAATGCCATTTATTGTAACAAATATATTTTCATAAGGCACATTATAATTTTGAATCAAATATTCTCTAATATCATCACTTACAGCAATTACTTTCTGTCCCCAGTTTGTAAGATATTTTAATCCCATTCCTGTATAAAATACCCAATGTGCTGATGTAACGAATGTCACACCATATTTTTTATGGAGAAATCCACATATAAATCCAGGTATTCTTGCATGAGAATGTATAATATCTACTTTTTCTTTTTCCATAATACGACGAAGTAAAAAATAAGATTTCACCATTTTAAATACATTTCTTTGGTTCATAGGCACTCTATAATGTATTATGCCATATTCTTGTAATTCTTTTTCATATACACCACCATTAGATGCCACAATAATTTTGTAGCCCATTTTTTTTAATTCTTTTGAAAGTTCTACAACATGGGTTTCTGCACCACCGATTTCTAAACCCATTAATGTCATAAGTATTGTATATTTTCTAGACATAATACCTCCTTATATTGTATACCGCCATATCATTATTATATAAAATATATTTGATATTTCCTTTTGTGGCTCTTCTCATATCTATCAATATTTATTTACACCAAAAAGTCTTTTATTTTGCCTTCTGCTTCAAAATATTTTGTCATAAATCTTCTGTCAGATTCCCTTACAAGCTCATAAGTACGATTGATGAAACAGCCTTCTTCTGTTACCATTCCTTCTCCCATAACCGTCACTATCAAATTGATTCTATTTTGAACAGTACCCGTTCTATAAATACCATCATTACACAATACTGGCTCTGTTGCTGGAACACTTTCTACTTTTACAATTTTGCCTATGCTATTACCTGAAGTTTTATCAAAAATTTCATCACCTTCTTTTACATTCTGTAATGCATATTCTCTCACTCTTTTAATTTCAATCGTATATGTTACTGGTTGTAATTCTGCTGATGTGCTTGTTTTATCCAATACGCCAAATTTATAATATGCTCCTGCTGCAAGTGCCAATATAATTACAACAATACAAAAATCTATAAAATTAATTTTACCAAATAACTTTCCTTTTTTATCTGTTATCTTCAAAAAAATCGCCTCCTATCTTCCTATTGTCAATATAAATCCCTTTCCTGCATATCCATTTCCTTTTACAGAAACATCTTTTCCAGCTTTTACTACATAACTGCCATCTACTTTAAAATCAGATGCTGTTTCTGTCACATTTGCCTCTACAACAAGTATTACAGTTTCTTTTCCTTCCAATGTACTTTCTATTATATCACCATTAATTTTATCTTCTCCCAGTCTTATACTAGGTCTTGCTTCTACCGAAGTAATTGTTCCCATATGGTAATTTTTTACATTATCTGTTAATGTATCTCCCACTTTAATATTTTGAGAAAATCCTTCAGGACATTCATTTAACTCCAAAGAATAACGCAATACTTTTGTTTCTGTTGCCTTTGCTTTATGTGTAAAAGCATATGTTCCCGCCGCAATAGCAATCACAACAACAATAATTATAATATCAAAAACATTAAATTTTTGTTTTCTTTCCATTCTTTCTGTTCTTTCACTCATATTTATCACCCTTTCTTAACAAACAAGTCTTCATATACCTTTTCAATATTTCGAGCATACATTTTTGCTGTAAACTTTTGCTGAAAAATCTCTTTTGATTTTTTTTGCATATATTCATATATTTCTTTTTCGTCCATTGCCTTTTTTAAATACCTGAATAAATCATTGCTATTTTGACTTTCAAATATATAACCATTTTCGCCATGTGTAATGACTCCAGGGTTTCCTCCATAATTACTTACAACCGCTGGTATACCCAAACTCATACCTTCCAAAAGCGCAAGACTTGTAGCCTCTGTGCCATAAGATGCATTTACCTGCAAATCCAATACACTTAAAAATGACCTGACATCTGATAAAAAGCCTGTAAATATTACAATATCATCTAAACATTTTTGTTTGACAATTTGTTTTAATTCTGTTTCCATATCTCCTGTACCAGCAATTAATATTTTTACTTTTCTTCCTTCTTTTTTTAGCATTTCTGTTGCTTCAATCAAATATTTATGTCCCTTTACAATATTTAATCTTGCTAATATACCTATTACAAAATCATTTTCCTCAATATGATATTTTTGTTTTGTCTGTGCAATTTCTTCTGGTGATATACTTTCAATCTGTTCTACACCATTCAATATTACTTTTATTTTTTCTGGTGCAATACCACCATCTGTTAAATTTTGTTTTGCGGCATCTGCCACTGCAATAATATCATCTGCTAAAAATTCATTGGCGTATTTATTAACAATTCTTCCTATTCCTTTTTTGATACGAGGGCTTACAGGAAATACAGAATGTCTTGTATATACTACTTTTTTACCACAAATTCTGCCACTGATTCTTCCTGTAATGGTGCCATGTGTATGAACGACATCAGGATTTTCTCTTTTTATAATTTTATTTAATTTTCGTATTGCTTTATAGTCAAATGACTTATCTGCAATACCATCTATTTCTATTACTTTTGTTTTCAATTTTTCAATTTCTGGTTTCAAAAGACTGCCTTTTGGTACAACAACTTTTACTGCAAATTTTTTTCTGTCATAGTATTTTAAAAAATTGAAAAGACATCTGCCTGCACCACCTATATTACTATCACTAATAATATTTAAAATTTTCAGCATAGACATCATTCCTCCTTTAATCTGTATAATTTTGTAAGTACCATACCAAATCCTATGCATACCCAAAATAACAGCATTACTCTATAATTATAAAATGTATAATCAGACATACTTTGCACCATAAATCCCGTTACTGAGGAAATTGCTGCAATCAACAATACTTTATTTTCTTTTTTATTTTCTCGTGACAATGCACCGCAAGTCATACGATAATATTGGAATATTAACAATACAAATACTATCAATCCAACAATACCTGTATCACATACAATTTGTAAAAATAAATTGTGAGAATGAGGCGCACTAATACTATTATAAGCATAAAGAGGATATACTTGATTAAATGCCTCCATACCAGGACCAATGCCACAAATCCAATAATCTTTTAACATGGCAATCGTACCCAGCCAAATATATACTCTATAACTTGTAGAGGAGTCTGCCATATTTCCAATACTCAAAAATCTGTTGATAATGGTTTCTGGTAATATAAATGGAAGTAATATCAATACTCCAATACCTAAAAATATAAATCTTCTATCCCAAAGCACAAGAAATACAGCCGCTGCTGCAATAATACCAATATAACAGCCTCTGGAGTATGTCAATACAAGACAAACCATCATAATACTACTACACGCTACAAAAAATAATCTATTAAACCAAGATTTGCTATTAATACAAAATGCAACTGCAAAAGGAATGACAATTAAAAAATATTCTCCCAATACATTAGGATTTTCTAATGTAGAATACACACGGAAATTGATTGTTTCAAACATACCTACATCATGCCAAACACCACTAAATTTATTTGGAAACAAATACTGATAAAAGCCATAAAATGAAACCAGCACACCTATACATATAAAAAAGAATACAATGACATTAAATTGTTTTTTTGTTTCAATAGCATTTGATAATACAATAGAAAATAATATAAAGCAAACAGTAAGTATACCACCTAGAAAACTTGCTTTTCTTGCAACAGAAGTCAGTGTTGCAAACAAATATATAAAAGCATAAAAATAAATATAGCGATTTACTGAAAAATATTTCATTTTACGTTTTCTATCAAATAGAAAAGATAAAAATAAAGAACCAAATCCAGCCAATACAAATGCTAATACAAGCATAGTAGGCAGTACAGGCGCAAGCAATACAGCAAAACTACACCATATACACGACATTTTAAATATACTATTTACAAATAACTTGTTTAAACCCAATTTATAAAAAATTTTGCTTAATGCTCTGCGTATCCCCCAAAATATCCTAAAAAATATACTGTTTCTTACAATAGCTTTTTTATCATCTTTTTGTAAAAACCATTGTATAATATGGCTGTTTTGAAACTGCACAGAACACCAATTTACCGCTATCCATAATGCGTGTAAAAAATGACTTCCTTCTAACATACAAATCACCATTACTGAAAACTTATAAAAAACAATTTATTTTTTATAATGTTGCAAGTTTTGCAGTAATCTCTCCTTTCCATTTTTTTATATGTCCGTTGCAACCAACGTCTTTATGATATACCATTTAATGTACTACCTTTTTTAATAATCCTTTTGCCATTTGTAATGCTTGTTTACTTTCTTCTACACCTAAAATATAACAAATCAGCATATAGCAAATACCTCCTGCTACTGCTGGTAAAACTACAACAATTAAATTTTTTATAATACCTTCCACAGACAATAATAACATACTGTTTTTACAAATCATTGCTACTACTGTCATAATAACAGCAGAGCAAATCATTTTCAATAAATCTACTAAATGACTTTTAGAAATTAAATTTTTATATTTCTTCTGTAATGGTATAAAAAGAAATATTGCAGATACAACAGAAGAAATTGAAGATGCTAATGCCAATCCTCCTACGTCCATAGTATCTACAAGTAAAAAGCAAAATGCCACATTTACTACAATAGATACTAAACCAGAATAAAAAGGTGTTTTTCCATCCTGTTTTGCATAAAATACTCTGCTCAATATATTTTGTACTCCAAAACCTATCATACCAAATGAAAAATAAAATAATGCCCTTGCAGTTGTTTGTGTTGCAAAGCTGTTAAAATTTCCTCTTTCATACATCAGTTTGACAATAGGTTCGCTTAATACCATAAGCCCTAACATCATTGGTATAAGTAAAAATAACATAGAACGTAATGTAACGCTTATTGTTTCTCCTAAATCCTTTTCTGCATGGTTTGTTGTAAGTCTTGCCATTTTAGGAAACATTACATTTGCAATAGAAAGCACAAACACACCCACAATAATACTATATAATGTATTAGAATAATCTATAATCGTAATTGCAGCATCAGTATAATTTTCAAAATATATATGTGATGCAAATTTTGTATTGATTACAAAATTAATAGGCTGTATCCATGTACTTATCATAACAGGCAACATAAGCAATACTATTTTTTTCATACCTTCTTCTTTAAAATGAAAATCTACATGAAAGCGATATCCTTTTTTATATAAAGCTGGTATTTGTATCATTGCCTGCATTGCCCACCCTATCAAAAATGCAATGGTTAAACCTTCAATACCAAATTTATCATTTAAAAATATATAATACAATATTATCACAGCATTAGAAACAATACTCATTGCAGCAGGTATTGTAAATTCTTCTAACGATTGCAATATTCCTACAAACGAAAACGCTACCCCTGTAAATATGACAGTAGGAAATAATATTCTTAAAAATTCTACACAAATTTTTGCTGTATATGTTGTCATACCATCTGCAAAAAGCCATGTAATAGGTTCTGCAAATACAATACCTAAAACAGTCATAATACAAGTCACAACACCTATCATTGTAATAAATATATTGGATAAGCGAAAAGCTTCTTGTTTTCCCTTTTTCTCTAAATATTCATTAAATATTGGTATAAAACTTGCAGAAATTGCTGAGGCAAACACTGCATCAAAAAATGTTCTTGGTATTCTGCTTGCTGTCATAAAAGCAGCAGCTTCTGCTCCAATGGAATAATTTGCTGCTAAAAGCTGTTCCCGCACCAAACCCAATAATTTTCCAATCAATGTAATCATCATCATAAAACCTACAGTTTTTACTGTACTGTTAGCTGATTTTTCCATACCTTTCTCCTTTTGGTTTCGTGTGTTCTGTTCATTTGATATTAAAAATAGAAAACAGTTTAACATCATCATTATTATTTTGTCTTAAACGTACAATATGGGCTAGGATTGCCCTGCCCATATTATACTACCCCAAAAATATCCATTTTACAACAGAAATCATAAACTTTCACATCTGTTTATGCTATTTTTGACATTTCATATGTAATTTCTTCCCCATTTACACGTAATTTCATCATAGTAAAATCAGTATTCACAGAACCATCTTCTAAAAATAAATCAGGCAAATTTACATAACGAATACCATCTTTTAAATTAAACCAATAACCAACACCAGATGTTGACACTACAAATATTGTTTTTCCTTCTGATTTTAATTCTGCTAATACGCTACGGAATAACATTGTTTCAAGAGGGTCAGTAAAAGCAGATGGTGTTTTATCCATTATCATAACAACTGTTTGATTGCCTGCCTGATTGATATCATTTTTAAATGTTAGCCATTGTGCTGCATTTGTGGCACGTAATCCACCTTCTGCTGCTGTCATCATTACCACACTTACACCATATTTATTTTGGAACTGATAACCACCGTTCCATTGCATAGCATCAATATTAGGTGTAATATCTGTTTTACCTCCATAAATTGCTAAATTGGCATTGCTTTCCACAATATTTTTTACTTTTGATTGTTCTGTGCTATAAGTTTCTGCATTTGCCTTTGCTGATGTTACTTTTCCTATGATATTGATATAAACTGAGCCATCTTCTGTATATTGTATAGATTGCTGTTTTCTGTCAGATAATTTTATTTCATCTGGTGTCCATGGTAATTGTTCCACTTCTACCGCTCCAATTATAACAGGAATCGAACAACTTGCGTCTCCTGCAATTACTTGTATGTATCCTGTGCCAGACTGTGCTGTTGCTGTAAATACATTGGCATTCATACTGCCTAATGTTTCATCAGACAAAATATAAGTCACACCACCGTTAATACTTGCTGTATAACCTTCTGTACTTGTTCCTATAAAACCAATTGCTGCTGTTTCTCCCTGTTGTAAATGAATTTCTTTTGGCTCTGTTGTAACAGATGCGATTGTCATACCTTCTATTATTGTTTCCGCCTGTTTATCTTGATAAGTAGCAGTAATTTTTATATCTTCTGCTATTGCTGGTATAAAAGTATTTTCATTCAATGTTCCTTTTCCTTCTTCCACAGACAATACAATTTGACTGGTATCTAACTCTACTGTATGAAAATATTCATCATAACCAATGACATCTAATTTCACACTATTATTTACAAAAACCCTTTCTGCACTTGGTTTTATAACAATTTGAGAAAGTTCTCCTACAGGTGCATGATTAAATACACCAAAACCATTTATAATTTTTCTTTCTGCACCATCAGAAACCGTATTTTTCACTTCTGGCTGTTGGTCATTAACAGTTTTTGCTACCATAGTAGAAGAACCGCCACCATCAAAATGCATAGCATTATAAGCACCATATTCTTTCATAAGCCACACCATTTCCTCATGTGTTGCACCAATACTATCGCCTCTACCATCTACTACCATTAATATCAATGTAGAATTATCTTGAGAAATACCCAATGCTGTTCTTGGCTGTCTGCCCGAAATCACTAATCCAGGATTTTCAGGTTTTTCACCATCAACTAATATTCTTCCTATACCGCTAATTGCTGTTTGTATAGTATTCAAATCTAATGTTGCTCTAACATCTAATCTTACAGCTTGTCCTTCTGAAAAGTATTCCCACAAATCATCATAATATTTACCGCTTATAATAATTAAATAACCATCTTCTGGTGTATGAACTGTTTCGCCTTTTTGAGAAATTGCTGTAATTGTATCATTTTGCACTGTAAATTTTACTAAATCTGTAAAACGTGCATCTAAATCCGCAGTAGAATCTGCTGCATTTTTATCAAAATAAATAGGATATACCATTTCTGTTATTTTATTAAAAGAAGCAAGTTCTAAATGACCATAATCTCCTGCATAAAAATCTGCCTGTATTCTAAAAAAATCTATAAATGGATTACCTTCTTTGTCAATAAAAAATGTAGAATATTCATTTTTTTCTAAATTTCTATCTGTTCCTGCAGAAATCACATTTCCTTCTTTTACTACTGGTCCAAATGAAGCGGAATAACTTCCTTTCATACCAAAAAAGTCACTATTTACTGCTGCTGTCGCACCAGTATCATTTACCATTTTTAAAAGTGTTTCTTTTAATCCATATTCTGTTTGAGATTCTATTGGTTGCAATGATAAATTTGGATCATTTAAGTCAATTTTTAAAACATGAATATCTTGCCAGCCTTCTTTTGCCAGTCTATGCTTTTTTTCATATGTAACACCTTTTGTAATGGTTTCTGTTGTCACTTGGTCATATAATATTTCTGCTGCAAATATTTGTATGTTCCATGCAGAACAAAACATAATACTTGCTAATACAATTGCTGTTATTTTTTTCATGAAAAAATGTTTTTTTCTCATGTGTAATACTCCTCCTTGTTGTCATTTCTTTTTATCTATAATGAACATATCCGCACTATTGTAACATAATTTTTACATTTTTTCATCTATATTCACAAAACTTTAATAAAATTGTAATAATTATGCAGATACACTATTTTTTTGTAGAATATTATAAAATATTTTTAAAACATAAAAAAAGGTACAGAGAAATCTGTACCTTTTTAAAAACATTTAGCAAAGCCCCAAACTAATCAATAGTGCTCTATTGATTTTTTGCATAACACAGCTATCTAAATGACAGACTTTTTCACGAAGTCTTTTTTTATCAATCGTTCTAATCTGCTCCAAAAGTATAACAGAGTCCTTTGCTAAATCATAATTTTGCGCTGATAATTCAATATGTGTTGGTAATTTTGCTTTATTAATTTGTGATGTAATAGCAGAACATATTACAGTTGGACTGTATTTATTTCCGGTATCATTTTGTACAATCAATACTGGTCTAATTCCACCTTGTTCACTGCCTACTACTGGGCTTAAATCTGCATAATAAATATCTCCTCTTCTTACAATCAATATGGCTCACTCTCCGCTGTTCATGGCTTGGATTACCGAGCCGTCAGGCGTTTTTACTATTTCTCATTTTTATTATGTACTATCACCGCCTGCTTTTCGGTATACTCAAAGTATGTCCCATAGACGGTGATTTTATACTTATTATCATTATTCTATAATTTGAAACAAACTGTCATCTAATTCCACATTATATTCAAATGTATGATAACTCAAGTGATATGTTTCATTTCCTTTACTGTCATAAATAATAAACTGTACTGGTTTTAATGTTTCATTATCTACCCATAGCTTTTCTGTTGCAGTATATTCATTTCCTCCTGGTATCACTGCCTCTAAAACAGTGCAACGACTTTCATCTAATGCCGCCGCCTCTACAATAACTCCTTCTGACTGCATATAGTTTTTTAAAAACTGTCCTAAAAACAATTCATTTCTCTGTTGACTTTCAGGTACTTGTTTCACAATTTTAGAGGATACACGAGGATTAAACTGACATATTTTTTCTCCATCAAATACAGTATAATTTCCTGCAACCGTTTCTGGTGCTGTCAGTTCCAAACGATATTCTCCTGTTGATTTAAAATACTGATTGGTTTCATATGTATTATTGCCTTTGTTTGAAAAGCGTTCCATTGTAGCACTACATTGATAATTTTCCATTTCATTTAATTGTTTTTGTATTTTTTCCATTTCTGTCATTTGCGCTTGTTCTGTCATTTTATTACACCCTGCAAATGCTATAGAAAAACACGCAATACATAATGCACAGATTGCTTTTTTCATATCCTTTCTCTCCTTTATTCGTTCATTCTTTATTACTTTATGGAAACAGTAAAAAAAATATAACTGCAAATGCTATGTCCATAACATACAAAATTTTTTTATATTGAAAAACATTGATATGTATATGCGATATACACGATAATGCATTATTTACACTACTAAAATACACAAAATTATGTTTTTTTTTCGCGCTTTTCTTTTAAAATCACCTTTTTTTTGATATAATACTACAATACTAACAATTATAAATTAGAATCATAATGATTTCTAAACAGAATAGGAGAATTGCTATGATAAATCATTCACCTTTTCAAAAAAATCATAAACAACTTTTAGAATTTTTTAGTAAAAGTTTCTTTGAAGTATATAACAACATGGATAAAGAAGTACAACCAACTTTATTAGAGGTTGCACCAATACTTTTCCGCAGATGGTATGTTTCTGCTTTAATTCCAGAAACAACATTATCTCCCTCTGTGGCTTTTCGCATTGATTTTTCAAAAAAACTTTCATCAGAAAACGTATATAGTTATATTATGACTTTAGATAAAACAGAGAATGAAAAACCAATATTTCAATACCATATTTTAGAATACTCTTTACAGAAACATCCATTTATAGAGGATTTAAAAATAATATTAAACTATTGCACACCAGACTGTGAATTATCAGAACAAGGAGAATTTTTAGAAAACGACCAAAAAACATTACTACAACAAATTTCAAGAAAAGAACACTTTTATTTACACTATTTAACACTTATATTATGTAATATGGAACTTCTTGTTCCTTTAGCATCTATACACACAATACGTATACAGCCTAGCAAGTATGCAATAGAATTTTTTCAAAGCCCTCCAGAACGAATATTATTTCATATTGTAAAAGCTGTATTGGAAACAGCCTCTTATGAAATGACAGAAGCGATAGGAGCTGACCCAGAATATTTTTCTGCCGATATATTTTTTGAATTTTTAAATAACAATATGGATACAGAAGATATATTTATAAATCTTTATAAAAGTATTGGTATTGACATTACACAAATATGGGAAATCCCTTCAGCAGAATGTTTTTCAGAAGAAGAAGCTGCTATTGCGTCATCATTCTTTTTTATGGGTATATTACTAGATAAATGGTTCTTAACACCATTAGGGGATTTTTTACAAATTATACAGCCAATTTATTATTTACCTTTTTATTTTGTCAGTACATTAAATCGCATTGCAAATCTAATTGTGGCAAAATTTCCTTTGCAGGCAGAATTGTATTCCCCTTGTTCTGTATATGATTTAACCGTAATAGGAGAAACAGTATTACAAGGTTTTGATATAAAGAAAGAAAAACAGCCATTGCCTGTTCATTTAGACTTTTATTATATATTAGAAGGTATTATCCGCCATGCTGAAAGTCACTTATTTGAAGATGTGCTTTCACAGCAAGATACAGATATTGCTGTATGCCCTATTAAAATTTCTATTGTCAATCATCCCGAACAATGGAAAATTATTGAAATGCTTGATAATGCCTCATTATATGATATATGTAGTGAAATTTGCTCTGTATTTGATTTCGTAAATATTTCTACTTACAGTGTGACAGCAGAACATAAAAACAGTTTTCCTTTCTTCCAAGGCAGTCCTTTAAAACACAAAAATCAAAAACCTTCTCCTTTTTTACCTTCTTCTTTTTCATCGGGGGATATTCTTTATTTTACACCAGAAAAAGATATCAACAAACAATTAAAATTAGAGTTTTTGCCAAAACAAAAGCAAATTCCTTTTATATTATATCCACGGTTGAGAAAACAAAGCTCAGAAATAAAATCAGAATCATTTGACATTAATTAAGAAAGAAGGCAATGAAAAATTATGAGTACATTAATCCATCAACATGGCGGAGATTTAGACGCCATACAAAAACAATATCATATACCTAAAAATGAAATTATAGATTTTAGTGGAAATATCAATCCTTTAGGATTTCCTAGCAGTGTAAAAAAATGTTTATCAGAAAATTTAGATATTCTTTCTGTATATCCTGACAAAAATTATATTGCATTAAAAAAAGCAATTAGTAACTATACTGGTGCAGATATCAATCATATTGTAGTAGGAAATGGTTCTACAGAATTGATTTCTACATTTATTAAAAATTGTCATGCAAAAAAAACATTAATTTTAGGTCCTGCGTATTCTGAATATGAAAGAGAGGCATCACTTTGTGGCAGTGATTACAGTTATATTGCTTTAGAAGAAAAAGAAAATTTTTGTTTTCATACAGAAAAATTATTAACTGCATTGACTCCAGAAATTGGACTTTTTATATTTTGCAATCCCAATAATCCTACTGGAACAATCGCCACAATTTCTGATATTCAAAAAATATTAGAGCATTGTCAAAAATATCATATTTCCGTTATGATAGATGAAACATATATGGAATTTTGTCAAAATTTAGAGCAGTGCTGTGCTATTTCATTGGTAAAGCAATTTGATAATTTATTTGTTATTCGTGGTACATCAAAATTTTTTGCAGCTCCAGGACTGCGTTTAGGTTATGGCATTTCAAGCAATACTACATTTTTAGAAACATTAAAACAAAATCAAGACCCTTGGAGTGTAAACAGTATTGCAGCTTTTGCAGGAGAATTACTTTTTTCTGATAAAAAATTTATAGAGCAAACAAAAGAATTGATATTCTCAGAAAGAAATCGTTGTATATCTATATTAAAAACATGGAAAAATATTACCGTTTATCATTCCAGTTCTAATTTTATATTACTGAAATTGAAAACAAATATGATTGATTCTCATGCATTATTTGAGAAATTGATACAAAAAAAATTATTAATTAGAGATGCCTCCAGTTTTACATTTTTAGATGATACTTTTTTACGTTTTTGTATTCGTATGCCTGAACAAAATACCAAATTGCTTGAAGAATTAAAAATATTGATAGAATAATAATATTAAAAATGGTAAAAAGTTTTTTCATAATTTTTAAAAAATGCAGCATATTAATCACCATGTTAATAAAATGAAAGGGGGCAAAAAATTGCATCACATGATTACAGAAACGGAATTGTCACAACAATTATATGACATTAAAAAAGCGTTATATGAATCAAAACAAAAATGGAATAATATTGTTTTTTTTAATCAAGAATCCCTCTTTTTATACCTTAATCAATTATATTGTGCAAATGGTGAAACTATAGGCGATATATTAAATAAACTAGAGCAATGTATTCCTTTTGCATTAACAGATGATAGTTTTTCACTTTTTCTTTCTTCCTCTCAAGCGGACAACTTGCAAAAAATGGAAGCATTAAGACGTGGTTTTATAGAAAGCTGTAAAAAAGATTTTTTATTTCATTTATATTTTATTAATGATGAAATACAATGGGAACATATATTAAAAACCTGTGAAGAATTACGAAAAAAAAATCGTATGATATTTTCTGAGAAAAGAAAGGAACAAATATGATTTATGCTGATGGGAAACGTTATTATAGTTTAAATTATGCTTATAGAGAGCGATTTCATAAAAAAACTGTTAAAATATCATTAGACGGTGGATTCACTTGCCCAAATCGTGATGGTACACTAGATACAAGAGGCTGTATATTTTGCAGTGCAAAAGGCTCTGGAGATTTTACAGCAAAAGGGAATACCATTGTTGAACAAATAGAAAATGGCAAAAAGTTACAAAAATGGCAGGGACAATCTCCCATATATGGTAACTTAAGAGAAAAAACATTTCATTAATGAAAAAATATTAAAG
>OFHA01000755.1_pt1 | contig 26162 bp, 31 predicted proteins | sample 1521891 | NCBI WGS metagenome assembly OFHA01 (sample SAMEA3504089, study PRJEB24116) | mouse gut metagenome | biome: mouse gut; feature: mouse-associated habitat; material: faeces | place: Denmark | collected 2011
CATTCAGCTGCCCTATCATTTTGTCAGTGCGGGAAAAACCAGGAAACTGGAAGATGCCGACAGTAAGAAAAATTCCGCTTATATAAAATCAGTCTCCAGTATGTCAGATCTTGGAAGCGAACATTTTTTAAAAGTTGAATTTTATACGAAAAAGCAGTTTTACAATAAATTAAAATCTGCGTTTCCGGATCTTCAGTTTTCGGAAGATTCGCTCGATCAGACTGCTTCTGTTGTGAAACGAGATCAGGCTTCTTATGTACTTACTGTTCAGCTGCCTGGAAAAAAAATCAGCGGCGAACAATTTAAAAATGCATTTTCACTAAATTCAACCTGCTTTTCACTCAAAGAAGTAGACGATCAGATACGTATCGTTACAAAAGGATACGGACAAGGCTATGGCATGAGTCAGTATGGTGCAAATGAGATGGCGAAAGAAGGCAGCAGTTATGAACAGATTCTGAATTACTATTATTCCGGAATAGATATCACGAATCACGAACAATAAACAGGTTCAGGGAATAGTATCGATGCTGGCAGCATACATATACAATAATTGAACAAACAGGACTCGTTTATGAAGCTGCTTATCTTTTTATCCAATACAATTATTCCACTGCTTATTTTTTACATTGTAGGAACCGGTTTACTGCAAAAGCAGAATATTTATGAACAATTTATTCATGGCGCGGAAGATGGATTTCGTACAGTTATTAAAATTATGCCTACTCTGATCGGTCTGATGGTGGCTGTTGGAATTTTACGTGCGTCTGGCCTGCTGGATGCAGTTTCAGCAGCGATTGGAACAGTGATTCATGAAAACGTTATTCCGGGAGAAGTAATACCAGTATTTGTTGTACGATTGTTTTCCAATTCGGCGGCAACCGGACTTGTGCTCGATATATTCAAAAAGTATGGAACAGATTCTGTTCCCGGATATATTTGTTCGATTATGATGAGTTCTACTGAAACAGTATTTTATACAATGTCTGTTTATTTTATGTCTGTGAAAGTAAAAAAAACGCGATGGACACTGGCAGGAGCTATGCTTGCAACGATTACAGGAGCAGTGGTAAGCGTAGTACTGGCAAAATATCTGATATAACATCGTGAACAATCGAAAGAAAGAAGGATCAATCATGACGGAAGAAGCAGTTGTACAGTTACAAAATATGATCGAAGCATCTGATAATATCGTATTTTTTGGAGGCGCCGGTGTGTCTACAGAAAGCGGCATACCTGATTTTAGAAGTGTGGATGGGTTGTATAACCAAAAGTACGATTATCCGCCGGAAACGATTTTAAGTCATTCATTTTATATGAGCCATACTGAAGAATTTTATCGTTTTTATCATGATAAAATGTTGTGTCTCGATGCAAAGCCAAACGCGGCACATTTAAAGCTGGCGGAACTGGAACAGGCAGGAAAACTGAAAGCGGTAATTACACAAAATATCGACGGGCTTCATCAAATGGCAGGCAGCAGGGAAGTACTTGAACTGCATGGCAGCGTTCATCGTAATTACTGCAGAAAATGCGCGAAATTATTTGACGCGACTTATATGAAAAATCAAACGGGAGTACCGCGCTGCGATGAGTGTGGCGGAGATATTAAGCCGGATGTTGTGTTATATGAAGAAGGACTGGACACACAGACGATGCAAAAATCACTGATGTATTTATCAGAGGCAGATGTGCTGATCATCGGAGGTACTTCACTGGCAGTCTATCCCGCTGCAGGACTGATCGATTATTACAGAGGCAATAAACTGGTACTAATTAACAAGTCTGCAACTCCAATGGACAAGCGTGCAGATCTTTTGATACAGGGAAGCATTGGGGAGATATTTGCAGCAATAAAAATATAAAAATGGAAAAGGGACGGGTTCAATGGATATCAATCCAGGCGATATTCTCAAATTAAAGAAAAAACATCCATGCGGCAGCTTTGAATGGGAAGTATTACGGACAGGCGCTGATTTTCGGCTAAAGTGTATCGGGTGCGGCCATCAGATTATGATTGCCAGAAGTCAGGCAGAAAAAAATGTAAAAAAAATCAAAAAACGGCTTGCAAATAATGAATATTCATGATATCATCTATATTCGTGATATGATAAATTCCTTGCTTTTTCCAACAGGAAAAGGCCAAGAGACCAAAAGGAGGTACAATTCGCATGAACAAGTATGAATTAGCGCTCGTTGTGAATGCTAAAATCGAAGATGATGCGAGAGCAGCAGTAGTTGAAAAGGCAAAAGAGTATGTGACTCGTGCCGGCGGTACAATTACCGAAGTGGAAGAATGGGGTAAAAAGAAATTAGCTTATGAAATCCGTAAGATGAGCGACGGTTTTTATTATTTTATCCAGTTCGAAGCATCTGCAGCTGCACCAGCACAGATCGAACAGAAAGTCCGCATTATGGATAACGTTCTTCGTTTCTTATGCGTTCGTAAAGACGAGGCATAGTCGATAAAAGGAGATCGTAGTATGAATAAAGTAATACTTATGGGACGATTGACAAGAGATCCTGAGATTCGCTATTCTCAGGGTGAACAGTCAACAGCAGTTGCCAGATATACGTTAGCAGTTGACCGCCGTTTTACAAGGAACAACGGAGGCGATCAGCAGACCGCAGATTTCATCGGGTGTGTGGCGTTTGGCCGTGCTGCAGAGTTTGCGGAAAAATATTTTCGTAAAGGATTAAAGATTGTAATCACAGGACGAATTCAGACCGGAAGCTATACGAACCGGGATGGTCAGAAAGTATATACGACAGATGTTGTTGTGGAAGATCAGGAGTTTGCAGAGAGTAAAAATGCAAATTCCGGTACAGATAATTTTGGCGGTGGATTTGCACCGGCTGACAGGCCTTCACCGAGCGCAGCAGGCGACGGCTTTATGAATATTCCGGATGGAATAGATGAAGAGTTACCATTTAATTAACAGGACAGCGGACATGCTGGATTTTAGCAGGAGGTAATAGTCATGGCTTTCAATAAAAATGAGAGAGGCGACAATCCGCGCAGAAGAACGATGCATAGAAGAAAAAAAGTGTGTGTATTCTGCGGAAAAGATAACGTGATTGATTATAAAGACGTCAATAAGTTAAAAAGATATATCTCGGAAAGAGGAAAAATCTTACCAAGAAGAATTACAGGAAACTGTGCGAAGCATCAGAGAGCTCTTACAGCAGCAATTAAGAGAGCGCGCCATGTGGCATTGATGCCTTACGTGCAGGATTAAGTCAGACATAACCACCACATGGCCAGCCGTGTGGTGGTTTTTGCATAAAAGTAAAGAAAAATAAAGGAATAAAAATATGAATCCATTACAGCTAGTGGAGCTTTTAAGAGGGCATAAAAATTATATTCAGACACATAATTATCCGGATCCCGATGCGGTAGCGAGCGCGTTTGGATTACAATATTTTTTAAAACAGCATGGGGTAAGCGCGCAGATCTGTTATGATGGCAAGGTTGAAAAGTTAAGCACGAGAAAGATGTTCGAGGTTTTTGGAATCGATGTTCTGGCGGCGGATAAGATAAAAGATATGACAGAAGAAGATTATATTGTCGCGGTAGATTCTCAAAAATATAATGCGAATCTGACCGATCTGATCGGGAACGAGGTCGCATGTATCGATCATCATCCAACATTTATCGAGTGTTCTTATGAATATCGTGATATTCGTAAGACAGGCGCGTGTTCCACGCTGATCGCTCAGTACTTTTATGAAACGGATACGCCAATGAGCGCTTCGGTTGCCGCAGCGCTTGCTTATGGTATTAAAATAGATACATCTGATTTTATCCGGGGCGTCACAGATCTTGATCTGGATATGTTCTCATATGTGTATAAACTGGCAGATGTGGACAAAATAAAAACGATGTATCATGATGTGCTGGAGCTGGCTGATTTACAGGCATATGGAGCTGCCATCGATAATATTTATATTAATGACGGAGTGGGGTTTGCATGGATTCCACTGGATTGTCCGGATGCTTTGATTGCAATTATTTCTGATTTTATTCTTTCTTTAAATGTTGTCGACGTATCGATCGTGTATGCGGTTCGAAAGGACGGAATTAAATTTTCAGTGCGATGCGAACATAAAGACGTAGACGCAGGTAAAATGGTTGCTGCAGTATTAAATAACTATGGAAGCGGCGGCGGACATCAGGAAATGGCAGGAGGATTTATACCAAAAGAAAATATAGACCGGATTAGCGGAATGCATGCGAGGATCGAAGAAGCGTTTATGAATCAGATCCGATTAATGAGAAGGGAAAATTTATGAAGAAAATAACTAGAAATATTGTTTTACTGGTTGTTATTTTACTGGCAGCAGGAATTTATTACTATGTGGCGTTGCCGCCCATTAATATACATGCTGCGGGATTTTGGACGACACTGGGATTACTGATTGCGTTTGTGACAATTATTTACGCACTGACACAATTGAGAAAACGTTCCAATGAAAATGTTGTACCCCTAAAATCAGCAGAAAAACAGCTAAAAGAATTAAAAGGCGTAAAAATAGGCGCAGGGCTGTTTATACTGACGTTAATTATTTTTGCGGTTGGAAACCTGCTATCGTCACCGATTATTAATGCTGATAAATATCAAAAACTGATGAATGTAAAAGAAAGTGATTTTACAGAGGATATCCAGCAGACAAATTATAATACGATACCTTTGCTGGATAAGGATTCGGCAGAACTTCTTGGTAATCGTAAAATGGGCAGTATGGTAGATATGGTTTCCCAGTTTGAAGTAGGTTCCGACTATACGCAGATTAATTATAACGATACGCCGGTACGCGTGACACCGCTGGTTTACGCAAATGAAATCAAATGGCTGACCAATCAGAAAGCGGGAATACCGGCTTATATCAGAATCGATATGGCTACACAGAATACAGAATGCGTAAAGCTCGATAAGACAATTAAATATTCAAAAGCAGAATATTTCAACCGAAATATTTATCGTCATCTGCGTTTTCATTATCCGACCTATATTTTTGACGATCAGATATTTTTCGAGATCGACGACGAGGGCACGCCATACTGGGTATGTCCGGTGAAAAAGTTTAATATTGGATTATTTGGAGGGCAGACAGTCGGCAATGTCGTATTGTGTAACGCAGTTACCGGCGAATGTACCGATTATCCGGTAGATCAGGTACCGAATTGGATTGATAAAGTGTATTCCGCAGAATTACTGACACAGTTATATAATTACTATGGGATTTATAAGCATGGATTTTTTAACAGCATACTTGGTCAGAAGGACTGTCTGAAAGCGACAAACGGTTATAATTATATTGCTTTGGATGACGACGTATGGGTATATACCGGCGTTACATCCGTCAGCGGAGATCAGTCGAACGTCGGATTTGTTTTGATGAATCAGCGTACAATGGAAACGAAATATTACAAAATCGAAGGGGCGATTGAGGATTCTGCCATGTCATCGGCAGAAGGACAGGTACAAAATCTGGGATATCGGGCGACATTTCCGTTATTACTGAATATCTCAGATCAGCCAACGTACTTCATGGCGCTGAAAGATGGAGCGGGACTGGTAAAAAAATATGCGATGGTAAACGTACAGAAATATCAGTGGGTTGCAATCGGCGATACCGTCAAAGAATGCGAAAAAGCATATATGACATTACTTGCGACAAACGGTATTTCAAAAATAAATGAAAATCAGGATATTTTTGAAACAATCAGCGGTAAAATTACTGCGATTGCTCCAATCGTTATCGAAGGTAATACGCACTACTACGTTGCTCTGGAAAATTCTGATCAGTTGTTCGATATCGATATGTCTGATCAGAATCTGATAGGAATCATCCGTTATCAGCAGGGAGAGACCATTCAGCTGACATATTCCCCGGAAGAAAATGGTCTATCTGCAGTAACAGAAATAAATGAATAGGTAAAATTTGCAGCAGTATCAAAATCCGGCACATTGTAATTCGCCCTGGCGAAGTGCCGGATTTTTGCGTATGCCTAAGTCTGTGTAGGAGCCGGTCACGTCTGTGCAGCTGTCACTTTCATAAATTACATTATGAAAACTCTTTCCTTAAATCACGTAACATGGTATAATAGATACTATCTTTGTGGAAAGGTAAGTTTGCAGATATGAAAAAAAATATAAAATTCAAAGGACATTTCCGTTATTATATGTACGGACCGATACTGCTTACGATCCTGCTGATACTTATGAATATTCCCATGTATTTTTACCAGATGGAAGCCGGACTGATGTCATCTGTATTTACAGTTGTGTATTTTATTGTGGTGACGTTAAGTTTTCAAAGGAGCAAAACTTATTTATTAGGAGAGCTTGTAAATTTTGCGACACAATATGGGACGGTTCAAAAAAAGCTGCTGAACGAATTTGATATTGCATATGCTCTGATCGATTACAATGGTAAGATTCTCTGGGTGAATGAGAAGTTTACAGAACTGACTGGAAAAGATAAAGACTATCATAAATCCATTACTTCTGTATTTTCACATATTACAAGAGATGTGATTCAGAAAAATAAGACAGAATCGCAGATGCATATCGGATGGGATGGTCGTGAATTTCGGGCGCAGTTAAAAAGAATTGAATTTTCCAGTATTACTTCGGAAAACGATATGGTATCTGTAGAAGGCAGTGAGGAGCATATGACCGCTCTTTATCTGTATGATGAAACGCAGCTGAATCGATATATACGTGAAAATGACGATCAGAAACTTGTCGCAGCATTAATCTATATCGATAATTATGAAGAAGCGTTAAATAGTATAGAAGATGTCAAACAATCTTTGCTCGTAGCATTGATCGATCGTAAAGTGAATAAATACTTTGCAGGAATGGACGGACTGGTACGGAAAGTAGAAAAAGATAAGTATTTCGTTGTGTTCCGATACATCTATCTTGCAAAGATGCAGGAAGATAAATTCAGTCTGCTGGAAGAAGTAAAAACGGTAAAAGTTGGAAATGAGATGTCTGTGACGCTCAGTATCGGAGTCGGTAGTACCGGAGATACTTATAATCAGAATTATGAGTATGCGCGTATGGCAATCGGTATGGCTTTGGGACGCGGCGGCGATCAGGTAGTCGTAAAAGAAGGCGAGCGTATTACTTATTTTGGAGGCAGTTCGAAGCAGATCGATAAGATGACGCGGGTAAAAGCACGGGTCAAGGCACATGCATTGCGGGAAATTATAGAAAGCCGGACGCATGTAATAGTTATGGGACATCATATTGCAGACGCTGATTCTTTTGGAGCAGCGATTGGCGTCTATTGTGCAGGCCGCGTACTGGAGAAAAAGGTACAGATTGTATTAAACGAAGTGACAACGTCTCTGCGTCCGCTCAAGGAATGTTTTCATGAGGAAAACGGATATGAGCCGGATATGTTTATTGACAGTGAAACTGCAATCGAACTGACAAATAATCAGACACTTGTAATGGTTGTAGATACAAATCGGCCGAATTATACAGATTGTCCTGAGATATTAAAAAAGACAAAATCGATTGTCGTATTTGACCATCACAGACAGGGAAGCGATGTTGTAGAAAATCCGATTTTATCTTATATCGAACCATATGCGTCGTCAACATGTGAGATGATTGCAGAAGTATTGCAATACTATGCGGAAAATATCAGGCTGACATCCTGTGAAGCAGACGCCATTTATGCAGGTATGTTAATCGACACAAATAACTTTATGCAGAAAACAGGGGTTCGTACCTTTGAGGCGGCAGCTTATCTGAGACGATGCGGCGCGGAAATAAACAGAGTGCGTAAGATGCTGAGAAATGATATGGCGGATTATAAGGCCAGAGCAGAAGTTATGCGCAATGCAGAAGTATATAAGGGAGCATTTGCGATCTCGGTATGTCCTGCAGATAAAGTAGAAAGTCCGACCGTTGTCAGTGCGCAGTCGGCAAATGAATTGTTAAATATTATTGGAATCAAGGCATCTTTTGTAATGACAGAATATCAGAATAAGATTTTTATCAGCTCGCGTTCAATAGACGAAATTAACGTACAATCGATTATGGAACGTCTGGGCGGAGGCGGTCATGCAAGTATTGCCGGAGCACAGCTTTCTGACTGCAGCGTGGAAGGAGCCAAGCAGAAAATCAGAACGATTCTGGATGAAATGATAGAAAAAGGAGAGATAGAAAAATGAAAGTAATTTTATTGGAAGATGTAAAATCAGTCGGTAAAAAGAATGAAATTGTAGAAGTAAGCGATGCTTATGCACGAAATATGCTGATTAAGAAAAAACTTGGCGTGGAAGCGACCAGTCAGGCGCTGAATGATCTGAAACTCAGAAACAGACGTGCAGAAAAGGATGCAGCGGAAAATCTAGCAGCGGCAAAGCAGCTGGCTGAAGATTTAAAAGAAAAGCAGATCGAGGTTAAAATTAAAGCAGGTTCCGGCGGAAGAACATTTGGATCCGTATCGACGAAGGAAATATCCGAGGCAGCGAAAACACAGCTGAACCTGGAACTGGATAAAAAGAAAATGCAGTTAACAGATCCAATTAAGGCGCTTGGATTTTATGAGGTGCCGGTAAAACTGCATCCACAGGTAACTGCATCTTTGAAAGTACATGTTGTTGAAGGATAACAGGAATGGAAGAAACTCTTATCAAAAGAACAATGCCAAATAGTATCGAAGCGGAGCAATCGGTAATCGGCGCCATGATGATGGACCGGGCAGCGATTATTGCCGCTTCGGAAACGTTACTGGCAGAAGATTTTTATCATAGTCAGTATGCGGTATTATTTGATTCAATGCTCGAATTGTTCAATCAGAATAAACCGGTAGATTTTGTTACACTGCAGAATAAACTGAGAGAAAAGGATCTGCCGCCGGAAGTCAGCAGTCTGGAATATATTAACGACCTTGTAGCAGCAGTGCCGACATCCGCTAATATTCGATATTATGCGAATATCGTAAAAGAAAAAGCAATGCTGCGCAGACTGATTAAAGTAACGGAAAATATTCAGAACGAATGCTATGCCGGAAATGAGGAACTGGAAACAATATTTGCAAATACAGAAAAAAATATTTTTCAGCTGCTGCAGAGTCAGGATAGCGGAGAATATGTACCAATCAAACAAATTGTAATTAATGCTCTGGATCGTATTGAAAAAGCATCCAGAATACAGGGAAACGTTACTGGAATCGCAACAGGGTTTATCGATCTGGATTATCGTATGTCCGGACTGCAGCCTTCGGATCTGATTCTGGTAGCTGCCAGACCATCGATGGGAAAAACAGCCTTTGTATTAAATATCGCACAATATACAGCGTTTCACAGTGATCTGGCAACGGCAATATTTAGTCTGGAAATGTCAAAAGAACAGCTGGTAAATCGACTGTTCTCTCTGGAATCAAGAGTGGACGCGCAGATGCTTCGTAATGGAAATCTGTCAGATACGGATTGGGAAAAACTGATCGAAGGGGCAGGAACAATCGGACGTTCCAAATTAATCATTGACGATACCCCGGGTATTTCCATCGGTGAGCTTCGTTCCAAATGTCGAAAATATAAGCTGGAGCATCAGATACAGCTGATTATCATCGATTATCTTCAGCTCATGTCAGGAAATGGAAGAACAGACTCCAGACAACAGGAAATATCTGAAATATCCCGTGCATTAAAGGCGCTTGCGAGAGAGCTGAATGTACCGGTGATAGCATTGTCACAGCTGAGCCGCGCCGTGGAACAGCGTCCGGATCACCGCCCAATGTTATCTGACCTTCGGGAATCCGGCGCAATCGAACAGGATGCAGACGTTGTGATGTTTCTTTATCGTGACGATTACTATAATAAGGATACGGATAAGAAAAATATTGCCGAAGTCATTATAGCAAAACAAAGAAATGGTCCAATCGGAACCATCAGTCTCGTATGGCTGCCGCAGTATACAAAGTTTGCAAATATGCAAAAAGATTAAAATGAAATAAAAGCTGCAGATCATTTTGATGTTATTCATAGATATGATGATGCAGCTTATTTTTATGTAAAAAGTTATCTTCACCAATTTCAAAACATTCCGATATTTCCAAATAAACTGACACGATTTTTATATAAATATGCTTCAAATATGTCCTGTCTGCGGATTTTTGTCAGTTTTACCCGATGAAATCAATTTGTACATGCACATACAGTAAGATATACTTTATTAAGAAGTTATATGTTATATGCTTCAGCCCCGGTATGCAATAGAAAAAGGAGGTTTTCTAAGTGGAAAAAGTACGTTATCTGATTTCAGATGCAGCAAATATCGTGCAGGTTGAATCACATGTTTTGCGGTACTGGGAAGAAGAATTGGAATTAACAGTTCCAAGGAATGAACTGGGACACCGCTATTATACACAGGAAAACATACAGGAGTTTTTAAGAATAAAGGAATTAAAGGAACGAGGATATCAGTTAAAGGCAATCCGGCTGATTCTTCAGGATGAAAAAGAGCGTAAGGAGGAAAATATGATGGAACCAGCAATCCGAATCGAAAAGGTTGATGGAAGAGAAATTGGCGAGGAGGTTTTAAGAAGAGCAATGGCTAAAAATGAGGTAATTCACGTAACACAGAAAACGAGTCAGCTGGCTGAAGACGCACAGCGTGAGAAGCGGATGGAGCAGTTTCAGTCCATGATGACGGAGATTGTGCGTAAAGCGATTAATGACAACAATCAGGATCTGAGCGAAGAAGTAAGCGTTCAGGTTGGCGAACATGTTATCAAAGAAATGAATTACCTGATGCGCACACAGGAAGAACAGGAAGAAGAAAGATTCAGAAAACTGGATGAAGCAATACGCGGAATTGGAAGACATGGAAGAAGGCGCGCAAAAAAAGAGCGTTTAAGCCGCAAAGAGAGAAAAATGCTAAAGAAAAAAAACGAACTGGCTCCGGATCTTATGATCTGATCTTTATGTGAAATCGAAAGGAATACATATTTATGCAATATAAAACCGCCGGAAATCCGGCGGTTTTAAAATATGGTAACAATACAGAAATCCATATTGTTACAAAGTATGTTCTATTTTGCGGGTAAATTAACCCTCCTCGATTGCACCTGTAGGGCATGCACCTGCACATGTACCGCAGTTTACGCATGTATCAGCATCGATTTCGTATTTGCCATCGCCTGCAGCAATAGCGCCTACCGGACATTCTCCTTCACATGTTCCACAGTTTACACAAGCATCAGTAATTTTGTATGCCATGATCTCAATCCTCCTTAAAATATTGATAGATACGAACCCATTGTCCGTTGCAATTATTCTAATACAAAAATCGGATTAATACAAGTGGGAATTTTAACAGATTATATATTCAGCTGTATTATTTTCAATACACAATCAGGAATGTGGATTCCGTTTCGGAAATAATTGACATTAAATCGGACGTATAGTATATTTATAAAGGAAAAAGGGCAGATTATTAGAAAAGATGTCCAATACAGAATTTATCATGATGCAGCAGTAAATAAAGAGAAAGGAAGAATCGTATGGCACAGCAGGTTACAAAGACTACGATGATCGGTGAATTGTTACAGATCAACGAAAATATTGCACCACTTTTACTGAACATAGGTATGCACTGTCTGGGATGTCCGTCTTCACAGATGGAAACGATAGAAGAAGCAGCCATGGTTCATGGAATTGTACCGGACGAGCTGGTAGCTCAGATTAATGATTTTCTGGCTAAAAACTGACGATCCGAAACTTAAAAAGAACCGGGATACAGATGAGTCTGTAACCGGTTCTTTTTTGGCTCCAGTCAGATAGAAGCGAACTGTTGTAAAGCACGGCCCTGGATAAGGCAGTCAAAGTGTTCGTTGAAGTATGCTTCGATGGAATTAGAGAAATTCAGCTGTGTCGAGTATTCGGATAAAATATTGCATACTTTGTTAAATTCCTCCGGTGTATGCGCACTTTTGTGGACGATGAGATAAAATAAGTGAGACTGTGAATCACGGAATAACGTATTCTCTCCCTGATAGTAGCCATCCAGCACATTTGAAATTTTAGACATGGTATCCAGGTTTTGGATCAGAAACAATTTGGTCAGGTCTACAGGTATTTCTACAGCAGGAGAACCAGGAACTGTCTCTTTGGATTCGTGTCTGACAGCCTGATCTAACGGAATGAAGTCTTCGGATTTGCCGGTTTTTTTTCTGGTATTATCAGAATTGGATTTTGCTTCCTGCTGGATTTTTTTAAACCAGTCTAAGATATCGTTTGCACTTGTCGTTTCGTAAGGTTCCCCCTGATCTGCTCCGTAACCGGAGAATGAATCTTCATCGTCCATATCCGAAAATTTGGAAAAACGAGTGTCCAGTTCCTCAGGATATTCTACCTTTGTAATTAGTAAAATAATTGTATCCGATGATACGGGAATGGCTTCTATCATCAAAGGGATATCGTCTGCTTCAAATCCAAATTCATAGGAAGCCTGCTGCATCATGTCACGAAACAGATTTTTTGCATTTTCAGTACCATATGCAAGTTCGCTGATTTTTAGATGTCGGTCAGCCAAATCTTCTTTCGTCAGTGTGCATCGAATCTGGGTGTCACTTACTTTTTCGATTTTCATTACATCACTCCCTTAATTAATGTCTTATGGTATATATTATTATTATAAAATTGCAAATGTCAACTTGAAGTAACCAAAGTATATAAAAAATCTATATGATAGTCAAGCAAAGAACGCATATATTTTTTAAAATTTTTATAAAATCCCAAATTTTTGAAAAAAATGCTTGCCAAATATATGCTGTTTATGTTATAACTATTTCAAGAGATGCTTACACCCTTAGTCAGAAAGGAGTATAAGTATTCAAATATCAAGTTTGTCCGACAAGTACCGTATCGTTTCCAGTTTAGGCGAAGGGAACAGCAGTCAGGTATTTCTGGTCGAACACAGGAAGCTGAAGGCATTTCGTGCAGTCAAATGTTTAAAAAAATCTGCATTGCTTCTGCAGCCCCAGCTCCTTCTGGAAACAGATATTCTAAAAAATCTGAAACATCCCGGTATCCCCACTATTTACGATGTAGAAGAAGATGATGAGTATTATTATATCATAGAGGAATATGTCCAGGGACAATCCATGGAAGCGTACGTGCTTCGTCAAAATTGTATTTCCATAGATATGGCAGTTCATATGGCATTACAGATTTGTGATGTGATGAAATATCTGCATAATCAAAAACCATACCCGATTATTTATCAGGATTTAAAGCCGGAACACATTATATTATGTGGAAAACGTATCGTTTTAATCGATTTTGGTATCTCGTCTTATATTACCAGTCATGGAAATACTTTCCAGTATTTTGGAACAGAGGGTTATGCTCCGCCTGAAAAATATCAGGGAAACAGATGTGATATTCGTTCAGATATTTATGGTGTTGGTAAAGTAATAGCGTTTATGGCATCTAAATTACGGGCAGAAGAGTTCCAATTTCTACAACCGCTCATAGAAAAAGCGACAGCTTATCATATGGAAGAACGTTATCCGGCAGTGGAAGTATTAGAAGCTGATCTGCATGGATGCATTGCATGCGGTTCTTTAAATTTTCACAATGAAAAAAGTAAGCATCTCTTAAAAGAAATAGCAGTAGCAGGGACACAGATGCGGGTAGGTACGACGCATATAGCGATAGCGCTGACTTGTTTTATGAATCAGTATGACAGGTCCTGTGTATATCAGGAATATCATGAATCAGACTGTATGAGACTTTTAATAAATGAAGACGGCGGTTATATGAGGAATGATGGAATGATTATATATGAAAAATTCAGGGGAATTCCATATTATGGAGAAGGAATTGAAAAATGGAGTCCGACGGAAGAATTATCGATACAGGATTATGGAACGGATTTGCAGGATGTATTAGAAGAAAATAAGCATCTGGTTATCGTAATGGGATGCAGGCCCTGGGAAAAGGAACAGACGAAAAGTCTGTTAGAGAAGATCAGTCTGCGTAAAAATCTTGTTTTGATTTGTAATTATGAAAGCAGTATCGAGGCTAAAAATATAGCCAGAATGTATCGTCACCGTGTATATAGTTTTCCTTTGGATGCGGATCCGTTTCATATGACAAGGGAGAAGCGGAAACTGTTCCAAAAGCTGCTGCGTCAGGAAGGATGGTGATTATAACTGAATGGATTTTCAATCAGAAAGCTGAAGGAGAAGGTCAGTATCGGGATTGTAGGGATCGGTATGGGCTGTGGAGTGACTCATCTGTCAATTGCACTTGCAAACTATATGCAGTCGGTATTGGGAAGAAAGACTGCGATTATAGAATTGTCGGGGCAATACGAATTAAGAGATATGCTTCAAAAAGAAGGAGGAAATAAGCAAAAACTTTTAGGCATCTGTTATTATACGGATATTTGTGTGGGGCAAATACCGGAAATTATGAATAGCAGGTACGAAGCGTTTGTGTTAGATCTTGGTTCCGATTATCAATCAGTCAGAGAAGAGTTTTTAAGATGTGACCGGAAAATTATAACCGGAAGCATTAGTCCATGGAAGGTATCCGCTTATGAGCATTACCTAAAAGAAATAATTGCAACTGAAAACTATGAATCGTGGGAATTTTTGGCTTTATTTGCAAATTTGCTGGATAAGAAAAAGATACAAAAAAGATATGGAGTGCGTCTGATAAGCATCCCGTGGATTGAAAATCCATTTTATTTAAAGAAAGAGGATATGTGTTTTTTGCAAAAGATAGTATGAAAACAGTGATTGGTATATACGTATCATAGGAATGCGATAAATACAAAAATATTTAGAGGGGGAAATATATATTTTAAAATATCGGGTGAAAATTATGATGCTGTATATAATGATTGGGGTATGTGCTGCCGGGATTCCGCTTGTATTTCTGATAATATCTCAAAATATTAACAATGCAGCATTAAAACGGCAGATTCTTTCTTATAAAGAATACGAAAAACAAGGTTTGTATCTGTATGTATGGATATTGAAAAAAGATATTTCTGCAGGAGAAAAGGTCACAAGAGCACATCTTGAAGGAAAAAAAATATGGGTTTCCGAGTCAGATTATAATCATATTTTCATTGATATTCATCAGATTACAGGAAAAACAGCGAAGACAGAATTGAAAAAAGGTACTGTGATGCAGTCTGACCTGTTGAATTCTAAAAATAAGAAGAAAAATGCCGATCATTAAATGCAGATCAGGCAAATATATGTTTTTATATCGATATCTGGCTGTATGATACAATGGATCATAAATCAATAGATAAGATATTTGATAAGATATTTGATAAAATAGCGTTGTGTTTGTAAATGGATCAGTTGTTTTAAGATATCTTTTTTAGAAATATTTACATAAAATATCTGAAAAGGAAGAATGGCAGGTACATAATCTGGGAAATTATCTTATCACGAAGATAAATATATCATAAATGCGGAAACATATTTGTGATATTCAAACAAAAACGGATGGTACCTTATGGATAAACGGTGCCTGTCAGAAGGTAGAAGAGATGAACAGAAAAGAATTATTTACAGAATTAAAAGGAATTCAGGGACAGGGAATTATTATTTATCTCGAAGGGGAAAAAAGTACTCCGGAAACTGTAACAGAACTATTGTGTATCCAGGAAGATTATTCTTATATGAGAGATTATGTATATGATAAGGGGGTGTTAAAAGAATTGCATTTTGATAAAGTGCAAAACAAATAAAATTTATATTTAAAATATTAACGTTAAATTTAAAATAATAATGTTTAATTTTACAAAATTATTTCCATAAGCAGGTAAAAATATACAAATTGGAAAAGGAAACCTCAATGCCTTTCTATCATTCGTTTCTTAAATAAAGAAATCAAAGGATATTTGCCAGCCTGGAAAAATAAGATTAACAGGCAGGGAAAACGTGTATGGGGATACCGGTTTTTCCTGTCTGTTTTTGATTGCTTCTTTACACATCATGATCAATCCGCTATAATAATTGAAATGCAGATGATGGATCAAACCTTCAGCCAGTGAAATGCAGAGGATTATTCGTATCCGCAATTTATTTAAACTTTTATATTTGATAAAAGAATACTTGTTTCTTGTAAAATAGTTCATAACAAGCTATAATAAATAAAGATGATTAGAATCGGATATCAATACACGCAGGAGGAAAAACGATGAAGAAAAAAATAGTACCAGTGATAGCCGTTTTGTTTTTGATTTTTATTGTACTTGTGGGTATTATTATTGGTAAAAAGGTTAAGCAGTTTATGCCGAGCAATGAGGAGCAGAATCTGGATACTTATTTTGGAATTACATCTGAGGATGAGGCTGCCATTGAATTAAATCATAATCTGGAAGAAGAAAAGGCATTGATCCGGGACGGAGCTGTTTATCTGAACTATAATTATGTGCACGATTATTTGAACGATCGTTTTTACTGGGATGCAAATGAAAATATTTTATTATATACTACTTCTGCAAATGTAATAAAAGCGTCGGCAGATAGTAAAGAATATTATATAGGAAGAAAAAAGGACAGCAAACCGTATAAAATAGTGTTGCTAAATGTGGACAGCATCTATATCGCGCTGGATTATGTTGCACAATATACGAATCTGACTTATGAAAGGTTTGACAGTCCGAATCGTATCCTGCTTCAGACAAAATGGGGTACGATAAAAAAAGCAGGGGTAAAAAGGAAGACGCAGGTTCGTGTAAAAGCGAGCGTAAAAAGCAATATTCTCAGGGAACTTACCAAAGAAGATCTGGTTACAAAACTGGAAGATGGAAAAGAATGGACAAAAGTAACGACAGAGGATGGTCTGATCGGTTATGTGCAGACGAAGCGGCTTGGCACAGAAACGGAGGAAACAGAAAGCCACGAATTTGAAGAAGATACGTTTCTGCATCAGATGCGGGATTATCAGATAAATATGGCATGGCATCAGGTAACTGTGCTGGAAGCGAACAATTCAATAGCAAATGTGATTCAAAATACAAAAGGACTGAATGTAATATCTCCTACCTGGTTTTATCTGAATGATAACGATGGAAATATTGCAAATCTGGCAAGTACGGATTATGTAAAATATTGTCATTCACAGGGAGTCGAAGTGTGGGGACTTGTAAGTAATCTGGAAAACAATGAAGTAAGTACAACGGAAGTACTGACACATACATCCAAACGTGAGAATCTGGAAAATCAGATTATCGCAGCGGCTATTCAGTATGGACTGGATGGAATCAACGTTGATTTTGAAGCGCTGGAATCCGCGGTAGGCGAAGGATTTATACAGTTTATTCGGGAATTATCATTAAAATGCGATGGAAATGGAATTATATTATCGGTAGATAATTATGTATCGTCAGATTATACGAAATTTTACGACAGACAGGAACAGGCTGTATTTGCAGATTATCTGATTGTGATGGCTTATGACGAACATTATGCAGGTTCCAAAGAGAGCGGATCCGTCGCATCGATTGGATTTGTTTCAAAAGGAGCGGACGATATTCTGGCAGAAGGAGTACCAGCTGAGCAGGTCATTTTAGGTATGCCATTTTATACAAGAGTATGGTCAGAAAAAATGAAAGATGGAAACGGAGACGATGTAGAATCAGCATCTGAGGATTATGTTCCATATGAATTATCAAGTGAGGCTGTCGGAATGCTGTCGGCACAGCGTTTAATGGAAGTAAACGGAGCAGAAAAAACCTGGCTGGACGATATGGGACAATATTATACAGAATATGTGAATCAGGATGTGACATATAAAATCTGGTTTGAGGATATCAGATCTATAGAGGAAAAGCTGAAAGTTATGAAATCGCATGATTTTGCGGGAGCTTCTTTCTGGAAACTTGGCTTGGAAGATCCGGCAGTCTGGAATACGATTATTAAGTATATTCATTAAATAATATGCAAAACAGGGATGATTCTGATCTTTTGTCATATGTATAGTAATAAAACCTCTGGAGGCAGAGAATTTGAAACAAAGATTGGAATTGATCATGTCAGTAATTGTTCTTGTATGTGCATGCGTATTAGCTAAGACAAGCGCAGTTTACGTAACCGGCCGTCAGGTAGAAAGACAAAAAGATTGTATTGTACTGGATGTTGGACATGGTGGTTTTGATTCTGGAAAAATTGGTGTAAATGGAGAACTGGAAAAGGATATTAATCTTCAGATTGCGTTAAAGCTGAAAAAAGTATTGGAAGATAACGGGATATCTGTAGTTATGACACGGGAAGATGATCAGGGATTGTATGATGAAAATGCGAGCAATAAAAAAGCGCAGGATCTGCAAAGACGTTGTGATATGATCAATGATGAAAAACCGTTAATGACCATCAGTATTCATCAAAACAGTTATACCAGTCCTGAGATCAGAGGAGCGCAGGTGTTTTATTATACGACTTCATCAGAAAGCCAGAAGCTGGCGGAAACGATTCAAAAAACGCTGATCGAGCAGGTAGATCCTGAAAATCACAGAGAAGCGAAAGCGAATGATAGCTATTATCTGTTAAAAAAGACAGATTCTGTGATTGTAATTGTTGAATGCGGTTTTTTAAGTAATCCGCAGGAAGCTGAGAAATTAGCGGACGAGGAATATCAGCAAAAAATGGCAGACGCAATCTGTATAGGAGTCAGCCAGTATCTTGGAAGCGAAGGAAACCAGAAAAACGATAAAACAAAATTTAGTCAGGAATAATAAAACAATGTATCATACAGTAGTAAAAAAGTTATTAGAAACGAAACCGGATATGGATGTTATCCGGCAGGCAGGGCAGATTTTGCAGACGGGAGGTCTGGTAGCTTTTCCAACAGAGACGGTCTATGGACTTGGCGCAAATGCGCTAATGGCGGAGGCATCACGGAAAATTTATGCCGCGAAAGGAAGACCGTCAGATAATCCGCTGATCGTTCATGTATGCAAATTTGACGATTTAAAAAATATCGTGTTGGATATTCCGCAGCAGGCCAGACTTTTAGCAGATGCATTCTGGCCGGGACCTCTGACTATGATTTTTCGTAAAAACGACAGAGTTCCTCTGGAGACGACAGGAGGAATGGATACAGTAGCAGTACGTATGCCGGACAGTCAGATTGCTCTTGCGCTGATACAGGAAGGAGGAGGATATATTGCAGCTCCAAGTGCAAATTTATCGGGCAGACCAAGTCCGACGCTGGCAGAGCATGTCTATGAAGATATGAATGGAAAAATACCGTTGATTATAGATGGGGGAGCGGTAGGCATCGGTATTGAATCTACGATTATCGATCTGACAGAATCGACTCCGGTTGTTTTGCGGCCCGGGTATATTACACTGGAGATGCTTGCGGGAGTCATTGGCGAAGTGAGTATGGATCCTGGTATTGTGTCAGAAGATTCCAGGGTCAGACCAAAAGCGCCTGGTATGAAATACAGGCATTATGCGCCAAAAGCGGAAATGATTTTGGTGGAAGGACCGCAGGAGAAGGTTATTGCACAGATTAATTATCTGACCAAAGAAAAGCTGAAATCAGGTAAAAAAGTAGGAATTATTGGAACAGAAGAAACAGCTGAACGGTATGAGCATGGATTTGTGATAAGCATCGGGGAACGTCAGGAAGAAGAAATGATTGCTCATAATCTTTACAGGATATTAAGGGAACTGGATGAATCTGGTGTAGACATTATTTATTCAGAAAGTTTTTCGACATTACGAATGGGCGAGGCAATTATGAATCGTATGCTGAAGGCGGCTGGACATCAGGTTATCATGGCGGAGTAGTTGGGGTGAGTCTATGAATACATATAAGAAGATTATTTTTGCAGACAGTGCAGGAAACAGCCGGGCGCCGATGGCGGCGGAGTTATTAAAGGAATGTACAATAAAAAAATCTATTGACATTCAGGCGCGCGGAATAGTTGTGCTGTTTCCGGAACCGTTGAATCAAAAAGCTGAAGCGGTATTGATCAGTAATGGGATTACATTGGAAAATTATATGTCCAGTCAGCTGGAAGAAGAGGATTTTGCGAAAGATACTCTGGTGATCGTCATGGGAAACAGTGAGAAGCAAAAAATTTTGGATTTGTTTTCAAATGCTGTTCCGGAAAATGTACAGGTATTGACGGAACTGGTAGGCGATGAGCTGGAAATTATGGATCCTTATGGAGGAACGCTCCAGTCATATGGCATTTGCTATGAGACTTTAAGTAAATCGATTAAGAAGCTGGCGGCTTTGCTGAATCGAGGTTAATGACCGGAAAAAGAGAATAATTGTGGTACATTTTGGGAATAACTCAGAATGTGCCATTTTTTCAATGCAGTGAAACCAGGGTGGAATTGTTAGAAAACGGAATTGTATGATTGAAAACAGTTTGTCGGGAAAAGCAACTCTGTGTATTAATAAAATGTTAATAATTGCCAAAATATTATGGACAATTTGTGTATTAGTGCTTATAATGTATTTAGTGTTTTTATGCCTATATTAGGAAAAGAGGAAATGTATGAAACAAAAACGGAGTGTATTTCAGGCGTTTACAATGATAATACAGTTTGGATTGAATATGATTGTTCCTATTGTTATGTGCACGTTATTCGGCGTCTGGATGGGTGAGAAATTTCAAATGCCGGTTATTACAATTCCTTTGTTTTTAATGGGAGCACTGGCTGGTTTTCGTAATATTTTCATTATGGCAAAAAAAATTTATCAGAATGATAATAATGATAGCAAAGTAAAAGAAGAATAATTTAGGAAGGAAACATGCTGAAATGTTCAGACGTTTAAACGAAGCGCTTCCTGATTTGCTGACGGGTATATTGATTTATGGAATTGTCATTCAGGCGACAGGTATCTGGTTTGTAGAAGATAAACTGCATTATAGCAGCGGGCTCTGGATTGGCATTGTGACGGCAATGGCAATGGCGTATCATATTGCGCTGATTATTGCAGAAAGCGTAGATTCTGTGGATCCGGAAAAGGCGAGAGTCCGAATTATTGCAAAAGGGATTTTGCGATATGCAGCAGTCGTGATTGTTTTTAGTGTCACGATGTATTTTGATCTTGGTAACCTGGTTACACTTTTTATAGGTGTAATGGGTTTAAAGATATCGGCTTATTTACAGCCGGCATTGCACAAAGTGCTCATAAAAGTAACAGGAAAAGGTGGTGGGTCTTCGGACGAAACTAACACAATGGAAAGGGAGGTGAAAATGTGACAAATGCAATCGTAATGTCATCCAGTGCCGACAATATTGATTTTATGATACACGGGTTATTTTCGTATAATCTGTTTGGTCATGAAGTCTGGATTACTACTTCTCATGTATGTATACTTATTGTCATGCTGTTCCTGATCGGATTTGCACTTATTGCAAATATTAAAATGCGTCATGCGACAGAGATACCGGATACATTCCAAAATATATTGGAGTTGATTGTCAGTTCGCTGGATGGTGTTGTAGAGGGGACGATGGGGAAGAGTGCGCCAAAGTTCGTTAACTATATCAGTACGATCTTTATATTCATTCTTATAAGCAATATATCCGGTCTGTTCGGCTTAAGGCCACCGACAGCGGATTATGGTACAACACTTGCACTGGGTCTGATCACATTCACACTGATACATTTTTGTCAGTTTAAGTATCAGAGTCCAAAAAAAATATGGACAGACATGTGCTCGCCATTACCACCATGGCTGCCGATCTGGTTCCCAATTAACCTGATCAGTGAAATTGCGGTTCCGATCTCACTGTCATTGCGTTTATTTGCAAACGTATTGTCAGGAACAGTTATGATGGCGCTCATTTATGGATTATTGTCCAAAGTGGCGATTATCTGGCCGGCAGCGCTTCATGTGTATTTTGATTTGTTCTCAGGAGCAATTCAGACGTATGTATTTTGTATGCTCACGATGACTTATATCAGTCAGCAGATGGAAACAGATTAAATGAGAAAGTTTTGTTTTGAATGAAAAAAATATTTTTAGGAGGAAAATCATTATGAATATCACAGGACAGGATTTAATTTTAGCATGTTCAGCAATTGGTGCAGGCTTGGCAGTTATTGCAGGTATCGGACCTGGTATCGGGCAGGGTATCGCTGCCGGACATGGCGCAGCGGCAGTAGGCAGAAACCCTGGCGCAAAATCTGATATTATGTCTACGATGTTATTAGGGCAGGCCGTTGCCGAGACAACTGGTTTGTATGGTCTGTTGGTAGCGATGCTTCTGCTTTTCGTACAGCCATTATCATAAACAATAAAAACAGACGATCGTCTGTATAATGGAATTAAGACGGAAAGGAGGCTGAACTGAGCGAACATGGAAAGATTATTTAATCTTGATTTTCAATTGATTCACGATGCGGTGCTTCTGGCAATCGCGATTTTCGTATTGTTTCTGGCATTGTCTTATCTGCTGTTAAATCCGGTCAGAAAGATGTTATATGACAGACAGAGAAAGATTCAGGGAGATATTGACAGCGCAAAGTCTGATAAAGAAAAAGCGTCTGCGATGAAGGCAGAATATGAAGAGAAACTGAAAAACGCAGATAAAGAAGCCGAGGCTATTTTAAGCGAAGCACGCCAGAAAGCATTGAAAAATGAAGCGCATATTATCGATGAAGCAAAACAGGAAGCTGCTCGTATTATCCAGCGTGCAAACGAAGAAGCAAGACTTGAAAAGAGCCGTGCAATGGATGAGATGAAACAGGAGATGATTACAGTTGCATCCATGATGGCTGCAAAAGTAGTAGCAGCGTCCATAGATACAACCGTTCAGAATGGGCTTGTAGAAGAGACATTGAAAGAAATGGGTGATTCGACATGGCAAAGCTAGTTTCAAAAACATATGGTGATGCATTATTTGAGCTGGCTTTGGAGTCCGGTCAGATCGATTCGTTGTTTGAAGAAGCAAAACGGATGCTTGGGATTATTCAGACAAATGACGATCTGTCAAAGATGATGAATCACCCAAAAATCGTAATAGAAGAGAAACAAAAGATCATTGAAACTGTTTTTAAAGACCGCGCGTCAAAAGAGATGATCGGGCTGATGCTTATGATTATTTCCAAAGGTCATTATCAGGAATTTGGCGGTGTTCTTGAATACTTTATTGCGCAGGTCAAGGAGTATAAGAAGATAGGAACCGCCTATATTACATCTGCAATGGATTTGTCTCTGATGCAGAAAGACGCAATACGCAGAAAACTGCTTGAGACAACCGATTATGTACAGTTTGAGTTTGTTTATCATATCGATCCGTCTCTGATAGGGGGGATCGTGATTCGGATTGGCGACAGAGTCGTAGATGGCAGCGTGAAAAATAAGCTGGCCAGACTGACATCCGAATTATCCAAAGTGAAGTTACAGATGCCGTAGCAATATGGCAAAAACAGTTGAAAGTAGGTGACTATTGTCCATGAATTTAAAACCAGAGGAGATTAGTTCGGTCATCAAAGAACAGATCAAAAGATACGCTGCAGAGCTGGAAGTTGCCGATGTCGGTACCGTTATTCAGGTAGCGGATGGTATCGCGCGTATTCATGGTCTTGAAAATGCGATGCAGGGCGAGCTGCTGGAATTCCCGGGTGAAGTATATGGAATGGTATTGAACCTTGAAGAAGATAACGTTGGCGCCGTATTGCTTGGCGACCAGAAGAGTATTAATGAAGGAGATACCGTCAAAACGACCGGAAGGGTCGTAGAAGTTCCGGTTGGGGACGCTATGATTGGCCGTGTTGTCAATGCATTGGGACAGCCAATCGATGGCAAAGGACCAATTAAAACAGATAAATTCCGTCAGATTGAAAGAGTTGCGTCTGGCGTTATTGCAAGAAAGTCAGTTGATACTCCGCTGCAGACAGGTATTAAAGCGATCGATTCGATGATACCGATCGGAAGAGGACAGCGAGAGCTGATTATTGGAGACAGACAGACAGGTAAGACAGCGATTGCGATCGATACAATTATCAACCAGAAAGGTCAGGATGTAAAGTGTATTTACGTTGCGATTGGTCAGAAGGCTTCTACCGTTGCATCGATTGTAAAGACGCTCGAAGAGTTTGGCGCGATGTCTTATACGACTGTAGTTGCGGCTACGGCCAGTGAACTTGCTCCATTACAGTATATTTCTCCATATTCCGGATGTGCGATAGGAGAAGAATGGATGGAGAACGGGGAAGACGTTTTGGTTGTATACGATGATCTGAGTAAGCATGCGACTGCATATCGTACACTTTCATTGCTCTTAAGAAGACCGCCAGGACGCGAGGCTTATCCGGGAGACGTTTTCTATCTGCATTCCAGACTGCTGGAGCGTGCAGCAAGACTTTCGGATAAATTAGGCGGAGGTTCCCTGACGGCACTTCCGATTATTGAAACGCAGGCAGGAGACGTATCTGCTTATATTCCAACGAACGTCATTTCTATTACAGATGGTCAGATTTATCTGGAGACGGAAATGTTTAACGCTGGTTTCCGCCCGGCTATTAACGCCGGATTGTCCGTATCACGTGTAGGCGGTTCTGCACAGATCAAGGCGATCAAAAAGATTTCTGCGCCGATTCGTACAGAGCTGGCACAATATCGTGAGCTTGCCGCATTTTCACAGTTCGGCTCGGAACTTGACGCTGATACGAAGGAAAAACTGGATCAGGGCGAACGAATCAAAGAAATTTTGAAACAGCCGCAGTATCAGCCGATGCCGGTTGAAAAGCAGGTAATCATTATTTATGTTGCAACCAAAAAATATTTGCTGGATATTCCGACAGATGAAATACTTCGGTTCGAAAGCGAGCTGTTAGAATATATCGATACAAAATATCCGGAAATTCCGGAATCGATCCGTACAACGAAAGTGCTGGAGGACGATATCGAAAAGACTTTGGTAAAAGCAATCGAAGAATGTAAAAAATCATTTCGGTAGAAATATTTGAAATATAAAATAAGGCGGTGACAGATTATGGCCTCTATGAGAGACATAAAAAGACGAAAAAGCAGCATACAGAGTACGCAGCAAATCACAAAAGCCATGAAATTAGTTTCTACCGTTAAGCTGCAGAAAGCGAAAACACATGCAGAGCGGACAGATCCGTATTTTCAGCATATGTATCATACTGTGACGTCTATTCTTGCAAGATCGGGTAATATGGATCATCCGTATCTTGCCGATAATGGTTCCGATAAAATAGCGATTGTTGTGATTACTTCCAACCGGGGACTGGCAGGAGGTTATAACTCAAACATTACGAAGCTCGTACAAGGCAACGGGTTTCCAAAAGACAAGGTACTGTTATATACGATAGGCACAAAGGGTAAAGATGCACTGGAACGAAAAGGATATCAGATAGCAGAAGATGCCTCAGATGTAATTGAAAATCCGACTTATAAGGATGCAATGGAAATATGCGACAAGGTGCTGAAGGATTTTACGGAAGGCAGAATCGGACAGATATATCTGGCATATACGCATTTTAAAAATACCGTAGTCCATGTACCAACTCTGATGAAACTGCTTCCGGTAGAGTTTTCAGAAGAAGATATGTCAGCGGCCGATAAAAATCTGATTATGAACTATGAGCCAAACGAGAGAGAGGCTCTGGATATGATCATTCCAAAGTACGTGACAAGTATTTTTTACGGCGCGCTTGTAGAAGCTGTTGCAAGTGAAAATGGCGCGAGAATGCAGGCCATGGATTCAGCTACAAGCAATGCGGAAGAAATGATTAGTGATTTGTCTCTGAAATATAACCGTGCCCGTCAGGGATCCATTACACAGGAGCTGACCGAGATTATTGCAGGTGCGGAGGCAATTAGTTAGAAGTAAATGCAAATAGATAGAAAAAGGAGTGATAGAAGAAAATGGCAAAAGCGAATATAGGTAAAATCACTCAGATTGTTGGCGCCGTTCTGGATATTAAGTTTACAGGAACACTGCCGGAAATTAACGAATCGATAGAGATTACGCGTAAAGAAGGCAGCCGGCTTGTAGTAGAAGTAGCGCAGCATCTTGGTGACGATACCGTCAGATGTATTGCCATGGGACCTAACGACGGACTTGTACGTGGTATGGATGCGGTAGCGACAGGCGCTGCGATCAGCGTTCCGGTTGGTGAAAATACATTGGGCCGTATGTTTAATGTCCTT
>OFHA01000758.1_pt1 | contig 26059 bp, 18 predicted proteins | sample 1521891 | NCBI WGS metagenome assembly OFHA01 (sample SAMEA3504089, study PRJEB24116) | mouse gut metagenome | biome: mouse gut; feature: mouse-associated habitat; material: faeces | place: Denmark | collected 2011
GTGAATACAAACTCCTGACCACATTCTTTGCATACCAGCGTCTTGTCTTCGTACATGTTCTTTACCCTCTCTTTGATTCCTTTCTACACTATATCTATGAAATTCCCTTCATGGTAAGCTGGATACGCTTCTTCTTCAAATCCACACTCAGCACCTTAACATCCACAATATCTCCGACGCTCACCACCTCTAATGGATGCTTGATAAACTTCTTGTCCGTAATCTCGGAGATATGCACCAATCCGTCCTGATGAACGCCAATATCCACAAAAACTCCAAAATCAATGACGTTCCTCACCGTGCCCTTAAGCAGCATCCCTTCGGTCAAGTCCTTCATTTCAAGAACATCCGTCCGTAAAATCGGCTTCGGCATCTCGTCGCGGGGGTCCCTGGCAGGCTTTTCCAGCTCTTTTACAATGTCCCGCAATGTAATCTCGCCAATCCCCAGCTCTTCGGCAAGCTTTTTATAATCCTTAACTGTAAGGGACAGCCCAAGAAGCTTTCCGCCCCTGATATCCTCCGGCTTATACCCTTGCTTTTTCAAAAGTTTTTTTGCAGCGTCATACGACTCCGGGTGAACGCTTGTCCCGTCAAGCGGATTGTCCCCCGACTGGATCCGCATAAACCCGGCGCATTGTTCATAGGCTTTCGGCCCGAGCTTTGCTACCTTGAGAAGCTCTTTGCGGTTTTCAAACCGTCCATTCTCTTCCCGGTAGGACACGATATTCTTCGCAATAGCGGACGAAATACCGGAAATGTAAGAAAGCAGCGGCGCCGATGCCGTGTTAAGGTCAACACCAACTTTATTTACACAGTCTTCCACCACTCCGGACAATGCTTCACTGAGTTTTTTCTGATTCATGTCATGCTGATACTGCCCAACGCCGATCGACTTAGGATCGATTTTTACCAGCTCCGCCAAAGGATCCTGCAAACGTCTTGCAATGGACGCCGCGCTCCGCTGCCCCACGTCAAAATTCGGAAACTCTTCCGTCGCCAGCTTGCTTGCGGAATAGACGGAAGCGCCGGCTTCATTGACAATGACATACTGCACATTTTTTTGTCTGCCGTCTAAATCCCTGCCCTGATCCGTCGAAATTTCTTTTAACAGCTCTACAATGACCATCTCGGATTCCCTGGAAGCCGTTCCGTTGCCTACGGAGATTAAAGTAACGCCGTATTTGTGAATCAGCTGTTTCAGCGTCCGTTTAGACGCTTCTACTTTATTCTGCGGCGCCGTCGGATAAATAACGGTCGTATCCAGCACTTTTCCGGTGGAATCGACAACCGCGAGCTTACACCCGGTCCGAAACGCCGGATCCCATCCGAGCACTGTCTGGTTCGCGATCGGCGGCTGCATCAGAAGCTGCTCTAAATTTTTTCCGAACACCCGGATCGCGCCGTCTTCTGCCTGTTCCGTCAGAATATTACGGATCTCCCGCTCGATCGCCGGGGCGATCAGGCGCTTATAGCTGTCTGCAATCGCCTCCTGCAATGCCGGCGTCGTATTCGGATTGTCCCGGCGGATGATCTTACGGTTTAGATAACGAATAATATCTTCCTCCGGCGCTTCTATTTTCACCGTCAGTATTTTCTCTTTTTCCCCGCGGTTTAACGCCAAAATTCTATGTCCTGCAAGTTTTGAAATCGATTCGTCAAACGCATAATACATCTCGTAGACCGATTCCGTCCCTTCGTCTTTTGCCGCAGAAACAATCCGTCCCCGTTTCATCGTCAGATTCCTGACGTATATCCGGTAATCCGCTTCATCGGAAATATATTCCGCTATGATGTCGCCCGCTCCTTCCAGCGCATCGGACACGGTACGGACTTCTTTTTCCGGATTTACAAAAGCTTCCGCTTCTTCTTCCAGGGAATGTTCCGTCAGCTGCAGCAGAATCAAATTCGCAAGCGGTTCGAGGCCTTTTTCTTTTGCAATCGTGGCGCGCGTTTCGGACGATAGGGGCGGTAAAGATCGTCCACGACTACCATCGTCTCTGCGGCTAAAATCTGCGCCCGTAACGCTTCAGTCAGCTTCCCCTGCTCGTTTATACTCGCCAGCACCTGTTCTTTTTTCTCTTCCAGATTACGCAGGTACATAAGGCGATCATATAAATTCCGAAGAACTTCATCGTTTAACGCCCCGGTCGCTTCCTTCCGGTAGCGGGCGATAAACGGAATCGTATTGCCTTCGTCAATTAGTGTTACGGCAGCCTTTGCCTGCTCTTTTTTGATTCCCAACTCTTGTGCAAGGGCTGTGATAAGATCCATAATATTATTCCTCTCTTTCTGCAGATGTATCCGGTTTCAGAAGTTTTGCGATCTGCCGACAGACGGCTTTGAGCGGATGTTTGATTGAATTCCTAAGATTGGACAAATCATTCGACAACGCACGGATCTCCTTATTCGTCTGCTTTGTCAGTGTATTTAACTCCTGTTTCAACCGTATCGTTTCATGGTAAAAATAAACGCTTGTCGTGCCCAGCAGCCGGATCACGTCATCCAGCATATACGGATTCTCCTTTTCCCATTTCGGCACGTCTTTTACCGTATTGTCAAATAACTCCCCGCCCGCTTCCTGCAGATATTCCTCCGCCACTTTCCGGTTTCCCGGTCCGTACCGGTCTAAAATCTCATGAATCTCCTCCTGGGAAAACATTTCACTGGGATAATTTTCCTGCGAAACATCGGAAAACTCCTGCAGCCGCTCCATAAGAAACATCTGGACTTTTCTGTCCCTGTCCTTAAGAATGCTGTTTAACACCCGTTTGATCTCATGCGTATTCCCATACAAACCGGAATTTCTGACTTCCTTAGATACGGTATATTCCTCTGTCATGGAAAGTCCGATCGCGGAAAGGAAATCCGAATAAATGCTTCCGCCTTCAAAATGTTCCTTCCCGTCATACCGCCGGACGATAATATTCTCTTTTCCGATCACAGACGCCATCCGCTCTAATTTATCGTAATAATTCAGAAAATATCGTTCCTCTCTGCCGGTATACTGTGCAAACGTCTCCTGCGACCACTGTTTTTTGACCAGTTGATTCCAGTTGGAAGGGAAAAATTTATCCTGACGCCGGAAGTATACGATCACACGAATACCATATCCCCCTTTTTTTGCTTTTTCCGTCAGAAGTTCCCAGAGATTTTTCTTCTCCATATCCATGCCCCGCCAGATACTTTCATCGGAAAGGACAACGTTGTCATATTCCAAAAAGAGCTCGTCTACCATCTGCATACCTGCCTGGAAATTCTTATCTTCCTGTTCTAAATCTCTGTTTCCGTTTTCATCTATAAGCATTCCCAGTAAAAATCGCCCGTTATGCGCTTTTGAAATACCGGGATAATGAAAAGAAAGCGCCGGATAACCGTACCCCTTCTTTGCCAGCACATCTGCATTCTCTTTACAAAAAAACTGTATTGCCGTTGATCCGGTTTTTGCCATTCCAATGTGGATCCATAAAGTTTTCATGTTTCATGCTCTCCTTATATGATTTCCGCACGCCTGCGGGCGGTCTCTTAAAGTATACCCACGGGGCATCCCAGTATGACACGCCTTCCAGGCGGTCTCTTAAAGTATACTTTATCAAATATAGGAAGTCAATTGGCTTATTTTGCTCGTTCCGCCAAAGTATCCGGTCGTTTTCAGATGATATGATCCGGTGAAAGGATTCGTCAGAAAAATACGAAAAGACGGTGCAGTCCCTGTAAATGGAGCTATACCGCCTAATCTCGACTTCCTTTCATCTAACTGAAAAACGTTATAGTTTTATCTTATTTATGTTTATGTCTTCCTGTAAAATTTCAGTATTCTTAATTTCACTTCACGCTGAAAGACATTTCTTCCACATAATTCGTGCAGAGAGAGGATTTCACATGTGTCAAACATCCCTATTCTTCGGTCTCTTGTATTTCAAATATCTGAACGGAATTTGCATCACTGTTGTAGGTAACGCTGATTTTAGAATCCTGAATCAAATTTGCATCTTGATCGTAATATTCGATCACGATCCAATCACGTTTCAAATCTTCCATAGAATCCGGCAAATAGTATGTAATCTCATTTTCTTTTTCTAAATACATTTTATCTGTAGAAACGCTTCCGCACTCAGGAGAAACCATGCAGTATGAAATGTCGGAGGAATAATTATATATGGTAATATCAAATTCTTTTACTGTCGAATAAGGAATTTCGTTTACAAACTCTAATTTTACATAAGCATCTTTTTTTTCGTATTGACTGTCTTCGGCAATGCTTGTATCGTCTTTTTCTACAAGAGAACCTTCCGTTGCATCTTCATTTTTTGCCAGAGGCGGATTGGACGGATTGGTACATCCGACACAAAATAATACACTTAGTAGCAGTACTATAGAAACTATTTGTTTCTTCCTGTTCATGATTCTCCCTCACTCTCTATATCACTTTTATCCTGTCTGTTGTCTTTTTGAGTCATTGTCTGTTGTGCATATGTAGTAATCGGTAATATAAAAACAGCCAAAACAACGAGATTTAACACTACTGTTGCTATTTTTCCATTACTATCACCACTTATGTTTTTTATTGTAAAATTGTATTATATATTTTATATTTTGTCAACATTCTTTTATTTCCACAAATACATTTCTTCTATTATAGTTCCGATACATATGGAACAATCTCATCTTCATCCCAAACAGCTTTGACATTTGAATCCTTCCCTACACAAAAACTCAATCAACTTTTTTCAGAATCACATAACTTGATTGATTTCAGATAAAGATAAAATATTCATTTCATGAAATAGGAATGTTTTGAATTTCCCCATTTTCTAAAATCCGATCACCCAAAAGCCCTACACTTTTGATCTGACCAGCCCTTTGCAAAATATTTCTGAAAAACTCACATAATTCCTTTCAATTTTATACCCTAGTGTGTTATAATGAAAAATACAGAAACACTCTTTTGTTTCGTTGCTTGTCGTGATTTGATTATAAAATTTGTACAATATTTTTACATTTTTCTTATAGAGTTAAACTATCTATCTGTAAAATGGGGAAACTCGACTATATAAAAACAACTTGAGTTTTCATGGAGTAGAAACATCAAAGTTAATCTTATTGGCTGTATTATGCCTATATAATTCAAATTTTAAAAATAAGCAATTGCGAAACAAGTTTGTAATTTTGATTCCAGCAAGGCAAGAATTAGGTATCGCCGGGTTTTAAGAAAGTGTATGTAGATAACAGGATTTTAAGGTATAAAAATAAAACAGATAGGGGGCAAGAAGTAAGCGCAGAGATTATGTTATTAAGAAACGTAAATCATTTTCCCGCAGGAAGAAGCAATACCGGGAAATCCTGTTTAAAACGGGTAAATTTAGAAGCATCCGATACAACGTCAAACCCACAGAAATCCCGTAGCTCTTGAGAGTATTGCAGAAATACATTCAGGAGGAAAGCGGTTGGAATTGAAATTTATACAGCTTCTGGTGTTTGGAAAAGCCTAAAAATTTTTAAAAGACGGAAAGGAGTAGAGGTTTATGAAACAAACGAAGAAAATTTTAGCAGTAGTGTTAGTATTCGTATTATCATTGTCACTGCTGCCAGCGGTCAGTGTCAACGCAGCACCAAAAAAGGTAAAACTGAACAAAACGAAAGCGACCATTTATGTGGGGGAAACAGTTACTTTGAAATTGAAGAATAACAATAAAAAAGTAAAATGGAGTACATCAAACAAGAAGGTTGCGTCAGTTACGAAAAAAGGAAAAGTAACAGGTAAAAAAGAAGGTAAGGCTACAATTACTGCAAAAGTCGGAAAGAAGAAATATAAATGCAATATGATTGTAAAAGCTTATAACGACAGTGCAGATACGCAAATACCGCAGCCGTTATATGCGGTAAATATAACAAATAACTTAGATGCAAGCAGCGCATATGACAAAATTAGCATTACAATAAAAAACACAGGCGCAGGAAAAATTCATTTGGGTAATTATACAGACTTGCAGGAGAGATATATGAAGGTATATAATGCATTAGCGGGTTCGATATTGCATCAATCAAATGTAACTGGATATTGCCTTATTCCTGCCACAACCATTTTCTCAGGGGAGACAAAAACAATAGAGTTTACAAGACTTTATACACATAAAAGTAATTATGAATGGTATAAAACATTTCACTTAAGTAATGCTTCATACTTTGAAATTCCTATTTATTCACAGGACCTTCTATTACATACTGAGAAATGCTACGTCAATTAATCAACAAAATAATATTGAATAGTTACAAGCGGGCAGAGCCGGAATTTCCGGTTCTGCCTTTCTCTGAATTATGCAGTGATAGTCTCGGTTCCGCCTTTGGGCATGCCTATATTTCACGTCTTTCACACCTCCTGCAAAATCTTATTAAAATTTCATTTTTGATGCGTAAACCCAAGTATGCCACATCCTTTACAATCTTTTCCTGTCATGCTATACTTGATACGACCGTTCCGTTAGAACGCGTCATACCGGATGCCCGTAAGGAACTTATAAGCAACCGCAAAATGCGTGTTGGAATAACCCGACGGGCATACCTGAAAATAAAAAAAGGAGGTTACATAATGGCACATGATGTAACAGGCATTTCTGCCAAAGAGGCTTTACTCAAATTAAAAAAAGGAAACGAAACCTATGTAAACGCAGCTTCCAATCCGGGAGATATTTCTCCTGACATCCGCAAAGACACCTGTGAGAACGGACAGTTCCCTTACGCAGTGGTTGTAACCTGTTCCGACTCCCGCGTGATTCCGGAGAGCATTTTTTCCGCAGGAATCGGAGAACTTTTTACGATCCGCGTTGCCGGAAACGTTATCAATGATTTTCAGCTGGGCAGCGTAGAATACGCGGCGGATCATCTTGGAAGCAAACTGATCGTCGTACTCGGACATACCCACTGCGGCGCCGTAGGAGCGGCTATGAGCGGCCATACCGGCGGTTTTATCAAAGCAATTACCGATGAAATCAAAGCTGCAATCGGAGACGAAACCGACGAATATAAAGCCTGCTGCTTAAACATTGAAAACAGCATCCGGCGTATTTCCGATAATCTGCATATTCCCGCAGAAGGAACGGAAGACGGCGTGAAAGTTATCGGCGCAGTGTACCATATCGATGACGGACACGTAGAATTTATGGAATAAACCAGCCAAAACCGGCTGTACATGAGAGGTTTTTATGGATTTTCAAGATATGGCTTTCCCAAAAGCGCCCGTTCCGGACAAACGTTCCAAAGCAATGGCTCTGGCATCCGTAATCCTGGGCATCGTTGCGCTTGTTACATGCTGCTGCATCTATCTTTCTATCGTCTGCGGCTCGCTGGGTATCATCCTCGCGCTTTTATCCAAAGGCGGCGAACTGACGATGGATACCAAAGGACAGATCGGGCTGACGCTTAGCTCCGTCGGTCTTGGTCTTACGCTTTTTCTATACATCGGAATATTTTTGGTTATGCTCAGCCAATATGGGGGCATCGACGGTATTCTGCAGGAATACATGCGGATGTATCAGGCAGATACGATAGAAGAATTATATCAGATGCTGGGCATTGTCCAGTAATTTCAAAAAATCCAGATGAAAGGCCGTCAGAGCAATGTCTTTGACGGCTATGTTTATGACTACGATCCCCAGGGCCAGATATAAATACAGATTCCGATACCGCATGCCGACGGGCAGCAGCTTCCCTGACAACCGCTCTGCCGTATGGGAAATCATAAACCAAAGGTACAATACCGCGCAGTATGGCACAATGGGATGGTAAAAAAAGGAAAGCAGAAACTTTCCCTCGAACAATACCTGAACTGCTCTTGTTCCTCCGCACCCGGGACAGTACAATCCGGTCACGGCATGAAACAGGCAGGGAACCGAAAACACAGACAATACCCCGGCGGGCAGCAGACGAATGAGCAAATACAAACCGGCGCCTATACCGGGCAGACACAGCCCCAGAATATAAAAATTAGATTCGATACGCTTTCGTTCCTCTTCCTGCAACTGATCTGATTTCATCTATATCCAACCGCCTTTTCTTTTCTCGGAACGTATTTGGCCTTCATCTCCGCAGACCGCATGATACCTTTGCAGAAACCGATACTGCAAACACGTCCTGGCGGCATTTTACCATATCCGTTTTTATCTTGCAATCCGGCTGTTGTATTTTGAAACAATTCTGCTATAATAAAAAAATGTAATCCTACAAGGATACCTTTTTGACACACTCCTTGCGGAGTGGTCTGATTATAAGAAATCCCACAAGGAGTTTTGAGTATGATGAAACTTTCTTCCAAAGAATTAAAACGAAGAGCGCGGGAAATTTTAACCGGGCGCTACGGACTGCCTATGATGGCTTTTGTACTTATGGAACTTTTAGTTCTCCTGTTAAACGCGCCGTTTCAGCCTTCCCTGCAGCAACCGCTCAACGGCTTTCAAATTGCCGTATTTTTTATTGCCACACTTTTTATCTCTTTATTGGCCATCGTGTTACATAGCGGCATCCTCTATATCCATCTGCAGCTTTCCAGAAACAAAGAAGCACAGGTCAAAGATGTCTTCCGCTATTTTAACAGGCGCCCGGACCGCTTTCTGCTTTCCGGTCTCTTGTTGGTCTGCATAATAGCCGTGCCGGCGCTGCCCGCTGCAGCCGTAACGATATTCCTTATTACCACGGGAGCGGACACGCTTTTTTGTCTTATTCTGGCTGCGGCGGTCTGGATTCCGACACTCACGTTCCTGTGCATCCTTGCATTTTCCTATGACCCGCTCTTCTTTTTGCTGATCGAATATCCCGACGAGAAGATCCTGCATCTTTTCAAAAAAAGCCGCCGTCTGATGCGGGGAAACAAAGCCAGAAAATTCTATATCGCATGCAGTTTTCTCGGACTTTCTCTGCTGTCTGGGTTATCGTTCGGCATCGGTCTGCTTTGGGTATCGCCCTATATCAATCAGGTAAACGCAGAGTTTTACCGGGATATCACAGGCGAGACAGCACAGGAGATCAAACAAGAGAACTTGCCGGAATACAATATGTGAAAAACAGGCGGCAGAATATAAACTCTGCCGCCGTCTGATTTTGAATTTTAGTTTCCCTTTTTGAATCTGCGTTTGATATGCGACAGCATCGTCCGAAACGGATGCTTTGCATTCTCACGGAATTGAAACAATTCTTCTACGTCTCGTTTCAATCGATTGACTTCTTTTTTCAGAGCATCATTTTCCTTTTTCAGGTCTTCATACTCTTTCTGCAGATAAACACCGACAGAAGCCGTAAACCTTGCAAGATCCTCATCCATATATCGATTGTTTTTCTGCCATTTCTCCGTATCCTTGACCGTAAGGTCAAACAGCTCTCCGCCCGGTTCATGCAGATATTCTTCCGCAACTTTACGATTGCCCTCTTCGTAATTCTTTAAAAATGCTTCCGCTTCTTCTTTGGAAAACATTTCACAGGGATACTGTTTACTGGATACGTTTGAAAATTCCATCAGCCTGTTCTTGATAAACTTCTGCGCTCCGGGATCTCCCAGCGCCGGCAGGCTGTTTACCGCCCTTTTGATTTCATGGGTATTTCCATATAAACTAAGATTCCAAATTCCCTTGGTAATCTGGTATTCGTCCGTCATCGCAAGCCCGATGACAGACAGAAAATCGGAATGAATACTGCCGTTTACAAACTTGCTCTTATCAAAACGCCGAACCGTAATATTCTCTTTCCCGATCACTGCAGCCACACGTTCCAGCTTTTCATAGTAATTCAGCCTGACGTCTTTGTCCACTTTTTCCAGAAAATCGTCAAACAGCTCTTCACACAGCGTACCGATTCTTCCTTTGACATTCTGATTCCAGTTGGAAGTCAGAAACTGATCCTGGCGTCTGAAGTATACGATCATATGAACCTGATAGCCCACACGGTCCGCTTCCGCTTTCAAAATCTTCCACAGATCCGTCCGATCCTCGTCCATAAACCGCCAGATATCCTCATCCGAAAGGATCACATGATCATACGTCAAAAACAGCTCTTCGATCTTTTGCATCACTTCGGAAATTCTCTGCATTTCTTTGTCCACACATCGGTTTCCGTCTTCATCATAAAGAAACCCGATCAAAAAATGCCCGTTGCGTGCCTTTCCGACTCTTCCATAGTCGAAAGAAAAATCCGGATAACAATAGCCCTTCCGGTTTAAAACCGGATTATTGTCTGCACAAAACTTCTGTATTGCCGTGGTCGCCGTCTTCGGCGTTCCAATGTGGATATGCAGTATCTTCATTCTCTAAACTCCCTTTTCTAATCCGCAAAATACTTCTCAAGCTTCTCTAAAATCTGATTCACGCATTCTTCCACGCTGTTTTGGGGCGTCATCACCTCGATATCGGGATGTTCCGGTACTTCATACGGGCTGCTGATTCCGGTAAAATCAAAGATCTTTCCGGCTCGCGCCGCTTTATATAATCCCTTTACATCACGCTTTTCACATTCTTCTAAAGAAGTATTGACATAAACCTCAATGAAATTGTCTCCAATGATTTCTTTTGCCTTTCTCCTGTCTTTGCGGTATGGGGAGATAAATGCCGTCAATACGATTAATCCCGCATCGTTCATCAGTTTTGAAACTTCCGCGATCCGCCGGATATTTTCAATCCGGTCTTTTTCGCCGAATCCAAGGTTTTTGTTCAGACCCATCCGGATATTATCTCCGTCCAAGATCATCGTATGCTTACCCAGCGAAAACAGGCGTTTTTCCAATGCATTGGCAATCGTGGATTTTCCGGAGCCGGAAAGTCCCGTCATCCAGATCGTAAGCGCTTTCTGGTTTAACTGTCCTTCCCGAAGCTCTTTCGTAATATCCATATTATGCCAGGTAAGGTTGTTGTCTTTTTGAATGTCATGCTCCACAACGCCGCATGCAGACGTCATATTTGTAACCCTGTCGATTAAGATCAGAGAACCTAAGTCTTTATTCCCGGAAAATTCGTCAAATACGATCTTGCTTCCCACGGATATCTCACAGAACGCGATCTCATTTTTGGAAATGATATCCGCTTTTACTTCTGCGCCGGTATTGACGTCGACTTTATATTTGATTTTCATAATGGTTGCGGGAACCTGCTGCGTCCCGATCTTCAACAGAAAATTCTTCCCTGTCACAAGATGGTTGTCGTCCATCCATAAGATAGATGCGGCAAACATAGAACCCACTTTCAAGTGATAGTCTTTCTCCAACACGCAACCTCTGGAAACGTCAACTTCCGTATCCAGTGAAATCGTAACCGCCGCGCCTTTGCCGCTTCGATCTGCCTTCCGGTCTCCTTCCAGAATCGAAGAAACCTTCGCCGTCTCGCCGCTGGGACGCACCGTAACCGTATCTCCGACCGCAATGCTGCCGGATGCGATCTGTCCCTGGAATCCACGGAACGTATGATCCGGACGGCAGACACGCTGTACGGGCATAGAAAAGTTTTTATTGCCGCCTTCTTCCGAAACGTCCACGTTTTCCAGATATTCTAAAAGCGTAGAACCGTGATGCCACGGCATCCGTTCGGATTTCACCGTAATATTGTCGCCTTTGGTTGCAGAAAGCGGAATGATCTTAATGCTTTCGTAATGAAATTCCGCCATCAGAAGCTTAATGTCTTTTTCGATCTCACGAAAACGTTCCTGGCTGTAATTGACCAGATCCATTTTATTAACGGCAAAGACAAAATGCTTGATTCCCATTAAATTGCAGATTCTTGCATGGCGCTTTGTCTGAATCAGCACGCCCTGGCTGGCGTCTACCAAAATGACGCAAAGCGACGCAAAGGACGCGCCGACCGCCATATTCCTTGTATATTCTTCGTGTCCCGGCGTATCGGCAACGATAAAACTCCGATTCTCCGTTGTAAAATAACGGTATGCCACATCGATTGTAATCCCCTGTTCCCGTTCCGCGATCAGTCCGTCCAGCAACAGGGAATAATCGATCTCGCCTCCGGCAGATCCGACTTTCGAATCCAAGGTCAACGCTTCCTCCTGGTCTGCAAACAGTAATTTTGCATCATAGAGCATATGACCGATCAACGTTGATTTTCCGTCGTCTACGCTTCCGCAGGTAATAAATTTTAACAAATCGTTTTTCATCTAAAAATACCCCTCACGTTTTCTTTTCTCCATGCTGGAAGCCCCTCCGTCGGAATCAATCACACGGCTGGTCCGCTCCGACTCCACTGCTCCCAGTGTCTCGTCTATAATCTCATCTAACGTCACCGCTTCCGATTCTACGCCTCCGGTGAGCGGATAACAGCCAAGCGTACGGAACCGTACCATTTTATTCTCTATCTTTTCACCGGGTTCTAATTTCATCCGGTCGTCGTCTACCATGATAATATTGCCGTTGCGGTTTACCACCGGACGCTCTTTGGCAAAATAGAGAGAAACAATCGGTATGTTTTCCCGTTTGATATACTGCCAGATATCCTTTTCCGTCCAGTTGGAAAGAGGAAATACGCGGATGCTCTCTCCCTGATTGATCCTCGTGTTAAACAGTTTCCACATTTCCGGTCTCTGGTTCTTGGGATCCCATCCGTGATTGGCATCCCGAAACGAAAATATCCTCTCTTTCGCACGGGATTTCTCCTCGTCTCTTCTTCCGCCTCCAAACGCCGCCGTAAACTGATACTTGTCCAGCGCCTGCTTTAACGCCTGCGTTTTCATAATATCCGTATAAGCCGAACCGTGCTCGAACGGGTTGATCCCCTGCGCAACGCCGTCCGCATTGATATACTCTAACATTTCAATCTGCAGCTCTTTTGCAATCTTATCCCGAAATTCAATCATCTCTTTAAATTTCCAAGTCGTATTGACATGCAAAAACGGGAACGGCGGCTTTTCCGGATAAAATGCCTTGAGCGCCAGATGAAGCATAACCGAAGAATCCTTTCCAATTGAATAGAGCATGACCGGTTTCTCACACTCTGCCGCTACTTCGCGCATAATATATATGGCTTCTGCTTCCAGTTCATCTAAATGATCCATACTTTTCTCCTTTTTGTTCCTTTATTTACTGAATATTTTTTCAAATAACGATTTCTTCGGCGTTTCCCGCAGATCTGCCAGCCGCTTCATATCGGCAGTCTCCTGCCAAAACCTCTGATTCTTTTGGTCAAACAGGACTGCCGCCTGATCAACCGCCTCTACCAAACGCTCAGCCAGCGATTCCTGGCTCTCTATGGGATCCGGTATCGCTGCAATCCGCTCTTCCAAATCGTTCGTTCCGCCGTTTTTGCAAAAATAATGAATACGCATGCCCTGTGCATGGTTTGCCGTAACGGCCTTTTGTGCCTTGTCCTGTTTCACCGCTTCCCCAATGGCGCTGACTTCTTTTTTCAAATCCCGGATTTCCTGATACAGCCGAAGAACGGCGCCGCCGACAAACAAAATAACCGGGTCTATCCCGTTCGGATCTTCCTTATCCCATTTCGGCAGAACTTTCGCTTCCGCCGCAGAACCGCCGGTCCAATCGGAATCCTCTGTCCCGTCTGCAGAAAGAAGCGTTTTAAATTCTTTCTCAAGCCCGCTTAATTCCTGTCTCAATTCCCCGTATTTTACCAGAAGCGCCCGCATGGATACATTGGCAAACCGAACCAAATCTTCGAGTATAAACGGATTGTCTTTCTGCCATTTGGGAATGTCCTTGATCGTATTGTCAAACAGCCCCCGATTTGTCTCATGCAGGTATTCCTCTGCAATTTTGCGGTTTCCCGCTTCGTATTCCTTTAAAAGCGCCGCAACTTCTTTGGCCGAAAGCATCTCGCAGGGGTAATTTTTCTTAGAAATTTCCGAACACTCCTGCAGCATTTCCATGATAAAATTCTGTGCGTTTCGGTCTTTTATCATCTGAGGCAGGAAATTAATCACCCGTTTAATCTCCTGCGTATTTCCGTACAGTCCGATATTGACGACTTCCTGCTTAATCTCGTATTCCTCCGTCAGTGCAAGTCCTACGGCGGAAAGAAAATCCGAATAAATACTGCCGCCCTCAAAATTATCTGTTCCGTCAAAACGTCTGACAATCACATTTTCTTTCCCGACGATATCTGCAATACGGTCCAGCTTGTCCGCATACTCAAGCCTTGCACGCAGATTCACTCTGTTCATCCATTCTTCGATCGTGCACTTCGCCAGATCTACCTTTATGATCTTAATCTGCTGATTCCAAAGGGAGATTAAAAATTTATCCTGGCGTCTCACATAAGCAATCACGCGGATTTGAAATCCGCCTTTCTTTGCTTCCTTCATGAGCTTTTCCCACAGATCTTTCCGTTCGATATCCATACTCCGCCAGATCCGTTCGTCGGAAATAATCACATTGTCATAGTTCTCAAAGCTCTTATGGATGACTGCCATTCCTTCCTGAAACACATCCTCTTCCCATTTCTTTGAGCGTTTTCCGAATTTGTTTTTTAATTTTACAATTAAAAAATACGCGCGGATTCTGGAAGCATCGGGATATGTCTGCGGAAACAACGGATAGCAGTAACCTTTTTGATTCAGCACTTCACTGTTGTCCACGCAAAAAAACTGCAGGGCAGTAGAGGCTGTCTTCGGTGAACCAATATGAACATACAACGTTTTCATCCAATGTGATTTCCTTTCTTTTTAAATATCAGCACTAATTATACTATACATCAGACATAAAAGCTACAAAAATTTACCAATTTTGTATTTTCAAATCCCCCGAAACGATGCATTTTTATTAAGTTTTACAAAAAATTATTTTTTATACGCACATCAGCCTTCGGCATTTTTCTGTTACTTCCCTCCAAACTTCCTGCTAATCCAACGAAACACCGTCCGAAACGGATGCTTACGGTGCCTGACATATGCGCTGACCTCATTCAATTCTTTTCTCATATCTTTGATCAGTTCTTTTTTCAGATCTTCATTTTCCTGATGCAGTTTTGCAACCGCAACACCGAATACCCGCACTACATCGTCAATAAAATACGGGTTGTCCTTCTCCCATTTCGGCAAATCGGAAACCGAATAGTCAAACAGATCGGTTCCCGTCTCATGCAGATACTCTTCCGCCACTTTCTGATTGCCTGACCGATACGCTTCCAAAAACTCGGAAATCTCTTCTTTTGACATCATTTCACTCGGATACTGTTTTTTTGAAATTTCCGAGCAATCCTGCAGAATATCCAGAAAATACATCTGCCATTTTCCATCCTTCATCTGAGGAATCCCATTCAGAATCCTTTTAATCTCATGCGTGTTTCCGTATAATCCCATATTGCGCATCTCCTGCGTCACCACATATTCATCCGTCAGAGACAGTCCAATTACGGAGAGAAAATCCGAATAAATGCTGCCGCCCTCAAACTCCTGACGGTCGAAACGACGGACTGTAATGCATTCTTTTCCAATCACAGAAGCCATCCGTTCCAGTTTTGCGTAATAATCCAGACGAAACCGGCCTACCCGATTTGCATATTCTTCGTACGTCTCTTCTGACCTCAGTTTTTTCACCTGCTGATTCCAGTGTGAAAGATAATACTTGTCCTGACGCCTAAAATATACAACCACATGCAGCGAAAATCCGTTCGCTTCGGCTTCCTTCTTCATCAGCTGCCACAAACCTTTCTTTTCGCTGTCCATTCCTCTCCAGATGCTCTCATCGGAAACAACAATATCGTCATACGTCTCAAACAGCTGAAGTACGATATCCATTCCTTCCCGGAAATTTTTCTCTTCCTGTATCCGGTCACGGTTTCCGTTTTCATCGAACAATTCACTTAACAGAAATTTCCCGTTATGGGCATCGGCGTTCCCCGGATAATAAAACGGAAAGATCGGATAGCAATATCCGTGTTTTTCCAAAACCTTAGCGTTTTCTTTACAGAAAGACTGTATTGCCGTGGTTGCCGTTTTGGGTGTTCCAATATGAATGTGCAGTGTTTTCATGTTATACTCCTTCTGATTTATCCGTAATTTATCGTTTCCCCTTTTGAAAGAAAATTTTCACGACTACTATATTAGAAAAGAAATATTAAAGGCACATTAAAACGCATAAAAAAAGCAACCCTGAACATAAAAGTTCAGGGCTGTAAATCCGGCAGATACAACGTAAAAATACTGCCTTTTCCCGGTTCACTTTCAACTGTAATATCTCCTCCATGCTTTTGCGCAATCTTTTTCGAAAGAGGCAGTCCAAGCCCAAATCCTTCCGCGTTCCTGGACTTGTCGCACTTATAAAACCGATGGAAAATATGCTCTATCTCTTCCGGCTTCATGCCGATACCGTAATCTCTCACCGACACGTAGACCCACGCATCTTCTTTGCCCATAATAACATCAACGTTTCCTCCCGGATCACTGAATTTGACCGCATTGGTAATCAAATTTAAGATCACGATAGAAATCAGGCTGATATCTCCTCTCGAATACACTTCCTGGAAATCAAACCGAAATTTCACGGACTCTTCCGATTTTTCCTGCCATTCCTCGCAGACAGACTGCACGATTTCTTTCAGGTCCAGCGTTTCATACTGGATCTCCATGCGGTCCTGATCCAGCCGGGAAAGCTTTAAAAGCTGTAGAATCAGCGTATCCATCTTTTCGGACTGACGGTGCACTACCTCAATAAATTCCCGTATCTCTTCGCCGCTTACCTCGTTTCCCATGACATACTGGCACTGCGCCAGCAGAACGGCAACCGGCGTCCGAAGCTCATGGGCGACATCCGACGTAAACTGCTCCTGAAGTTTCATTGTCTGCTCCATCCGGTCCAGCATCCGGTTATTGGCCTGTGCCAAAATTTCAATTTCATAAAACTGATTATCACACTTCATCCTCTGCGACATGTCAAGGCTTAACCCTATGCCTTCCGCCGTCCGGCACATCATTTTCAATTCTCTTGAAATTTTTCCGGCAAACACAATTTCACAGGTTAAAATCACCGCCATCACGCATACGACCGTAATATAAGCAACCGTTTCCAGATTTTGATAAAAACTGTCGGCGTCTGACTTTTTAATGATTCCTCTGATAAAAACCCCTTTTTCGTTGTCTCTTCCTATCCGTACATCCCTGACATAATACCTTGTACCGCCGCAGACGATCGTAGAACTGTAATTATTCACCGCATGGTAATCATAAAACTCCGCTTCCGTCTCTTTTGGGTACTCTCCCGCGATCACATATCCGTTCCTGCGTACAAGCAGAAACGTCACATGATCCCGTTGAAACTGAAAATTGTCTTCAATTTTTACTTCATCTCTATCCGCCGAAACATATCTGCGGTTTTCTTCAATGCTTTTCCGCAATTCCCGCTTAATTTCCGCATCTACTGCAGCAATTGATAAAAGCCGTATGGTTACTAACATCACAAACGACATAACCACCATGGCTATTGTCGGCAGAACCGCAATATACCGAATCAGCGATGCCTGTTTTAGCTGTTTTCCTTTAATATATATCCAACTCCCCGGATGGTTTGAATCATCTTAAATTCAAACCCATCATCTATTTTTTTTCTTAAGTACCGAATATAAACATCCACAAGATTTGACGTGCCTTCCCGTTCAAAGTCCCAGATATTTGCTTCGATCTGTTCCCTTGTAACGACAATGTTCCGATTCCGAATCAAATACAGCAATACGGAATATTCCTTTGGTGAAAGTTCGATGGTTTTTCCCTCTCTTTTTACCGTACATTCATTACAGTCCACGACCAGATCGCCACAGCGATAGACATTCCCGTGAACATCTGCTTTTTTACGGGTAATCATGCGGACTCTCGCCAAAAGCTCCTTGAACTCAAACGGCTTTACCATATAATCATCCGCCCCCAGATCCAGACCCCGGACAATATCATTCACATCGCTTTTTGCACTCAAAAACAAGACTGGCGTTGCAATTCCCCTGCTTCGTATTTTCTTTACGATCGTAAATCCGTCCATCCCCGGTATCATGATATCCAAAATAGCGCCGTCATATTCTGCCATACACAGATAATCAAATGCACTTTCTCCGTCAAAACAGCGGTCTACCAGATAGCCTTCTGATTCCAGTTCTTTTACAATAATCCGATTCATATCTTTTTCATCTTCAACTACAAGTAAACGCATATATCCTCCCACTGTAAATGAAGATTTTCCTAAAGTATCTCCATTATAACCGTTTGTTCTTCATTTTACAGCAGAAAGATTAAAATAAGATTAAAACTTATTTATGATGCGGATACCACCATGGTTACATATCCAAGGTTTCTAAGTTCATCCTGCAGTTTTAAGGCGTTATCCAGAGAATTTTCTTTTCCGACGATTACCCGCAGCATATCGTCGTCTTTTACAACATAGCTGTAAAATCCCTGATCCGTCAGCTGCTGCGCCAGAAAATTTGCCGTCGGCCGATAGGCAAACCGACCGGTTTCCACTCCGTAAACCACCTCGGTTCGATCTTTAACATCCCTTTTGGATGAGCTGTCTTCTGCTTCGGTTTCTATTTCCGGCACATCGTCTGTTTCCTCGGTTCTGCGGCTTTGATTGGTCAGATTTTTTTCCAATGGAACGGCCCGTTCTATTCCCATCGCAATGGCGCTCGCCACTTCGTTAAAGTTATTGTCAAATATTTCGTTATCTCTGTCATGATTGATAAATCCAGCTTCGATCAATACCGCAGGCATTTCGGTACGCCGTAATACGGCAAGTCCTGTTCTCTCTTCAATCCCAAGATTTGCAAATCCGGTCCGTTCCAATTCCTCATTGATCGCCTCCGCCAAACGTTCTGCCCGTTCATCGCCTCCGTAAATCAACGTCTGCACACCGTTATACGTATTATCGTTTTCTCCGGAATTTCGATGGAATGAAATAAAATAATCGGCTCCCGCTTCATTCCCGATCTGGGCCTTTTCATAAGGAGACTGATATACATCCGTCGTTCTCGTATAAATCACATCATATCCCTGCTGCTCTAAAATTTGACCGACTGCCAGCGCCAGGCGCAGATTATCGTCTTTTTCCTTTCTTCCCTGATACATCGCGCCATTGTCAAATCCGCCGTGTCCGGCGTCTATTACAATGATTGCCAACTTTTTGCTCCTGCAATTCATTTTCTCATTATTGTATGCTGCAATTTATTTTCTGTGCCGGATTTTTGATAATTTATCTTCATTCATTCCGCCTGCCGGCACGGCTCTTACTTTATGTTTTCACCGTTGTACTTCCGCAGGATGCATGACCGTAAAAAGAACCCGGAAATCTGAAAATCTCCGGGTTCTTTCATTTCTTTCACCTTTCTTTCACTTTTCTTTCACTTTCATCTTCCCTTTTTTCAGCTTCTTCTTCAAGTTGTTCTTCTGTTTTGCCTTCAAGCCCTTCGGCCATTTCACGGTTACTTTCTTCGCCGTCTTCTGGAAGGCCTGCTTGCCGATCGTGCTCAATGCCTTTCCTTTGATCGTCACTTTCTTTAACTTTTTGCAATTATAGAATGCTTTCTTTCCGATGCTCTTTACGCTCTTTCCGAGTGTTAACTGTGTTGCTTTACTGCATCCGCTGAACGCATTTGCCCCGATGCTCGTCACATTGTCGCCGATCGTGATCTTCCTTGCCTTCTTGCAGTTTGCAAACGCCTTGCTGCCGATTCCGATTACTTTATATGTTACTTTATTGATCGTTACCGCAGACTGAACCTTCAGGTTTTTCGCATCTTTGCCCTTCGTGATCACTACCGTCTTATCTTTCGCGCTCGCTACCTGGTACGTTCCGTCCGGTCCTGTGAGTACCTGACCGTCTTTGACTTCCGTTCCCGGTGTGCCCGGCGTGCCCGGTCCTCCCGGTCCACCTGCTGCCACAAGGTTCTTCTTTGCCGTCTCCAGCGCCGTCTTTAAGACTCCAAGCCTTGTCGCGTCTGCCGTTGCCAGCTCATCCATCGCCGCCTTGTATGCGTCCGTGAATGCCTTCCAGCTTGCGTCCGTATATTTCTTGTCGCTGTTGTTCGCATCATACTCGGCTTTCATGCTGTCTAACACGCCCTTGAGCGCGTCTTTTGCTTTTCCTTTTGCACTCTTATGGTCTGCCAGGTTTGCGATTGCATCCGCAATTCTCTGTTTTGCCGCCGCAACTGCTGCAGAAGTGGCATCTGCGCTGTCTGCAGCCAATTCCTCTGCAGCCGTTATCGCAGCCTGCAGTTCGTCCCATGCCGCCTGCTCGTAATCATCTTTTATGCTGTCCGGATAATCCTGTTTCGCATTGGCAGCCTCTGTCGAAAGTCCGTCCAGTTCCGTATCAGACGCTGCGTCCTCTCTCGTAACCGTTACCGTAATCTCAATTGTCATTTCTGCCGGTTTTGCCGGATCTTCTTCATTGGTAACCGTTACCCAGTTCTCTCCGTCTTTGATCTGGTATTTTGCCCGGAGAACAATCTTGGCTGTACCGCCTTTTTTCGCTGTGATCGATCTGGTCTCTTTATTAAAGTCAATCACCTTGGACGCTTCTTCTGAAAGATCGTCGTAAGAAATATCGATTCTTGCCTGATCGCCCAATGCAACCGGATGTCCCGTCTTTTCACAGTCTGCCAGTTTTACATCCGTTACCTTTGTCTCGCCTAACGTTGCTGTACCGTTTTCCTGTCCCGCCGCAATCGTGATATTTACCGGAGCCGGAGCCGTAATGCTTTCCACCGCACAGGTACAAGGAGCTTCTGCCGTTTTTCCATAAACAGCCGTAATCGTCAATACTTTATTTTCTTCCCCTTTTGCATTCGGACCTACGGTTACAGTTATCTCATCTGCCTGTGATCCGCCTTGCGTATGGAAGTTCTCTGCTACTGAGTCTGTAAATGCTTTATCACTTTTAAATTTAAATCCATCATATGCTGTCAGCGTCGTTACAGAACGATAGCTGGAGGAGTAACCAAATGCTTTTGCATTTATCTTATCCAGATTCTCAAACGTTCCGTCGTCTTTTTTCTGACTCCAGTTTGTTTTTGCCACGTACGGGGATGCCGTAATATTTGCTGTCGCGTTTGTTTCCTGAAGCAGGTTCGTTAAAATTGTCCCGATATCATCCGGATTTTTTGCATACTTCGTTTCCAAAGCCTGCAGGTCAATAATATCCGCAAATTCTTTCTTAAGCGTCTGCGCTTCCGATATATCCGTACCTGCGCCGTTTATGATATGATCATAATTCTTATCGGAATAAAATTCAAAATCTGCGATATATCCCATGTCATTTGTAAAGATACCGTCATACCAGGACGGATGGTTTGACATAGAGTTATAGCCAAGCGTAAACGGTTTTCTGTTATCTCCGGTAGCCTCAGCAGCAAACGCTCCTCCCTGATTGGATTCGCCGCCGCGCGTAGAAGAACGTTTTCCGTCTACATACAAACGCTGCCATCCTTTGCCGTCTACTACCATAAAAATATTGTGCCATTTGTTTAAAAAGTCCTGTGGATTTTCCGGCGTAAACTCCTGCTGCGGCCATTCTGTTTTTCCGTTTCTGTCCGCTCCCGCCTGCATATACATGATCAGCTTCTTGCTGCTTGCCACCTGCATAGCATATTTATTACCTTTACCGTAAATATCGATGGTTGCTCCGTCATCTTCGGCTCCATATGGATTATCCGGCCATTTTTTCAAATACAATTTAAAGGATACCAATTTAATATCTTTTCCGAATACGTCAAATTTATTGGTATCGCCTGTTGTCTGTCCGAGACCGTTAAACGCCCATACGCCGTTTACATTTTCGATAATATTGCCATACTTTTGCTCTTCTTTTGCTTTCGTTTTATCTGCTTCCCACGCGTTCATCCATTCCTCATTCGGCTGAACCGGGCGCTTGTTTTTATTGGAGCTTGCTCCCACTTTGATATAATTGCTGTTTTGAATATAATCCGTTGTCAGCTGATTCAATGACGCAGACGGATTCATTCTGTCTGCGATATCTTCAAAGTGTTTTGCTTTTTCCGGAAAGGCAATGTCTACGACCTGCGGAAATTTTCCCGCTACCGGAGACTGCGCGGTAATCGTCGGAGCCAAATCGATTTCCTGATCCGCTTTTTTAGGATCATCAATATTGATCTGAACTTTCTTGGTCAAAACAACGTCTTTCTTTGTTTCTTTATTCTGAATGGTATCTCCGTTTTCATCTTTTAATGTGGCTGTTACCGCTACCATGGCAGGTTTGTATCCCAACGCGTCTTTATTTGATTTGACAAGCTTCACAACAGGACTCTTATTGTCTGCTATGGTGATGTATTCGGTATCCGTAGTTGTATATGTAATTTCTGCCGTAGCATTCTGATGCTGCTTGCAAAGCTGCTCGATCATGGCATATGCCTGCCCGATGTTTACTTCTTTATTTTCTGCATACTCGGTCTTAATGCTGTCTGCTCCAAGAATAAGCTCTTCAATCTGACAAACACTGTCCGGAATGGCTGCATCCGTCTCTCCGGAACATCCGTAATATGTCATGATCTCCAGTTCCCTGTTCTTTGAACCGCTTTTAATATTTACGGTTGTCACAGCTCCTTCGGCTCCCGCTGAGATGTTGTCGATTACTGTTTTACGGCAGTTATCATGAAAAACATAACCGTCATCTGCATAAAGTGTCGTAACCGCCCTGAACTTTTTGCCCGTCAGGTCAGACGGAAACGTTTCTGTTGCCGGAATATCCGTCCATGTATTCTCTTTATATTCCTGCCACACAGTCTTCCTGCTGTATGGACAGAGACTGATTCTGGCGGTCGGTTCTTCTTTCTGAAGCATATTCGTAATCATATAATACACTTTTGATCTTTTTGCTTTGCTCTCTTCCGATTCCACGGCAGCATTTGCTGTGCTTCCCGCCGGAGTCGTCGTAACTCCAACCAGCTGTTCCAGTTTCTCGATGGTAAAGTTTGCTGTCTCGCCCTCTTTCGTTCCGTTATTGAAAGCGTCCGAGAGTATGCTTGCATCCGATATATCCGTTCCCGCTCCGTTTGTGATCTCGGCGTAATTTGCATTGGAATAAAACTTGAACCGTGCAATATAGCCGTCCTGTGCCGTGAACACATGCTCGCTTACATCATGCGGCAGCTGGGTTTGCCAATAGGGGGTCTGATCCGTTGGTTTTTCATAATTTGCAAGGTTGCTTCCGATTGTAAACGGCTGTAATCCTTTATCCTGCGGATGTTCTTCCGGAATGGCGCTGCTGTTTTCTTTACTTACCCCAGGCACGCCGTCAACATAAAGACGCTGTTTGCCGGCTCCGTCGACTACTACGAGTATATCCAGCCATCTCTTTAAATACTGATCAACTCCGCCATGGTTCGCGAACCAGAAATTTTCTTCACTCCATCTATTTCTGCCTTCCCCATTCATATAAGTATAAATCCTGTTTCCATCAATCTGTACGGCAAATTTATCGCCCTTGCCCAAAATATCCAAAACTTTTGTCGGAGCTTTTTCCAAATACAGCTGGAACGATACAATTTTTACATCTTTTCCAAATACGTCGAATTTGTTACTGGTACCCGGCGTCTGAGCATCCGTACTAAATCCGTATACGCCGTCGTCATAGGGGTCTACCGTAAGCTCCGGAGCCGTACCGCCGACTGCCACCGGAACGTTTACTTCTGTCTCCCCGTCCAACAGCATGCGTTTGCCCCAGCTTTCGTTTGCGGAGCCGCGTTTGATAAACGTAGCTGCCGGAGTCGTTCTGTCAGCGATATCTTCATGGTAATTTGCCGTACCCGCACTGGATGCATATACCTGTGCAATCTGCGGATATTCACCGGCTGCAGGCGCAACCATTGTAATACTCGGACCATGAATTTCACTCGTTTCCTCTCCGAAAATGCGAATTTGCGCCAGAGATACTTTCTTGCCCGCAGTGCTTCCTGCCTGTTTAAACGTAAACCTTACAAATCTTCTCAATTGAATTTTCTGATTTAACGTGTTACGCGTAATCGTATCCGTCTTTGTTTCCGAATTTCTGTTTTCTGTGGTTCCGGCAATCGTTCCGTTCGGACCGTTATTACCGATCGTTTTTACAACATGATGTTCTGCATTTGTTTCGGTATCGAATGTAGTGATTTCATACCCCTGATCCCACATATCGCTGCCAAACACAACCTCGATACGCCCAACCGCCGTTCTTAAATGCTCCAAATCGATCTGGATCCACTGCGGAATGGAAGAGGTCACATCCGAACTCTCCCATACGTCACTGCCTTCTTTGACTGCATTTGCGCCTACATTTGCCGGGGCCTGCGAATTCACACTTGACGTTTTTACCTTTTCTTCTCTGCCTAATACAATATTCGGGTACTCTTTCTCCCCCGTATTGTCTATGTCTCCGGACTCTTCTGCATGAACAGAAACAGTTCCCGCCGCTGGTATGCCTGCGGCCGGAATGCCGGTAATCATCAACGCCCCCGTTAAGATTCCGGCTAACACTCTCTTTAATTTCATCCTCAAAACTCCTTTCTCAATTCACTGCTTCCTGATCTTTAAATTTCTTTCTTTTTCCTATATAAAAACCCCTGCTCTCATCCCCCTCCTTTTCCCGTATTTCTGAAAATTGTCGCATAAAGTACACTTTACGAGACAAAAACGGGACTCGCCGAACCGGCGGTCAATTTTTCAAAAAAACGCCATTTTTCAGCAAAAACCTGAAAAACGGCATAAAAAAAGACAGATCCGAAAATCTGCCTTGTCTTTTTGTTGGTTGATATCCGTACATTTTATCCGTCTCAAAAAGTGTACCTTTTGCGACACTTAATGAAAAATGAAATATAAAAATGTACAACTACACTGTAACGCTTTTTTTATACTCTGTCAAGTATTTTTCCTGCTTACTTACTGTCTCGTTTTCATCCTGTACTCTTACGTTTCATCCGGTTCCACGTTAAGCCGTAGTTCCTTAAGCTGTGCAGCATCAACCGTTCCGGGCGCTTTTGTCATCAGGCAGGACGCATCCTTGACCTTCGGAAATGCGATCACGTCGCGGATCGAATCTGCATGCACCATATGCATCACCATACGGTCTACGCCATAAGCAAGCCCTGCATGCGGCGGAACACCGTACATAAATGCATCCAAAAGAAAACCGAACTGCTCATGTGCGCTCTCTTTTGTAAAGCCCAATACCTCAAACATTTTTTCCTGAACATCGTCCTGGTGAATACGGACGGAACCGCCGCCCAGCTCCGTTCCGTTTAGTACGATATCGTATGCTTTGGCACGGACAGAGCCCGGATCCTCGTCTACGTTCTCCCAGTCCTCTTCTTTCGGCATCGTAAACGGATGATGCATTGCCATATAGCGGTTTTCTTCCTCCGACCATTCCAGCAGGGGAAAATCCGTCACCCACAGGAAATGATACGCATTCGGGTCCGGCAGATCCATCTGTTTTGCCAGTTCCAGGCGCAGGGCGCCAAGCACATTCCATACGATCTTATTTTTATCTGCCGCAAATAAGAGCAGATCTCCCGCTTCTCCCTCCATAGCGGAAACCAGCGCCGACAGTTCTTCTTCTGTCATAAACTTTGCAAAAGATGACTTTATGCTTTTATCTTCCCCCAGCGAAAGATAAGCCAGGCCTTTCGCGCCGTAACCTTTTGCAAACTCCACCAATTTGTCGATCTTCTTTCGGGGCATCGCGCCCTGCCCTTTTACGTTAATGCCGCGGACCGAACCGCCGTCTGCAAGCGCCCCTGTAAACACGCCGAAGCCGCAGTTTCTGACAATCTCGGAAACATCCGTCAATTCCATTTGAAAGCGCGTATCCGGCTTATCGGAACCGAAACGGTCCATCGCCTCCTGCCAGGTCATCCTTGGAAGGGGAAGCTGTACCTCAACACCCAGAACTTCTTTGAAAATCTTCGCAAGGAGACGTTCATTGACATCAATCACATCATCCACGTCCACAAAAGACAGCTCCATATCGATCTGCGTAAATTCCGGCTGACGGTCTGCACGCAGGTCTTCATCACGGAAACACCTTGCAATCTGGATATAGCGGTCATAGCCGGAACACATTAACAGCTGCTTAAACAGCTGCGGAGACTGCGGAAGT
>OFHA01000759.1_pt1 | contig 26056 bp, 23 predicted proteins | sample 1521891 | NCBI WGS metagenome assembly OFHA01 (sample SAMEA3504089, study PRJEB24116) | mouse gut metagenome | biome: mouse gut; feature: mouse-associated habitat; material: faeces | place: Denmark | collected 2011
TAAAAAATTTCACGATCCTGATTTGAGTGCCCGCCGAAGCGGGCGAATGGGAGTTGGCGTGAGAGGATAAGGAGTAGAAGGGATATGAAATTTACAAAAATGCATGGCTGTGGGAATGATTATGTTTACGTAAACGGGATGGCGGAAAAGATAGAGGCGGAAAAGAAGCCGGATCTTGTAAGGCGGATGAGCGAGAGGCATTTCGGAATCGGATCGGACGGTGTGATCTTTATCAATGCTTCGGAACAGGCGGATTTTGAGATGGAGATGTGGAACGCCGACGGTACAAGAGGGGAAATGTGCGGCAACGGTATCCGCTGTGTGGCGAAATATGTATATGATAAAGGGCTGACGGATAAAACGAAACTGAGCATTATCAGCGGCGGGCAGGTTAAGCATCTGGAACTGGAAGTGCGGGATAAAAAGATGATGACTGCAAAAGTCAATATGGGACAACCCGCTTTTGCGCCGGTGGAAATTCCGGTAGTTATGCCGGAGGGTGCGGAGAAGGCGATAAATACGCCGATTGTGGTCAGTGGAGAAACCTATTATATGACATGTGTGTCAATGGGAAATCCACATGCTGTCATATTTCTGGATGATGTGTCAGGTTTGGAGATTGAAAAGCTGGGACCTTTGTTTGAGCATCATGAGCGTTTTCCCAGGAGGATCAATACGGAGTTTGTGAAGGTAATTGACAGAACTCATGTGGAGATGCGCGTCTGGGAGCGGGGCAGCGGTGAAACCCTTGCCTGCGGGACCGGGAGCGGTGCGGCAGCCGTTGCCTGTATGTTAAACGGTTTGACGGACAGTGCCGTAACTGTTAAACTGTTAGGAGGCGAGCTTTTCATAGAATGGGATCAGGAGGCGGATGTGATCTATATGACCGGTCCTGCGTCCATGGTCTATGAGGGTGAGTACGTTATTTAAACTGGCGGCAGACGATGCCGGAAGAGAGTCTGCAAAACTGTAAGACGGCAGAGGAACGTACGGCGTATATTTCGGGTGGTTTGTACCGAAAAAAGTCTGCGAAACTAAAATCAGGAGGTTACTTTATGTATAAAATCAATGACGATTATCTGAAACTGCCGGGGAGTTATCTGTTTTCCACCATCGGGAAAAAGACAAATGCCTATAAGGAGAAGCATCCGGAGAAGGTCCTTGTGAGAATGGGAATCGGGGATGTAACCCAGCCCCTTGCGCCGGCGATCATTGAGGCGCTGCACAAAGCGGTGGATGAGATGGCAGATCCGGAGACATTCCACGGCTATGCGCCGGATTTGGGGTATGAATTTTTAAGAAAAGCGATCATGGAGAACGATTATCAGGCGAGAGGCTGTGATATTGCGGCGGATGAGATTTTTATTTCCGACGGTGCAAAGTGTGACTGCGGAAATATTCAGGAGATATTCAGCAAAGACAATAAGATCGCGGTCTGCGATCCGGTATATCCCGTCTATGTGGATACGAACGTGATGGCGGGCAGGACCGGTACTTATGATGCGGAGAAAGAGACCTGGAGCGACGTGATCTATATGCCCTGCACGGCAGAGAACGGGTTTTCGCCGGAACTGCCGGAGAAAACGCCGGATCTGATTTATCTGTGTTTCCCCAACAACCCGACGGGCAGCGCCATCACAAAGGATCAGCTGCAGGTATGGGTGGATTATGCGGGAAAAGTGGGTGCCGTTATCATTTATGATGCGGCTTATGAAGCATATATTTCCGAGGAAAATGTACCTCACAGCATCTATGAGTGCGAGGGGGCGAGAGGCTGTGCCATCGAGATCAGATCTTTCTCGAAAAATGCCGGCTTTACCGGCGTAAGGCTTGGCTTTACGGTGATCCCGAAGGACCTGGAGGCGGGCGGAACAAAGCTTCATGCGCTCTGGGCAAGAAGGCACGGGACGAAGTACAACGGAGCTCCCTATATTATCCAGAAGGCGGGAGAAGCAGTTTATTCCGCGGAAGGAAAAGCACAGCTTGCAAAACAGGTATCTTACTATATGAACAACGCGGCTTATATCAGGGACGGCTTAAAAGAGGCGGGCTATACGGTATACGGAGGGGTGAATGCGCCTTATATCTGGTTAAAGACGCCGAATCGGATGACGAGCTGGGAATTTTTTGATTATCTGCTGGAAAATGCGAACGTGATCGGCACGCCGGGCTCCGGGTTTGGCCCCAGCGGGGAAGGGTATTTCAGGCTGACCGCATTTGGCAGTTACGAGAATGCTGTGGAAGCGCTGCGGAGGATTAAAGCACTGTAATAGTTATTGTAAAGATGTCTGAGGAACTCGGGATAAACATATTTCAGAAGTTATCGGAGGAATAGATATGTGGATGATTTTGGGGGCGATTGCAGCCGCGGCCGCATTGTGCAATGTAATTTGGACGGTGAGGGGCAAAGACACAAAATGGTTCAGGTTTATCAGTTTATCTTTTACGGCGTTGGCGCTGTGCGCATGTTACGGCGTCAATGCAAAATGGGTGAGTGATGGGGACTGGAGTGCGCTGCTTGATGTGACGCCGACGGTGGCTAATTGCCTGTGGGTATGTACGGTTATTTCCATTGCAGTCAATGGTGTATCTTTGCTGAAAAAGTCTTAATCGGAAAGGAAAGAGCGGAACATGTCATATGTGATAGATGATGCGATGATCGAACATGTGAGTATTCTGGCGAAACTGGAACTTACTGAGAAGGAGCGGGAAGCGGCGAAGAAGGATATGGAGCGGATGCTGGATTATATTGACCGGTTGAACGGATTGGATACTTCGGGTGTGGAGCCGATGTCTCATGTGCTGCCTGTGCGGCATGTATTTCGTGAGGATGTGGTGACAAATGGAGATGGCAGAGAAGATACGCTGCTGAACGCGCCGGACCGGAAAGAGGATATGTTCGTGGTACCGAAGACTATTTGAGTGATATAACGGCAAACGGAAAGGGGGATCACATGGGACAAATTGAAATACGGGAGATGATGCCGGAGGATGCGGAAGCGCTGATCGCCTGTTTAAAAAGGACAGGCGGAGAGACGGATAATCTGACCTTTGGCGCTGAAGGGCTTCCGGTTACGATAGAGCAGGAGAAGGAGCATCTGAAGCAGATGTATGCTGCAAAAAAGGATGTCCACTATGGTGTCTGGAAGGATGGGGAACTGATAGCTAACGGCAGTTTGAACGGGCTGCCGCGCAGGATGAACCACGTTGCCGATATGGCTTTGGCAGTGGTAAAGGCGGAATGGAATAAAGGAATTGGCGGTATGCTTCTTGAGAAGCTGATCGGGTTTGCGCGCCAGGCAGGCATTGAGCTGATCAGGCTCGAGGTGAGGAGTGATAATGCGGGAGCGATCCATCTGTATGAGAAATATGGGTTTCAGCATGTGGGCAGGCTGCCGGCGTATTTTAAGATCGGAAATGAGTATGTTGATTTTGAGGTGATGTATCTTGACTTGAGATAGGTTCAACGGGATAATATGATAGGAAAAGATCTGATCTGTTACAGGCGGTGTGAGATTGGAAGCGGCAGATAATATAATAAACTGAACCGGGACGGACGGGGAGTATGATAAATTGAGCATTCTGGATTACACGGCGGTGGAGCTGGCCGTAAAAATTAGAGGCGGGGAATGTACCGCCGTGGAGGCAATGGAGGCGGTATTTGAGCGCATCGGGGAAAAAGAAGAAGAATACCACTGCTATATTACGGCGGATAAGAGCGCGGCTTTGAAAAGAGCGGGCGAGGTACAGAATAGGATAGAGGCAGGGGAGCTGACAGGACCGCTTTCGGGGGTGCCGGTGGCGGTCAAGGACAATATCTGTACCAGGGGCGTGCTGACAAGTTGCGGATCAAGGATGCTGGAAAATTTTGTACCGCCCTATTCCGCCACGGCGGTGGAAAATCTGGAAAAGGCGGGGGCGGTCCTGATTGGGAAAACCAATATGGATGAGTTTGCCATGGGATCTACCACGGAGACATCTTACTATGGGATAACAAGAAATCCTGTTGATCCGGAGCGTGTGCCGGGGGGCTCTTCCGGCGGTTCGGCAGCGGCGGTGGCGCTTTCGGAGTGCTTTATGGCGCTTGGCTCCGATACGGGAGGTTCCGTCAGACAGCCCGCGTCCTACTGCGGCGTGGTGGGATTAAAGCCTACTTATAGTTCGATATCACGGTACGGGCTTATCGCTTATGCCTCTTCCCTGGATCAGATCGGCACGCTCACAAAGAATGTGGAGGATGCGGCATATCTGCTGGAGGCTGTCGCTTCTTATGATGAAAAAGACGCGACATCCATGCCGGGGGCTGAGCGGCGCCTCACGGGCGCTCTGAGGGAAGATGTGAAGGGGATGCGGATTGGTATCCCAAAAGATTACTTTGGAGAAGGGGCGGATGCCGATGTGAAGGCGGCTGTGCTGGCGGCGGCGGGAAAGCTGAAAGAGGCGGGCGCGGCGGTGGAGGAATTTGATCTGGGGATGGCAGAGTATGCCGTTCCCGCGTACTATACGATCGCGACGGCGGAGGCAAGTTCTAACCTGGAGCGGTTTGACGGTATCAAATACGGGTATCGGGCAAAGGATTTTACAGGACTTCATAATATGTATCAAAAAACCCGTTCGGAGGGATTCGGCGCGGAGGTAAAGCGGAGGATCATGCTGGGAAGCTTTGTGCTCAGTTCCGGTTATTATGATGCCTGTTATTTAAAGGCGCTGCGGACAAAAGCGCTGATCAAACGGGCGTTTGATCAGGCTTTTGAAGCCTATGACCTGATCCTTGGACCGGTTGCGCCGACCACGGCGCCAGTGCTCGGGGAGAGCCTTACCGATCCGTTGAAAATGTATCTCGGGGATGTCTATACGATCGCGGTGAATCTGGCTGGGCTGCCGGGAATCTCCGTGCCCTGCGGGAAGGATAAGAAGGGGCTGCCCATCGGGCTGCAGCTGATCGGGGACTGTTTTGCGGAGAAAAAGCTGATCCGGGCGGCGTATACCTGGGAGAGGCTTGCAGCCGCGGAACGGGGAATGTGCGGAGCGGGAAAACCAGCATATATCCCGAAGCGCACAGCTTCAATTACGGATGCAGGACCTGCAGCCGTAAATGTAAGCTGTTAAAAGTGCGTTGAGGGAGATATACGGAACTGGAATAGATATATTATGAATAAAGATTACGAAACCGTCATAGGTCTGGAAGTGCATGTGGAGCTTGCCACAAAGACAAAGATATTCTGCGGCTGTTCGACTGCATTCGGTGCGGAGCCCAATAGCCATACCTGCCCGGTCTGTACCGGTATGCCGGGATCTCTTCCGGTGCTGAACAGACAGGTGCTGGAGTATGCGGTTGCGGTAGGGCTTGCCACAGACTGTGAGATCACAAGGGTGGCAAAATTTGACAGGAAGAACTATTTTTATCCGGACAATCCGCAGAACTATCAGATTTCTCAGCTCTATCTGCCGATCTGCCGGAGGGGAAAAGTGGAGATAGGGACAAAGGACGGAAACAAGTTTGTGGGCATCCATGAAATCCATATGGAGGAGGATGCGGGCAAGCTGATCCATGATGAGCGGGAGGACTGTTCTTTGGTGGATTACAACCGTTCCGGTGTGCCGCTGATCGAGATTGTCTCGGAGCCGGATATGCGCAGCGCGGAGGAAGTGATCGCCTGTCTGGAAACACTGAGAATGCTGATCCGATATCTTGGGGCTTCCGACTGTAAACTGCAGGAGGGTTCCATGCGGGCGGATGTGAATCTGTCCGTCAGGGAGAGGGGAGCGAAGGAGTTTGGGACAAGGACGGAGATGAAGAACCTGAATTCCTACCGTGCGATTACACATGCCATTGAACATGAGAGAGCGCGGCAGATCACCCTTTTGGAAGCGGGCGGCGAGGTGGTACAGGAGACCAGAAGGTGGGATGAGGGCAAGGGGGATTCCTATGTCATGCGGGGCAAGGAGGATGCCCGGGATTACCGGTATTTTCCTGATCCTGATCTGATGCCGGTATATGTGAGCGAGAAGATGCTGAAAGAGATCCGGGATAAGCAGCCGGAGTTTCGGGCAAAGAAGATGGAACGCTATAAGCGGGCGTTTGATATCCCGGAATACGATATCGGTATTATCACACAGAGCAGGCATATGTCGGAACTGTTTGAGGAGGCAGCGGCGCTCTGCGGACAGCCGAAGAAGGTTTCTAACTGGCTGATGGGGGAGACGCTGCGGCTTTTAAAGGAGAAGAACGAGGAGCCGGAGGATATCCGGTTTTCACCGCGGCATCTGGCGAGGCTGATCGCCCTTGTGGATGCCGGAGCGATTACAGGTCCGGTGGCAAAGGAAGTCTTTGAAAAGATGTTTGAGGAGGATATTGATCCGGAAGCATATGTGGAGAAACACGGGCTGAAAACCGTAAATGATGAAGAGGTTCTGCGGCGGGCAGCGGAGAAAGTGCTGGCGGAAAATCCTCAGTCGGTGGCGGATTATAAAGGCGGCAAGCAGAAGGCCATCGGATTTCTGGTGGGACAGACGATGAAGGCCATGAAGGGAAAGGCTGATCCGGGGCTGGTGAACCGGATGCTGAAGGAGATGTTGGGATAAAGAAAACGGCATTTACTTATGAGAAATGAGTAAATGCTGTTTTTTATCGGGTTGAGCCATTATTTTTCTTGACTCTTTATCAACATCCGTGTAGAATGAAATAGAACATATGTTCTTTGCCGGGGATTTTATAGGGTGGGGACTACTGGATAAATATTTCATTATGTGCTACAGTAATGGTATGTTGGGGAGATCAGATGATTTCATGTGTATCTTTTGTTCCTCAATATTTTGGTCTTATGGAGCTGCGGAGGAACAGAGGATGGCTGTAGAACGGTACACGGAGAGCTTTACACTGAGAGAAATGAAATGCGCTATAGGGGAAAATTCGTTCGGCTGTGTTTTTCCGCAGGGGGATGTTTCCGGTGTGGATAAAATAGATAAACTCCTGAAAATGGCGGGCGGGAAGCCAAAGGAATGCGAGCCGGAGGATTATTCAAAAGGGGGAAACGGAAAAGCAAAACCGGAATATATTATTACGTTTAATGATGATATACATACCATTATTGTAATAGAATGTAAAAACAGTGTGAAAAAACATTGCAGTATAAACCTCAATAAGCCTGCCGGGTTTGCGGTAGACGGGGTATTGTATTATGCGAAATTTCTGAAAGAAGAATATAATGTTGTCGCGGTTGCGGTAAGCGGAACAAGGAAAGAGAATGTAAAGGTAGATACTTATTACTGGCAGAAGGGGCAGGAAGAGTATTCGGTTTTGGAAAAGGCAAAAGATATTATTCTGGAACCGAAGAACTATGTGGAGTTGATCAGGGGGAATAAACTGAAAAAAGCATATTCTTTGGATGAGATTCGGAATACGGCAATCGATATGCACAATTCGCTGAGAGAAATTAAAGTGACGGAAGCTCATAAACCGATTTTTATTGCCGGAATTTTGATAGCATTGAATGACGAAGATTTTTCAAAAAGCTACTCAATGCTTCCCTCTTATAAAATTGTTATGCAGAATATTCAAAATGCAATAGAAAACGTGCTGAAAGAAAGCGATGTGAAAAGCAGCAGGATAAATTATATAAAACAGGTTTTTAATACGCTTCTGGACAACACAAAATTTGCGGAAATTCCGTTGGGACATTCCAAATCCATTACCTGGTATATTGAACAGTTGGAGATGCAGATTAAGCCGATGATGGATTATGCGGACAGTACGGTGGATGCGCTTGGCGTGTTTTATCATGAGTTTATCAAATATGCCGGCGGTGACGGGAGCGGACTTGGCATTGTTCTCACACCGCAGCATCTGACGGAGTTTATGTGTGATCTTGCCGGTGTAAATAAAAACAGCCGTGTTGTTGATGAGGCAGTTGCGTGATTGATACAATTTAACGGGGGTAAATACGGCGCAAAGTCGCAGAAATAGAGAGAATTTAGGTGGGACCTCATTTTGGGGTCTTTTTATTTTGTCCTATGGCAGCAGCTGATAGCGTCAAGGATTGGTACAAGAAACTGAATTTTGCATACCCCATTAACGATTAACAAAGGGGGTTCGTTAAAAAGTGTTCAATCGTTAATACAGTATTCAATAAAAGGATAGGGAAGCTATTTATCTGGAATACATAAAGAATAATTTTAAAAATTTCCGAACGAGCCGTTTTGAGTCCGTTTTTTGGGACATATATTATGCTATCATTTTATAACACGTTTGACGAATATCACGTAAATTATAAGTTAGACGCAATGGCAAAGTTGTTTACAAAGTATGTAAATAAAAGATTAGATAGTTATTTGGTGATGTTGAATGAATAAGCAGATGTTCAAAAAATCTTTGAACATTTTATGGACGCCTTTCTCGTTACTGTTCACGGCCTAACCGTGCACTTGCTGCACGGTTAGCCGCCAGAGAAGTGATGGGGCGATGACATCTGCCCCATCGCCGCAGGCGATTTTAAATGGCAGATGTCGTTACTATGAGCGGCCGGTTAGGCCGTGAATAGTAACCCTTTCTCGTCTTTTTTCCTTAGTTTTCGCTATTATTCTTGATATTTCAGCATAATAGTGCTATGCTAAAAATAATTTGATGTGTCAGAGATGAGGAGGATAGGAATGTCGATTAGTTATAAAAAACTCTGGAAACTATTAATAGACCGCGACTTAAAGAAAAAAGATCTGCAACAAATGTCGGGCGTAAGCGCTGCATCAATTACGAAGCTCGGCAGGAATGAAAATGTAAACACAGAAATTTTGGAGAAAATTTGCATTGCCCTTAAGTGCGATATATCGGATATTATGGAAATAGATGATTCTGAGGGTTTTGCGAAAGAGAGGTAAACAATGGAAAATTATACTCCGCACCAGTCACGCTACTTTGCAGAACAGCTTTTACTGAAAAGGCCACCTTCAAGCGTCGATTCCATTGTATCCGCCATGTCCGGTGTTAAGGTCGATTTAAATCCGCATCAGGTCGATGCCGCTCTGTTTGCGATGAAGTCGCCGCTTGGAAATGGCGCACTGATGGCTGACGAAGTCGGTCTTGGAAAGACCATTGAAGCCGGCCTTGTATTAGCTCAATGTTGGGCAGAACGAAAAAGGCACATATTGTTGATTGTACCTGCGGCTCTCCGCATGCAGTGGCGGGCAGAACTTAGCGACAAATTTTATATTGAATCCATGCTTATGGAATCGACCGTGTACAATAAGCGAAAAAAGGAAGGACAGATAAACCCGTTTGATGTTACGGACAAAGTAATCATCTGTTCTTACCAGTTCGCATCAAAAAAGGCTATTGACCTCCATCTGGTTCCATGGGACTTGGTTATTGTTGATGAGGCACATAGACTGAGAAATGTCTATAAGTCCAATAATGTTATGGGCCAAAAATTAAAAGCAGCTTTGCAAGGAAGAAAAAAACTTCTTCTGACGGCGACTCCGTTTCAAAACAATCTTATGGAGCTTTATGGACTTGTGAGCATTATTGACGATCAGGTCTTTGGTGATAGCAAGACATTCAAAGAGATGTATGTTTCGGTCTCTAATTTGGAAATCCGTAATTCAAACTTGCGGAAAAGGCTTGACACTATTTGCAAGAGGACGCTCCGCAAACAGGTGACAGAATATGTGCGTTATACGGAGAGGCACGCCATTCTAATGGAGTATGAGCCGACAAAGGATGAGGAAGAACTGTATATTGCTATATCGGATTATTTGCAGACGGACAAACTGTATGCTTTACCGGATGGGCAGCGCACATTGATTACAATGGTGCTGCGCAAACTTCTGGCATCGTCCTCGTTTGCGATTGCAGGAACCCTTGAATCGCTGATTAGCCGTCTTCGTGGACTGCTGGCAGGCGTGGAGGCGGAGCTTAACTTAGATGATTATGACAGTTTTGATGAACTGGCAGATGAAAATTCGGACGATGGGGAAGATACCCTGACAGATGACTTGAAACGCGACCATGTCGGTATCCAGCGCGAACTTGAACAGTTGGAGCGATTTCTGGAACTGGCACAGAGCATTAATGCCAATTCCAAGGGAGACAACCTTCTGTCCGCATTAGAGCAGGGATTCCAGAAAATGGAGGAACTTGGGGGACAGCAGAAAGCTGTAATATTTACCGAATCCAGAAGAACTCAATCCTATTTGTTCAATCTTTTGTCCAACCATGGATATGAAGGGCAAATGGTCTTTCTGAATGGTTTGAATAACGATGAAGGATCCAAGTGCATTTATGCCGAGTGGAAGGAACGCCATAAAGACGATGGTTTGGTTTCCGGTTCCAAACAGGCGGACATGAAAGCTGCCGTGGTTGAGGAATTCCGTGACCGTGCCTGCATCTTGATTGGAACAGAAGCCGCCGCAGAGGGTATCAATCTGCAATTCTGCAGCCTTGTGGTCAACTACGATTTGCCGTGGAATCCGCAACGTATTGAGCAGCGTATTGGACGTTGCCACAGATATGGGCAGAAAAATGATGTCGTTGTCATTAATTTCCTGAATCAGAAAAACGCCGCTGACAAACGTGTCTATGAACTGCTGGCGCAGAAATTTCAGCTGTTCGAGGGCGTATTCGGTTCTTCGGATGAGATTCTGGGGACATTGGAGTCCGGCGTGGATTTTGAAATGCGCATTGCAGAAATCTATCAGAAATGCAAAACTGCCGAAGATATACAGATTGAGTTTGACCTGTTGCAGGAGGAACTTTCTGAACAGATACAAGACAAAATGACTTTGGCTCGCCAGTCTATTTTGGAGAACTTCGATGAAGAGGTTGCTGCGAGACTTGCCACCTGCCAGAGCGAGACTATAGCAAGCCTTGACAAGTACACGCAGTGGATATACTGCTTTTTCTTAGCACACGGCGCAAGCCGAATCGAACCGAAAGAACAGTGGAGATTGCGGTTTCATGATGGGAAAGCGGAGCGTACATATAACCTGAAATGGCGGGATGCCGAGGAGGAAGGCGATGTATTCCTTCGTCGGGAAGACCCGTTGTATCTTTCCTGGTTATCGGAATCAATGTCTGTACCACTTAGTAATGCCGAACTCCGCTTTGAATACACTGCGTCGGACAGGAATATCTCTTTTTTCATGGTTCATCCAGGGCTGAAAGGTGTGCTGTCCGTGGATAAGCTGTCCTATGACGGGCTTGGATATGAGGAGCATATCATCTTTACAGCCATTACGGAAGATGGTACGGCGCTGGATGATGACAGTATTAATTCCATGCTGGAACTGCCCGCATCCATAACTGGTGAATGTCTGCCGGAGAGCATAGCGCTGATTAATCAGAGAAAAGAGTGCATTGCGGCCAGACAGCAGATGGTTGAAGATGCGAACAAGGAATTTTATCTGGCAGAATGTGACAAGCTGGATGCCTACAGCGATGATTTGAAAGAGGCTCTGCAGCGTGAAATGAAGGAACTTGGAAAGCTGATTACTGAAAAGAAAAAGGAAGTCCGCGTCAGCACGCATCTTCCGCTTGAGCAGATTGTTGCCATGAAGGACGAAATCAATAAGCTGGAAAAGAAACGCAAGCAGATGCAGCGCGACATTTATGTACGTGAAGATGAGATTGATATGCAGAAAGATAAGCTGCAGGAAGAAATCCGTCAGAAGCTGAACGGGAAAACAAAGATTACGCACATCATGACGATTGCGTTTAGAATAGAATAGTCGGAGGGTTATATATGAACAATGAATCTGAAAGAAAGCAGGTAGATGACGCAAAAACGGCAGCGGAACATGAATCCATTATTTTGAGATATCAGAGAACCGGTGAGTTGGATAGGGCTGATGCCATAAAAAAGTACAAGGATTTCAATGATGCACACCCAGATTACTATGTGAGTATGACGGCTGTTACCACGATTTCCGGCAGTGCGGAACTGATTGATAATGCACCCGATAATGTTATTGTAGGAAATTTGCAAGCCCAGCTGGTTTATCTTACCGGGAAAAAGATAACGGAGGGCAGGAACAATGGCTAATCAACGATTGGAACTTACATGGATCGGCAAGGGAGAAGAACCTGCGGTAGAGCCGCGTATCCTGCTCCACGACCTATCCAAGGATTACGGTGACCCGAATGCCGAAAATATGCTGATTCACGGGGATAATCTCCTTGCACTGAAAGCACTGGAACAGCAATTTGCTGGACAGGTGAAGTGTATTTATATCGATCCGCCGTATAATACGGGCGCGGCATTTGAACATTATGACGATAATCTGGAGCATTCTATCTGGCTTCGCTTGATGAAAGCACGTTTGGAAATCCTGAGAACGCTCCTTGCTCCGGACGGTTCCATTTGGATTCAGATAGATGACGAGGAACAGGCATATCTCAAAGTGATTTGCGATGAAGTGTTTGGCAGAAATAACTTTATAAACATGATTTCCGTCAATATGAAAAATATTGCTGGCGCATCCGGCGGCGGCGAGGATAAGCGTCTGAAGAAGAATTGTGAATACATCTTGGCATATGCCAGGGAGTATAGTTTGTTGCCGCTTTTTAACGGACCATATCAGTATACCGAGATGTCAGAATTGATTCAGCAGTATATTGAGGAAGGAAAAAGCTGGAAATATACTACAGTATTGGTTGATCCCGGGCAGAAGGAGTATGCTGGTTCGACAGTGGATGGTGACGGTAATGAAATTAAGGTTTACATTCGGAAAAATGTTGTCACCATGTCTATCAATCAAATTGCCCGTCGGGACGGCATAACGCAAAAAGAAGCATACCGAAAATATGGAATCAGTGTGTTCAGGACAACGAATGCACAAACTTCGATTCGAACTCGCGTTATTGAGTTTCGGCATGAAAAGGGAATTACCGACAGTATACTTTCGATTGAGTATGTCCCTCGGACGGGGAAAAACCGTGGTGTTGTTTATGAACAGTTTTACAAAGATGATATTTGTAATCTGTTTGTTTGGTTGAGAGACACATCTGAGGTTATTGATGGTGAGCTTTTCAAGAAAGACTTACAGGGTACATATTGGGATATGAACGCTGCAATGAAAAATGTTACTCATGAAGGTGGTGTTTCATTTCCTAAAAGTAAAAAGCCCGAGCAGCTTGTAAGACAAATCATTGAAATGACAACCACTCCCGGTGAACTTGTGCTGGATTCTTTTCTTGGATCAGGTACCACAGCAGCAGCGGCTCACAAATTGGGGAGAACGTGGATTGGAATTGAATTGGGAGAACACGCGTACACCCACTGTATTCCAAGACTCAAGCGAGTTATTGATGATGAAGATAGGACAGGTATTACCCAAGATGTTGACTGGCACGGTGGCGGTGGTTACAAATTCTACGAGCTTGCGTCGTCCCTGATTGAAAAGGACAAGTACGGAAATCCCGTTATTTCCGACAAATATAATCCGATGATGTTGATTGCGGCGGTTGCGAAGCTGAACGGTTACTTCTTTGCGCCCGATCCGGATGTATTCTGGAAACAAGGTCACAGTCAGGATAAAAGCTATATCTATGTCACCACCGTCTATCTTGATGCAAAAACGCTGGACGGGCTTGCCGCCGAGGTTTCTCCGATGGAGCATTTGCTGATTTGCGCACCCGCTTTCGATACGGGGCTTTCCCTACGCTATGAAAATATCCAGGTGCGGAAAATCCCGCAGTCGGTGCTTGATAAATGTGAATACGGCGTAAATAATTACGACCTGAACATCGTGGATATTCCCGATGTGGACGAGGAGGACTGCGAAGATGCTTAAAGAACCCTATACCGATAGATTTTACAGCTATCATTCCAAGTACCTCTATAACGTGATGGCGCTTCGCAAGCCGCAGGAGGAAAGTCTGGAGTTTTTCGCCCGCCTGTGTGACATCCTCAGCATGAGGAAAAATCCCACCACGGATCAGCAGATTATTGAGGACTATGCGGATGAATACAACGCCCAGCCGACCTGGGAAAAGAAAGAGAAATTCCTCCGGGTCAAAGCGGCGGAAATCGCGGCGGATTTCTATAAAGATGACCTTGCCAACCTGCAGGAACATTTTAAAACATTTACTTCTTTTGAACGGGATTTTCCTTCGGTGTGCTTTGCTCTTGCAACGGGGATTGGGAAAACCAGGTTGATGGGTGCCTGCATCGCATACTTGCGCTATGAGAAAGAAATCAAGAATTTCTTTGTCATGGCACCGAACCTGACGATTTACCGGAAATTGAAGGATGATCTTGGAAATACCACCAGCCCCAAGTATGTATTCAGAGGACTGGATTTGTTTGTCGATCCGCCGCGTATTATCGATGGGGAAAACTATGCTGATTTTCGCCAGGGAACTTTTGGCGTCAATGATATTGTCATTAACATTTTCAATATTGCAAAGCTGAACTCCGACAGCAAAACTAAGGAGGGTACACCTGCTCGAATCAAACGGTTAAGCGAGGTTCTGGGCGAGTCCTACTTTGCCTATTTGCAGTCGCTGCCGGATTTATGTATTTTTATGGATGAAAGCCACCACTATCATGCAGATAAAAGTTTCGATGTCATCAACGAACTGCGTCCGCTGCTCGGTGTGGAATTGACTGCTACGCCGCAGATACAGAAAGGCTCACGGAAAATCACGTTTAAAAATGTGATATATGAGTATTCCCTTGCCCATGCTCTGAACGATGGGATGTATGTGAAAGTCCCTGCGGTATTTACGCGTAAAGACTTCCGCCCGGAGGAATACACGCCGGAACAGCTCGACCACGAAAAGCTGAATGACGGTTTGCGCCTGCACGAGGACACCAAGAGCCGTCTGGAGGTATATGCGCGTACCTTCGGCAAAACTATTGTGAAGCCGTTTGTTTTGGTCGTTGCGCGGGATACAGACCACTCCAAAGAAATTATGGCTTATATCAAGTCTAATGATTTCTTTGGCGGCTACTATGCGGATAAGGTGATAGAGATTAACTCTTCCCAAGGGAAAACGGAAAAGGACGAGAACATCGAGCTGCTACTTTCGCTGGAAAAGCCAGAAAACAAAATTGAAATCGTCATCCATGTCAATATGCTAAAAGAAGGATGGGATGTCACTAATCTATATACGATTATTCCCCTTCGCGCTTCGGCATCGGATACACTGACAGAACAGACAATAGGCCGTGGTCTGCGGCTGCCTTATGGGGAACGCACGAGAGTCGATGAAGTTGACCGCCTTTCCATTGTAAGCCATGATAAATATGAAGCCATCGTAAATCTGGCAAATGCCCCGGATTCGCTTGTGCGTAAGGTTTACTATATCGAGGAATCGGAAAGTGAAGCGGAAGGTCCTCATGAAACTGTGGAGATGCCAAGCACCTACGATGCGTTGACATCTGACTATAGCTTTGCGGAGCAGCTTGCCTTTACCATACGGGAAAGCTCTCATTATGATGTGCCGGAAACTGAAGAAGTGGTTGTGGAGGAACAGACAAAAGAAGTCGCAAAATTCGTTGCGTCATTTACCTCTCGCAGTGTTACGGAACTGAATCGTCAGGTGAAATCTTTTGATGCGGTGAAAGATCCCACAACACGAAAATTGATACAGGACAGTGTTATTTCTGAAACAATGCGGCAGTTTTCGCAAATGAATTTGCAAAGAGAAGCGGTTGCCGCTGCCGTGGAAAAAGCCATTGACACCTGCGTACAGGTTTTGACCGACAGCGTAATTCCGATTCCACAGGCAGTCGTACAGCCTTTTAATGAGGTGAAACAGGGCTTTACTGATTTCCAGCTGGATACCGCAAGAATGAACTGGCATCCATCCGGTAAGGCGATGATCGGAACGGAGCTGAAAGAAGGCGGCGCAACTTTTGAACAGAACCCTGATTTTGCTGCAGTACAGAGGGTAGATTCGCCTGAAAATGAAATTGTACGGCATATTGTTGTCCATGACAATGTGGATTACTCATCATGCGCTGATTTACTGTATTCTCTGGTGGGCGAGGCAAAAACACATTTCCTTACCTATCTTTCTGAGGAAGATGCGGTTGAGGTGATGTATCAGAGACAATCTACCATTGCGGATGTCATTTACTCGCAAATGATGGAGCATTTTTACACAAATGAAGTAAAATATCGTGCAACAGAGATGCGTTCTTTTTCTCGTATTGAAACCGGGTTTGGCAGTAAAATCAAGTCGGATGAGATTTATGACCTCCGTGCCAATGTTCCTGCAGGAGAAGTTCGATCCAAAGTGTTTAAAGGCTTCAAAAAGGCTTGTCATACGCTTTATAAATTCGACAGTGACACGGAACGCCGCTTTGCTATTGTATTGGAAAATGACCCTGCAGTTCAGAAATGGATGCGGCCGTCACCGAAGCAATTTAACATTTACTATGGTCCCGGCGGTATCAGCCGCTATGAGCCGGACTTTATCGTTGAAACGGAACAAGGCATTTTTATGGTCGAAACAAAAGCCAGCAATGAATTGAATAACCAACCAGTTCTGGAAAAGGCCCATGCTGCTCTTGTTTATTGTCGTGCGGTATCCGCATGGAATAGCGAACACGATGGGAAGCCGTGGGATTATGCTCTCATTTCCCACAATGATGTCAGGCTGAATTCGAGTTTTGACTATCTCATTAGCAACCGCTCTGACAACGAGCAGATTGAATTGCAGTTTGAAGAATGAAAAGATGATACGAATACGGCAATCCACAGTTTGTCTGCGGGCTGCTGTGTTCGATTGGAGGTGAATCAGATATGCCGAGAAGCAGAAGAGCAGATGCCGTGATATTTGGATTTGATTTTCAAGTGAACGCTGCCATTGTCCTTATGATTGAAAATATAAGGGATTTGGAGTCATTGCGTTTAGAAGGTAATTATGAGGATATCGAGCTTAGATTGAATGGTGGCGGTTACATTCTTGCTCAGGCAAAAGCCATTGAAAAAAGCAGTTCCGACTTTAGTCATGTAAGAGAAAACCTGAAAAAGGCACTGAAGACACTGTCCGAGGCTTCTCATAATACTTTGGTGGAAAAGCTGATATTAATTACTAATTCCCCCAATCCGCTCAATGACAAAGATTCCAGAAGTGTTTTTTATGGTGATGCCCACCGCTCTTTCGATTCTTTGCCGGATTCATCAAAAAGTATTATATCAGGATACCTTGCCAAACTATCACAACCCTTGAATACAGACAAATTCATGATTCAGGTTCTGCCATTTGAGACTGATGATGAAGATGAGCGATATAAGGTTGTTAAAAACAAGATTGATGATTTTATTGGCAGTATGAATTTGAATATACCTGGGCTGGGCAAAAAATTGATGACCACTTGGCATGAGGATATATTTAAAAATGGCAGTAAAAAAGACGCATCAATTGTTCTGGACAAAAGGGATGTTATCTGGCCGATTATAGTGATTGCCACCGATATTGAAAGATGCGATGAAGATTTGCAAGAAGAATTTGACTCAAGTACATATGATGAAATCGTACATCGTTATCGTGATATTATCGATTCATGCTGCGAACGATGTGACTTCTTTATCAAGGTTCTCTACGATTATAATGACTATCAATCGCCGGGGAAAAAGCCAAGGGAAAAATGCTTGGATTTTGCCATGAATAAATGGAGTGATTATTTATCTGATTTTGAAACAACAGACATTGATGATGAAACCAAGCAAGGATTGATTCAAGTTATACTTTATAGCATCGTTCGCAACCGTCTGTCAATCGATAAAATTAAAAGGGAGGTCAATTTATGATTATAAAATCCGTATATCTTAAGGAAGGCCTCTTTGAAAGAAAAATCGAGTTTAGCCCAACTGTTACCTTTATCCACAGCAAGAACAATAGTTGTGGAAAAACGACTCTACTCCGAGTTATGTTGTATGGATTAGGTTACAATGTTCCTAACACGAAAAGAATAAAATTTCAAAACTGTGAAGTAATTATCACTGTAGAGTGTGAAAAATTGGGCATTGTTTCTCTTTGTCGAAATGATGCGTCCTCTATTGTGCTGAAAAATGGCAATTCTGAAAATACCTATGTTCTGCCTGAACAGCAACAAGAGTTGCATTCTAAACTTTTTGGTACTGACAATAGGGATATTCTTTCCAATCTCCTCGGTGCATTTTATGTTGATCAGGAAAAAGGATGGACTCTGTTAAATAGAGGCAAAGTAATCGGCAGCATCGGATTTAATATTGAAGAATTAATCCGTGGCTTGTCCGGGCGTGATTGTACGGAACTAATTAAAAAAATTGCACAGCTACAGCGTGAAAAAGAAAAATACAAACAGATGTCCAGCGTTGCCCAGTATCGGGCATCATTAGAAGTTGACTCCGCTTCTGTTGCTACGGATTCATACGAGGATACCGTAGATGCAGAAATGAGTAGCTTATTGCTTCAACAGAGCCAGATTAAAAAAGAATTGAAACGCATTGACGGAACATTATCAGAAAATAACAAATTTAGAAAATTCATTTCTAACATGAAACTTCTGGTGCAATCCCCAGAAGGCACAGTGTTCCCTGTCAAAGAAGAGAATATTGTCGGTCTTAATGATTCCATCGAATTGCTTATTACAAAGCGAAAAATGGTTTCACATGAATATGCTGCTGTCAGTGCGAAAATAGAACGTCTCGAAAAGGAAAAAGATTCAGAATATGAACAACTGGCTTTTTTCCAATCAGCAAGCCAATTAGAAATATTTGATAGAAAGATTTTACGAATGCCACTGAATCCTAAGGTTATAAAATCCGAGCTTGACCGTCTTGAAAAGCAGATTAAGGCTTTGCAGGATGAACTAAGCAGGGCTACAAGGATTGATAACTCAGTTGTCAAAGAAGTTTCTGACAGTATTATTGCATATGGGACGGAGCTTGGGATTGGCGATACAGAAAGCATTCCTCGCACATATTTGTTCACTTCTAATTTGAAAGAGTTGTCGGGGGCTTTGCTTCACAAAACAGCTTTTGCTTTTCGTTTGGCATATATTACTGCCCTTGAAAAGGCTTTAAATATTAAGCTCCCGATTTTGCTTGACTCGCCAAGTGGAAAAGAAGTTGATCAGAATAATATTGCATTGATGATGGATATTCTTAAGAGGGATTTTTCTGACCACCAGATAATCATTGCGTCAATTTTTACCTATGATTTTGAAAATGCGCTCTCGGTTGAAATCAAAGACAGATTGATTGACACGATGATTGAAGCGTGAGTTTGGCTTTGCAAAATAGCTGTTAACCTGCTTCCGCTAGAAAAATCCAGTAGTAAATTTTGTCTGTTTGTACCAGAGCACCACGAACGGACTTACGTGCCAGAGAAACCGTATTCGTAGATTTCTCATTGCCACATCGAATTAAAAGCATTTCAGAATGGAGAAGAGATATGAATTTTGAAGAGAAAATTGAAACTCAGATTGAAGCATTGAGGGTATCTTTTTATGGTTTTCTAAAAGTAAGGTGTCCTTATTTTAATGATTTTGATAATGAATTTATCACAATTGATGATGTAATAGATTTTACAATTTATGAGGGAATCAAAAAATGTTACGATTATTATGCCTCGAAAGAGAAAATAAGTGAATATGTGAAGAACTCTTCATCATTAACTGATAGTATCGAAGCTGATACAAAATTTTTTAGCCGCCAGTTACAATATGCTCAATATTACCGTTCGGAGCTAAATGATATGATAGAGGATGAGAGAGGTATACGAATACCAGAATTGGAGAAACGGGATATATCTGATATTAAGGTACGTACCGAAGGTAATGAACTAAATGAAATGTCATTTTATGAACTTACTAATTTATCCAAATTAGGAATATTGAAAAAAATAACGGCTGGACAGATTTCTGACTCAAAAAAAGTATCCAGTTCACAGTTTAGGTCGTTAATGAAAGAATATGAATCAGAATTAGATTGTCTTTATAAGGGGATGAAGTCGGATGCACTGATATTGCTGAATACGCACAAGTTTTTTAATCTGGAGTGGATCTATAATATAGATTTAATATATGATATTGCTGTGGAAGCAGAGAAAAGGGGTGAAAATAAAATTGACATAAAACGGCTATGGGGGATTGCTGGGGGAACATACATACAGGGTGATGCTTTTGTGCCTGATGGTTTTCATACGCAATCAAGAATGGTAATGAGTAGGAAAAAACTAATTCCGCTTATTTTTGAAGATGACGAGGTAATTCGAAACAAATTAGTAAAGGCATATAGGATGAATTATTTTCTCTATTATTTTTATGGATCAAAGTTGCATGAACTTATACATAATATGATACCAGAGAAGGAAATGGCTGAATTTGTAAAAAAATATTATTGGATATGGAATACCAGAAGTAAAAAGGAATGGACTGATAAGAGAATAAAAATTGCAAGACAATTGTTTTCAGAGATTGTAATACATGTTGATAAGCCGCAAATTAGATAAGAAACTAGACAAAAAAGACGCTGTAAAATAGCAGCGTCTTTTTTTTGTCCGATTTTGCGTCCGAGCCAAAATTTTAAACTCCTTTTATACTATAAACATAATCAAAAACTTATTTGCTGTCTGTGGATGAAGTAATAGGTTTTTGAGGCTATCTGAGCATTGAGATATGCTTAAGTCCGCCGGACTCTAACGGCAAGGAACCTTGAAAAAATCACATTGTGTACGGGAGGCCTACCGGGCAAGGTGTGTTTATACCATTACGAAATCAAGTCACAGGCTATGTGACGGTAATGGGAAGACAGCCTTACTTGTGGTGCCTCCTTTTTTGTTGCCTGCAGTATTGCTGTCTTCGGAGACGAATATGTCTATAAATACCTGACCCGGAGTGCCTCCTGAGAAGGAGGCAAAGATGAAAGTAACAAAGGTAGACGTAACAGTAACAGGACTGATTGACGGGATGGCGGTGCAGCTTTCTGTTAATGAAGTGGAGGGGCTGACCCAGGAGCAGGCGGCAGCAATTAATAGTGCTCGTGCCGAAGCTGACCATGTTGAAGAATTGCAGGCAGATTATGACAGGCACCATCGTGACAAGGTGGTGGAAGGAATCAGATACGCAATTCAAAGAGGACAGGCCGAGGATAATACCGATCCGCTTGATAAAGTTGCTGATCCCAGGGCAGATATCTTCTCGATTATTTTGCCCCAAAAGCAGGAGGAGTCGAAAAAAGTTGTTGCGGTAAAAAAGATTCTTGTGGAGTTACCAGAGCAGCAAAGGATGCTGTTTGAGAAGCGGTATGTTATGCGCATGACGTTTGATGAGATTGCTGATGAAGAAGCCCTTGCTACAGGAAAGCGTGTCACTAAGCAGGCAGTGTCACAAAGAAATCAGAGGATGCTAGCACGGATAAAGAAGAAGCTGGAGCAAAAATTCCCGAATCTGTTTTAAGGAACGTGAAAAGGGTTTACAGATTTTCCAATAAATAGGGAATCTGTAAGCCCTATTATATTTGGAAGCGAGGAGAGTAGAGATGAAAGTAAGAGTCATTATTGCAAGACCGGGTGAGAAAGCTGTGATCGAGGAGATTGACCCTGATTATGACAGTCTTGAGCAGCTTGTTGGAGGTGAGCTGTCTTTTTCCACGCCTATTATGAATGATGTGGTGGTTATTTCTAACAAGATGGGGAAAGCACAGGGAAAGCTGCCGAACAGGTATACGTTTGGAAGTATGTCTATCCCATTTATCCGGGACGGGCAGGACGTGGACGTATTTGCCGGAACGATTGTAATTATTGGGTACAGGAAAGGAAAGCTGGATTCCTTGACGGAGTCAGAAATCGATTTGTTCATGGATGTTTACGGAGAACCGCAGTTTGTGACGGACTGGAGACTGGGAGGTGTGGGGAATGAATAATACACTGCCAATGCCGCTGAAAGTCAGGCCTTATGTCCATCAGCAGATGGCTTTTGATTTTGTCTGTGATCAGTTCGGACTGCTCACAGGCACTAGCAAGAGCAGGGGGATTTGTCTTCTCATGGAAATGGGGTGCGGAAAATCTCTAGTGGCGATAGCGGTTGCCGGAACCCTTTACCAATTCGGTCTGACGAGGGTTCTTATCGTGGGACCGTTATCAACTCTTTCGGTGTGGGAGGAACAATTGTCCGCTTTTGCGGCATTTCCATATATGTTGACGGTTTTAAAGGGAAGCAGCAGAAAAAAGAGGGAGCAGATACAGAATATTCCCAACAGCGGTCTCCAGATAATTGTGGTCAATTATGAGTCAGCCCGGATACTGGAGGAGGATCTTGTGGCATGGCGGCCACAGGTGACTATTGCTGATGAGGGGCACAAGCTGAAGGAGAACCGGAGCCAGCAGAGTAAGGCCATGCATCACATCGGGGATGTTTCGCAGTACCGCTTATTGCTCACGGGGACTGTCATCAGTGGCAAGGAACTGGATGTGTTTAGCCAGTATCGATTTGCCAATAAATGTATATTTGGTGTTGCTGCCTGTTTATTCTGACGTCTAATAAATCTGATTGATTGTCACAGAATTAACCGATATAATGACATCAGCATATAGAAAGAGAAAGTTCCAGAGCACTTTCTTTTTGCAGAGACAAGTGTTCCGGAACTTTATTAAAACCATGGTTATTATATCAAAATATATAGTAAAATACAATCGGGAAGATGATTTTTTTCTGTAACCAGTGAAGAAGACAGTATCTGTCCATGCTGTGGGAACCCGCTTAAATACAGGGACCACAGGCTGCGTGTCCATAAAGTTGCCGGCGGAGGGAAAGAATGGTATCAGATCAGGCGTTTGAAATGTACGAATGATGAATGCGGAAGGCTCCAAAATGAGCTGCCGGACTGCATGTTCCCTTATAAACATTATGATGCCGGGCTGATAGAGGATGTAGTGGATGGAGTTGTCAGCGGGGACGATCCTGAAACAGAGAATTATCCCTGTGAAGGGACCATAAACCACTGGAAATGGTGGATGAAGATGAATGAGCAGAACATAGAAGGCCGGATAAGATCATCAGCGCACCGCTTCCTGGACTTTGGGGACGGGTTCCTAAAATCCATGGGTTCTTTGCTGGAGGAACTGAAAAAGAGGATAAGCCCCGGCTGGCTGAAGGCGGCTGCCAGGTTTATATATAATTCAGGAGGGCGGTTAGAGCCGCACCCGCAGACGGCCTGACTTGTGCACCTGCTTTTGTTCGCTGTCATCTTTTTTTAAGTGTATAGTTATCTCCAGAAGGAGGTAATGCATATGCAGAAAAAAGAAATCAAAAAGTGGCAGGATGAGGAAGCGCTGAAAAGGTACCGTATGATAGCGCCGCTGCTGGATGAAGGGCTGGATGAAGGGAAAAGGCGGCAGATGCGGGAAGAAGCCGCCGAAAAAAACGGCATATCCAAAAGGAGCCTTTACCGGTATGAGGCAGGGTATCGGGACAACGGCTTTGAAGGGCTGCGCCCAATGAGCCGGACAAAGAAGAGGATGCAGAGGCTGCCGGATAACTTTGATGAGGTGATGGAGCAGGCAATGCAGCTGAAACGGGAAGTTCCAAAGCGCAGCGTGCGCCAGATCATAAAGATTCTGGAGCTGGAAGGATGGGTGGCGCCAGGGGTTTTGAAACAGTCCACAATGCAGAGGCATCTGTACGAAGCGGGGCTTGGGAAGAAGCAAATGAAGCGGTATGCAGAAAAACGTGAGACGTCTTCCAGGCGGTTCTGCCGTCCGCACAGGATGGAACTCCTGCAGGGTGACATTAAATATGGACCGGACATACGGACAACGGACGGGGAATGGATAAAAACGTATTTGTCATCATTGATCGATGACCATTCCAGGTATATCGTGCAGTCAGAGTTTTATGATAACCAGAGGCAGGAGATTGTGGAGGACACATTCCATAAGGCAGTCTTAAAGGCGGGAAAGTTTGACTGTGCGTATCTGGACCATGGGGTGCAGTATACAGCTTCACATCTTGGGAAGGCGTGTGCGAAACTGGGGATCCGTATTGTCCATGCAAAGCCAGGTGCGTGCCAATCGAAGGGAAAAATTGAAAAATTCCACCAGAAAGTTGACCAGTTTATAGCAGAGATCCGTGTGGCGCATGTGCATTCTGTGAAAGAACTGAACAGTAGATGGAAGGTTTTTTTGGAACAGGAATACCAGAAAGAGGCTCATGCGGGGATCCGGGAGTATTATGAATCTTATGGCGCAAAGGTCCCGGCATGCGGGATCACGCCGGAGCAGGAATGGATGAGGGATGCGAGGGGCCTTATATTTATAGATGTGTCTGTAGTGGCGGATGCATTCCTGCACAGGGAAACGCGCAAGATTGATGAAGCGGGGTGTTTTTCTTTTGAAGGCGCCAGATATGAGGCAGGCGCGGCCCTGGCAAACCTGGAGGCTGAAATTGCATATGACCCAATGAATACGCAGACCATCATGGTTTACTGTAAAGGGACGGAGTCGGTGGCTGCGCACCGGATAGAGATAGGCGCCTATGCGTCAAAGGTTCCGCCTGTGCCTATGGGAATGACGGGAAGCATCCCTGAGACGTCAAGGCTGCTGGACGCCCTTGAGAAAAAATACAGGGAAGACCACCGCCAGATGGCGCAAGTCCTGTCTTTTGAGGATTACGGAAAGGAGGGCGGCCAAAATGTATGAGACTTTTTTTGAAATGGAGCATACGCCGTTCACCAGGGATATACCGGTGGAGAGGCTTTATACATCGCCAAAGATAGAAAACGCCCTGGGGAGGCTTGTTTATGTTGTGGACCGTCAGATGTTCGCGGTCGTGACGGCGAATCCAGGATGCGGCAAGTCCACGCTGATACGGATGCCGGACGGGAGGCTTGGCAGGGAAAAATACCTGCTTTTGTACCTTTCGGATTCGAAATTGACGCCTCGGTGGCTGTATGCGGGGCTTTTAGGGCAGCTGGGCCTTGAGGCGCATTTTTTCAGCGGGGATTCCAAACGGCTGCTGCAGAAAGAGATGGGGTCAGTCTGTGCGGAACAGAAAAAGAAAGTTGTCTGCGTGCTGGATGAGGCGCACCTTTTAGGTAAGGACATGCTGGAGGAGCTGCGCTTCCTGCTGAATTATAAATTTGATTCCAGCAGCCCGATGTCGCTGGTGCTTGTTGGACAGACGGAGCTGTGGGAGCAGAAGCTGAGGCTGCAGGCTTATACAGCCATACGCCAGAGGATTGACATGAACATCGTTCTGGGCAGGCTTGACCGTGCAGAGACAGGGAAATATATAGCAGCGCACCTGGCATATGCAGGGGTAAAGCAGGAGCTGTTTACCAGCGGGGCGGAGGACGAGGTATATAAGATCTCAACAGGCATACCAAGGATGATCAACCGCGTCTGTGAAAAGACCCTGCTGTATGCATACCAGCAGCAGAAACGTTTAGCGGATGAACATATGGTAAGGTTCGTTGCGGACCATGAGATGCTTGGAGGCATGGAATGAGCGGCGGGCCAGCAGGAGGCATCCTGTTTCTGTGTACAGGCCCTGCGAAATGGGAGCCGGATGAAAGGAGATGGAGCGGGGAAATAAAAATAACCAGGCGCAGCGTAAGCATGGTGGAGTTTATTATTTATGGGAGAAGCAGCTGTATGAACGGCATAGCTGGAAAATATATGAGTGGACAGTATATCTGTATTCCTGATATAAACGTGGGATGCCCGCTGAGCAGATTTTCGGACATATTTTGGAATAAGCAGAGGCTGTCAGCACATATGCAGGAAGCAGATGCAGTAACAACAGCATATGCCCTGAAAGCATTATCTGAATATTTAGGCACAGACTGGCTGTAACAGTATTTGACTATTCGCAAAAATGATATTAGGCGAAGTGTGCGGAAAGAACAGACAATTTAAAACAGAAGGCGGGAAAAGGCCGTCCGGAGAGTTCCGGGCGGCCTTGTTGTGTGAATTATGCAGGAATGAGGAACAATTCTGGGAATGGATCAGAACTGTGGCATCGAGAATTGACAGAAAGTTCCAGACGGAGGTATGGAAAATGTAGCCTGAATGGTTGATATATGCCAGAAATGAACAGTTGTATATACAATTAGCTGTATGTCAGGAAAA
>OFHA01000761.1_pt1 | contig 26025 bp, 26 predicted proteins | sample 1521891 | NCBI WGS metagenome assembly OFHA01 (sample SAMEA3504089, study PRJEB24116) | mouse gut metagenome | biome: mouse gut; feature: mouse-associated habitat; material: faeces | place: Denmark | collected 2011
AATACCGTATTTGTGGAATAGAGGAATATGAATATCCGGCAAATACATGGGATTGTGTTGTCTCCAATCTGGCTCTGCACTATATCGAGAATTTAGATGAGATATTTCAAAAAATACATCAAACGCTGAAATCAGACGGAGTATTTCTTTTCAACATCGAACACCCGGTTTTTACATCCGGCGTAGGGCAGGACTGGGTTTATACCAATGAGGGCAAACCTCAATACTGGCCGCTTGATAATTACTTTTATCCCGGAGAACGAAAAACAAATTTTCTCGGATGTGATGTAACAAAACAACATCATACACTTACGCAAATCTTAATGGGTTTACTAAATAGCGGTTTTGAGCTTGAAGTGGTGGAAGAAGCAGAGCCGCCCAAAGAAATGATGAATATTCCGGGCATGAAAGACGAGTTGCGTCGTCCCATGATGCTGCTGGTGAAAGCAATCGCTAAAAAGTCCAATCTTTAAAATAAATCGGGTGGAAAATATACAGCCGTAACGATATATAATTCTCGGACTACTCCCCTTCGGGGAAATTGCCAAATCGTAAACCGGCGCTTAACGACGTCCGCATTCCGGCGGTTCTGTCTTACATAGATAATCACAAAAAGAAATAACATCCCTACCGCCTAAAGTGTGGATGCTATTTCTTTATTAGTTTTCTCTCACTGAGGGCAATCGGAGATTCGATTCCGATCACTTCTAAGTAGATTATACATTAGAGCCGCTTGTTTTTCAAGTGGCTCTTTGTGTGCTTTGATATGTACATCTATTACTAAGTTTATTCAACTATAATTAAACGGTTTCAAATCCACCACCTTCCACATCGTATTCAAACTCCTGTCTTTTGTCCTTTCCTGCCTCTCCTGCAATACCTCTCAAAATCTTCCTTCATACGCAGAAAATTTTCTTTTGGGCTGCTCAGATATTCCTTATGTTCCGACGCATATCGTGTCAGCCAGTCCTCCAGGTCCGCATCCTCTCTATAAGAATACACCACCATCGCCAAAAGAGAACGCCTGTTTTTCTTATCCCGCAATTTTGATCCCACTTTTATTGTCTGCTCTTCCAGTATGTCCAGTGTCTCATTATAAAAATCCATATCCTCATGCAGTTCCTTCGGATCTATACAGAGATTTTCCGCAATAAACGCCTCATCGGAAAGCTGATCTTCTTTTTGATCGTCCTTGCCCGGAATATCAATATGCAGAAATTCCAACATTAATTTTTCCAGCATTGCCAGTTTTTCAGCCACAATCGGCTTGTCTTTCGTACTGTTATTCTTTTTAATCTCATCAAACAGCAATCCCTTATCATTTCTTGCCGCCTTCCGCATGTCAGTTTTAAAAGTTCTGAGAAATTCCGCATATTTCCGGTCCTCCATTCCAAGCCTGGTAAACCTCTCAAACAATGTCAGAAAGATAAACGAGTCTTTTTTATTGAAGATATCTTTCGTATCGTCCGTGATGATCTTTTCCAGCCGTCCCAGATTATCGGATAATTTCTCAAATTCATCTTCCGCGGCATTTTCATTTAAGTATTTACAGATTATTTTCGGCTGCTTATTCCATTTTTCAAAATGATACGTACACATGATCGTCTCCAGAACAATCCGCTCGGTTACCCCCTTCATTTTATCATTTTCCGAATAATCGCTGTGATCCAGAAAGAATCTGTGCTCGAGAATCCTGCGGACATTACCTGCAAATCTGTCAATATAGGTGAAGGCTTTCTGATCCGTATTCATAGAAGTATGATTGTTATATTTTTTAATATATTTAGAGATTTTACGGCCGTCACAGTTTTCATGGATCACTGTTTCTATCTGATATTCATCAAATTTCTTTTTCAGCTCATCAGGAAGCTTATCATAAGTCTTATTCCTTATATCAAATACCGCATCCTCCCATACAATAACGCCGCCCTCTCCCTTTACTTTTCTCTTATATGAAATAACGGAATCCTCTACGGATGACGTGATCTTATGCGATCCGTTCCGGAAACTGTTTAACGCGGCACTCCTGCAGCCGCCGTCCGTAATATGCAATTGTGAATTCTGCTCTTCTCCAAGAATAATCGGAGGAATATACTCATCTTTCAGAACCGTCGCTACCAGTTCATTGATCTGCTCTTTGCTCCAGACCATCATTCTCTGCACATCGGCATTATTATCGATATCACCGTCTCTGATCTTCTCCAGATACATCTTTAACGTATATGTCTGCTTACGTGGTCTTGCCATTTTTAAATCCTCCTGCCATATCCTGACTGTTTTGTATCTATGCTGCCGTTATTCCCCTCCTGCCGCCCTGCCATCCGGGTTAAAACAATAACGAAATATTTCTGTATGAATGGATTGCCCTATCGCAGTCCGCGTACTGTCTTTTGCTCAGATGCAGCTTTTCCCTTATCTCACCGGGCTTTAATCCGTCCATATTGAGCCTTAAGACTTCTTTCTGCAGACCGGATAATCTGCTCAGATACAAAAGCATTCTCCTGCTGTAGCCTTCCTCCCTGTCTTTTTCAAATAATTCCTGCTCGATCGTAAATTCGGCCGCAATCACATCCTTTAAATAAAAACTCTCTCCGTCACCGAAGGACGCATCGATCGACACAGATATCCTGTCCGCCCTGCGTTTTTCCCGGTTTCTCTTCGTCATTTCCGTCTTAATACTGTTCAGCAGGCAGGTATACAGAAACACCTCAAAAGACTGGGAACTGTCATACCGCCTCATCACATCCACAAACACTTCATTTGCCAGCGAATAAAAATCATCCGCATCCTTATCATATAATCCTCCGAATTTCAACAGTATCTTATCCACAAGCCTGTGAAGTTTTTTCGCGTTATCCGCGTAGTAAGCACACATGATCTGTTCCATACTATCCCGCCTTTCTGATGATCTGTCGTTTTATTGTTTCCTATGGATTCTCACTTTACCGTTTCTTATGCAAAAAACCTTATTGTGAAACCTTCATGAACTTTTTATCTCTGTCTTATAATGGCAAGTATAGAACACATGTTCGATTTTGTCAATCCCCATTTTTACATTTTTCTTTAGATACCACTAAATAACATGCACTATCGAACTATTACTTTTTGCCGCCTCTTTCTTCTCATCGAAAAACCGACACCTTTTGAAAAACAAAAAGAGAATATAGAACCATACAAAAATTCAGCACTCTAAAAAGGAGGTATCACAATAACCAATGCAAACATATCATACTCACTCAAAATCGGACTGCGCAGCTCAAGTCGGACAACGCAGCACAGAGAAACCCAAACATTGCAGCACAAACCCGAAGCAATTCAGGTCCGGCAGCACAGACCATTCCAAATTCGGCGGCATCATCTACGCTTCGGACTTCAATACGGACCGTGGACGCAAATTAAACACTGACGGCTCTCCCATAGCCCGCCGCATACTTTCCGATCAAAAATTTGATCGGCAATGTCAAAACCGCATTGCCTCTGACCAAAATTTTGATCGGCAGCATAAAAATCATACTGCCTCAGATCAGCTTTTTAATCAGCAGCATGAAAACCAGGCCACTGCAACCCAAAAATAAGGAGGTGTTTCCCATCAACACGACACAACATACACTGATCAAACTGCCGCTAAAAGAACTTGCGGCGCAAAACTTCAACATAGTCTTAGATGAAGAAACAGCACTTGAAAAGGAATACCTGATCGAACAGGAGGATTCTCTTTTGTTCGATCAGATAGAACGCTTAAGAGGTAAACCGTCCGCCCACATCAATGAAGTCGTTCTTGTTCTGGCAAAGAAGAACCCAAGACAGGAAAAGGACCTGCGCCATGTCCTGGCGCACGGATTTACCTTAAACGGCACCCGTTACTTTCGCTTCGGTAAATCCGCCTCACAGGCAAAAGCCGGTATCACCGCCTTCGTCAGCGACAATATCTTTCAGGAATTATACCGGATCACACAGATGGATATCAAAGTTGACAAATGTGTCATTTCCAAATATGAAGCGGGCAGATGCCTTCTCTTCAGCTCCTGCACGCTCATACATGACTACATGCCCAACATCATTATGATCGGCGAATATGAAAAAACGCTCCGAAACAGACTTGTCAAATATGTTGCGGAACACCGGAAAGAATATATCGATAAAGAAACCGGCTGCCGGAAAACATACCTGTCCCGGGATATTGAAGAGGGCTTAAGAGATATTCCCCTCTCCCCCTTTGACGGATGCGGCTGCCACGAATACGGCTTTATGAAAAAAGTGAGCGCCCGGCTGCGCCTTGACTATCTTGCGGCAGGCTTCCAGATACGGCTTCCGTTTATGAAGGGATACTCTGTCTATGTCCCCTTCCGTCAGATCTTAAGACAATGGGGATATGACTGCATCACGGATATCTATGGTGAAAAGCATCCTGTCGATACCATCGACTGCATCTGGAACACCTCCATGTTCAAGGGACATGGACTGTTTTTGGAGACCTATGGAGAGAATGCGTGGACGGCATATAAAAACACGCTCCGCAAATATCGTTTCAAACTTGGTATCAGCAAATACAGCCACCACGTAAAACAGATATCACTCTACACAAGAATGAACTTTCAGTACCTGCAATGCCTGGACCTGTGGAACCAAAAATATATTGACCGATATGAGAATTATCACAACAGTCCCCAAACAGACGCCTACGATATTCTTGATGATAAAAACGCCGGAAAGATCATCACTCTGGCAAAATACACTACCTCTCTCTTCGAGAAGATCATAAAGGGGGACAAATTCTATACGTATAAATTTATGGGTATTACAGATACGAAGGACGACGGGCCGGAAAGCAAATATCTCGAAGCCGTGCAGATCCATGATATCATGCTGAAAGATCCGGCCGTCAGACAGTTTCTCTACCGCAGGCTGAAAAAAGCCATAGATGAGGCAAAAGTCGGAAAGATCTACTGCTCCGGTTTCTATCACACCGGTATCGGCGATATGATCGGATACCTTCAGTACGCAGCCGGCAGGGAGCCCGTGGGCTGTTTAAAAGAAGGCGAACTCTACAGCGGTAATTTCGCGCCCGGAAATATCGTATCCTTCCGCTCTCCGCTGGTAGATCCCTCTGAGGTCAACCGGATAAAAATCGCACACAATGAACTCACCCGCAGGTGGTTTTCACACTTAAAAGACCAGGATATCGTTATGTTCAATCTGTACGACATTTCCGCTCCCCAGCAGGGCGGCGCGGATTTCGACGGAGATATCTTTCTCCTCAGCGACGATCCCATCCTGATCTCCGCAAAGATCGACAAACCTGTCATCCTCGATATGGATGACAAAACCACTGACCTCTCAAAGCCATACACGCCCGAAAACCTGATCGAATATGAGATCATGACAAGAGACAGCCGTATCGGCGAAATCACCAACACGGCGACAAGCATCGAGAACAGATATACCTCCGATCAAAAGATCCGCAAACTATATGAAGACCACGCCTCACTCCTCAGAATATTTCAGGGCAAGGAGATTGATTTTCTCAAAACCGGTTTTCGGTGGCATATGAACAGTGGACTGAAAAAATATGGCAAACAGCTCCCCTGGTTTCTGCTTTACAACTATCCTGCAAAGCTGAAAACATATCAGGCGCGGTCAGAAAAGAACCGACAGACGAAAACAAAAGAGGAAAAAACGGTGCTGAATGTATACCATTCCCCCTCTCCCATGAATGAACTCTGCGACTATATCTGTGCCTGGGAAAGACGGCACATTGTCTGGGATAACACAGTAAATGATCCCGCCAAAAGCAGGCGCCTTCTGACAGATCCCGATCCGGACTTATCCGACAGACAGATTCTGCGGATCTGCCGCAGATATATTAATCAGTATGCCGCCGAATGCAAAGAGTACCTGCGTTTAAGCGACGAAAAGCCTGATAACCAAAACCGCAGCTTCCATATACATGCTGTCACGGAAAAATATAAAAAACAACTGGCAGAAGAATTATCGGCACCGGAGCATATCATCGCAAACTATGTGATATATGCCTCCTACGCTTCTGTCTCCGTCAGTAAAGCCTTCGCCTGGTCAGCCTATGGGGAGTACATTCTTAAAAACCTGAGAAACAACACATACACGAAAAGGACCTTCTCCCTGCGGGAAGTTCCACGCAAAACCGATGATTCCCGCGAATACCTCGGAAAATATTATGAATTTAAGGAGGGTGATACCCATTTATAACAGCAAAGAACTATTCCTCTATGAAATAATCGAAGACTATAAAAACGAAGAGGCGCCGGAAGAGAAAAAGAAGATCGTGGATTCCCTCTGCGCCCTTATCTGGTCCTCCGCCAACAAACGAAGGCTCTGCAAAAAATCCGTCCGCTTCCATATCCCGGAAAAACTGGCGGACACTGATACCGGCAGAGTATTTACGGCATGGTCCGAGGTAGAGTACACCGGGTACAAATCCATGACAAAAGATGAAAACTGGCACTCGATCCTCAGACAGAAAGTCAACAATATCTACACCAGATATTTCGACCGGGAAGTAATCCTGGACAAAAAATATATGGATCTTTTAAAAACACCGAAAAGACTCTACTACGAGTGGATCTCCGGAATGGATATGGAACCGGCCACACTGACTGATCTGATCGACGACGCAATGGACATGGCTGCAAAAGAAAAAGTAAGGCTGCAAAAAGAAAAGATGGACTTATCCTGGCATGATTACAAAATCACGGTAAACGGCTTTATTAAAAAATGCCTTGATAACTGCAAACTCATTGAAGAATATGAAGACTCCTCCCTCCTTACCACCAGGCTGGACCTTCTGACAGAGGATCACTTCTACACAGCCTATTTCTGCAAAACATTGGAACAATATTTCAGAAATTATCAGAAACAATACTATGGCTTACGGCGCGGTCACCAGAACCGCTACACCCGCTGCATACAGTGCGGCGCGCTCATTGAAAAGACCAACAACCGCATCAGGTACTGCCGGACATGCAGCCGGCAGCTCAACCAAAAGGAGGCCAAAAATCGCATGAGGACCTACCGCAGAAACAGACGTTACTTTTTAGAAAATCAGGATTCCTGTCGATAAACCCGGGATTTTTCGCCGTTTTTGCCGTGTTATATATCAGATGTGGAAAACAATAACACTCCCGGCCGGTAAGAAAAGCATTACGGTAAAGCTGCCGGACGCCGGGAGAAGAGATTTCATTCATATTACAGTCAGGAGGCTTTCATGAACAATCATAACATTCCGGATCAGCTTGCGCTGTACCGCGGGCTTCCCCACAGGATCACGGAAGATATCCCGATCCGCGCCCCCACACTGGAGGAGATCTGCGCCTATGGCGAAGCAGACTATTTCTCCATGGTGCAAACCCTGTGTTCTGTCGGCATTGACCTTTGCTGGCAGCTTGAACAGATAAATATTCCCTTTGACAAAATATCCGATTACGAACTGTTCTGCACCGTTCTGCGAAATTACTATGGCGTGGAACAGACAAAAATACTGTTCGGCGATACACTCGATCTGAAACATATGGAATTGTTCAAAGATGAAAATGGCGGGATGCGACTGGAACAGAAAGTACAAGCAGACAACGGCATAACAAAAACGATCACCCTTTGTAAAAAGGATTATCACAAACTCGCCGCCTGCTTAAGATCGCTCCATCACTTAAAGCGCAACGATGCGATTGCCGGTACGAACAGCTGCCGCATGGCTTTCATTGAGGACGCGAAAATGGAGTACGAAGCACGGCGCAGGGAGCCCCGCCGCTCTTATCTGATGCCGCTGATATCCGCCATGGTAAACCATGAGGGGTTTAAGAGAAACGATCAGACCGTATGGAATATGAACATATACGCTTTTATGGACAGCGTAAGGAGAATCGATCGGATCAGAAACTCCTCTCTTCTGTTACAGAGCGGATATTCCGGTTTCGGCATCGATTTAAAAAAGATAAAAAAAGAAGAACTGAATTACATGGGAGAACTGAACTGATCAGCGCTCCCTTTTTAAAAAAAGGAGGACAAAAACATGTCAAAATTTAACCCCAATGAAGTCGTATTTGAGAAAATCAGGTACATCGAAGAGTTCGATCCCGCCACAAAGCAGCTCTTAAACAGGATGACAAATGTAAAAGAACCCACCCTGAACTTTACATCCGAAGGCACCGCCGTCACCGACGCACAGGGCGCGGAGATCGTAACATTCTACAACGCCGCGCAGGGTACTCTTTCCTACACCAATGCCATCCACTCTTTCGATCTGCTCGCAGAACAGTTCTTTTCCGAAAAGAACATCGCCTCCGACGAAAATAAGATCATCGCGCCTGTCAGCGAAGTGCTCGAGATCGCGGAAAACAAAGTGACGTTAAAGTATGTGCCCACAGGCACTGCCGGCGCCGAGATCAAATACGTACAGCTTATCAACGAAGAAAACGAATTCGGTGAAACACTCGAAGTATCCGCTGCCGCAGCGGCAGGCAAATTCGCGATCGACGCGGAGACAAAAACGTTGACCTTCAGCGACGGCACGACCGGCAGAGTGATCGTTGATTACGAAGCAGAGATGACGGAGGCTCTCAGCCTGGCAAAGACCACGGACTCCCTGCCGCTTGTCAGGACACTGCACGTGCACTGCTACTTCCGCAATAAATGCGACAGCAATATCAAGTATGTCGGCGTGATCACCTTCCCCAGGGCGCACATCGACATCTCCAGCGTGGATGTCAGCCTGACGCCGGATGGCGGACATGCCGTTACCTACAAGCTTCAGAAGCCTTACTGTGATGAGACCGGGAAGCTTTGTGAGGTGTTTGTCTACAAAGATTAAAGGATAGATGAACAGATAACCGGACGCCGGGAGGGAGATTACACTCTCCGTCCCGGCCTCGTATCGGCTCCGGCAAAACTTTACTTTATGATCGGATAAGGAGAATACTATATGTCTGAATATAAAAATGCGGTCTGTGCGGTCTGCGGGGCGGGGTATCGTGTGTGCGCAGCGTGCAGAAACAGAAAAACAATAAAGTCCTGGCGGACGATCACGGATTCAGCGGAATGCTATAAAATATATATGATTTTACACGACTATACAGCCGGTTTTATTACAAGGGGGAGCGCACGGCGGATGCTGGAGAGCTGCATACTGCCTTCTGTGATGCAGGAGCATATCAAAGCTGTGGTAAAGGAGATCATGGCGCCATGAATGTCTATCTTGACAATGCTGCCGCAACCCCTTTATCGGCTTCCATGAAAGGATATCTCTCCTCCCTTTTAGACCTCTGCGGGAATCCCTCCTCTCTCCATTCAGCCGGCGCAAAAACGGCAAAAATCGTATCGGAAGCGCGGTGTCTGGCAGCGGAATTTATTCATGCCGATCCCGACGATATATTTTTTACACCCTCCGGTTCAGCCGCCAACACCCTTGCCATCAAGGGCATCACATCGGAAACCCCGCCGGTAAACAAGTTCAAAGTGTTCTGCACGCCAACCTCACATAAGTCCATGCTGGAAGCCTGCGCATCCTGCCCGGACCACGAACTCTTACACGTAACCCCGGAGGGCGCCGCAGATCTCTCCCATCTGGAATACCGTCTCGCCCGACACGATAAAGACGTAAAACCCCTTGTCTGCATCGAAGCCGCAAACTCCGAGATCGGTACGATCAACGATATTCCCGCCATCGGCTCCCTCGTCCACAGATATCACGGTATCCTCGCCGTTGACGCAACCGGCTATATCCCCTCCCTCCCTATTTCCGTTAAAGCATGGAAAGACCATGTGGATATCCTCACCTTCAGCGGGCATAAACTCCGCGCCCTGAAAGGATGCGGCGTTTTATGGAAACAGAAAAACATCACTCTGAGACCGCTGATATATGGCAGTCAGGAAAGGGGGCTGGTCGGCGGCACGGAAAATGTGCTCGCCATAGCTTCCCTCGGGAAAGCCCTCCGTGACTACAGCTACGCCTCCATCTCCTCCGCCGGCAGGGATCATGTATACGGACATATCATGAAATATATTCCCGACAGTTACCCGGTGGGCGCCCCCGTCGAATCCGCGCGCAGGCTGCCCTGCAACCTTTATATGTGCTTTCGTGGCGTTGAGGGCGAATCTCTGATGATCCTGCTTGATCTGAACGGCATTCAGGTTTCCACCGGATCGGCATGCATCAGCAAAAGCCTCTCCCCTTCCGCCGCCCTTTTTGCCATCGGCATGAAGAAGGAGGATATACACAGTTGTATACGTTTCAGTTTCAGCGGCGCGGAGACAAAAGAAGAACTGGAATATATATGTGAGGTACTGACGCGCTGCGTTGCCAGCCTGAGATCACCAGGAGCATTGATACCAAAGTAAACCAGATATGAAGGAGGTCAGACAAATGCCTTATACCATAAAAACAGATTATGCCCACAGATCAAACTACGGCTCCTACCGAAGCCCGTCCCGGATCAAATATATCGTATGGCACTATACCGCAAACGACGGCGACACCGATGAATCCAATGCCCGGTTTTTTAAATCTCCGAACCGGAAAGCATCCGCCCACTACTTTGTGGACGATGATTCTGTCACCATATCCGTTCCCGATACTTACACCGCATGGTCCGTCGGCGGCAGCAGATACGCCGATTACAAAAAAACCGGCGGCGCAATGCTCTATAAAATCGCTGTAAACAGCAATACTCTCAACATAGAACTGTGCGATACCATCAGAAACGGAATATATGACGTATCTCCACGGACGCTGGAAAATGCCATACGGCTCACCGGAGAACTGATGAAAAAATATAATATTCCTATTGCCAATGTAATCCGGCATTTTGATATCACCGGCAAAAAATGTCCCGCATACTATGTGGATTCCCGCAAATGGAATGCTGTAAAGCAGAAAATTTCCGCCTCTTCCGACTCCTTAAGTTCCTCCGCCGCAGGCTATGTCTACCACGGCATCGACTATAAAAGAGTATTCGATCCAATATACTACAGCAATAAATATCCCGATCTCAAAAAGGCCTTTGGTATGGACGCGGCGCGCCTGTTTCAGCATTTTACCTCTTTCGGCATGAAAGAAGGGCGCAGCGCCTGTGACAGTTTTGATGTCAATCAATATAAAAACCACAACGCCGACCTAAGCGCCGTCTTTGGGAGCGATCTTTTCCTGTATTATACCCATTATGTGATACACGGGTATCAGGAAAACAGGAAATGTGTATAACCCTGTATACAAAAATCATTGTAATACTCATTTGCCTCATGCTAACTTTATACAATTTAAAATCGAAGGAGAAAACTTATGAACGATCAGATATTCGATATCATCACCCTGCTCATCCCTGTAACAGGCGCCATATTTACCGGCTTTATCATCCCCTATATCAGAACAAAACTCTCCGCCGCCCGGATGGACGAGATCACAAAATGGATTGCCAAAGCCGTTGAAGCCGCCGAAGTCCTTTTCGATGCGCCGCACTCCGGCACGGAAAAACGGGAATATGTCATTCAGTTTATCGACAGGATGTTTAACGCCAAAAAGGAAATCATCACCAGAGACCAGATCCGCATCCTCTTAGAAGCCTCCCTTTCGCAGATAAAGCGCAAACAGGATAAATGCAACAGGTAAAACCCCGGAAAGGAATTGATAAAAATGGATGAAAATTATACAAAACTGGCTGTCCGCATTCAGGAAACAGACAGCCGCAGTCAATCAAATGAACAGCATCTTGCGCGCCACGATAAAGAACTTCGTGAACTGCGCGAAAAACAGGATGCCCTTTACGAACTGACCTCCTCCGTGAAATCCATCGCCACTGACATGGCATACATAAAGGAGGACGTCAAAGAGGTAAAATCCGGTCAGGACAGGCTCAACGACAAAGTAACCGTCCTCGAAAACAGACCGGCAAATGAAACAAAGAAAAAGGTGGACGGCATCGCCGAAAAACTATTGTGGCTGATCATCGGCGGCGCGGCTGCAGGTTTGCTGGAAACTGTGGCGATGACGGTTTTCTGACACGGAATACAGATACCCATGCCATATCTTCCCACGCTCCAGCCAATGCTGAACGAAAATGCAACCGCTTATTGAGCTGGCTGTATCACAAATACCAGAGGGAGAAGATGGGCTGTCCGCTTATGAAACAGCGCTCTCCCATTGGTTTTCCGAAACAGAGAAAGAATGGTTCTTTTACAACACCTGATTAAATATACTAATAATTCTGCCACCTTACCGGGTGGATTTTTTAATGAAAGGAGACCGCATGGCATCTGACTTACAAATTGTAACCGGAAGAAGTTTCAGAAAATGTATCGATGTTTCAAATCAATTATGGCAGAAAATATCTTTCTGGTCAAAGGCATCGGATATTGAATTTGACGATGGCGAAAATGCCGAGACAAAGCTTGGGGCTATAAGAGGTATCACTGCTGACCTGAATACAACAGAGGCAGGTTATGCCGCCGATATGATGGCGCTTACTCAATTAAATAATCAAATTAGTATGTTAGAACAATATATTGACAACAAATATTCTGAATTAAACACAAAAGTAGATAATGCCATAAGCGGCGGGGATCTCGCTGCGCCTTATACTTTGAATCTTTTAAATACTCCATATACAGATGTTGGGTGGAATCCATATAACGCAGATAATTCAACCTGGTACACAAAATTCAGCACGGCTAACCAAACTTCATTTTCCGGTTCTCAGCCTAAAGGCTCTACTTCGTACAGTGGCACTATTTATCGAAATTATGCTACCCCAATTAAAATAGGAAAAAAATTCAAGTTAAAATATAATTTCGGAGGAGGTTATTTTTATACTTATAGCAGCCAAGGATTATCCCTTCAGCTATTAGAAGGGAATGTTGCCCTTCAAACAATTAAAGCTGGTGGAGATAACTATAGTTTTTCAACTTCCGGAGAGTTAGATCTTTCTTTATATGAAAATAAAACTATATATTTAAGATTTGTAATGGGTGTTTATACCGGATGCAGTTTCTCAGCTAATTTTAATACTGTAACTATAACAAATAAATAGTGTTAGTGACAACAATCAAATTTCCTCAAAATGAAGGTTGAGGCTTTTACAGTAAATATACATTTACAGGTATATAAATAACGCAATGCGGAACTGTCTAAAATAGAACCCCTATGTTTTCAGAATATACGATCCTAATTTTAAAAAACTTAAAAAATACTATACATACCGCCACCTTTTCAGGCGTTTTTTTATGAAAGGAGAATCACATGGCACTTAATGAACAAATCGTAACCGGAAGAAATTTCAGAAAATGTATCGATGTCGCAAACAAATTGTGGCTGAGAATATCTTTTTGGACAAAAGCGTCAGATGTTGAATTTGATGATGGCGAAAATGCCGAGACGAAACTTGGCGCTATAAAGGGTATTACTGCTGATATGAATACAACGGAAACCGGATATGCTGCTGATATGACAGCGCTCACCCAGCTAAATAATCAAATTATGAATAACTTCACGCCAATTACCCAGGCTCAGTATAACGCCATGGGATCAGGCAGACCGAACAGATTGTATTTTATTGTTGGTTAAAACAGGAGGTATTAAAATGGCCAGTATTAATTGGAATGTGACTATTCCTGTAAAAGGTGCATCTAAAGTACTATTAAATGCAGGCGGCGTCACAAAAATAACCTGTACAAAACGAGGAATATATAAATTGCTTGCACGAGGAGGTAATGGCGGAGGAACCAGCATGTCTTCTGAACAAGAAGGAAGCGTTGTAAAACCAGGAATCAGCTCTTCCGGTGGTGTCGGAGGAACAACTATCGTGTATAAAGTGATGAACGTCGGAGATGTCATTTATTATGTTGGCGGAGGAAACGCTGGCCATACATATTATACAAACGATCGACACGAAGAAGGTGCGGCAGGATGGAATGGTGGAGGTAATGGCAAAAACTTTGGCAACGTTAACCGAGGTGCTTCAGGCGGGGCATCCTATTTCATGATAGGCACACCATGGGATATAAGAGAAATCTATAATAATAAAAGCTTAACAAATGTCCTTGGAATAGCCGGTGGTGGAGGTGGCGGAAAAGGTGGATTGGGTTCCAATAATCACTCCGCTTCTTCATATACTTCCGGATACGGCGGTGCCGGTGGCGGAAACCCAAGTGGAGGTGGCGGACGTGCTTTACGGAGAATAAACGATTTGGATTATGGTGAAATTACTGAACTGCCCGGAGATACACAAAGTGATGGTTTCAGTTGGGAAACTATGTGGGGTAATGCTTCCACCTGGGGAGGATGTGGTGGAGCCGGGTACATCTGCGGAACTTCTTCAGACAACTTTGGCGGAAATGGCGGTGTAGGATGGATCAATCCTTCTTTTGCGACTGTTACACACAAAAATAAAAAATGGGTAGGCAGCACCTTAAAAGGAGGAACAGAAGCTGCCGGAATTTATTGGGAAAAAACCTGGATATCTCCATTGATTTATTATGGAGATGCAGAAGTAGACAGTGTATATTATGGTAATAAAGAATTAGATACCATTTATTACGGAAATAGAGAAATCGGTTGAATATATTGATAACTCAGCCAATCCGCCAGCGTTCTGTTGTTGCTGCATAAAATCGTCCTTTTTCTAAACTTATACTGTGTTTTTATTTTATCGGTAAATCGTCTTGCTTTAGTGCGAAATCCGCTATAAATGGTTTCATTGAAAACGCTCCGCTAAATTTGACAATTCCGCATAAATCTGCTAAGATATATTTACATAAAGGTACTGCCGATAGACGGCTAGTCCGAATTTAGGTCAACAAAAATAGTCGCCTTAGTTTTGCAGACTGTGGGGCGGCTATTTTTGTGGTTTATTATTATCCTTGCTTCCGATGGCGTATCCGAGACCGAAGCAGGTCAGGCATAAGCCAAGCACTGAAATCAATCCTTCAATCGTCAACATCCACTTAGCCCTCCTTTCCTAGATTCCTGCAAGCAGGTTTCTATGTAATCGGAGGGTCACAGTCCCTCCGTAGAAGAACTAGCCGCCTACCGTTATGGCAGTACCCGTATGAATATTTTATCAGAAAATGTCGGACGCTACAAGATGGTTTTCCGGCTTTTTTCTTTTTCCGCTTGCAATCCCGCCAAAACAGAGGTAAGCTACGACACCACGGAAGGAGGGATTGGATTGGAAAAAGATTCTGCATTGTACCAGCTCATGGACACCCGCATGCACAGCGTCATGAACGGCATTGTAAGCGGTGACGGGGAATACCAGGCGATCATCCGCAAGTCGGACATATATTCCGGCGAACTGGACAGGATGGATTTATCAAAAGAATTCCGGCTGCTGATTGACCGATACGTCAGCGAGCAAAACGCGCATAGCACTTGTGCTATTGATCCCAGTATGGGATGCTCGCTTTGGCGAAAAAATCAAGATCAGCCTGGCTTTCTTTTATCCTCTGACAGCAAAACTTTCAGCAGCGCAGAGTTCCATCTATTTTCCACTAATTGCCCCATCGATTTCACCCCCCACTTCCATATGACCTGATTTCTTCCTGATAATTTTGTTTTATTTGTTCTAACATTCTATCCCGGATAGTTTTAAGGTATTGGATATCTGTTGTAACATACCTTCCAGTTGTTGATTGCTTTATGAGTATTTTCTCATCCTGCAGGACTTGTAAAGCCCTTTGCATTGTATTTGGGTTCACCCTGGCCTGCTTTGCCAGTTCCCTTGTTGATGGAAGTTTACTTCCTGGCAAATAATGCCTGTTAAGTATTTTCTTTAAAAGATCAACCGCAAGCTGGTTGTACCTTCTTGTACTACCCTGTCCCAGCATAGCGTCACCTCTTTTTTATGAATCTGTCTATGGAGGAAGCGGTTGCGTAAATCCCTATTCCGGCAATTATTGATAAAAGCAGATTCTGTGTATAATGGTATAATCCTATGATCATCAAGATGACAGGTATAGCTGCGTTTTTGAATATTTTATGTCCATCCATTTTTCCCTTTATAATTCCTTCCTATTAAATATTTTTAAAGATATCATTACAGATAAAGCCAGCGCCGCTAATGCCAATATCAGCATTACGGGAAAAGTTATCCCTGATAAAATTTCCATAACCATTGTCATATTTGTATTGGCAATCAACAACGGAAAAACAATCAGCAGAAACATAAATATAAATTTTGATTTATCATATCCAAACTGATACTGTACAGGCATATAAATACTATAAAGAACGGAAGCGGCAAGCAAAAGCGGTATCATCAACTTTAAATTAAGTTTGACTAAATTTGGAACAAACAATGTATCGATCCAATATGCCCCACAACAAAAAACAAACACAATCAAGTACATCAAATATTTACTGGCAACCTGCATATTCCTTGTGTAGGGCAGTGTACATAAAAAACTTGCAGCACTTGGATATTGGTATTCTTTCATTGCCAAATACCGGCATATCAGAAATTCAGAATAAATGACTTCAAAAGCAAAAGCCAATGTTGGCCGGGCTAAATTTGCTTCACTTGATTTTGCAGAAAGTGCTACAGGCAGAGCAAACAAAATTACAATTATGAACAGCACATATTTTTTTAACAGCAAAAAATCTTTTTTTATTAAAGTTGCCATGATGCATTCCCCCTTTCTATCTCTCCAAGCATAATATTTTCGATTGCCGGGCGTTCCATTAAAGCGTCCGGCATAATCTCGGCAATCTCTTTCGGCCTATTAGTTAATCCTATAAAACTACGGTCCATTGGATTCAGACTTAAGAACAGTTTCTTGCTTTCTGTGCTCAGTAAACGGTTATCACCTTTTACAATCCTGTATGTTTCAAGTAGAGTATCCTTTTTTTCCTGAAAAAGGATTCGTCCGTTATCAATGAGTATCAACCTGTCTGCAATTTGTTCCAAATCGGAAGTGATATGGGTTGAAAAGAAAACAGCCCTGCCACTCTTTTTCATGTAATCTGCCAGTATTTTTAACATCTGGCTGCGGATCAAGGGATCCAACCCGCTTGTCGGTTCGTCCATGACCAAAAGCTCTGCTTCATGTGACAAGGCCAATGCTAAAGAGAATTTCATCTTCATGCCCTTTGACAATGTGGAAATTTTTTGTTTAGGGTCCAAGCCAAACTGCTCCATGTAATCATTATAATCCCGTTCCTGCCAGTTTTTATAAGCCGGGGCTACAATCCCTTTCATTTCAGACATACTGAATTCTTCATAAAATCCGCCCTCATCCAATACAACGCCGACACGTTCTTTGAGTTCCTTTGTGTTTCTGTTCATGTCCTGTCCAAATAACTTAATGGTTCCGGAATCGAATTTTACCAGCCCTGAAACAGACCTGATTGTAGTTGTTTTCCCCGAACCATTGACACCTGTAAATCCGGTGATGCTGTTATCCGGCAGGGAAAATGAAACATCTGTCAATGAAAAATCCGTGTAAGACTTATTTAATTTTGATATTTCTAAAATATTTTCCATATAGAACCTCCCCGTATATACTTTCAAGCTCCTTTGTCCGTATATTATTCCAGCTCCGGATATTTTTGTGAAAGCATTTCACTTGCTGCCGATAATCCTTCCTGGTATTTTCCATAAGATTCACTTAACCGGCACATTGCCGGAATAAATATGTCATTGTATCCGCTCATACTGTTGAATCGGCGCAGTTCCTTTTCCAGACGTCCAGCCGGCGTGGTTTCATATTCTTCGGAACGTTTATATGCAAGATAGCTTTCAATTTCTTCATGGTGGTCTGCAATGTATTTTTCTGTTTCACTGACAGCCTCATTTATACTGGATGATGCAGCTTCCATAAATCCACTGCCAGGATTCAGGGTTATCTCGTCAAGATACCCTTTCAGATCATCCGGAATATCAAAATCAGCGCTGTCCAGAAAAGCGACGATTGCATCAAACGCTTCCTGCTGTGTATCTGTCAAAACCGGACCATTCAGATATGGCGCAAAATGCAGGCAGAGGAATTTTCCGTAATATCCCGGAAAAGCATCTGTCAGGCGTTCCAAAACCATCTGCTTTTTTTGAAGCCGATGCAGGCTGCCCTGTATCTGTTCCCAATCATGTTTTGACGCAAGCTCCTGAATCAGCTCCTGCTTTTCCTGTTGGAGAAACATTTGCACAGCCTTCCTGTGGTAAACTTCATTTAACGCCGCCGCATCCTTGTCCGATAAGACATCATGGATATCTGCAACCGATAATCCCAGGGTTCTTAAAACAGAAACTTTTTTCAAAACAGCAATATCCCCGTCTGAAAAACTGCGGTATCCATTCTCCTGTATGGCCGGAACAACAAGCCCCTGCTCTATATAATACTCAACAGCCTTTTTGGTTAAGGAACATTCCCTGCATACTTCATTGATCAGCATATTCTCACCTCCAAAAATATGATAAACTAACCCCCAGGGGAACAGTCAATACTTTTATAAAAAAGAATGCGCTATGCGCATTCTCCGCGCGCGGGCGGATTGCGCAGCAATAAACATCAACCCCGCGAGCTGCGCATATTATTTTTTTGTCTTACAGGAAAGACACTTTTACACTTTAGCGTGGCAGGGTCTTTCCTGTAAGATGAAAAAACAGTCTGCATACCCAACCGCAATGATGGCTGTTTCTCACCCCATGTCATAAAACGACTGTTATTCAGGAATGAAAAGCAAAAAAGAGCCCGTGATCAGCCCTTTCTATTGATACTTGTTCCTTTACTTTTTACCGTTTTGTCTGCGAATATCAACCGGCCCTTTTCACATTTACTCCATCTCCAATCGTGACGCCGGCTAAAATAACAGCTTCATAACCAATCCAAACGTCATTTCCTAATAAGCCCCCGCATTTGTATATTTCATACAGGAACAGACTGCATCATACCGGGTGTTATAAACACCCAGTCTCTTACTGCACGGGCTGCTTCTTTTGCAAAGCCCTATTTCAAACAGTACATTAAAATCATCAAAAGTATATTCTCTTAAAATAAGTCTCTGCGTTTCAATTACCACTTTGTTCCCTCCTGAATTTCTTTTTAAACCTTACAAAAACTTTCATCTGCAGATTTCCTGCCTGGATGTACCGCTGGCAGGCAGTGGGTATTTCGTTTTTAATGGGCTGTTCACTCAATAAATATGAGGCGAGTCGCTTTCTGATTATCATGAAACTTCCATAAGAGACGGCCTGTTCATTTATGCGCCGTATGGCATCCCCCCGCCCATAACCAGCACCATGAGCAGTCCCTGCAGGAACGCTCTTTTTCCCTTCCCATGCCCGTTTTTTTCCTAAACGGGCATAAATCTGTCGTAAACGCAGGACTGTTTCAGTAAAGAGCCCTGCGGACAATCTCCAGTACAGCAGAGGAATCATAATCCTGCCGAAGCAGAGCGGACAACATCAGGGAAAACAGGACGTCTGCAAATTTTTCCACTGTAAACTGCTCCGTAAAGGCGCCGGCCCGAATCCTGGAATCCCGTTTTAAGACAGAACACAGTTCCTCCGGGATATGCTTCCAGGCCTGCTGCATTCTCCGTTTTCCATCCGCTTTATCCTCCTGCATGAAACCCAGGGAGTGCAGTGTAAAAAAACCGGGATATTGTCTGCATCCATATTCCATCCGTTCGTATATCCAGGTGATACAGGCCTGGGTATCCTGAAACACTCCTGTGTCCTTTGGACGATGAAAAATTTCGCACCAGATGCTTTCTGCCGCTGCACTCACCAGCGCAGCTTTAGAATCAAAATAATTGTAAATGGAGCCCACCGATACCCCGCAGGCCGCGGCAACAGAACGGATGTTAAGGGCCGACCACCCCTGCTGGCGGATGAGCTCCCGGCTGGTTTTCAGAATATCTTCTTTTGATGTTACAACTGTATTCATTATCACTCCCGAATCAGCGTATACAGATTCCCTTCCCCTTCGTTCATTCCGTTAAAATATGTTATACTGTTTAAGTCGTATCTGACTGCATAGGTAATACCGCCGCCTCCGTCTCTGGTTCCCAGCACCTTAACCACACCCGACGAGGGAATCGTAAGGGTAACGGGTTTGTTTTTTATCATAAAAGGATCACCCAACGGCACATCATCCACCAGTACCTGCACATAGTCTCCGTCTTCAGCAGCATAATCCCATATATGCAGCTCTGAAGTATCTTTCTTCGAGGAGTGTGTAATGATGTGATCCTGGCCTGGCATCTGCTGATCTTTCATCAGAAGCCTTGTTCCCACTTTCAGTTCTGCGGATTCTCCCTTTTCCAGAGCTTCTGCCGCTGCGTCAGATGTATCCACAACAGAAGTGCTGTTCAAAGTGCTCAGAGCAATCAGGGCAGCGATGAACACGCCAAGAAATGCCAGCCCTGTCCTTTTCAGAATCCTGTTGAGCCCTGAACTTTCTGCTCCGGTTCCTGCAGCATTCCCCTGTGTTCTCTGAAATTCATTTCGGTTTCCGTTTCCGGCAGAATCTCCGGCATAATTTCCGGAAAATCTCTCTGACTGTGTTGTCTGCGTATTCTCTCTCAGTCGTGTATCACGCATCGTTTCTCCTCCCAAACCTTGCCGGTTTTTTATGAAAATACCAGCACATAATAAGCCTTCCGGCCACAATTTCTCCAATCATAAGCAGTATAAACATCCGGTGTCTTTCATCATTCTGTATTTCAAACCCATAATTCAGCAATTCTTCTGCTATCACCAGAATCAGCATATCCACCGTGAAAATTTTTACATAAGGATACAGCCATGGAAAGAAACGAAAACACCGGCGGAAAGGCGGAATCAGCATGGTCAGCGAGATTACCAGACTTATCACCAGCAATACCTCCGCTCCCCCTGTCATCGTTGCATACCCTGTTGTCAGAATTTCTGCAATATCGCTGTAAGGCACCAGGATAACTGCAGGTGGCAGAACCAGTACGATCCACAGCACTACAGCCAGAAACCAGACAACTGCTGCCAGAATGGAAAGTGCATTCCACAACTTTTTCATAATGAAATCACCTCCCTGATATCATTTTCTGTAATCATCATCAAATCCTCCGCGTCCATTTCTCCTTCACTGCTCAGACGCAGCGCCTGTGCGTTCAGAGATTTCTCAAACACATTTCTGACAAACCTGCCGTTTCCAAACTGAGGCTGTTTTCTTCCTGTCTCAAATACATTCCTCAGCAGAGCTTCAGCCGACGGGTGCAGCATATACCCCTGCTCGGAATACATCTTTCCTGCGATAGCCATCAGTTCATCTGTCCCATAATCCTCAAATTCTATGATATTCGGAAATCTCGACTCCAGCCCTGCATTCTGAGCCAGGAAATTCTGCATGTCATGGCTGTATCCTGCCAGAATCACAACCAGTCTGTCCCGGTTGTCATCCATCATTTTTACCAGTGTATCAATGGCTTCTTTGCCGAAATCGTTCTCTCCGCCCTGGGCCAGAGAATATGCTTCATCTATAAAAAGCACACCGTCCAGGGCACTTTCTGTAACTTCACGGGTTTTCATGGCAGTCTGCCCCACATAACCGGCAACCAGGCCGGAACGGTCCGTTTCCACCAGTTTATTTGTATGAATCACTCCCATATTGGCCAGCACATTGGCAACGGTCCGGGCCATCATGGTTTTTCCGGTTCCCGGATTGCCCATAAAAATCATGTGCAGCGTCTGGGTACTGTTTATTTTCATTCCCTGTTTTCTGCGTTCTTCCTGTACTTTCAGACGGGCATTCAGGCTGCGGATATACCTTTTCACAGATTCCAGCCCAATTACCCCGCTCAGATCCTGCTCCAGGTCATATACTTCTGTCTTCTGAGTATCAGAAGCAATATCTTCCGGTATCAGCAGTATCATATCCTCCTCAGAAACATCGGAAACTGCGATTCTGCCGGACTGCCTGCGGACGATTTCTTCCACAAAATTCCGAATCATTCTTCCGTTTCCTGATGAGGCGCGGGAATGTTTTTTCAGGGTAAATATTTCTTCTTTTAATACAGGTACTGCTGCTTCTGAAAGGCAAAAGCCCTTTTTCTGAATCATATCTTTTCCGATTTCAAAAAGTTCTTCTGCCGTATAGTCCGGAAATTCTATCTGCAATGGAAATCTGGATTCCAGACCGGAATTGGCCTTCATAAAATCTTTCATTTCTTTCGTGTAACCCGCCAGAATCACCAGGATTTCTCCCCGGAAATCTTCAATCAGCTTTACCAGCGTGTCAATACATTCCTGTCCAAAGCTGCCTCCGTCATTCGTAATGGCATAGGCCTCGTCCACAAACAGCACGCCTCCCAGGGCGGATTTAAACACTTCTTCTGTCTTTTTCGCTGTATGGCCCACATATTCCGCCACCAGTCCCCCTCTGTCTGTTTCCACCAGATGGCCGGATTTCAGCAGCCCCATGGCATGGAACATCTCAGCAACCACACGGGCAATCGTAGTCTTTCCGGTTCCGGGATTTCCGCTGAATATCATATTCAGAGACTGGGTCGTATCAACTTTCAGTTCTGCTTTTTTCCGTTTTTCCTGGGCCAGAAGCACATTATACTGGCTTCTCACAACAGATTTCACCTGTTCCAGGCCGATAATGCCTTTCAGCGCTTTTTCCAGGTCAAATTTTTCTTTCTCTTCCAGACCAAAATCAGAGCTGGTCAGAAGTTCCAGATTCTGGCTGGCATCCGCCACAATTCTCTGGGACTGTTTTAAGATAGCGGCTTCTGTCAGGTTTCTCACCAGGCGGCCGTTTCCGCTGTCATTCCGCCCTCTGATCTGGCGCTTTTCAAATTCTTCCAGCAAAGGCTCCCGGCAGTCCTCTGACAGCACATAACCTTTGCTTTTCACGGTGACTTCTGCAATCCGGTACATTTCCTCCGGTGTATAATCTTCAAAATTGATCTGATTGGGAAATCTGGATTTCAACCCCGGATTCGTTCTGATAAAGTCCTCCATCTCATCTTCATAGCCGGCCAGAATAACCACAAGGTTATCCCTGTTATCTTCCATCCCTTTTACCAGTGTGTCGATTGCTTCCACGCCGAACATATCGTTTTCGTCCCGGCACAGTGCATAGGCCTCGTCAATGAACAGCACGCCTCCGATTGCCGATTTTATCACATTTGAAGTCAGCACTGCCGTATGGCCCACATACTGTCCCACCAGTTCAGAACGGCTGACTTCCCGCAGCTGCCCGGAAGTCAGCACCCCTATGGCTTTCAGGTATTTTGCCACAATCCGGGCGATGGTGGTTTTTCCGGTTCCGGGATTTCCTGTAAAAATCATATGCATTGAGATATCAGCTGCCTTCAGTCCCCGGCTCTCTCTGAGCTGCTGGACTTTCAGGTTGTTTTCCAGATTGAGCACATATTCTTTCACCGAATCAAGTCCGATAACCTCTGCCAGTTCCTGTTTCACCTGTTCGATTCCTGCTTCGTCATAGCGTTTCTGGAAATCTTTCAGCCAGATTGTCCGCCCGTTTTTCATGAAATATCCGTCTTCATAGCCGATAACCGCCCGTTCTTCCCCATTTGCAGGATTCTGCAGACGGTATTCCGCCAGCGGTTTGTATATATTTTCCTCTATATTAATCTGCAGCCCCCTGATACCTTCAGCCAGACTGTACTCCTGCCTGAGCTGCTCCGTAAAGGTGGTTTCCATCTCCAGACGGATCTGAAGATGCTGCTTGGTTTTCTTCCGGAATTCTTCCGTCAGTCCTTTTATCACTTCTCTTATTTCATCTTCTCCCAGATGCTCAAGACATATGATATCCCCCAGTTTTCGGATGAAATCCTGCCCCAGAATCTCTGACACTCTGGTTTCCCCAGCACTGGAAGTAAATATAAAATATTTCCCCCGTGCTGACAGCACAAGATTCCGCCCTGTATTTCCTGCAGGCAGACGGCAGAAGCCTTCGGAAATTATTTTTATAACAGTATCAATATCTCCGGCATTAATCTGTTCGATATCTTCAAAGACAACAATTTCTGACGGGCCTGCCAGAGCCTGCTGCAAATCTCCCGTAAACATGGCGCTGTCTGATTTTCCCTGATAAGCTGACATATCCAGTTTTGAAATATCCGGATAAGATATAATGCCTCTCTGTTTCAGGAGCCGGCCTGCTACTGCCGCCGCTGTAACCTTGCCCCTGCTTTCTGTTCCGGTTATCAGTATGTTATTTTTTGTTTTCCGCAAATCATAGCCCATAACGAAAGGACGTTTGAAAGCCTGACAAAGCATTCTCACATCTTTCGGCATACCAATCCAGTGGTTCCGAAATTCCCGCTCAAATCCTTCAAATTTCTGTTCCGCCCTTTCGGCGTTCATCACACCGCCGGATGAAGCATGAAATCCCTGCTCTGTTCTGTGCATCTCCTCCGCAGAATAAGCGGAAGTGCTCAGAACGGAATCCATTCTCTGCTGAACTGCCGTATTCCCGTTATGGACCGTATATGTGCCTGCCTCCACCGTCTCTCTGTTATCTCTTCTTCTGCGTGCGATAAATCCCTGTTCCCTGGCTGCATCCACTATCTGCATTTCCGGGAAAAGAAACCGCAGTATATTTACCATGTTCCGGTTCATTTCTGTTCTCCTCGACATTTTGCTCACTTTTTTATAATTCTACAATATTCTACCATAAAACCACGTAAAAAGAAAACAAAACCTTTCTCATCTCTTCTGGAACAAAATGACATGTTCTGACCATGCAGCCGCCCATAAGAGAAAAAAATACCGAAAAAGGAATTTCTCAGATGAGTTTCCTATTTCGGCATTTATTTTCATTTATCCTGATTCTGAATTTTTTACGGAAAACAGGATTTCGTGTTCACTTTTCCTTCTGTTCTCTGTTGCGGTACTGTACCGGAGTCATCCCGTATCTTTTCTTAAAGAGACGGTTGAAGTGCTCCACATTCTGGTATCCTACGCTTTCCGCGATACTTTCTACGGTCATGCTGGTATTTTTCAACAGGGAACGGGCTTTTTTCATCCGGACATTTTTTACAATATCTCCGAAAGTTTTCCCGGATTTCTCCCGGATGTATTTGGAAAGATAGGGTTTGGACAGATGCATTTTTTCTGTAAGCTCATCCAGTGTCACTGTCAGGTAATGCTCCTGAATGTAATTCATAATCTCATTCAGCCTGTCATCCCGGCCCTGCTGGGTCTGCTGAATCTGTTCCAGTTTATTTACAGCCACGCAAAGGGCCTCAATGGAAGATTTGATGATATCCTCGTCAATTCCCACACCCCAGTACAGCTGGCCATTGCAGGAAATTCCCACATAGGATACGGCTTTGGCAGAAGATCCTCTGGACAGGGAATGTTCTTCGTATACGGACAGTTCATAGCTTACATTAAAATACTGCTTCAGTGCATTGCTCACCGCGTCCAGACGTCCGTTTCCGTTGCCTGTCACACTTCGTTTCTTCCCGCCATGATTCACTGTCACTTCTGCCAGCATACCGTTTTTCTGCCGGAAATGGCATTCCGGAATCTGGAAATGAGGCATATGTTCCACATAATGTTCTTCAAAAATCTCATATACCAGCCGGGGAGACAGTTCCATGTGCCGGTGGTCTGATACCCCTTTGACCGTATAGCCCACTTCCTCTTTCATCTTATCCGGCAGGGAGATGCCGAAATTCTGTTTTAAGATAAAGGCAATGCCGCCCTTGCCCGACTGGCTGTTAATCCGAATCACGTCCGACTCGTACTCCCGTCCCAAATCCTCCGGGTCAATGGGAAGATAAGGCACATCCCAGCGCCTGCCGCTTTTTCCCTCTTTCCACCAGGCCATTCCCTTTGAAATGGCGTCCTGATGGGAGCCGGAAAAGGCGGTGAACACCAAATCCCCCGCATAAGGCGCCCTCTCGTATACCCTCATGCCTGTGAGCAGCTCATAGGTTTCCCTTATCTTGCTGATATTACTGAAATCCAGTCCCGGCTCCACCCCATGGCAGACCATGTTCATGGCAAGGGTCACGATATCCACGTTGCCCGTTCTCTCGCCGTTTCCGAAAAG
>OFHA01000763.1_pt1 | contig 25993 bp, 22 predicted proteins | sample 1521891 | NCBI WGS metagenome assembly OFHA01 (sample SAMEA3504089, study PRJEB24116) | mouse gut metagenome | biome: mouse gut; feature: mouse-associated habitat; material: faeces | place: Denmark | collected 2011
CAATTTTTTACAAATGGTGGTTCAAGATGTTATGTCAAGTATGTTATCGTGTGTCGTATGCTCATGTAGTATATGATGAATGGGGTTATGATGCATTACTGCCATATGGGCGAGGTATTTCTATGCTTTTTGCAGGAAAATCAGGCACAGGCAAAACCATGGCTGCGCAGATAATGGGAAAAGAATTAGGCTTAGATGTTTACAAAGTGAATCTATCTCAAATTGTTTCAAAATATATAGGAGAAACAGAAAAAAATATCAATATGATATTTGGTGAGGCAATGAAAAATAATGTAATACTTTTTTTGACGAAATGGAGTCACTTTTTACAAAAAGAACAGATGTCAAAAATGCAAATGATAGATATACCAATATGGAAGTTGCCTTTTTACTTCAAAAAATGGAACAATATGATGGTGTTTCTATATTAGCAACAAACCATATAGAGCAGATAGATACTGCTTTTTTTAGAAGAATATAGTATGTTGCATCATTTCCTTTTCCAGATACACAGCAACGCTATATATTGTGGAAATCTTTTATAACAAATAAAGTACCTTTGGAACAAAATATTGATATAGAATATTTATCAGCTCAATTTGAAATGACTGGAGGAAGTATTAAAAATGCTGTATTAACAGCACTTTTTTTAGCAACAGGACAAAAACAAAAATGCAGTATGACACATATTTTAAAAGCGATTAAACAAAAATTGCAAAAGCAAGGTAAAATTCTTTTACCATATGATTTCGGAAAATATGAAAATTTATTTTGATGAAATAGTAGAAAAATAATATATCTAGTGATACAATAGGAAAAGCCTCTTTTATGTATATTGAAATAATATTTTATTAAAATATGGTAGAAATTGTATAATATAGTATAGTAATGATGTAATTTGTTTTTATTATTGTGATGATATGTATAAAAACAGTATTGTATCATGTAGCATATATGATATGGGGGAATATTATGGATTTAGAGCAACAAAAGCAGTTGATATTAAGCGGGAAAATGTATAATGATTTAACTTCAGAATTGATACAAGCAAGACAAAAAGCAGTATTATTAACAAATGAATACAATAATAGCTTTGGACAGCAAGCAGAACAAAGAGAGGCGATATTAAAAAAACTTTTAAAGTCAATGGGAGAAGATGTTTATTTTGAGCCTAATTTTAGATGTGAATTTGGATATAACATTACAATAGGAAATCATTTTTATGCAAATTTTGATTGTGTCATGTTAGATGGCGGAGGCATTGAAATAGGAGATAATGTTTTATTTGGACCAAGAGTAGGAATTTATACATCAAATCATGCGATTGATTTTGAAGAACGTATTGCAGGAGGCTGTTATGCCAAAAAGGTAACAATAGGCAATAATGTATGGATTGGTGGAGGGGTTCATATCAATCAAGGTATAAGTATTGGAGATAATACTATTATAGGCTCTGGAAGTGTCATTACAAAAAGTATTCCAGCAAATGTCATTGCAGCTGGTGTACCTTGCAAAGTGATAAGAAAAATTACAGAAAAAGACAAAACAGCATTTTGTCAATCGTTAGGAGGACAATATGACATTAAATGATGGAGAAGTCAATACAGAATATATTGTGGAAAAATTATGTTTGCCTATACATATGGAAAAAAGATTGCAAGCATTAGGCATGACTTCAGGGACGAAAGTAATTGTATTAAATAATAAGAGTGGCGGTACATTGATTATAAAAGTAAGAGGCACACGCTTTGCTATTGGAAAAGGTATCTCAAAGAATATAGAAGTAAGGAGGGTTTGGTATGGCTCATGATATTACCATTGGTTTTATAGGCAATCCAAATTGTGGTAAAACGACATTATTTAATGTCTATACAGGAGCAAATTTAAAAGTAGCAAACTGGCCTGGTGTGACAGTGGAAAAAGTAGAGGGAACATTGCGAGAACATGACTTAAATATTCGCTTGGTAGATTTACCAGGTACTTATAGTCTGACATCTTATACTATGGAAGAAAAAGTTTCTCGTCAATTTATATTAAGTGATGAGGTAGATATGATTATTGATGTAGTAGATGCTTCTTCATTGGAAAGAAATTTATATTTAACATTGCAACTTTTGGAATTAGGAAAGCCTGTTGTTATTGCATTAAATATGATGGATATTATAGAAAAAAGAGGTATGGAAATTGATATGCACAGACTGCCTGAAATGCTTGGTGTGCCTGTCATACCCGTTTCAGCAAGAAAAAGAAGAGGAATCCATACATTAATGCATGCTGCGGCACATCACTATGACAAAAATGAACCAGAAATATTGATACATAATCATTCCGCAGGAGAACAACAGCAAAAGCATGAAAAATATGCAATGGTGTATAGTGAAGAAATAGAACAAAAAATTGACATTATTGTGGAAGAATTAGAAAAGGAATATCCAGAATTATATAATAAACGCTGGTACGCTTTAAAACTTTTGGAGCAGGACAAAGAAATAACAGAAAAATATCATGTTAATTTGCCAGATATCATTGACCGCAGTTATGAATCAGATATTATAAATGAAAAATATGATTTTATAGAAGAAATTATAGCAGAGGTATTGTTTCATAAAGCAGAAAGAGAGGCTTTAACAGACCATGTAGACAAATTTTTAACACATAAAATAGCAAGTATACCAATATTTTTGTTTGTTATGGCTTGCGTGTTTTTTTTAACATTTACTGTAGGGGATTGGCTGAAAGGATATTTTGAAATATTAATTGAAGTAATAAGCAATGGAGCAACAAATATATTACAGGCTATAAAAGTTAGTACTCCTTTGATATCACTACTTGTAGATGGCATTATTGCGGGTGTGGGAGGAATATTAACATTTTTACCTAATATATTTATATTGTTTTTAGCATTAGCATTTTTGGAAGATAGTGGATATATGTCACGTGTTGCTTATGTTATGGACGGTATTATGGGAAAGTTAGGACTTTCGGGCAGGGCGTTTATACCTATGATATTAGGATTTGGTTGTTCTGTTCCTGCAATTATGGCTTCACGTGCATTGGAACAAAAAAGCGACAGATATAAAATCATGCTTGTAACACCTTTTATGTCATGTAGTGCAAGACTACCCATTTATATATTATTTTCAAGTATGTTTTTTGGGCATTATGCTATGATTACCGCCTATTCTATGTATGTAATAGGCATTATAGTAGCATTGATAGCACTATTTTTTATGAAAATGAGAGGCAATAAGGAATTAAAAAATGATTTGCTTATAGAATTACCAGAATATAAAATGCCAAGCGGCAGAACAGTATGGATATATGTTTGGGAAAAAGTAAAAGATTATTTAACAAAAGCAGGTACAACAATATTTATTGCATCAATTATTATGTGGTTTTTGTTAAATTTTGGTACAAGCGGTTATTCTTCTGATATGTCAAATAGTTTTGGTGCATTGCTAGGACGCGGATTAGAGCCATTTTTTGCTCCTATTGGTTTAGGATATTGGCAAATTGCTGTGGCATTAATAGCAGGTATTTCCGCAAAGGAGGTTGTAGTATCAAGCTGTGCTGTATTATTTGCTGTACCGAATATCAATTCTGAAATAGGTATGACAGCACTTGCAGGAATATTAAGCAATATGGGATTTGGTATGTTAAATGCGTATTGTCTTATGATATTTTGTTTGCTGTATGTGCCATGTGCTGCGACAATCGCTACAATTAAAAAAGAATCTGAAAGTTGGAAATGGACAGGACTTTCTGTATTATTTCAAATTATAGTAGCATGGTGTGTGACATTTGTAATATATCAAATAGGACGTTTAATAGTATAAGCAATATAGTAAGACTCTGTGGCAATATACCACGGAGTTTTATTATACATAGAATGATTCTGTTTTTTATCTATTTATTCATACAATATGAATAAAAATCATATCATTATAACAAAATTTTTAAACAGAAATAAATATTACAGTAATATGTTGACATTTGTTTTTATTTAGTATATAGTAATATTTAACAAGAAAATGTTTTACTAAAACTGTTTCGGTAACATTTTTTCAGAAAGGAGCCTTATTATGACAATTAAGGATATTGCAAAATTGGCTCAAGTTTCTGTCAGCACTGTTTCAAAAATTTTAAACCATAAAGATGATGACATAGGCGAAGAAACAAGAAAAAAAGTACTCAAAATTGTAAAACAGTATCAATATACCCCTTATTCTAAAGTGCGTGAGGTTGCTGTGGGGCGTTCTTATCTATTTGCTGTGATATTGCCTGAAAATTTGTACTATAAAGAAGAACTCATTGTCAGCATAGAAAAATACACTGTTTATAATGGCTATAATTTAATGGTTTATTTTACAAAAACACAGTCAGATGAAATAAAATATATACAAATATTATCGGGGAAAAATATAGACACAATACTATTGTACCCCATAGCAGAGCAAAAAGAAAGTATAGAACTGTTAGAAAAGCAAAAAATACCATATTTAATATTAACAAAAGTGCATCAGTTTCCTCAAGCATTGCAGGTTTATGGAAATTATGAAAAAGCAACATATATAGCAACAAAGCATTTGATAAAATACGGACATAGAAAAATTGGATTGCTTTTGCATGAAAATAGACATAGCAATGACTGTAAAGAGGGATATATGCAGGCTTTGTTTGAATCAGATATATTATTTGAATCAGGCAATGTATTTATAGGACAAGATGAGCAGGAAACAGGGAGAATAGGCGCACATCAATTTATTAATCGCAATCTTTCTGCTGTTGTTTGTGAAAATGAAATCATTGCCTGTGGTACATATGCCGCTTGTGAAAGACACGCAACAAGAATACCAAAAGATATGTCTATTGTTTGTATTCACACATTGGGATTTTATAAAACATTGCACCCTAAATTAGATATTGTATCTTTAAATTTGCATGAAGTGGGAAAACAAGCGATTGAAATGATATTACAAAAAATAGAAAGTAAAAAAGATATTGTTTATCATACAAAAGGAATTGAACCTATACTCATACAAGGGGAAAGCGTTTCCAATCCTTTTGAAAAAGTACATGGTGCTTATCAAAAAATCATTGTAGTAGGTAGTATGAATGTAGATAATATTATTAATGTGGAAAAATTACCCACAGATGGCGAAACATTACTTTCTAATCATCTTGCAATATTGCCGGGAGGAAAGGGATTAAATCAAGCAACTGCAACAGGAAAACTGGGCGGACTTGTGTATGCTATAGGTAGCTTGGGAAATGACACAGATGGCAAAAAGCTATATCATTGTTTGGTGCAAAATGGTGTTAAAACAGAGGGAATCCGTTTTAGTACATCACATTCTACTGGAAAAGCGTATATTAATGTAGCAAAAGATGGAGAAAGTACCATTGTAGTATACCAAGGGGCAAATGAAGAATTAGATACTTATCAAATACGTCAGCATCAAAAATTGTTTCAAAGTGCGCAATATTGTCTTTTATCATTGGAAATTCCTCAGAAGACAGCCATTTATACAATTAAAATGTGTCATGAAACAGGTGTTTCGGTATTTGTAAAACCAGCTACAATAGAAACATTGCAATGTGATATTTTGCCATATATTGATTATTTGATACCCAATGAAAAAGAAATCCATAAAATTGTGCCAGGGGATTTTTCAATAGAACAAAAAGCAGAAATGTTATATCAAAGGGGTGTAAAAAATGTCATTGTGACATTAGGCAGCAAAGGCTGTTATATTAGAAACGAACAATATCATCTTTTTTTTGAAGCAGCGCCTTTTGAGCCACAGGATACTACAGGTGCAGCAGACGCTTTTATAAGTGCTTTTGCTGTTGCACTAAGTGAAGGAAAAGATATGATTAATGCAGTTGTTTTTGCAACATATGCAGCAGGTATTAGTATTGCAAGGCTAGGAGCACAGCCTTCTATGCCTGACAGAACAACAATTGATTTATATCAAGCAGAAATCATGGAAAAAGTTGCTGTTATGAAACAACGTGTAAATTGCTGTGAAAAGGAGTAAGTGTATTATGGGGAAATTATTAGTTGTAGGTAGTTTGAATATGGATACAGTGGTAAATGTATCAAAAATCCCTCAAAGGGGAGAGACAATATTAGGAAAAGAAATTAGCTATATACCTGGAGGAAAAGGAGCAAATCAAGCGTATGCCATGGCAAAATTAGGTGCAGATGTTGCTATGATTGGTTGTATAGGAGCAGATACAAATGGTGTGAAGTTAATACAAAACTTGCACGCCGTTCATGTAAATACCAAAGCAATACAGGTTTTTGAAAAACAGCCCACAGGTACTGCATTTATTACAGTAGAAGAAACAGGAGAAAACAGTATTATTGTAATACCAGGAGCAAATTTTGAATTAAAAAGAGAATGGATAATAGAACACCAAAATTATATTGATGATTGTGATGTTGTTGTGGCACAATTAGAAACACCTATTGATAGTATTTGCGCTGTTGCAGAACTGGCAAAACAGAAAGGCAAAAAAATGCTTTTAGACCCTGCGCCTGCTTGTGAAAATTTGCCTGAATCTCTTTTAAAAAATGTTTCTATATTAAAACCGAATGAAACAGAATTACAAATATTAACAGGAAAACCAACCAATACAGAACAGCAAATTGTATTAGCTGCAAAAACACTAATTGATAAAGGTGTTGAAAAAGTAGTTGTAACATTGGGGGAAAAAGGCGCTATACTTGTGACAGAAAATGAATACCAAATGTTTCCATCTAAAAAAGTAAAAGCAATAGATACCACAGCAGCAGGGGATGCGTTTACAGCAGGGCTTGCGTTTAAATTATCAGAAGGATGTAGCTGTAAGGAAGCAATACAATTTGCAACAAAAGTATCTTCTATTGTGGTAACAAGAAAAGGCGCACAAACGTCCATACCAACTTATGAAGAAGTATTGGAAGTATAAATAATTGTTTGAAACATCATGTTATTGCAACTGATTTTATAATAAAAAAAGGAGTGTATTATAATGAAAAAGAAATGGATAACAATGTTGTCAGCAGTATTAACAGGAGCTATGATATTTGGATTGACAGGCTGTGGTGGTGGAGAAAAAACGGACGATGTAGCACAAGGACAAACAGACAATGGCAAACCTTCATTTGTATTTGTTTGCACAGGACAATTAGGTGACAAATCTTTTAACGATTCAGCAAATAATGGTGTGACACAAATTGCAGAATCACTCGGTTGTGAAACAAAGGTCATTGAAATAGGACGTGATCAAACAAAATGGGAACCTACATTCCAAGACTTGGCAGAAGAAGGAAAATATGATGTCATTATTACAAATGGTTCTAGTTCTTCAGAAGTTATAGAAAAAGTTTCACAGGAATTCCCAGAACAAAAATTTGTTATGTTCGATACAGAAATAGAAGATGGAAAATATCCTAATGTGTACGCTATAAGCTATAAACAAAATGAAGGTTCTTATTTGGCTGGTGCTTTGGCTGCACTTGTTACAACATCTGATATGGAATATGCTAACGGAGACAAAAAAATTGGTTTTGTAGGAGGTTCAGAACACCCTATTATTACAGACTTTTTGGTGGGATATATTGAAGGTGCAAAATCCATAGAGCCAGATATTAAAGTATATGTTTCTTATATTGGTTCATGGGACGATACTGCAAAAGGAAAAGAAACAGCGATTGCACAATATAATCAAGGTGTTGATATTATATTCCCAGCAGCAGAGCAAGCTGGTTTAGGCTGTGTAGAAGCTGCAACAGAAATGAATAAATATATCATTGGTGTAGATTCTGACCAAGCAATGCTTTTTAAAGGTACAGATGAGGCAAAAGCAAATGTTATATTAACATCTGTATTAAAAGAAGTAGGCAATTCTCTTGTAAGAATGGCAGAAATGGAAATCAATGGAACAGTGCCTTATGGTGCATATGAAAGTCTTGGTATACAAGAAGGTGGTACAGGTATTGCTGTAAATGAATATTATGAGAAAAATGTACCAGAAGAAATTAGAACAAAAGTAAGTGAAGCACAAAATAAAGTAGGACAAGGTGAGGTGCAAATTACTTCCGCATTGGGAGAAGACCAAACAAAAATACAAGCAATTATTGATTCTGTTGCACCATAATTAAAAAAATATATTTGTTTTTGGGCAGCCCCAAGCATTGCTTTGCTTGGGGTTGTACTAAAATGATAATAGAAAGGAGTATGTTATGGGCAATGAAATATTACGTATGGAACAAGTAACCAAAATATATCCTAATGGTGTTATGGCAAATAAAGAAGTCAATCTATTTGTAAATGCTGGAGAAATTCATGCTTTAATGGGAGAAAACGGTGCAGGGAAAAGTACACTTATGAAAATATTATTTGGCATTGAGCCAAAAGACAGTGGAAAAATATACTTTAAAGGCAAAGAAATCAATACACAAAGTGCAGCAGAAACCATTAAATTAGGTATTGGTATGGTACATCAGCATTTTATGCTTGTGGAGTCATTACGTGTTTATGAAAATGTCATATTGGGCATGGAGCCAAAAAAGGGACTGTTTACAGATAAAGAAAGTGCTATACAGCTTGTAAAAGATATGGCAAAAAAATACAATTTGAATGTAGACCCTATGGCAAAAGTGTCTGACCTTTCTGTTGGTGTCAAACAAAAAGTTGAAATATTAAAAGTATTAGTGAGAGGAGCAAAACTTTTGATATTGGACGAGCCAACAGCAGTATTGACGCCTCAGGAAACAAAAGAATTGTTTGAACAACTCATATTGTTAAAACAAAATGGACATACTATAATATTTATCTCTCACAAAATAAAAGAAGTACGTCAAATTTGTGATAATATTACTGTATTGCGTGGGGGACGTTATGTAGGCACTATGCCCGTGGCAGATTCTACTGAAGAAGAAATTTCACGTTTTATGGTGGGACGTGATGTAGTATTAAAAGTCAATAAAAGTCCAGCAAAATTTGGAGATGTGCTTTTAGATGTACAGAATGTAAGTTATATCAATCAAGAAAACAAGAAAGTATTAAACAATGTATCATTTCAGTTAAAAAGAGGACAAATATTAGGTGTTGCAGGTGTAGAAGGCAATGGACAAAATGAATTAGCAGAATGTATATTCGGATTTTATAAAAATGTGCAAGGTAAAATTATGTTTAATAATCAAAATATATTAGAAAAATCAATACATGACATTCGTACACTTGGTATTTCTTATATTCCAGAAGACCGTATCAAAACGGGTGTAGCGAAAGATGTTACAATATGGGAAAATTTGGTTTCTGATAGAATAGACAGCAAAGAATTAAAACAAAAAGGACTTTTGAATGGTAAAAAAATAAGAGATATGACAAAAAAATTGATTGCTGATTTTGCCATACTTTGTAAAAATGAAGACCAACAAGCAGGTATGCTTTCTGGGGGAAATATGCAAAAAGTAGTTGTTGCAAGAGAGTTTTCTGCAAATCCAGAACTTTTGATTGCCAATCAGCCTACAAGAGGCATTGACGTAGGCGCAAATGAATTTATATGGAAAAAAATTGTAGAACAAAGAGATGCTGGCAAAGGAATATTGTTGATTTCTGCGGATTTAAATGAGGTTATGGAACTAAGTGACAGTATACTTGTTATGTGTGATGGAGAGCCAGCCGCTTATTTTGAAAACAGCAAAGATATTACAGAGTATGAATTAGGTATGTATATGCTTGGTATTAAAAAACAAACAGAGCAAGAACGGAGGGGAGCATAATGACTATCAAAAAAAATGCAATGACTATTGTAGAAATATTAAGAACAATGGTAGCAATATTTTGTTCTCTTTTAATGGTATTTGCTATTATACTTCTTGTAAGTGACCAACCTGTTTCTGCGTTAAGAGATTTTTTAATTGGACCATTAACTTCTGTAAGAAGAATAGGAAATGTAATAGAGGCAATGACGCCTTTAATATTTACAGGACTTTCTGTTACAATGCTTTATAGAGCAGGACTGTTCAATTTAGCTATGGAAGGTGCATTTTTTATAGGAGCAGTCGCAGCAACGGCAGGCGCATTACTTTTTGATTTGCCTCCAGTAATCAATTTAGTTGTTGCAATGGCTTTTGCTATGATAGCAGGAGGTATTGTAACATTTATACCCGCAATATTAAAAGTAAAATGTCATGCAAATGAATTGGTTACATCATTGATGTTAAATTATGTTTGTTTGTATTTGGGATTATATATTATTACTGCATTTTTTTACGACCCTCAAATGAATTCCAATTATTCTTATATGTTTGCAGATAGTATGGTACTTCCGAAACTGTTTTCCAAAACAAGAATTAACACAGGAACAATTATTGCACTGGTAACAGTTTTTGTTGTGTGGCTGATATTAAATAAAACATCATTTGGTTATAAAGTCACATTAGTAGGCAAAAATGATAATATGGCAAAATATTCTGGTATTCATGCAGGCATAGTAATTATAGGTTCTCAAATATTGGGTGGTATGCTTGCGGGATTAGGCGGTTCAGTAGAATTGTTTGGTATGTATCAGAGATTTCAATACCAAGGATTACCAGGGTATGGTTGGGATGGTGTGTTAATTGCCATTGTGGCAAGGTATCAAGCGAAATATATTCCTCTAGCGGCACTATTTTTGGCATATTTGCGTATTGGTGCAGATATTATGTCAAGAAATACCGATATTCCTTTTGAAATCGTTAAAATTATACAAGCAATTATGATAGTATTGATATCTGCACAGGCAATATTAAGTAAATACCGCCAAAAACTTGTTGTAAAAGAGGCGAAAGAATTAGAAGAAATGGGGGAAAAAGTATGATTGATGTAATACTTTCTACAGATTTTTTCTTTACTACCATTCGTGTTATGACACCGATATTATTTGCAGCACTTGCCTGTATGGTATTTACAAAAGGTGGTATTGACTCCATAGGAACAGAGGGTATTATGCTAAGTTGTGCATTAGCTGGACCTTTAGGAAGTTATATTACAAAAAGTGCTTTTGGTGGTGTGATAATTGCCATGATAATAGGTGCTTTATTATCCTGTCTTTTTGGATATGTTACAATTTATTTAAAAAGTGAGCCAGTATTAGCAGGTATTGCATTAAATACATTAGCAAGCGGACTGACGATATTTGTAATTTATTATGCTACTGGTGAAAAAGGCTCTACACAAAGCCTTATGAGTCCTACTGTGGCAAATGTGCATATTCCTATATTAAAAGATATACCTGTATTAGGAGCAGTTTTTTCAGGACATAGTATATTGACTTATTTAGGCATTTTTATTATGATAGTACTTGCATTTTTTATATATAGAACACCAGCAGGATTACGCATACGCTCTGTGGGAGAAAATCCAGAGGCAGCAAAATCCGTAGGTATTAATGTAATAAAATATAAATATATGTCATTGATTATTGCGGGTGCGCTTTGTGGATTGGGTGGTGCATATATGTCTATGAGTTATGTTTCTTTTTTTTCAAAAGAAATGATTGCAGGACGTGGATTTATAGGCATGGCAGCAGAATCTATGGGAAGAGGTACACCTTGGGGTGTAACGCTTTCAGCACTTTTGTTTGGTGCTGCGGATTCTCTTGCTATTAGATTACAGCTTTTGCAATTACCTGCACAGCTGATACAAACAATACCCTATGTAATTACCATTATTGCGATTGCAGTATATTCCTATACTCGCTCCAAACAGAAAAAGAAATACTAGTAATTTGATATATAGAAGGAGGTTATATTGTGTCAAAAAAGGCATGGGAATATGAAAGAAATTGGATAGAAAATGCCATACCCCCTACTGTAGAGCAAAATTGTGAACAGGACTGGCTAAGTTATTTGCAAGCAGGGAAAGCGTGTGATGAGAAGTTATTTAAAAATTGGTTTAGCGTTGTTCCAGGTTCAAAAGCACCTTGTCATTTGGTTGTTGCTGCAATACAAAGTATGTATAATAGGGGTTATGATGTAACAGAGGCAGAAAAATATATTGAAAGTGGATTGCAGGCAGAAAAACAAAAAGATGGCGCAGCAATACAACAAATTACAGCAAAAATATATCATTTATTAAATACAGCAAAAAAAGATGTCCATTCTAGTTATTGGAATTATAAACAATATAGTGTGTGGGAAGATATTGAAAAGGATGTTATATTTGAACCACAAACAGAAATAGATGTATTTTCAGAGGAATTTGCTGATAAAATAAAATATGGCTGGCTAGGACAGTTAATAGGTGGTGCTTTGGGTACACAATTGGAAGGCTATACATCTGAAAATATTAAAAAGAAATTTGGAGATGTAAAGGGATATTTAAGAGAACCCGAAACATATAATGATGATATTACATATGAAATTGCATTTTTGGAAAGTTTTTGTCAAAAAGGATATGATATTAAATCAGAGGATATTGCAGAACAATGGCTTGCTTTGATTTCTGACGGATATTCTGCGGAAGAAATTGCACTGAATAATTTAAGACGAGGCATTTTCCCACCAGAAAGCGGTGTATTAGGAAATTATTTTTATGACTGGATAGGTGCACAAATGAGAACGGCAATACATGGTATGGTTGCTCCTGGAAATGCAAAATTGGCAGCAAAATTAGCTGTGTATGATAGTGTAATTTCGCATTCTAATAATGGTATGATAGGTGGTATGTTTAATGCTATGTTAGTATCATTGAGTTTTGTAGAAAAAAATGCAAAAACATTATTAGAAAAAACAATAGCATTGTTACCTCAAAAAAGTGAATACGCTTCTATTACTATTTTTGTATTAGAACAATGTAAAAAATGCCATACATGGCAAGAAGCGTGGAAAATTTGTGAAAATCATTTAAAACAATATCATTGGATTCATGCTTATCCTAATGTTGCAGCAGAAATTGTTGCATTATGGTATGGTAATGATGATTTTGATGAAACTTGCTATATTATATGTATGTTAGGGCAGGACGTGGATTGTACTGCTGCACCAATATTAAATGCTCTAGCAATACTCATTGATTTTAGTGCAGTGAACCAACAGAAATATGTACAGCCACTAGGAGAAAATATACACACTATGATGAGAAAAATGCAGAAATTTACAATTTCAGAATTATGCAGTAAAACAGTAAATGCAGTAAGAAATGCATATCAAAAAAGAGGTGTTTGATTATGAAAGTATTATTTGTAAATGCTTGTGTAAGAAGAGATTCCAGAACATTGGAACTTTGCAGATATTTTTTACAACAATATAAACAATATCATAGTGATGTAGCAATAGAAGAAATCAATATTTGTGAAGAAAAAAATCTTTTACCTATAAATGAGCAAAAATTGATACAAAGAAATGATTTAATAGCAAAAAAAGACTGGAATCATGAAACAATGAAATATGCTTTACAATGGAATCAAGCAGAAAAAGTCATCATAGGAGCGCCCTATTGGGATTGGAGTTTTCCTTCTGTATTAAAGATATACATAGAAAATATTATTGTTTCAGAATTAAATTTTGTATTTAGAGAAAATCGTTCTGTGGGATTGTGTAAAGGAGAAAAAATGCTTTATATTGCCACAGCAGGGGGAAATGCAGAACAAAATATGGGATATGATTATATAGTACGTGTTTTAAAAGAATTAGGAGAATATCAAAGCGATTATATACACGCAGATAATTTGGATGTACAAGGTATAGATATTAATGCGATTATGCAAAATGCAAAAAAACAAATAGAAGAAATGGCAAAAAACTGGTAAATAAAAAAGGCGTCATATTATATGTGTTATATGACGTCTTTTATTATGCTTATTCATGCAGTTCCAAAGGTAAACCATCAGGGTCTTTAAAAAAAGTATATTTTTTGTTTGTATAGCTGTCAATACGTATAGGTTCTGTTTTAATGTCTTTCTCATTTAATTCTTTTATGGCATCTTCTATGCAGTCCACATAAAATGCAATGTGGCGTAATCCGCACGCTTCCGGATAACTGGGACGTTTAGGACTGTTAGGAATACCAAACAATTCAATTTCACAATTATCTAATTTTAAATCTAGTTTATAATCATTTTTGTCATTTCTGTAATTTTCCCGTAATATACGAAATCCTAGCTGATTGACATAAAAATCTTTAGAGCGTTGATAATCTGATGCAATAATAGCAATATGATGTATTGTTTTGAAATTCATAATATCATTCCTTTCTATGTATATTTATATTTTTATTTTATTATAATATTGTGTATTTATAAAGTGAATTTTTATATTGTCATTTTTTGTAAAAAGTTTTTTGATGTATATAAAATTTTAATGATAAGTTACTATATTAAAATATTTCAGAATATGCTACAATAAAAAAATATACGAGAAAGGAAGGAATAGCATGATAATTAAAATAATTTGTGGTTTTTTTATGGCGTTAGCGGATAGTGTACCAGGGGTATCTGGGGGAACAATAGCATTTTTATTAGGACAGTATGATAATTTTATCAATTCATTAAACAACATCATAGCAGGAACAATGAAACAAAAAAAAGAGGCAATTCGTTTTTTAATACAGTTGATGATAGGCTGGGTAATTGGTTTTATACTTGCTGTACTGATATTAACGGCTGTTTTTGAAAAACATATTTATCAAGTCAGTTCACTATTTTTAGGATTTATTGTATTTTCCATACCTATTGTTACAAGAGAAGAAAGAAAAAGTTTTTTGGGACATGAAAAAAATATCGTTTATATGATAGCTGGTATATTAGTTGTAGTATTGATTACCTATTTTAATACAGCAAGCGGAGAAGAAGGTACTAAAGATTTGATACATATGTCTTTTGGCACAGCAATTTATTTATTTGTAGCAGCAATGATTGCTATATCTGCTATGGTATTGCCTGGAATTTCAGGCTCCACACTGCTTTTGATATTTGGGCTGTATGTACCTGTTATGAATGCAATAAAAAGTGTATTATCATTTCAAATGGAGGCATTGCCAGTAGTGATTATATTTGGATTGGGCATATTAACGGGTATTGTAACAGTTGTGCGTGTTGTAAAAATTGCATTGGAAAAATTTCGCTCTCAAACAGTATATACTATTGTAGGACTTATGATAGGCTCTCTGTATGCTATTGTAATGGGTCCAACAACATTGGATATCCCACAGCAAGCTATGAGTATTTCTACATTTCATGTATTATTTTTTATCATTGGTGGTGTATTGATAGGAGCATTGCAGATGTTGAAAAAAATGCAGTAATAGAATTTCAATATTTTTTAATAAACGAAAGCGATTCGATAATACGAATCGCTTTTTATATATAATTTATTGATTATTTTTAGTAAAAATATCGTTTAATATTGTAATGGCTTCTGATAGTCTTACTTTATCTTTTTCTGTAATTTTATTTATAGTATACAGTACATTTTGTATCATATTTTCTCCAGCTTCTTCTAAAAATTGATTGCCCAGAGGTGTGATTTTAATATAAACACGTCTGCGGTTTTGTTTATCATGTACTCTCTCCACATAATTTTTATTTTCTAAATCATTTATAATGCGGGAAAGATGTTGATTTGTTACTTCCAATTTTTCAGCAAGTGCAGACATTGTTAAATGCTGTTGAGAAAAACAGTTTAAAACACAAAGTGTATGGAAAGCATGAGAATTAATACGAATATTGGAAAAAGGAAGTTGATGATTATGAAATGCGCTTCTGATTTCCATTAATACATTGCAAAAATCTACGGCTAATTTACGGTTTTCATTTTCATTCATATCAATACCCCTTTTATAGAAATCATATTCTATATTATTATAGTAGTGTGTTGCTAAAAAGTCAATAGCACATGAATAGTTCATATAATATTAACAATTATACTATTGACAATAGTAATATAAGATATTATAGTTTAGTATACAGCATTATCATTTTGTTTTGAAAATATTTAAAATAATATCAAAAAATTTTATGTGACAGAAAGGAGTATAACAATCATGATAAAACTATTTCAATATTTAAAAAAGTCAAGCGGTTTTATTGTTCTAATAATAATATTATTGCTTTTACAGGCTTATTGTGACCTTTCTTTACCTTCTTATACCTCTAATATTGTAGATATTGGAATACAGCAAGGAGGTATTGAAAATGCAGTACCAACACAAATTAGTAATCATACTATGGAAAACATAACACTTTTTTTAACAGAAGAACAAAGAGAATTTGTATCACAATATTATATTGAAGCAGATAACTTATGGATACTGCAAGATATAGAACCAGAGCAAAAACAAGAGTTAAACACTATATTTTCAAATGTTATGAATGTATTATATTTGATAGAAACAGATAATCCATATATGGAGCAGATAAAAAAACAAATAGGAGTAGAACAACATCAAAATGTAATAGATTTTATAAAAACATTGCCCAGCAAACAACAAAGCGATGTTACAAAAAATATATTAAAACAATTTGAAAATCAACCTGATACAGTAATAGAGCAATCAGCTATTGCATTTTTAAAACAGGAGTATGCTTTACAAGGTATTGATTTGAATGCACTACAAACACAATACATTATAAAATCAGGTACAAAAATGATAGCATTTGCATTACTTATTATGCTTGCAGGTATAGGTGTGACATTTTTTTCGTGTCGTGTTGCAGCAACATTCGGCAAGGATATCAGAGAAAAAGTATTTTCAAAAGTAATTGATTTTTCCAGTGCAGAATTTAATAAATTTTCTACGGCATCATTGATTACAAGAAGTACAAATGATGTTCAGCAAGTGCAAATGCTTATGATAATGATATTTAGAATTGTACTTTATGCTCCAATATTAGGTGTGGGAGGTATTATGATGGTACTTGGTACAAATACCTCTATGGCATGGATTATAGCAGTTGCTGTTGCATTGATATTAATTGTTGTGGGAGGACTTTTTGCTATTGCCATGCCTAAATTTAAGTCTTTACAGGTTTTAATTGACAAATTAAATTTGATTACAAGAGAAATATTAACAGGCATACCAGTTATCAGAGCATTTAGTACAGAACGTCATGAGGAACAACGATTTGAACAAGCAAATAAAATATTGACAAAAACAACACTTTTTGCAAACAGAACAATGACATTCATGATGCCTTCTATGATGCTTGTTATGAATGGTATTTCCGTATTGATAGTATATAAAGGCGGATATGGCATTGATGCTGGCGCTATGCAAGTAGGAGATTTAATGGCATTTATACAATATACTATGATGATTATTATGTCTTTTTTAATGTTGACAATTATTTCTATTATGATACCAAGAGCAAGCGTTTCTGGTACGCGTATCAATGAAGTATTAGAAACAGAAATTATAATACAAGATATTCCAAAAGTAAAATCATGTTTACCAGAACAAGCAGGCGTTGTTTGTTTTGAAAATGTATCATTTTGCTATCCAGATGCAGAAGAAAGAGTGATTTCTGATATCAGTTTTACAGCAGAAAGAGGAAAAACCACAGCAATTATAGGCAGTACAGGAAGTGGAAAGTCAACACTTGTCAATTTAATTCCTAGATTTTTTGATGTAACAGAGGGTAAAATTACAGTAGATGGTGTAGATGTGAGAGAACTTTCTCAAAAAGAATTAAGAGAAAAAATAGGATATGTCCCCCAAAAAGGTATATTATTTTCAGGTACAATAGAAAGTAATTTGAAATATGGCAAAAATGATGCCACAGAACAGCAAATGAAAAAGGCGGCAGAGATTGCACAGGCAATTGATTTTATTACACAAAAAGAAGAAGGTTTTGACTCTCCTATTGCTCAGGGTGGCACAAATGTATCAGGAGGACAAAAACAAAGACTTTCTATTGCAAGAGCAGTTATTAAAAATCCAGAGATATATATATTTGATGATAGTTTTTCAGCATTAGATTATAAAACAGATGTTGTATTGAGAAAAGCATTGAAAAAAGAAACAAAAGATGCTACAACAATTATTGTAGCACAGAGAATCAGCACAATACTTCATGCAGAGCAAATTATTGTATTAGATGAGGGACGTATTGTGGGAAAAGGTACACATAAAGAGTTATTAAAAAATTGTGATGTATATAAACAAATTGCATTGTCACAGTTGTCTGAAACAGAATTGCATGACGGAAAGGAGGAAGCATAATATGAGTGAAAAAAGAACTCCAAGAGGTCCTGCTGGCAGAGGTATGCCAGGAGAAAAAGCAAAAGATTTTAAAGGCAGTATGGCAAAGTTAATTGTATATATGAAACGATATCATACACCATTGTTTTTTATGTTTTTATTTGCCATAGCTGGTACAATATTTAATATTATAGGACCTACAATATTAGGACACGCTACTACTGAAATATTTAACGGACTGCTTTTAAAAGTAGATGGTACAGGTGGTATTAATTTTGAAAAAATAACAAACATATTGCTTACACTTATGATATTATATGTTATGAGTGCTTGCTTTTCGTTTATACAAGGCATTATTATGACAGGTATATCAAATGATGTATCTTATACTATGAGAAAGGATATTTCTAAAAAAATAAATAGAATGCCTTTAAAATATTTTGAAAGTAAAACAACGGGAGAAGTACTTTCTCGTGTAACAAATGATGTAGATACACTACAAATGAGTTTAAATCAAAGTGTAACACAGCTCATTACATCTGTTACAACATTGATAGGTGTATTTATTATGATGCTTCGTATCAATGTACTTATGACAATATTTGCTTGTTTAATGATACCTACCTCTATGATAGTAATTGGTTTAATCACAAAACATTCTCAAAAATATTTTCAACAGCAACAAAAATATTTAGGAGAAGTTAATGGACAGGTAGAAGAAAGTTATTCAGGGCATAATATTGTAAAAGTATTTAATAAAGAACAACAAACTGTACAGGACTTTCAACAAATCAATCAAAAATTATATGAATCTGCTTGGAAATCACAGTTTTTTTCTGGTATGATGATGCCTCTTATGCAGTTTATAGGTAATTTGGGTTATGTTATGGTTGCATTATTAGGTGGTTATTTAACCATTTTAGGTAAAATACAAGTGGGACAAATACAATCCTTTTTCCAGTATATTAGGAATTTTACACAGCCTATGCAACAAATTGCACAGGTAAGCAATATGTTGCAATCTTCTGCTGCTGCGGCTGAAAGAGTGTTTGAATTTTTAGAAGAACAGGAAGAAGACCAAATTGTACAAAATGCTGTGGACATTACACAAACAAAGGGTATTGTGGATTTTGAAAATGTACAGTTTGGATATGATGAAGATAAAATCATTATACACAATTTTTGTTCTCATGTAGGAGAGGGACAGAAAGTTGCTATTGTTGGTCCAACAGGTGCAGGCAAAACAACAATAATAAAATTGCTTATGCGCTTTTATGATGTCAATAAAGGTAGTATCAAAATTGATGGACATGATTTAAGAGAGTTTAACAGAACAGAATTAAGGGAACTTTTTGGAATGGTTTTGCAGGATACATGGCTTTTTAGTGGTACAATTATGGAAAATATTAGATATGGCAGATTAGATGCCACAGATGAAGAAGTAATTGAAGCAGCAAAAGCAGCTCATGCACATCATTTTATTATGACACAACCAGAAGGTTATCAAATGGTATTAAATGAAGAAACAAGCAATATCTCACAAGGACAAAAACAGCTTTTGACAATAGCAAGGGCAATATTGGCAGATAATAAAATTATGATATTAGATGAGGCAACCAGTTCAGTAGATACTAGAACAGAGGTTCAAATTCAAAAGGCAATGGACACTTTAATGCAAGGGCGTACCAGCTTTGTAATTGCGCATAGATTATCTACCATTAAAGATGCAGATTTGATACTGGTTATGAAAGACGGAGATATTATAGAGCAAGGCAATCATCAAACGCTTTTAAATCAAAATGGATTTTATGCACAACTGTATAACAGCCAGTTTGAAAAAGCAGAAGATATGGAAAGTGTTTCATAATATGGAAAGGTGTATTTTCAGTATAAAATAATGGAGTTTTATTATAGGAGTGAAAATATGGCAGGTTATAGAGTATTAGCAATAGAAAGGCAATATGGTAGTAGTGGGTTAGCAGTGGGAGAAGGCGTTGCAAAAAAGTTAGGTATTCGTTGTTATGGACGTGAGATATTAGAATTGACAGCAAAAAAATTAAATGTGAATGTGGAAAATATAGAGCATATGGAAGAAAATGGTCATAAAAGTCTTTTGTATGATTTAGCACTTTTAGCGCAGAGCAGTTTTACAGGAAATGGCTTACAAGCAGATAGACAGGTTTTTTTAGAAGAAAGCAATATTATACAAGAAATTGCTATGAAAGAAAAGTGTGTAATTGTGGGAAGATGTGCAGCAGGTATATTACATGAAAGAAAAGATTGTCTACGTGTATTTATTTATGCAGATTTGCCTTATAGAATCAAAACAGCAACACAAAAATATGGTGTTGCTTCTGATATGGCGTTAGGCGTATTAAAGCAAAATGATAAAAGGAGAGCAGCTTTTTATAAAAATAATACAGAACATATTTGGGATAATTGGAGTGGATATGATTTGTGTTTAAATAGTGGAACATTAGGCATTGAAAAATGTATTGATATGATTGTAAATATTATGGCAGAAAACTAAAATATAGAGTAAAATTTTCACAAGTGAAAATTTTACTCTATATTAGTATACATTTGATTTTTGTAATGAGTATTATTTTTTAGGCATTTGGTTAATATAATCCATATAACCTATGTTTTCTAATTTTTGTGCTTTTTGCTCCACCATTTCCAGTAATTCTGTTTTAAAGTCAATTACTTTTTGAAGTACTTCAGGCTGAAAAGCACCTATCATTTGAGCGGCTAATATACCAGCATTTTGCGCACCATTTATAGCAACAGTAGCAACGGGTATACCAGGGGGCATTTGACAGATGGAATATAAGGAATCTATACCACTTAATGTAGATGTTTTTACAGGAACACCTATAACAGGTAATGGTGTAAGTGCTGCCGTCATACCAGGAAGATGCGCTGCACCTCCTGCACCAGCAATGATTACTTTTAATCCTCTTTCTACTGCTTTTTTAGCATAATCATACATTCTGTCTGGTGTTCTGTGTGCTGAAATGACAGTTAATTCATAAGGAACACACAATTTATCTAATATTTTTGCTGCTTCACTCATAACAGGAAGGTCAGAATCACTTCCCATAATAATACCAACAAGCGCTTGCATAATATACCTCCTTAGTAATATTGTAAATTTATAATTTGTATGAACTGAACATATTAAATAAAATACTTTTTCATCATTATATCATAAAATATTTTATTTGAACAATTATAATGTTGTAATATTAATAAGGCGAATGCATAATGAAAGTCGGAAGTTTTTCCAAGACTTTTCAAAAATATAATTATAAGCATAAGAACATTGAGACTTTATCTCAAACTCTACAAGCTTTTTGAAAAAAGCTTGAGCAAAAACTTTTAAGGAAAACTTCGTTTTCCCAGTTGCAAACGAAAGTTTATTGATAGACTAAACATTTTAAAATTTTATTCTTCTACAAAATATACAATATTTTTTATGTACTTACATTGACAATATTAAAATTTTTGTTGCTTGTCAATAGTGTTTGTGGTAAAATGAGTACATTGGTTTTTTGCGTGCTTTTGGCATAACATTATGCCAATTCTATTTGATAAAAGCAAAGAAAGGAGCGTGTAAACTATGGACGTTGTAGATGCAGGCAATGCAGTAGTAGATGCAGGTACAAATAATGGTTCCGCAGCAATGTCTGTTGTATCCAATTCAGTAAGCACATCTGTATTTGTTTTAGCTGTTGTGTTAATGATTGTAGGTGTTATATTATGTATCATTATATTATTGCAGTCAAAGCGTTCTGCTGGTTTGGGTGCAGTGAGTGCCGCAAGCAGTGCAGATACTTATTGGAGTAGAAATAAAGGCAATTCTATGGAGGGCGCATTGGAAAGATATACAAAAATTGGCGGCGCATTGTTTATGATAATTGCTTTTATTATTAACCTATTGAGCTGACAGTGTACTCAAAGAGCAGTTATATGATTTTGAATTAGTATAAAAAATCATTACTGCAAATACCTATTATAATGATACCAGTACTTTAAGGACACAGTTTGTTGTGTCCTTTTGTCATTTTGTAATATTTTAATAAAGAAAGGAAAAAATTATGGAATATGATGATATAGATAAAAATGAAATGATGGAACAAAGAAAACTAAAAATACAGCAGTATTTGGAAAGTAAAGAATATATTCCCATGAAAAGAAAAGATATTTGCACTATGCTGAGTGTACCAAAAGAGGACAGACAGTATTTTGAACAAATTGTAAATGAACTTTTAGAAGAAGGGAAAGCAGTTGAAACAAAAAAAGGAAAACTGATGTCACCAAAAGCGTTAAATATGGAACAAGGTACATTTCTTGCACATTCCAAAGGTTTTGGATTTGTAGAAAGAGAACAAGGAGAAGATATATTTATACCTGCAAATCAAATTAATGGTGCAATGCATAAAGATAAAGTGTTATATCGCATAAATAGAAAAGAGGAATATGGCAAAAGAGCAGAAGGGGAAATTGTAAAAATATTAAAAAGAGGAAATATAAAAATTGTGGGTACATTTGAACAATGTAAAGGTTTTGGATTTGTACTTCCTGACAATAAAAGAGTAACAAAAGATATTTTTATATCAAAAGAAAATAGTATGGGTGCAGTAACAGGACATAAAGTAGTTGCCGAAATTACAGTATATGGTGATGAAACAAAAAATCCAGAAGGTGAAATAATAGAAATATTAGGTCATATCAATGACCCAGGTGTTGATATATTATCAATTATAAGAGAATATGATTTACCCGTAGATTTTCCAGAAGATGTTTATAAACAAATTGAAAATTTAGAAATGGAAGTATTGCAAAAAGATAGAGAAGGTAGAGAGGATTTTACAGGTTATAAAACTGTAACAATAGATGGAGAAGATGCAAAAGATTTAGATGATGCCATATCATTAGATATATTAGAAAACGGCAATTTTTTATTAGGTGTTCATATAGCTGATGTATCACATTATGTTAGAGAAAATACACCTCTTGACAAAGAAGCATACAAAAGAGGAACAAGTGTATATCTGGTGGACAGAGTGATACCTATGTTACCTCATAAATTGTCAAATGGTATTTGTTCATTAAATCCCCATGAAGACAGACTTGCATTAAGCTGTATTATGGAAATAAATCATAAAGCGGAAGTTGTAAATCATAGGGTAGTAAAATCTGTAATACATTCTGACAAAAGAATGACATATACTGCTGTAAGAGAAGTTTTGGAAGAAAAAACACCAGCATTATTAGAAGAATATGCTGATTTTGTAGATATGCTTGAAAATATGAATCGTCTGCGTATATTACTTGCGGAAAAAAGAAAAAAAAGAGGCTCTGTAAATTTTGATTTACCAGAATCTAAAATTATATTAGATGAAAATGGAAAACCTATAGATATTAAGCCTTATGAAAGAAGTATAGCAACAAATATGATAGAAGAATTTATGTTAATATGTAATGAAACAATAGCAGAAGATTTCTTTTGGCAGGAAGTACCTTTTTTATTCCGTAGTCATGAAATACCTGACGAACAAAAATTACAAAAAATGGAGGACTTTATTAGAAACTTTGGCTATCACTTAAAAGGGAGCAAAGATGATATGCACCCTAAAGCAATACAGCAGATGTTGTTAAAGGCAGAAGGCAAAGACGAGGAGAGAATTATTACAAGAGTGGTATTAAGAAGTATGAAACAAGCAAGATATACTGCTGAAAACGGCGGACATTTTGGATTAGCAGCAAAATACTATTGTCATTTTACATCTCCTATTAGAAGATATCCAGATTTGCAGATACACAGAATTATTAAATGGATATTAGATGGACAAATGACAGAGAAAAAACAGAAATCATTAAACAAAGTCATGCCTGATGTTGCAAAACAATGCTCTATGAGAGAAAGAACAGCAGAAGATGCAGAAAGAGCAACAGATGATTTGAAAAAAGCAGAATATATGGCTGATAAAATTGGTATGGAATATGAAGGGATTATTTCTAGCTTAACATCTTGGGGAATTTATGTAGAATTGCCTAATACGGTAGAGGGCATGGTGTCATTGCAAAGTTTGGAAGACGATTTTTATATTTATGATGAAGAAAATATGATTATTTATGGCGAACATTCAAATAAAAAATATATGTTGGGGCAAAAAGTAAATATTATTGTGACAAAGGTAGATATAGAATTGAAAAATATTGATTTTGCATTTTGTGAACAATAAAAAAATTGCATTTTTTGCCATATCATAGAATAAAATCTAAAAAATATTTTGTAGCATTAGGAGGAAAAAGTAAAGAAAATGAAAACGAATCAACAAAAAAGTGAAAGAGATAGTTTTAATAGCCGTATTGGTTTTGTACTGGCGTGTATAGGCTCTGCTATAGGTATGGGGAATATTTGGCTTTTTCCTTATAGAGTAGGACAGTATGGAGGAGCAGCATTTTTAATACCCTATTTTATATTTATTGCTGTAATTGGCTTTACTGGCGTAATAGGTGAAATGTCTTTTGGGCGTGCCATGGGAACAGGTCCTTTGGGTGCATTTCGTAAAGCATCTCAAATGAGAGGTGGAAATTGGGGAGAATGGATTGGTATGATACCAGTTGTAGGCTCTTTGGGCATTGCGATAGGCTATTCTGTTGTAGTAGGGTGGATATTGCGATTTTTTGCAGGTTCTGTAACAGGTTCTGCATTATCTGGAGAAGCAGAAAGTTATTTCGGCGCACTTGCTAGCAATTTTGGAAGTGTACCATGGCATATCATAGGTCTTGCTATTGTATTTATATGTATGGCTTATGGTATTTCAACAGGTATTGAAAAATTAAATAAAATTATGATACCAGCGTTTTTTTTACTTTTTATTATTATGGCTGTACGCATATTTATGCTTGAAAATGCGAAAGATGGTATTATATATATGTTAAAACCAAATTGGGATATACTTGCACAACCTCAAACATGGGTTTATGCATTAGGGCAAGCATTTTTTTCATTATCTCTTGCAGGTTCTGGCACAATCGTTTATGGCAGTTATTTAAAAAAGACAGAAGATGTTGTGAAAAGTGCAAAAAATGTTGCATTATTTGATACATTAGCATCATTGCTTGCTGTATTTGTAATTATACCTGCTGTGTTTGCATTTGGATTAAATCCTGCGTCTGGACCTCCTTTGATGTTTATTACAATGCCTAAAGTATTTCAAATGATGCCTATGGGAAGAATATTTGCAATCATATTCTTTTTAGCTGTATTTTGTGCAGCAGTAACTTCTCTTGTGAATCTGTTTGAAACACCTGTAGAGGCATTGCAAGAAAAATTTGGACTTTCTCGTAAAAAAGCAGTTGCTGTAATTGCAGTGATTGCAGCAGTTGTAGGCGTTTGTATTGAAAGTGGAGATAGTGTTTCTGTATGGATGGATATTGTTTCTATTTATATTATACCTTTGGGCGCATTGCTTGCAGCAATTATGTTGTTTTGGGTTTGCGGAAGTAAATTCGCAAGAGAACAGGCACAAATGGGTAGGCAAAAGGTCATTGGGAAATGGTTTGAACCTATGACAAAATATGTTTTTGTAGGATTAACATTGTTTGTATATATTATGGGTATTTTTTATAATGGTATTGGATAATCGTGTATATTTGTTTGCAAAGTGTAAAAAATCTGTTATAATAAAGCCTATATAGTATGTGAATAAAATAAGGGGGGACTACTGTGCCTGAAAAAAAAGAAGATTTTGGACAAATACAAATTGCAGATGAAGTTGTGGCAGTGATTGCAGCTACGGCAG
>OFHA01000764.1_pt1 | contig 25966 bp, 19 predicted proteins | sample 1521891 | NCBI WGS metagenome assembly OFHA01 (sample SAMEA3504089, study PRJEB24116) | mouse gut metagenome | biome: mouse gut; feature: mouse-associated habitat; material: faeces | place: Denmark | collected 2011
CTAGCCGCCTCGTTTGACTAACAATCCAATATCGAATTACCTTAAGATAATCCTGTCTATAGCTATTAAAATAATCATCAGCATAAAATGGTGTGCCTTTTAAATATCCATCATAGCTCTTCTCCAAAATATTAAGCGTCTTTCTACGATATTTACTTCTATACAATATCATATTATCATTGCTACATCTAGCAGCGTATCCACAGCAGTAGCATTTTACTTGGTTATTATCAATAGTCATAGTCATATTTCCTCTATTTATTTTAGCGTACTTAGGGCAATCGATATTAGGGCAATAAATATAATTGAGAACTTCTTTTTCTATATACTTGGTTTTTTCCCAATTTAATTCCTCATCTCCATCATCATTAGTTCCTTCAAAAAAGGTTGAATACCGTGTTTGTAATTTTTTATTTAATCGCCTTAAAAGTTCATTAATTTGATTTTCTTCTTGATTATCTACATTTTTGATGACTATATATAATAATATCATCAAAACATCAGACGCTTCCTCCAGTATGTTGTCTTTATTATTTTTATTGCATCCATCAACAAATTCATAAACCTCATCAAACAGAAAATTAAATAACTCTTTGTTTGTTACAGCTTTACCCCATTCAGACTCAATAATTAACTTTCGGATTGTTTGATATGATATTTCTGAAATATGTTCGAAAAGATATTGTATTTTTGATTTTACTTGTGCCTGTGTTAATGCACAGGTATGCTGCTTTTTTTGTACTGCCTGACAGTTGGAACAAATTCCTTGAAAGTGTAGAGGTTTTCCGCACTGCAAACAATGATAATGAAATGACATTTATGTCGCCCCTCATATTTATTTATGAAATATCATATACTAAAATAATTTTGTAAAGTGATTGATAACACATTTAATATTATCATAACAATAGCTGTATTGTCTATTGTTTCATAATTGCCAATAACATTTTTGATATATATTTATAAAGGAGATAAAATTTTTAAAAAATTTTATCTCCTTTATGAGCAATATTTATTCTGTTTTGATAGCAGATAATGCACTTAGTTTCATAGCTCTTTTTGCTGGTAAATATCCAGCAGCAATACCGATAAATGTAGCAAATATTAAAGAAGCACCACACAGCCAGAAAGGAATAGAGGAAAGCATATTACTGTTTGTTCTCAAAGCAAATACATTAACTATTTTAGATGCACCTAAACTGAGTAATATACCTGCAAGCCCTCCTGCGAATCCTATAAATGCTGCCTCTGTCAAAAATAATTTTTTGATATCTGATAGAGATGCGCCAATTACTTTCATAACACCGATTTCTCTTGTTCTTTCGTATATTGCCATAACCATAGTATTTGTAATCCCTATTGCTGCAACAATAAGAGAAATTGCACCAATTGCACCTAACATCATACGTAGCATTTTAGTAGTTTCTTTCATTGTTTCCAATTCGTCTGTCAAACTAGATGCTCTAAAACCCATATTTTTAATATTTTCTTGCACTTCTTTTACATTATCCATATTATCCACTTTTACCATAGCACTTTGATAAACACCTTTTTTTATTTTTTGCGTGTTTCTATTTCCGTTTCTTTTTGCTTCATATTCTGATTGTGCTATTTTAATTTTTTCCAATTCTTTTATAGGCATAAATACAGTATAACTATCAGAACCTCCACTGCTTAATGTTCCTACTACTTCCACTTTAATTGGCTTGATTGCTTTATCTGCATATTTTGTACCATAATTATAGTCTGTTGTTACCATAATTTTATCATTGAATATATCTACTTCAGGAGCTGGAGAATTATATCTCATTCTCCAGCTTAATTTTGGATTGTAAAAATTACTTATAACATCATTACCGAATACAAGTGTTTTGTTGTCACCTTCTTGTAATACACGCCCTTGCTCTGCTTTATATCCCATAGCTTCCATACTTGCAGGGTCAATACCTTGTATAGAGGCATCAGCAACATATTTTCCAGCAATAAAATACATATATTCATTTATAACAGGTGTTGCGGTTTCTACATGAGGTATTTTTTTAAATTCCTCTATGGTAGAAACCGTAATTTCTGTTGCTTCTTTTTTATTATTATTGTTAATAGAATTACTATCATCGTAATAATAGTCATTATTACCAGTGGTATAAACATTAATAACTTGCAAACTACCCCATTGTTCTACTTGTTTTTGAAAACTTTCATTCATGCCAATACCAATCGATACCATAACTACAATAGATGCTGTACCGATTACAACACCTAATATTGTTAAAAATGTTCGTAATTTTCTTTTCCATAAATTACGCAGTGCCATTTTAATCATATCAGAAATGCTCATTATTATCACGTCCTTGCTGATTCGAGGAGGATTGTTGTGTATTTGGCATTTGTTCATAATAATCTACATCTTCTGGTGCAAATTCATATTCATCATCTTCTGCTAAAAATGCTTCTTCTGCTTTTTTCTTTTTGTGTTTTACTATCATAACAGCCACAATAATAGCAATTATAACAATGACACCAATCACAGTAGCTATGATAATTGGTTTGCTGATACCATTGCCACTACCCATATTGTCCATATCTGTCATATCTTCTATGGGCATAGGTTCTGTTACATTTAATATAAAATCTCGTTTTTCTTCTATTGTTTCTCCACTAGCATCATCATAGCTTACAATAACACTGACAGGCAGTTCTCCTGTTGCTGTTGCAGTAAAAGTTGCCTCATAATAATCACTTGAACCAGATTCTAAATTACCAATGTATGTATTTCTATTATCTGTTTGAACATCACCTTCAATACGTATCATTAAATTATTTAATGTTACTTTTCCAGTATTATAATAACTGAAATTGATTGTAACAGGCATACCCATTTCAATTTGTTCTGGTAATGTATATTCATCAATATCTAATTGTGTGACTTGTTTTACATTAATGCCTAATAATTCTTGAGAAGTGTATTCATTGCCGTCTTGGTCTTCATATTCAAAATTAACAGTTAATGTATATGTTTTTGGTTGAGCATCTGGCACAACGTAAAGACGAAGTGCTTTGTCTACTTTTCCTTTTGGTACAATATCATCAAAATAAAATGTATTACTGCTATTTACAGGTGTAAAAATATTGCCTGTTTTTTCTGTATCAGAAGATGTTTCTTCTGTCATAGTCAAAAACATTTTAATATTGTGTACAGATTTTTGTTTATGACTGTTCATTAATGTCATAGTCAAGTCAAATTCATTTCCCGCCATAACAATAAGTGGGTCGCAAACATAATCGCTTACAATAATTTTAGGTTTACTTTTTTGTTCGTCTTCTTCCTCTTCTTTATCTTTTTTAGCATTAGATACATTTACACCTGCATATTGTTTCAATGTAGTTGCTTTTCCAGAAGAAGATTCGTATTCTATAGTAAACTCTACTGGATAATTTTGTGTAGACGCAGAAGAAGTACCTGCAAATGTGAATGAAAAATGAATTGTTTCATTGGGTGCTAATGTTTTTATATTTTTCACGCTTGTAGATTTTGGTACAACAGCACCACTTTCGCCCATACCTGATGCTGTTACTTTTATATTTTTTGCTTCCCCTTCTCCAGTATTAATTAAGTCGAAAGAAATTTCAAAATTTTGATTTACTTCATAAGTGCCAGAAGGTTCTGTCATATTTCTAATTTCAATACTAGGTTTTTCTGTACTGCTACCACCTACATTGATGTAATAATTTTGAGATTTATCATATGAACGTCCAGCCTCATCTTTATATGTAATTTTTAATGTAATAGGATAAGTACCTCCTGCTATTTCACTTCCTGCAATCAAAGGAAATGAAAAGCTTTGTGTACTTCCAGATGGAATACGTGAAAAATGTTTACTGTCTAAACTGTTATTTACACTAATACCATCGCTGGAAAGTCCTTCTAATGTCAAATTTACTTCATGCATAGTAATAAAATTATTATTTGTAATTTGTCCAGTGATTGTTGTAGTATCTCCTGCCTCTATATTGGAAGGTGTAATTGTTACATTTTCAAATTTGAAATCAGGTTCACCAGATAAATTATTTACTTTTAAATAAATTGTATTGGTACCTGTAAATTTAACATTATAAGCATTAAAATAACTGTAATTTAATGTTACAGGATAGTTTTTGGTTGTAGCTGTTCTTTCTACATCTACGGTTAATTCAATTTCTGTTTCACTTCTTGGTGCTAATGCAGAAAGTCTGTTTTCATTTCCTTCAAAACCTACTGTAAAAGGCGTATTATCAATATCTGTAAATGTAGGTTGTATCACAATCGCCTTAGCACCATAAGCACTGCCATTTCGTAATTTAATTTTAACAGTATTTGTTTTACCTGCTGTTACTTCATAAACAGGTCCATTGATTAATATAATTTCTGGTTGTGCTGCATTAGGGTCTACATATTCGTTGTCATCATCATCTGTTATAGCAAAAACAGTAGCTGGCATCAATACAATTTGTAATAAAAACAGTATTGATAAAAAAATACTTGTTAGCTTTTTTCTCATTGTGTTTCTCTCCTTTCTTCTACTCTTTTTCTATTTTGATTTTGTTCTATTTTTTCAATTTTACCATCAGAAAGATGTATAATTCTGTCTGCATATTCTGAAATTTCTAAATCGTGTGTAACAATAACAAGTGTTTGTCTATTTTTTTGTGCTAAAGAAGTGATTAAATCCATCATTTCATATGTTGTTTTTGTGTCAAGATTTCCAGTAGGCTCATCAGCAAAAACAACTTGAGGGCTGTTTATAAATGCTCTAGCAATGCTGACCCGTTGTTGTTGTCCACCACTCATTTCAGAAGGTTTATGATTAGCACGTTCTGAAAGTCCTACGGCCTCCAACATTTTCATTGCTCTTTTATTTCTTTCCGCAGCAGGTACTTTACGAAATATTAAAGGTAATGTGACATTTTCTAATGCTGTTAATGTAGAAAGAAGGTTATAAGATTGAAATACAAAACCTACATATTGTTGTCTGAATTTTGCTAATTGGTCTTCATTCATACGTTCCATATGACATTTATTAAATATAATATTGCCTTTTGTAGGTTTTTCTAGTCCTGCAATAAGATTAAGCAATGTGGATTTACCTGAGCCAGATTTTCCCAATAAACAACATATTTCACCATAAGAAATATCTAAGCTAATATTATTGATAGCAGGTATTTTTTCATTGCCCATACGATATATTTTTTTAACATTTCTGATTTTGATAACCTGTTCTGCCATAATATACCCCCTTTCCAGTATATTATTGTACTATTTTTTAAGACGAAAAAACCATAAAAAAAGTTTCAATCATAAATACAAAACAGTATTTTATAATGCTTTGTTCATGATATACAAAAAAACCACTATTATTATAAACTAATTTTGTTACATAATTATTAAAGTAACAGGTTTAATATATTACGATTTTCTTACGATTATATTGGTATTATTTGGAATGAAATATTGCAATGTAATATTTATTTTTTTAAGAGAGTGTAATTAAAATAATGAAAAAGGAAATACTAATAACAAAGGAGATGTTATTAGTATGGAATGTAAGAAATGTGGAGGAAAAGAACATAACAAAAATGGGTTTGTAAAGGGGCATCAAAGATACAAATGTAAAAATTGCGGATATCAATTTGTACCAACTTTACAAAAATGTTTTGATGAACAAACAAAATTAATTGCTTGTTTATTATATATAAGTGGATTGTCATTAAGAACAATTGCAAGATTACTTCATACTTCCGCAACAAGTGTATTAAGCTGGGTAAGAAAATTTGCGTTAGAGAATTATGAAAAACCACAGCCTAATTCAGAAGCTGTAATAGTTCAGTTAGATGAAATGTGGCACTTTTTACATTTAAAAAAAACAAACTTTGGATATGGAAAGCTTATTGTATTGATACAGGACAGCTTATTGATTGGGAATGTGGCAATCGTGATACGAATACTTTAAAAAGATTACTTCAAAGATTAAAAAAGTGGAACATAAAAATTTACATTACAGATAACTGGAACTCTTATAGCGAAATTATTCCAAGAGAAATGTTATTACAAAGTAAAAAGTGCACTCATCCTATTGAGAGAAACAATTTTCGTCAAAGACATTGGTTTGCAAGATTTAGAAGAAAAACATGTGTTGTGTCCCGTTCTTTACAAATGGTTGATTTAACTATGGCTCTTTTTGCCAAATTTCATTGTAATTCCTCTTTTTCCTTTTCTTCATTATTTACTTAACACTCTCTTTTTTAAAAATAAACGTAAACATTTTATATTTTTTTGCGTAATGTTTTAATATATATATTTTTGAAAATTAAGTCATGACATTGACAGAAAAACAGTTTTATTATAAAATGATATTTGTTTTTTATATATAATAATATGAATAAAAAGGGGATTGGTTAGTATGGGGGAATCCTCACAAAAACTAGCAAAAAAAATGCTTGATTTTCAAATACAATGGGGACAATGGCATAAAAATATGGTAAATCAAATATTTAATATCAATGGTAAAAGTAATATTGATTTAACAATACAGCAATTTATCATACTTATGCTAATACATAAAATGGATATTAATTCTGTTTCTCAAATAGCATATTTATTAAATTTAAGTAAAAGTAGTATTTCTTTAACACTTTCTAAAATGGAAAAAGAGGACTTATTGCAAAAAGTACCTGCTCCAAAAGGAGATGATGGTAGAAAAGTCTATTTATATATTACAGAAAAAGGAATTTCTGCTTTAGAAGAAAGAGAACAGAAAACATTACAGTTTTTTACAAAATATTGTGAAAGTCTTTCAAATGAAAAAAGGGAAGATTTAGAACAAGGCATAGAAAAATTAAGTCATGTTTTTAAATGAATCATATACAATACAAAAAAGTATTCTGTTACTTTAAAAAAACAACATTTTGCTGTTTTGATATAAATTTAATAAAATATCAAAAAGTATAAGGAGGAGAGCTATATTATGAAAAAGAAACATACAGCCATTTTAATTGCATTAGCACTAACAATGTCAATGGTTGGCTGCAAAGCAAAAACAGAAGAAATTGTGGAAGAACCAGAAGAAACAGCACGTGCTATAGAGGTAGTAACACTTTCAAACGATTCTATAACAAGTGAATATACTTATTCTGGAAAAGTTGCGCCAAATGAACAGGCAAATGTAATGAGTATTGTAGGAGGAAAAGTTGCACAAGCAAATTATGATATAGGAGATACCATTTCAAAAGGTGCAGTAATGTTTCGTATGGATACAGCAGATGTAGAAAATCAAATTAATGTACTAAGAGCCTCTTTATCTGCCGTAGAAGCAAGTATTACATCAGCAAAAACAAATTTAGAATTAGTAAATGGTGCAACAATGCAGTCACAAATTGACGCAGCTAAAAATGCTTTAGATAGTACAAAATTAAATTTAGATAATGTAACAACAAATTATGAAAACAATAAAGTGCTTTTTGAGGCAGGAATATTATCACAAACAGAAATGGACCAAATACAATTAGCTTATGATAATGCGCAATTATCTTATTCTCAGGCAGAACAGAATTATGATTTAGTGGCAAATCAAATGCCAGCAGAAAATCAGAGAAAAGCAGAAGATGCCTATAATTCCGCAGTAGCACAAAAGGCATCTATTGAAGCACAAATTAAAAGTGCTCAAAAAACAATAGGAGATGCAACAGTAACAGCACCTATTTCTGGTGTGGTTACAGCAAAAAATATTGTATCAGGTACAGTACTTTCTCAGGCAAGTCCTGCTTATGTTATTACAGATATGAGCAAAGTAAAAATTGATGTTGCTGTAACACAGCAAGTCATTAATACATTATCTGTGGGACAAAAAGTAGATGTTATACTTTCTGCAATATCACAAGAACCTTTTCAAGCGACTATTACAACAATTAATCCTGTGGCAAATACACAAGGAACATATGATGTTCAAGTAGAGTTAAATAATGCAGATGGTGTATTAAAAGTAGGTATGTTGGGAGAAGTATCTTTTACAAAAGAAAGTGCAGAAAATACGATTGTATTGCCAAGAAGTTGTGTTATTGAAAAAGATAATGAAGTTTATGTATACATAGAGGAAAGTGGAAGGGCGAAGAAAGTATTAGTAACAACAGGAATTGATACAGGAGAAAATATACAAATTACAAGCGGATTAGAAGAAGGTATGAATGTTGTTACAAAAGGACAGACATATCTTTCTGATGGAGATGCAGTACAAATTGCTGAAAATAATGTACAAAGTGATATAGAAAATACTGTTGCAGATGACGAAACAAATTCAGAACAAATAAAAAAAGAAAATCCTATTGATAGTGATTCCGAAAAGGAGGAATAATGAATGGGTTCTTTATCTAAAATATCAATACTCCGTCCTGTTACAACAGTTATGTTATTGTTGATGGTAATATTGGGTGGTATATTGGGATATAGTGGGTTAAGTTTAGCAATGATGCCTACAATGGATATTCCTATTGCATTGGTTAGTACAACATATATAGGTGCTGGTCCAAATGAAATAGAAACACTGATTTCAAAACCAATAGAGGAAGCATTATCTTCTATTAGTAATGTAGATACTGTTACATCAATATCTTCTTCTAATAGTTCCATTGTATTAGTGCAATTTCAAGATGGTACAGATATTGATATGGCAGCAATTGATATGAGAGAAAAAATTGATATGATAAAAGGTTCTTTACCAGAAGACGCGAATGACCCTATGGTATTGAAAATGGATATCAATGCACAGCCAATATATGTAGGTATTACAAGTGATAATTTAGACTTGGCACAATTAAATGATTTGTTAGAAGAAAATATTGTGAATCGTTTAGAAAGAATAGAGGGTGTATCTGCCGTTAATCTTTCTGGTGGTGATGAAAATGAAATACAAATTACATTAAATCCAGATAAAATGGATGGATATGGTTTAACTGCACCACAGTTAGCACAAGCATTGGCAGCAGAAAACTTAAATTTACCATCAGGCAGCATTTCACAAGGAAACAGCAAATTGCAAGTTAGAACAATGGGAGAATTTAAATCACTAGATGATATTAGAAATGTAATGATTTCTACAGGAACAGGTGCAGTAATGCCATTAAGTGACATCGCACAAGTAGAAGAAGTGGTGAAGGAAAGAAGTTCTTATACACTTGTTAATGGAAAACAAGGTATTTTAATATCTATTGATAAAAACTCCACAGCAAATGTAGTAGAAGTAAGTGATTTAATTGCAGAAACATTAAATAAAATAGAAAAAGAATATCCTGAATTAAATATATTAATGTTGACAGATACAGCAGATTATATTAAGTTATCTATCAATAATGTTACACAAACTGCATTTCAGAGTGCCATTATAGCGGTTGTTATACTGTTTTTGTTTTTGAGAAATCCAACTACATCATTAATTATAGGTGTATCTATACCAACATCTATATTGGCAACATTTGCACTGATGTATGTTTCTGATATGACATTAAATGTAATATCAATGGGTGGCATCACAATAGGTATAGGTATGCTTGTAGATAACTCTGTTGTTGTTATGGATAATGTATTTAAATATTGGGATAAAGGTTATTCAGCAAAAGAAGCGGCTATGATAGGCTCTAAAGAAATTGGTATGGCTGTTGCAGCATCTACATTGACAACAGTAGCAGTATTTTTGCCTTTAACATTTGCAGAGGGTACAATAGGACAGTTGTTTAAAGATTTATCATTTACAATATGTTTTGCACTTCTTTCGTCATTGATTGTATCATTAACATTTGTACCTATGACTTGTGCTCAACTTTTAAATAGAAGAGAAAAAAATAAAAAGGAAAGAAAAGGCTTTATTACAAAAGTATTAGATGCTTGGGGAAGAGGTCTTGAAAAATTAGATAATTTTTATAGAAAGGTGCTTGTTTGGGTACTTCATCATAAAAAAAGAAGTATGTTACTTGTAATAGCTTGTTTTATAGGTACATTGGCTTGCGCTCCTCTTGCTGGTTTTGATTTTATGCCAGAAACAGATGAAGGTTCTGCCTCTATTTCCATAGAACTTCCAAAGGGTTCTAAATTAGAGGAAACACAGAATATTACAAATGAAGTAGTAGAAAGAATAAAAGATATACCAGAAATTGATTATTATTATGGTATGGTAGGTTCTGGTATGGTTTCAAGTGGTACAGACTCCTCAACAGTTATGATTAGTTTGGTAGAATTAGAACAAAGAACTAGAAGTACAAATGAAGTTTGTGACGAAATGAAAGAATTACTTTCTAATATTGCAGGGGCAGATATTACAATTAGTGCTTCTAGTAGTGCTATGGGTTCTTTTGGTGGCTCAGATATTTCATTTAATATAACAGGTTATGATTCTGATACATTACGTCAGGTAGAAAATGAAGTAGTTGATTTACTTGCTACAATACCAGGATTAGTAGATGTAGAAGGTTCTTCAGAAGATGTTGTACCAGAAGCACGTGTTGTATTAGATAGAAAAAAAGCATCACAATATGGCATTACTACATCTTCACTTGCAAATACACTAAATACAGCTGTTTCAGGCTCTGTTGCAACACAATATAAAGTGAATGATGATGAAATTGATGTTAGAATACGATATGACCAAAATAGAATGAATTACATAACAGATTTGACAAATATTACAATACGTTCTAACACAGGTGCTTCTATACCATTGACAGAAGTAGCAAATGTAGAAATTACAGATGGTGCATTACAAATTAATAGAGAAAATCAGAAGAATTATGTAAGTGTTAGTGCAAATACAAAAGATATTGATACCAGTACAGCACAAAAACTCATTGATGAAAAATTGTCGAGTTATCCTTTCCCAGAGGGATATGAGTATGAGTATGGTGGTACAACAGAGCAAATGCAAGAAGCATTTACAAAATTAGCACTTGTGTTGATTGTAGCTATTGTATTGGTATATATGATTATGGCATCGCAATTTGAGTCATTGATATATCCTACTATTGTTATGTTTTCTATGCCTTTAGCAATTACAGGTGGTATATTAGGACTTTTGATAACAGGAAATACAATTACTGTTACATCATTTATGGGATTTATTATGTTGATTGGTATGGTTGTTAATAATGCTATTGTATTAGTTGACTATACAAATCAGTTAAGAGAAAGGGGTATGAAATGTTTTGATGCATTGGTAGAGGCAGGTCCGAGCCGTTTAAGACCAATACTTATGACAACATTGACAACAATCATTGGTATGCTTCCTATGGCATTAGGAACAGGAGAAGGTACAGAAACACAAAAATCTATGGCAATTACTATTATATTTGGTATGGCAATATCCACAATCGTTACATTGATTTTGATACCTATATTATATTTGGGAGTTACAAATTTTAGAAATAAATTGAGAAGAAAAAAACCTCCTAAAGATATGTATAATGGAGAAGAACAAGATTATAGTAAGTTTAATACTTCTGTAAAAATACCAGAGGATAAAGTAAGACCAGACACAAGAGATGAAAAATACAAAAAAGAAAAAGAGCGAAAGAAAAAGAATAAAAAATCACCAGTTACAAATGACGGAGGATATGAGGTATGAAAAAAATAGAAATTATTATTCGTCGAGAAAAAGTAGATGAGGTGAAAAAAAAGTTATATGAAATGGGTGCTACAGGTATTATGCTTTCTAATATTGCAGGATATGGGCAGGACGAAGGATATGTACAAAGATACCGAGGAAAAGAGTGTAAATTTCAAACTGTGCAAAAAATAAAATTAGAAATGGTAGTAAAAGATGAACAAGTAGGACCAATTATACAGATAGTTATGGATTTGGCGCGTACAGGACACCCTGGCGATGGTAGAATATATGTATATGATGTTTGTGAGGTGGTTCGTATTCGTACGGGAGAAAGAGGTATTGATGCACTCTAATCATTTTATAAAGTGTAATTTAATGATTTAATATAAAACACAGTTGAGCAGTTTTGTTCAACTGTGTTTTTCTATTTAAAAAAATTGTTGTAATACTAAAAATTGTGATAAAATAAAGCCAAAATTATTTTTAATAAAGGTATAAATTTATAAAATAAAATCAAGTAAAATATTAAGGAGAGAATGATATTGTGTCAAAAAATATATTATAAAAAGGGAGAACATGGCATTATAATTGTTGCTTATGATGGAGCAAGTACATTGATAATACCAGACAATATAAAAGGTATTCCAGTAACAGAAATAGCAGAAAATGCTTTTTCAGAAGAAAATATAAAACATACAAACCATTTAGAAGAAATCACATATTCTGAACAGCAATATTGTTTTATAGAATGGCAAGAGGATATTAAAATAGAAAAAACAAATGCTTTACAAAAAGTTATATTACCTAATAGTATACAAAAAATAGGAAAGTCAGCTTTTTCTTATTGTAGTGCATTAACACAAATTGATTTACCAAAATACATTAAGATAATACCAGAGCGATGTTTTTCACATTGTATAGCTTTAAAAGAAATTAAAATACCAGAATCTGTAACAGATATTCAGAAATATGCTTTTCATGATTGTATAAAGCTAGAACGTATTTATTTGCCAAATAGTATTTCTGTATTGGGAGATTATGTTTTCTATAATAATTATTGTTTGTACGAAATTGTGTTGCCAGAAAATATTTTTGTGGGTATGGGTGCATTTAAAAATTGTAAAAGTTTAAAAAAAGTAATGTTACAAGGAAATACAGCATTTTTAGATGTATTTGCTGATTTGGAGCAGGAAGTGGAAATGCATATTATTAATATGCCAAAAGAACAGAAAGGATGTACAAAGGCAAAATTGTTTTTTCCTGACTTTGAATATGAATATATGGAAAATTATCCAGCAAGACAATTTAAACAGATGAATTATGGCTCAGGCTATTTATATCATCAATGTATACACAATTCTGGTATTGATTTTATTCGTTATGATGATTTATTTTCTATGGCAAAAAGAGAAGAAACAAAATATATTGCATTGGAAATTGCCTTTAACCGTTTGCAATATCCTTACAAATTAAGAGAAAAAAATGAAATGGAATATATGGCATTTTTAAAACAAAATATATTATTTGCAGTAAAATCATATTTACAGGAAATAGAAAAATTATATTTCTTATCAAAATTGAATGGTATTTTTACATCTGAAAACATAGATAATATTATTGATATTGCAATACAGCAAAAGAATGTACAAGCAATTAGCTTTTTAACAGATTATAAAATGAAACATTTTGGCATTAATAAAAAGTCATTTGATTTATAATATATTTGTTTGATTACTATATTTTTTTATATGAAATGAATAAAAAATAAAATGTATAAAAGGAGGTTTTTATGAACGATACAAAACAAAAGTTAATTGCTATTGGCAAAACGATATTACAATATTCCAGAAATGAATTATATCTATCTATGCGTTTTTTAGATATTGCACTTAGTGCATTACAATATGAAATGAATTTAAGTACATTATATTTAGGTACAGATGGCAGAAAAATATTATTTAATACTCGCTATTTAATGCAACTTTATCAAAGTGATAGAATACTTGTAAACAGAGCATATATGCATATGCTTTTGCATTGTGTATTTCAACATATGTTTCATAGAAATAAAAGAGAAGAACAATATTGGAATTTAGCTTGTGATATTGCTGTGGAATCTATGGTAGACCAGTTTAAAGTTTCTGCTCTTTCTATGACAATATCAGATAAAAGACAGGAATTATATAATTTACTTCATAAAAAATTAAAAGTTATTACAGCAGAAGGAGTTTATATACAATTATTATATATGTCTGTTTCAGAATTACAGTTATTAGAATTGAAAAAAGAATTTTGGGTAGATGACCATAGTTTTTGGCAACAAGATGAAGAACAAAATGAAAATGAAGAACAACAACAAAATGAACAGCAAAATACACAACGAAATGACCGAAATCATACTATGACAAAACAACAACAATTATTGGAACAATGGCAGGATATTAGTCAAAAAATGAAAACAAATTTAGAAACATTTCAAAAAGATATGGGGGAACAGGCAGGAGAAATGCTTCGTTATTTGAATATAAAAAATAGTCAAAAATATGATTATAGCCGTTTTTTACAAAAATTTGTAACACGCCGAGAAGAAATACAAATTGATGAAGATGCTTTTGACATGGTATTTTATACTTATGGATTACAAATGTATGGTAATATGCCATTTATTGAAGCACTAGAGTATAAAGAAGTGGAAAAAATAGAAGAATTGGTGATTGCTATTGATACATCAGAGTCTTGTTCAGATGACATTGTAAAGCGTTTTTTAGAAGAAACATATAGTATATTGCAAAATAAACAAAATTTTTTTAGAAAATTTCATATACACATTATACAATGTGATGCAAAAGTACAGTCAGATATTGTAGTAACAGACCAGACAGAATTAAAGCAATATATGGAGCAATTTGTTGTAAAAGGGTCAGGAGGAACAGATTTTCGTCCAGTATTCCAGTATGTTGATAATTTAATAGAACAGAAAACATTTCGACATTTAAAAGGTATGATATATTTTACAGATGGTTATGGTATATTTCCTAAAAAACCTCCTTGTTATGATACAGCATTTGTGTTTGTTACAAAAGGAGATAATGTTGTTACTGTTCCGCCATGGGCGATTAAAATAATATTGACAGAGTATGATTTATTAGATATTCATAAACCATATCAAAATATTAACTAATATTACAAAATCTGAGTATGAAAAATATATAACAAAGAATTTAAACTATATAATAATAAAATGTATTTATAATATATGAAAAAAGCGAGGAAAAAACTTTTATGGAGAACTTCGTTTTCTTGATAACAAACAGAAATAAAAATTATTTTTAAAATTACTCTTTTTGGACACTACCAAAAAGTTTATAATACAGGAGGAACAATATGGACATTAAAAAAGCAAAACAAGAAATTAAAAATACAATAAGAGCCTATTTAAAAAAAGATAGTTATGGTAACTATAAAATACCTATTGTAAAGCAAAGACCTATATTGCTCATAGGAGCTTCAGGTATTGGTAAAACTGCTATTATGGAGCAAATTGCAAGAGAGTGTAATATAGCTATTGTTTCTTATACCATTACACACCATACTAGACAAAGCGCAATAGGCTTACCTTTTATAAAACAGAAAATATATGGTGGTAAACAATATTCTGTTACAGAGTATACTATGAGTGAAATTATTGCATCAGTATATGAAAAAATGGAACAAACAACATTAACAGAAGGTATTCTTTTTATTGATGAAATTAATTGTGTTTCTGAAACATTAGCACCAGCAATGCTTCAATTTTTACAAAATAAAACATTTGGTACACATGCTATACCAAAAGGTTGGATAATTGTTGCAGCAGGGAATCCTCCAGAATATAATAAATCAGTAAGAGAATTTGATATTGTAACACTAGATAGAGTGAAAAAGATAGAAGTAAAACAAAATTTTGAAGTATGGAAAGAATATGCTTATAAAGAGTCTATTCATGGTGCAATATTGTCTTATTTAGAAATCAAAAAGGATAATTTTTATACTGTTGAAACAACTGTTGACGGAAAATATTTTGTAACGGCAAGAGGTTGGGAAGACCTATCTCGTATTATGGAAGTTTATGAAGAATTAAATATGACAATAGATGAAGATGTAATATATCAATATGTGCAACATAAGGAAATTGCAAAAGATTTTGCTAATTATTTAGATTTATATTATAAATACAAAAATGATTATCACATCAATGAAATTTTACAGGGAAATATTACTAAAAATGCTTTAGAAAAGTTGTCTAATGCTTATTTTGATGAGCGATTGAGTGTAATAGGGCTTTTACTCAGTCGATTGGGAGAAAATTTTAAAAATATATATTGCACTAATTTATTTATTACATCACTGCATAATATATTAAAAGAATTAAAAAATGATATGATAGAAAGTAAAGAACTGCCTTATGAAATACTATCGAAAACAATAGAAATACAAAAGCAGATATTTCAAAAACAAAAAACAGCTAATTTATTGGATACATTAGAAATACAAAGCAGCATTATTGTACTAGATATATTACAAAATTATCAAAAGGAAATAGAGCAAAAAATAATCAAAAATGGTAATGAGGCATTTGAATATATCAAACAGCATTTTAATGTACTACTTCAAAAAAGAGAAAAGGAAATCACACAAACAACAGAATATTTAAACAATGCGTTTTTATTTTTAGAAAAAGCATTTGGGGAAAATCAAGAAATTGTAATATTTATTACAGAATTAACAAGCAATTATTATAGTATAAAATTTATAAATGAAAATGGTTCTGAAAAGTACTATTACTATAATCAGTCTCTTTTGTTTCAGCAAGGCAGAAAAGAAATACTTCAAAAAATAGCTGAAGTAACAGAAGAATTAAAAATGATTTAAATTATATAAAATAAAGGCAAAAATGTATTTGTAAATTGATAAAACAAATTTACAAATACATTTTTTTATAATTAATTATTTTGAAATAGATTGTTTCATTTCTTGTATATATTCTTGAACATATTTTACACAATCATTTCCGTATTTTTCACAAATTTCAACAATAGCAGAATCTATAATCATACCGTCTGCTTGTTTTGCTATTTCTGCTGCCTGTTGTGGTGTAGCAGTGCCAGAAGCTATAACACAAGGAATATTTTGTGATTCCTTTATCAGTGCTATAATATCCGAAATATCTGTGATAATATGAGAGTTTGTTCCCATCACACCAGAAGAAGAAACGCAATATATAAAACCATCTGCTTGTTTTGCAATCATAGATATTCTTTGTGAATCAGTAGGTGCAATTAATGAAATTAAATTGATATCATATTCTTTACAAAGAGGCAAAAATTCTACTTTTTCCTCAAAAGGTAAATCTGTTATTATCAAACCATCAATACCTAATTCTGCTGATTTAGATATAAATTTTTCAGAACCATAACTAAATACAACATTAGCATATGTCATAAAAGCAATAGTAATATTTGTATTTTGTCTGATTTTTGAAACCATATCAAATATTTTATCTGTTGTAATACCATTTGTTAATGCCCTTAAATTTGCTGACTGCACTACATCACTTTCCGCAGTAGGGTCGGAAAAAGGAATACCTAATATAATAAAATCTGTGCCTGTTTTTTGCATGGTATATATCAGTTCTTCTGTAATAGCAATAGAGGGGTCACCACAAGTAATAAATGGTATCAGTGTTTTCCCTTTTTCAAATACTTTTTTTATATTACTCATTAATATTTTCCCCCCTATATTTTGCAACAGATACACAATCTTTATCTCCACGCCCAGAAAGATTGATTACAATAATTTTGTTTTTATCCATATTTGGTGCAATTTTCATAGCATGAGCAACAGCGTGAGCACTTTCTAAAGCAGGAATAATGCCCTCTACACAAGATAGATATTCAAATGCTTCTACTGCTTCTTCATCTGTAATAGGCACATATTCTGCTCTACCTGTATCATATAGCCAAGCGTGTTCTGGACCAATGCCAGGGTAATCCAATCCAGCAGATATAGAATATACAGGAGCAATTTGACCATAATTATCTTGACAGAAATAAGATTTCATACCATGAAATATACCAAGCCTACCTGTTGCGATTGTTGCAGCTGTTTCGGCAGTATGAACGCCTCTACCTGCCGCTTCACAGCCTATTAATTTTACAGATGTATCTTCTATAAAATGATAAAAAGCACCCATAGCATTAGAGCCACCGCCTACACAAGCTAATACAACATCAGGTAGTCTATTTTCTTTTTCAAGCATTTGCTGTTTAATTTCTTTTGAAATCACGGACTGAAAATCTCTTACAATAGTAGGAAAAGGATGAGGACCCATAACAGAACCTAATACATAATAAGTATCATCAATGCGGTTTGCCCATTCTCTCATTGTCTCTGAAACAGCATCTTTTAATGTTGCTGTACCAGATGTAACAGGGTGTACTTTTGCACCTAAAAGACGCATTTTATATACATTTAATGCTTGACGCTCTGTATCTTCTTTACCCATAAATACTTCACATTCCATACCCATAAGAGCGGCTGCTGTCGCTGTGGCAACACCATGTTGTCCTGCACCTGTTTCTGCAATAATGCGTGTTTTACCCATTTTTTTTGCCAAAAGTGTTTGTCCTAATACATTATTGATTTTATGAGAACCTGTATGATTTAAGTCTTCTCTTTTTAAATATATTTTTGCTCCGCCCAGTTTTTTTGTAAGATGTTCTGCATAATATAAACGGGAAGGTCTGCCAGTATAATTTTGAAACAATTCTGATAATTCTTTTTGAAATTGTGTATCATTTTTATAATGATTATAAGCCTCCTCTAATTCTATAATAGCGTTCATAAGTGTTTCAGTGATATACTGACCACCATGCACACCAAAGCGTCCCTTAGACATTGTTTTTCTCTCCTTCTTAATATGTTTCATTGTTTTAACAGTATAAATAAAATACTTATGATATGTATTTTTTAATATCCACGGAGCATTTTTAATGTTTGTGCTTTGTTTTCTGCTCTCATGAGTGTTTCTCCTACTAATACTGCATTTGTACCGATTTCTTTTAATTGAATAACATCTTCTGGTGTTTGTATACCGCTTTCAGAAACAAATATACAGCTTTCTGGTACGATATTTCTTAATTTTTGACTTTGATTCATGTCAATATGAAAAGATTCTAAATCTCTGTTATTGATGCCTATTATTTTTGCTCCTACATCTACTGCCTTTTTTACTTCTTCTTCTGTGCGTGCTTCTACTAATGCAGAAAGTCCTAAGCTATGTGCTAATTCTAAATATTCCTCAAGCTGTCCTTCTTTTAATATGGAGCAGATTAATAATATAGCAGATGCGCCTAATAATTTTGATTCATAAATCATATATTCTGAAACAGTAAAATCTTTTCTTAATACAGGTATAGAAACATTTTCAGCAATTTGTTTTAAATATTCATCTTTGCCCAAAAAATAATAAGGTTCTGTTAAGCAAGATATAGCATTTGCACCAGCTTTTTCATATTGTTTTGCAATATCTAAATAATCAAATTCTTCTGCAATGACACCTTTGGAAGGAGATGCTCTTTTTACTTCACAAATAAATGACACATCTTTTGATTGTAATGCTTTGTAAAATGGAAATCCTGTGTTTGCGTCCATTGCTTGTGCTTTTTGTTTTAATTCTGCAAGAGGGTGAACTCTTTGCGCCTCTGTAATTCTTGTTCTTGTTGCTTTTACAATAACTTCTAATATATTTTCCATATATATCACCTCTTAATATATTTTAGTATAGTTTAAAAAACTATATTTTTTCACTTGTAAAAAGTTATTCATTTAATATAAATTATTGAAAATAAAAAAACGCCCATGACAATAAATATTGTCAAGGGCGGGTTAATTTCCCGTGGTACCACCTTGTTTTACAGTAGATAAAACTGCACACTCTGCGAAATACAATAATATTTCCGACAACTAACGTATGTCTTACGTTACAGAATACTCAACAGTATACACTGTTTTTGACTGCACCCTCAACGGTCCATTTAACAAGCTGCATACTATTTGGCTTTCAGCATCCCAAACTCTCTGTAAGTGCATATTTTGTTTTTATCTCCGTATCAACAGTTTTTCTATATTTATTTGAGTCATATTATAACACTGCTAAAAAGTGCTGTCAATAATAAATATGAAACATTAAAAATATTGGTGATCATTATGAATATTTTTTGAAAAAACTACTTGACAAAAAATTTTTAATCGCATAGCTTTTGAAACAATATGAAAATAATACATTAAAATTAAGGAGGAAATATATTATGTATCATTCAGTATGGAAAAAGAGTCATTATCAAGCAGGTTTACGTTATGGCAGTATGTTTACAGTGAATCCATTGTCACATTTTGAAAGGAGTGCTGAAAAAACAGCATTTACTCAAAAATGTATACCATTATATCAAAAATATTATGCTGAAATATTAGAGGAAATAAAAGGTATATCTGAGGGATTGCATATGCAATGGGAAACGGTTGCAGAATTTTTGTTTACTATGTATTGTTTTGTACCTCAAAATAGGTGTTCAAGTTTTGCTTTTTGCAGTAATGGTAAAACAATATTAGCTAAAAACAGTGATTTTTTAACATTTGTAAAAAAATTATGCGATAGTCCTTATTATAGTATAGAAGGAGGGTATCGCTTTGTTGGCAATACTACTGCATGGACAGAAATAGAAGATGGTATGAATGAACATGGGCTTGCAGCAGCTTTAACATTTATATATCCTACTCAAATTATGCCAGGTCTGAATGCTGGTATACTTGTAAGATATATTTTGGAAAAATGTAAAACAACACAGCAAGCTATAAAAGTATTACAAGAGTTTCCTATTGCCTCTGCGCAAACAATTATATTAGCTGATAAAACTGGAGATATTGCACTTGTAGAATGTAATTGTCAAAAAGTAAATGTGATAATACCACAACAGAACAAAAATGTTGTTTTTGCAACAAATCATTTTATCTCTGATACTATGAAAGTTTATCAGTATCATGGAGAAGATGATTGTTATTCTCGTAAAAGATATGAAACATTATCATATGCTTTTGAAAATAATTATGATATTTCATTGCAATTTGTTATAGATTTACTTTCAGGGAAAAAAGGCTTTTTATGTCAGTATGATAAAAGTGAAGGGATAGATACTATATGGTCATCTATATATGATTTGACAGAACATAAAATTTATCGTGCAGAAGGAAATCCTAAAACAAAATTTTTTCGTGAGGATAATAGACTGCAAAAAAGAAAATAGTTGTTTAATATGAAATGATAAAAAAAATCACAAAATATAGTATAAAAATTACATTGATATTTCTTTATTTTATGATAATATAGTAATATGCTGTAAATATTTTTCAATATTAAAGGGGGACAATAAAATAATGAAAAAGGGGATAACTTTTGTACTTGCATTTTCTATGCTTGCAAGTATACCAGTTTATGCACAGATACCACAATCATATTGGCAATATCAAGTACCATTTCAAAATGCAGTAGCATCAAATAATAAACAGGAAATATTAAGCACATCAAATGCAATTATTGATATTTTTAAAGATTTGCCTGTGGATAATGATAAAGCAGGAATATTATTTATTGCTTATGAGGCATTATATCCTGTGTATGAGAGTATGGGACAATATAATAAAGCAATAGAATGTCTAAAGGAATATGTGAAATATGGGGAATATCTTCATTTTGCAGATGCAGTAAAAATTGGTACAAAAAGAATAGAAAAAATAGACCCTATGGTTGAAGTATATGCTTTAACGAAAGATACATCAAAAACACCTTATTATGGCATGAAAAATGAACCAAAAAGTGGTACATATTGGGGCAGAGTACATTCTCAAGTATCGGATGAACCGATTGCAACAGAAAGTGCAATGAGTTTTTATGTGGAATGTTTGCAAGAAAATATAAAAGATTATGATTATTTGATTAGACCATATGATGATGGAAAACGTATGATACATATTGCATTCAATATGCCTAATGAAAATGCCACATTAAATAGTGTATTGCAATCTTCTTCTGATGCATATTTAAAGAGTACTATGGAATATTTATCTACATTAAAAAGTCCTGTATTGCTAAGAATTGGCGGAGAAATGAATGTCTGGACAAATATTGCTGACCCTCAAACATTTCAGCAAGCATATATTAAAATTGCAAATATTGCAAGAAATACCGCACCAAATGTAGCACTCGTATTTTCACCAAATGATATTTCAAACTGGAATACAGATATACAACGCTATTATCCAGGTGATGCTTATGTAGATTGGGTTGGAGTTTCTCTTTATACTAATAAATATCAAAATGCAAACAACCCAAAAGCAAATGAAGATTTTAGCGAAATGTTTTATGGTAATGGAGCATATTCTAATCCTATTGCAAAATTAAAAGAAATAGTAACATTATATGGGCATAAAAAGCCTATTATCATTACAGAAGGTGCTTCAGGACATACTATAAAAGGAGGCGAAAATTTAACAGATTTTGCAAAAAACAGAATGAATATACTTTATACTTATGTCAATATGGTATATCCTCAAGTAAAAGGTATCATTTATTTTGACCAAGATATGAATGATTCAAAATATGACTATGCTTTAAATCATAATGCTACAGTAAAACAGCAATATATTACTTCTGGTGAAAACAATAAAGCATTTATTTCAAATGATAAAGCAGAATATGCTTATGTAAAAGCAGGAAGTTACAAAGATAATTTAGCAGAAATCAATTTGTATACTTATTGCGTATTACCAGGGAATATTATTGTATGGACAAACTATTATTTAGATGGCAAAAATATTGCCTCTCCAAAAACAATACCATTTCCTTGTAGTATTTCTTCTGATTCTTTAAGCGTGGGAACACACAGCTTAAAAGTAGAAATAAAGGGAGAAAATGGATTTTCTAATATAAAAGAGTATAATATTGTAAAAAGTGCAGATGGTATGGTGAACATTACTTCAAAATGAATATATAAAAAATTAACTGAGAAAACTTTTTTATAGTTGAAAAAAGTTTTCCCAGTTTAAATATACTTAAATGAAAATTCTTTATTTATTTTAATTTTGGGCAATAGAAGGTATAAATGGTTGTTTATTTGGTCTACCACCTTCTGTTGCAACATATGTCATCAATTCTTCATATAATATTTTTGCATTTTTAATAGCAGTATCTGCTATATCAATACCTTGTTTTGTAGTATATTCTGCTGCTTTTTGAGGGTCTTGTGCATATAATTCTAATACTTTTTTGTCTATTTCTTTTTGATTTGCTATCAATTCATTTTGATATTCTGTCCAGTATTCTCTAACAGAAGCACCAAATTTTTCTCTGTTTAATTCTGCCAATGTAGCAACACTACGAAATACCCAATATGCAGAATCTGGACTATAATTTAATGAAGTATTTTGATATGCCGGGTGTGTATTTGTAATATTTCCATATGTTGGAAGATATACAGAATGTTCTGCATTTCCCATAGCAAGCCACATAATGCCACCTAATTCTGAAGGATATTCAGGTTTTATTTGAAGTATATGACATTCAGCTTGCCTTTCTGTACCAATTTCACGCACATCTGCATTTTCTGGTAAATTAGCATCTAGTTCTGTACCTTCATAACGATATTTTTGTAATTCCATAATATCTTCTAAAGATACCTTTTCATCTGGTGTGATAAATAAATCAAATACTTTTTTATTATAAGAAACTTTTTGACTAGGAGCTAAAAAGTTTTGTCCTCCCCATAATCTTTGTCTGTTTCCTTCTGATAATTCTTCTGCATAAGAAAGTGCAGTATGAAATTTTCCTTCATGTTCTTTATAAAATTGATTTTGTTGCGCAAATGTAATCAAATCTTTGGAAGCAATTACATTTTCTGTATCTTCTAAATTTACATCTCCCAACATAAAACAGTTTGGAAATAGCATACAAGCGTCATCAGGTACTTTTATAGCAGCATATCTATGACCAGTATAAATTTCAATATACCATGTTTCATTACTGTCACCAATTACGAGAATATTTCCTTCAGCAGAACCTTTTTCCTCCACAATAGACGCAAGTAGTTCTACACCTTCTCTTGCAGTTTTTACCCTTGGCAATAATATAGAAACAATATTTGCCTCTCTAAATCCGTCGGTAACAAAAGGGTCTGCTGTTTCAGCGGATTCATTTGGCTGAGCAGAAACAGTGGCATCTACAAATACACCAAATTCATTAAATCCTATTTCACCATAAATACCATCGCCTTCTACATCAGCATCAGGTACATAAGTATATTTGTAGGCATTTTCAGGTTGTGGATAAGTAAATCCTGTATTTCTGTCTAAAAAAGTTGCTCCTTTTGCATATTGCACAGCAGGTTGTACTAAATATCGTTTTGTATGTCCTCCTCCAATGTCTTCTGTTCTTGCTATAAATGTTGTACCATCTTCAGACATATTTTTGCCAACAATAGTAGCTGTACAAGCAAGTGCAGAAACACTGCTTGAAACAACAAGCAATGCTGTAAGCAATAGTCCCCCTATTCTCTTTTTCATTAACATTCCCTCCTTAAAAATAATGAATTCTGTTGGTAATATGATTTTGTTTTATGTCATTAAACAAAAACAATTATTTTTTGTACAATTCTACTATTCATATTAATCTAACAGAATAAAATAATAAATGATTAACCTTTTGTATTAAAACATATTTTTTTATTATTTTCAATGATAATTGTAAAAAGCATTGTATACCGCTTTCATATTATGTTGTGGTATAGCATATACATAAATATGATAAAGTATAGAGGAGTGCTGATTCTTGAAAACATATATAGAAGAAAGGGCTGTTGAAATTGCAAATTTTATGATACATTCTAATGCTACTGTACGAGAAACAGCGAAAAAATTTGGTATTAGTAAAAGTACAGTACACAAAGATATTACGGATAGAGTAGAAAAAATTAACCCTGATTTAGCAAAAGATGTACGTCGTGTATTAGAAATCAATAAAGCGGAAAGACATATCAGAGGTGGTTTAGCTACAAAAGAAAAATATTTGCATAAATTAAAATAAAAATAGATTTTTAGTATTATTAAAAAACAAGAATATAATTTATTTTTATACAAAGCAATATGAAATATTGATAAAAAGGCACAAGTTTTATTGTGCCTTTTTGTAATGCATATTTATTTTAATAGGAGGTCTTTAACGAATTTGAGTGCATTTTATTTATATGGGTGATTGCTTGACTATTTTTATACTTTAATCCAATTTTATAATGCTTATACTTGTGCTAGAAAAGTCAGCACTTGTATTTCCAGCCACTAATGTAATAGTTTCTGGTGGTGCTACTACAGAAAGTATTGTATTTCCAGATAATGTTGCATTATCTCCTGTTGCAACAATGGTAGCAGAAGATGTTGTTGCAATTATGGGTATTCCACCATTTGCTAATGAAAGTGTAGCAATTACTGGCAATGTAGAACCAACTACGTTACTTGTTATACTATCATAACGAATTGCATATATTCCTGTTTCATTTATTATGAAATTTCCAGTACCAGCAGTATGCTCTATTGCTGTACCGATTGCAGTTTGATTTGTTGCAAATGTTAATGCTGCATTTGCTGTTGCAGGTGTTTGACTTGGTGCATTAACAGCATTTAATACATTCGTTGCAATTACACCAGTTGGACCAGTAGGACCGGTTGCACCAGCAGGACCAGTAGCGCCAGCAGGACCGGTTGCACCAGCAGGACCAGTTGCGCCAGTATTACCAGTAGGTCCAGTTGGACCGACAGGACCTTGAAAACCTTGCACACCTTGTGGACCAGTTACTCCTACTGCACCTGTATTACCAGTAATTCCTTGTGGACCTTGTGGACCTTGCAATCCCCTTGGACCTTGTGGACCAGTTGGACCTTGTGGTCCAGGACAAGGTATACAGCCCGTATGACTAGGACAATTGTTACAGCAACCACATCGATTATTTGTATTATATGATGTTGCAGCATATCTGTTATAGTTATGATTTTGCATATTATTCCTCCTTTTGAGGCATTTATTATATTTGTAATATATGTATAGCTTGTCAAAAAAGTGACTATTGTTTAGTATTTTTCCATATAAAGTAATTAAGTTTTCATAATAAATGTCGATAAAGTCAATAAGGTAACTGTAAAGTATAAAACTAGGTTCTGTTAACTTAACATGAAAATAAAAATACGAAAAAGACTTTTAAAAATAC
>OFHA01000765.1_pt1 | contig 25964 bp, 23 predicted proteins | sample 1521891 | NCBI WGS metagenome assembly OFHA01 (sample SAMEA3504089, study PRJEB24116) | mouse gut metagenome | biome: mouse gut; feature: mouse-associated habitat; material: faeces | place: Denmark | collected 2011
TTGTGAGAAGATTGGTGTATGTAACTTTGCGGTACTGCTTCAGATAGTCCAGATGTCGCTGTCCCCATGTGCCTATTGGCTGTTCTTTTTCAGCGGGTACGGTCAAGCACGGTATTAAGTAATTTCCTTGTCGCTCGTACTTGCCGCCCAGTTTTTCAAATAATGATTTTGCCATTTTGTAATTCCTCCAAATAAGATATTCACTTCACATTGCTGTGTCTGTTGCCTTAAACAAATTTTTGCATTTTCTCCTTATCTGGTTTCATTCATATATCAGCAATTCTATGAAAATTCCGTAAAATTACAGCAGACAATGGAAGAAAAATTACAGAAATTAAATTACTGTAATTATACTATTGACACCGGTTTTGTGCAATGATAAGGTAAATGTATAAAAAGAAAGGGGAATGACTGAATATGAAGACACCACAGAAAACATTAGAACCGCTGGGAATTAAGAAATTATCCAAGACAGAGCTGGAATTTATGGAGGTTATCTGGGCGCATCCGCAGGGCATCCGCAGCGAGGATATTTATGCAAAATTCAGCCAGGCGCTTGGGACAAAATCTACCATCCTGCACAGGATTTCCGGCAAGGGGCTTGTAACGGCTGTCCGCGATGGCAGGCACCATATTTATATGCCGAAAATTTCACGTGAGGAGTATATGCAGGCCTTTTTTCAGGAAAAGCTGTCGCGCGAGTTTGGCATCACATCCTTTGAAGGGCTGGCTGCGGCGTTCTGCGGCAGGACAAAGCTGCGGCCGGAAGAAAAGGAGCGGATAGGAAAACTGCTGGAGGAATTAAAGGATGATGACTGAGTTTGCTTTGTATCTGATGGACAAGATGGGACATATGTCCTGCTACATCATGAATCTGGTGCTTGTGGCGCTGCTTTCCGTGTCTGCGGCCGGCAGCATCTTTTACCTGTGCGCCAGGCTGTCTGTAGGAATTCTGCGTGAGCGGCACGGGGCATCTGGCCTGTACGTGCTGATGCGTGCATCGGTTTTGTTTTTCCTGCTTCCGGCAGTCCTGCTGGCAGCCGGCACGGCATATGTCCGGGCGCGGCCGGAGTGGGGCATATTAGAGACACTGGGAGGAGAAGGCACTCTGGATGTTATCTCCCATGAGAGGTATTCGGGCTTTCTGATGATCTGGAACCCAAAACTGAGCACAGCCAGGCTCCTGGCCTTTGCAGCCTGGCTGTGCGGGTTTGCGGCGGTTTTCCTGTTTCAGGCCGTGCGGGAACGGGCTTCCCTGAAAAAGATACGGGCCGCATCCGCGGAATGGAAGGATGCACCCGTCCTGGAAGCCTGTGCGGCACTGTGCCGGGAGCTTGGTATCCGCAGGAGCATCCGCATTTACCGGTGCAGCCTTATCGCTTGCCCGTTTTCTGCGGGCATTCTGCACCCGGCAGTCTTTTTCCCGGCGGGGATGACGTGCGGGGAAAAGCTGCACTTTACGCTCAAGCACGAGCTGGTACACTGCAGGAGAAAGGATGTCGCCTGCCGCCTGCTTATGATGCTGGTACGGGGAATACACTGGTACAATCCGTTTATCGGCTTTCTGGAAAGGGATTTTTTTCACTGCAGCGAAATGGCCTGTGATGAAAAGGTGCTGGAACATGCAGATTCAAAGGAGCGCTACCGTTATGCAAAGCTGCTTCTGGAAATGATGGAAGAAGAAAAGGAGGAGAGGATATTGAAAATCAAAACCGGATTTACTGGAAGGAATGAAAAAGAAGCGGAAGAAAGGATGGTACATATCATGAAGGGAACAGGGAAAGCGGCAGGACATGCCGCAGCATGGATGGCAGCCTGTGCCGCACTGCTTTGCCCGGCAGTCACGTTTGCGGCGTCGCAGGCAGTCTGCTCGGCTGACAGCTATATTGCAAGGAAGGCAGAGGAGGAAATTAGCGTTGTAGAGGAAATGAATATTCCGGTGTATGCGGAGCATATGGAACACCGGGAGCTTACGCAGGAAGATATTCTGGACTTTGAAAGGCTGCGGCTGATTGGGAAAGGTTCTACAAATATCAGTGTTTCGCTGTCAGACAGCAGTGCTAAGAACCTTCTGGCGGTTTCGCTCAGTAAAGGGGAATGCGTAAGAGTTTCACTATGTTCTGGCAGTAGGCAGGATTCTTTTGTGGCCGGAATTAAGGATGCAGAAGGCGTACAGACATATATCTATTCAGCAGATGGTTCTGTGATGCATGATTTTTATATAGGAAAAACGTCTGACTATATTGTATTTGTCCGGAAAATAAAAGCGGCAGATGGAAGAAAGATACAAATTAATGGTAATGTCAACATTTATAATTAGGATTTTCTTATATTCAAAAAGTAACAGGTAACAGTTCAGACAAGCTGACCTGTTACCTGCAAAAATCCATTGAAAATCGCTTCGCGATGGGATTTTTGCACTCCTGAATCATGTTCTTACGGTCTTTGCAGCAGGGTGCAAAGACCTGCCTGAACTGTTACTTTAAATTCCATATCGATTGTGAAATAATGATGAAACCCTTGCGGACCGTGCATATTTGCACTATAATATACGGGAGCGTGTCTTAAAAATGCTTCTGGAACGGCAGATGTTCCAAAAAGCTTCAAAGGACAAAAGATATAGAAAAGATAATTTCGGGAGGCAGTTTCAATATGAAATTCAAAAAAATAGCAGCGGTTCTGCTGACATCAGTTATGGCATCCTCATTTGTGGCAGGATGCGGGAGTTCGGTAAATATCGATGCGGCAGCGGCGACGCTGGATGACAAAGAAATTTCCATGGGTGTTGCAAACTTTATGGCACAGTGCCAGGCGGCGCAGATGGATTCGTACCTGCTGGCGTATTATGGGGAAGATATGTGGAATTCTGATTCCGGGGACGGCACGACAATGACAGATTCTGTCAAAAAGGGCGTGATGGACAACCTCTGGGAATTTTACGTGCTGGACGCGCATGCGGCTGATTACGGCGTGGAAGTGACAGAGGAAGAAAAGTCAGCCATTACGGCAGCAGCTGCAAAATTTATATCCGATAACAGTGCGGATGCCGTGCGTGTCATGAATGCTTCGCAGGAGAATGTCGAAGAAATGCTGCGGCTTTATAAAATCCAGGATAAAATGCGCGATGCGATTGAAGCAGAAATCGATACCAATGTAACAGACGCAGAGTGTGCGCAGAAGACCTTCAGCTATGTGAAATTCGAAAAGCCGCAGGAAGGCGGGGAGTCCGGCGAAACCGAAGCTTCCCAGGATGCGGACGCCGAAGGCGAAGAACCGGAAAAGACGGCAGAAGAAGTAAAGGCAGATGCACAGGCACTTTTAGACGGCGGGGCAGACAATCTGGAAACAGCTGCGGAAGCTGGCAGCTATACTGTACTGAAATGCTCATACGGCCCGGATGACCTGGAGGAAGAAAAAAATACGACGAGCCTGGATGTGGAAATATTGAAGACAGCAGACAAGCTCAAAGACGGCGTCATGGCAGACGCCCTGGCGGAAACCGATGACAGCTATTATGTTATCCGCATGGATTCCGTGGATGATAAGGAAGCCGCAGAAAAGAAAAAAGAGTCCATCCTGTCACAGCGGCGCAGCGAGAAATATGACGAAGTGCTGCAGAAATATAAAGACGACAGCAAGTGGACCGTCCATGAAAAAGAATGGAAGAAAGTAAATTTTGAAAATCTCTATACCATAAAAACCGCAGAACAGGAAACAGCAGCCGATGACGGCACAGCCGGCAGCACAACAGCTGATGACGGCGCAGCAGGAACGGAAGGCAGTACAGCAGCTGATGACGGTACAGCAGGAACGGAAGAAGGCCAGGAACCACAGACAGCAGCCGATGATGGTGCAGCTGGTACAGAAGAAGGCCAGGAACCACAGACAGCAGCTGAATAAATGCGGCAGCTGGCGATATCAGGAATAAAAAAACAGGAAAGACAGATACTGTAGCTGCGGTACTGTCTTTCTTTGCGGGCATACAGGGTGGAGTTATGAAAAAGATATTATATTTCTTAAAAGATTATAAAAAAGAAAGCATTCTTGCACCGCTGTTTAAGATGCTGGAAGCGGTGTTTGAGCTGATTGTTCCGCTTGTCATGGCGGCAATAATTGATGTGGGTATTGCACAGGGGGATAAAAGCTATGTTATCCGCATGTGCATGGTGATGATTGGACTTGGCGTTATCGGGCTGGCCTGTTCGATTACGGCACAGTTTTTTGCGGCAAAAGCAGCTGTCGGCATGGCAGCCCAGCTGCGCCATGCGGTATTTGCCCATGTACAGAGCCTGTCGTTTTCCAAAATTGACCAGATTGGGACATCGACGCTCATTACCCGCATGACCAGTGATATTAATCAGGTGCAGTCCGGGATTAACCTGTTTCTGCGCCTGTTTCTGCGCTCGCCGTTTATTGTATTCGGGGCCATGGTCATGGCATTTACCGTAGACGTGAAGGCGGCTCTTATCTTTGCGGTTACAATTCCGCTGCTGTCTGTGGTAGTCTTTGGGGTTATGTGCGCCAGCATTCCGCTTTATAAAAAGGTGCAGGGCGGCCTGGACGAGGTACTCGCGCTGGTACGGGAAAACCTGACCGGCGTGCGTGTAATCCGTGCTTTTCATAAAGAAGAAGAAGAAATCAGCAGTTTTTGTAAAAAAAATCAAATGCTGAATGAACATCAGCAGTATGTTGGCAGAATATCGGCATTGACGAATCCAGTCACATATGTGATAATAAATGCAGCAACACTGGTGCTGATATGGACGGGCGCGGTGCGCGTAGATACAGGGTATATTACGCAGGGCGGGGTGGTTGCCCTGGTCAATTATATGTCACAGATTCTGGTGGAGCTGATTAAGCTTGCCAACCTGATTGTAAGCGTGACCAAAGCGGCAGCCTGCGGAAAGCGTGTCGCAGAAGTGCTGGACACGGAAGGTGGCCTGCCGGCGGCACAAGCGCTGGCTGCACAGGGCAGCATGCAGCATGCGGTGCCGGACACGGAAGGCGGAAAAACCGGCCGGCCGGTTCCGAAGGTTGCATTCTGCGGTGTCAGCATGTCGTATCATGGCACGGATGAATATGCGGTATCGGATATTGATTTTAAAGCAGATGCGGGCGAGACGATTGGCATAATCGGGGGCACGGGCTCCGGCAAGAGTACGGTTGTAAATTTAATCCCACGGTTTTACGATGTGTCCAAAGGGTCTGTCAAAATCGATGGAACAGATGTCCGTTTGTATGATACCGCGCAGCTTCGCCAGAAAATCGGCGTGGTCATGCAAAAAGCGGTACTGTTTAAAGGAACTATCCGCGAAAACCTCAGGTGGGGCTGCAAAGATGCGTCAGAAGCACAGCTGGAAGCAGCACTGGAAGCAGCACAGGCTATGGACGTTATAAAAGCTAAGGAGCTTGGGCTGGATGAAATGATAGAGCAGGGCGGAAAGAACCTTTCCGGCGGGCAGCGCCAGCGCCTGACCATTGCAAGGGCACTGGTACGCAGGCCGGAAATCCTGATTCTGGATGACAGCGCGAGTGCATTGGATTTTGCAACCGATGCAAAGCTGCGTGCTTCGCTGCGCCAGCTGGATTATCAGCCGACGATTTTTATTGTGTCGCAGCGCACGTCGTCGGTACAGTCTGCGGACTGCATTCTTGTGCTGGATGACGGGGAAGTGGCAGGCATGGGCACGCATGAACAGCTGCTGGACACCTGCAGCGTGTACCAGGAAATCTATGCATCCCAGTTTCGCAGTGCACAGGGTTCACAGGGCAGCATGGAAAGGGGGCTGGCATAATGCAGGGCAGGAATAAGCAGATGCAGACCGTAAAAAAGGTGCTGGCTTCAATCCGCCAGTACCGGCTTCTGGTGCTGCTGTCGCTGCTATTTGCAGCAGTAACGGTATTTTCAACACTGTATTTTCCGATACTGACCGGCAATGCCATTGACCTGATTCTCAAAAAGGGACAGGTGGATTTTGGCGGCATTCTGGAAATCATAAAAAAAGCAGGCATTCTGATTGCCGTGACAGCTGCGGCGCAGTGGCTGATGAATGTCATCAACAACCGGATTACCTTTCAGGTTATCCGGGACATCCGGGAAGAAGCGTTCCGTAAAATAGAAGTGCTTCCATTAAAATACCTGGATGCCCATCCGGCCGGCGAAATTGTCAGCCGCATTATTGCAGATGCAGACCAGTTCGCAGACGGCCTCCTGATGGGATTTACACAGCTGTTTACCGGGATTCTGACCATTGCCGGCACGCTGTGCTTTATGCTTTCGATAAATATCCGCATTACGGCAGTCGTAGTCGTTGTCACGCCGGTATCGCTGTTTGTGGCTGCTTTTATTGCAAAGAGCACCTACCAGATGTTCCAGAAGCAGTCGCAGAGCAGGGGAGAGCAGACCGCGCTTATCGATGAAATGATAGGCAATCAGAAAACCGTGCAGGCATTTGGAAGGGAAGCCGTGGTACTGGAACAGTTTGACGGCATTAACCGCAGCCTGGAAAAGCATTCCCTGAGCGCTATTTTCTTTTCTTCGATTACCAATCCTGCCACGCGGTTTGTAAACAGCCTTGTCTATACCGGAGTTGCCGTATTCGGAGCCATGGCGGTTATTAACGGCGGACTGAGCGTTGGACAGCTGTCGTGCTTTTTAAGCTATGCGAACCAGTATACGAAGCCGTTTAATGAAATCTCAGGCGTGATTACCGAATTGCAGAATGCGCTTGCATGTGCGGCAAGGCTGTTTGAACTGATTGAAGAAGAACCGCAGATACCCGATGCCCCGTCAGCAGCTGTTTTAGAGCATGCCGACGGCAGCGTCAGGCTGGAGCATGTCAGCTTTTCCTATGAGCCGCAGCAGAAGCTGATTGAAGATTTTAACCTGCATGTGCTGCCAAGCCAGAGGATTGCAATTGTGGGGCCGACCGGCTGCGGCAAGACAACGATGATTAATCTTTTAATGCGGTTTTACGACCCGGACAGCGGAGCCATTAAAGTAAACGGCATGGACATCCGGGACATTACACGCAAAAGCCTGCGCGGCTCGTATGGTATGGTTTTGCAGGAAACCTGGCTGCGCAGCGGGACTGTCCGTGACAATATCTGCATGGGCAGGCCGGATGCTTCCGAGGAAGAAATGATAAATGCTGCCAGGGCGGCCCATGCGCACAGCTTTATCAAGCGCCTGCCGGATGGCTATGAGACGCGCCTTGCCGAAGACGGCGGCAATCTTTCCCAGGGACAAAAACAGCTGCTTTGCATTGCACGTGTCATGCTGTGCCTGCCGCCGATGCTGATTCTGGACGAGGCGACGTCGTCTATTGATACGAGAACAGAAATGAAAATACAAAAGGCATTTGCTGCCATGATGCAGGGGAGAACGAGTTTTATTGTGGCACACCGTCTTTCGACTATTGAAACGGCAGACGTGATACTGGTTATGAAGGGCGGCAGGATTATCGAGCAGGGCTCTCACCAAAAGCTGCTTGAGAAAAACGGCTTTTATGCGTCGCTGTATAACAGCCAGTTTGCAAGGTAGAAGGAAACAGAACCAGAAAGCTGCGTGGAACCATATGCAGCTTCCGGCATAATATAACTAAGAGATGATATTTTTTTCGAAATACGGAAGAATCATTCTGGCGTCTTGAATATTGAACAGTTTGTCCTGAAAAAATGGGTAAAAAGTATAAATTTTTGACATAATTTTTTTAGGAGTATTGACAAAAAAGAAATTCAGCTACTATAATTACGTGTTGATGAGGGTATGATAGAAAGAGATAGAGCATGACAGATTGAGGTGTGAGATGGAACAGTATTATGTAATTAAGGGTGGTATTCCGCTGGTCGGAGAAGTAGAGATTGGGGGAGCAAAAAATGCAGCGCTGGCGATTCTGGCAGCGGCCATTATGGCAGATGAAACCGTAACGATTGATAATCTTCCCAATGTGCGTGACATCAACGTGCTGTTAGATGCAATGGCAGAAATCGGGGCCAGGATAGACCGCGTCGATGAACATACTGTAAAAATCAATGGTTCCTTAATCCGGGAGCTTTGCGTGGAATACGAATATATCAAAAAAATACGTGCATCTTATTACCTTCTGGGCGCCCTGCTCGGAAAATATAATCATGCCGAGGTAGCACTGCCAGGGGGCTGTGATATTGGCAGCAGGCCGATTGACCTGCACCTGAAAGGCTTCCGGGCGCTCGGTGCAGATGTCTCGATACAGCACGGGCTGATTATTGCCGAGGCAGCGCACTTAAAAGGAACTCATATCTATCTCGATAAAGTATCTGTCGGGGCTACGATTAATATTATGATGGCAGCAGCCATGGCAGACGGAAAGACTATCATAGAAAATGCGGCAAAAGAACCGCATGTTGTGGACGTGGCAAACTTTTTAAACAGCATGGGAGCCAGAATCCGCGGTGCGGGAACGGATGTTATCCGCATTGTCGGTGTGGATAAATTCCATGCGACCGAATATTCCATTATTCCGGACCAGATTGAAGCGGGTACGTTTATGTTTGCGGCAGCTGCCACCAAAGGCGATGTCACAGTCAAAAATGTTATCCCGAAGCATCTGGAAGCAACCTCAGCCAAGCTGATTGAAGTCGGCTGCGAGGTTGAAGAATTTGATGATGCCGTGCGTGTCGTGGCATCCAAGCCGATGCGCCATACCCAGGTGACAACGCTGGCATACCCGGGGTTCCCGACCGATATGCAGCCGCAGATGTCTGTGCTGCTTGGAATCGCGCAGGGAACGAGCACGGTAACCGAAAGTATTTTTGAGAACCGTTTCCGTTATGTGGATGAGCTCACCAGAATGGGGGCAAATATTAAGGTAGAAAGCAATATTGCGATTATTAATGGCGTGCCTGGATATATGGGAGCCAGGGTCAGCGCGCCCGATTTAAGGGCTGGCGCAGCGCTTGTCATAGCAGGGCTGTCTGCGGAAGGCATTACGGTGGTGGATAATATCCACTATATCGAGCGCGGCTATGAGCAGTTTGAGAATAAGCTTTGCGAGCTGGGAGCGCAGATAGAAAAGGTATGCTCGGAGAAGGAGATTCAGAAATTTACGCTGAAGGTAGGCTAGAGCGTGTTTGCTGGTATTCATGGCAATCGCACTGCCTGTCCATCTTAAATTCGCTTCGCGAATGGGATTTGCCCACTTCGGAATCACTTTCTTACGGACTTTGCAGTGAATGCCCCTGGGGCAGACACTGCAAAGTCCTGTGTGAACAATAACTGCGGCTGTGCAGCATGCAAAAATTGTCAGGATTTAGCATTGACTTTTTCCCGGAAATGTTGTACTCTCATACTGGAGCGTATAGAGAACGTCAGATACAGACACGCTCCAGGCGTTAGATTTGAGAATTCGAAAATTGCATACGGTTTTTCTCTTATTCAGAGTGATGGAGATACATAGGATCTGTGAAGTCACGGCAACCCCCGGAATCAGTGGAAGGTGCCAGCCTGAGCGAGTAATCGAACAATAAGAGGATTTGATTATTTAACCCATATTTCAGGTCCGCTTTTTGAGCGAGCCTGTTTTTTTATGATATCAGAAACTTCATTTTTCAAGGGACAATGAATGGAATCAGATGAAAGGAAAAAGTATGGAAAAATTATTATTTACTTCAGAATCAGTAACAGAGGGACATCCTGACAAAATGTGCGATGCGATTTCCGATGCCATTTTAGATGCATGCATGGAGCAGGACCCGATGAGCCGTGTTGCATGCGAGACGGCCAGCTGTACCGGGTTTGTGCTGGTAACTGGCGAGATTACGACAAAAGCACAGCTGGATATTCCGTCGATTGTAAGAAAGACGGTAGACGAAATTGGCTATAATGATGCGAAGACCGGGTTTGACTGCCATACATGTGCGGTATTCTCGGCGATAGACCAGCAGTCCGCGGATATTGCGATGGGAGTAGATAAAGCGCTGGAAGCAAAAGAAAATAAAATGACGAATGAAGAACTGGAAGCAATCGGTGCAGGCGACCAGGGCATGATGTTCGGCTATGCAACCAATGAAACCGAAAGCTATATGCCATATCCGATTTCACTTGCGCATAAGCTGTCCCTGCAGCTGGCAAATGTGCGCAAGGACGGCACGCTGCCTTATCTGCGTCCGGATGGCAAGACCCAGGTATCGGTAGAATACGATGAAGCCGGAAAGCCGAAGCGCCTGGAAGCAGTAGTATTGTCGACACAGCATGATGCGGATGTGACACAGGAGCAGATTCATGCAGATATTATGAAGCATGTATTTGACCCGGTTCTTCCAAAAGACATGATAGATACGGACACGAAATTCTTTATCAATCCGACTGGAAGGTTTGTAATCGGCGGGCCGCAGGGAGATGCGGGACTGACCGGGCGCAAGATTATTGTAGATACATATGGCGGATATGCACGCCACGGCGGAGGTGCTTTTTCCGGCAAGGACTGTACAAAAGTAGACCGTTCAGCAGCTTATGCAGCGCGCTATGTTGCGAAAAATATTGTTGCAGCAGGGCTTGCAGATAAATGTGAAATCCAGCTGTCTTACGCAATCGGCGTGGCACAGCCGACGTCTGTCATGGTTGATACATTTGGCACTGGAAAGCTGGCGGATGAACGCCTCGTTGAGATTGTACGTGAAAACTTTGACCTGCGTCCGGCTGGCATTATTAAAATGCTGGATTTAAGAAGGCCGATTTACAAACAGACAGCGGCTTACGGGCATTTTGGCCGCAATGACCTGAACCTGCCTTGGGAAGCGCTGGATAAAGCAGATGAGCTGAAAAAATATCTGGCATAGGCATAAATAAAAAATATACATTTCATGGCAAAAACAGAACCAGAACCAGGAACCTTTTTTGGATTCCGGGTTCTGTTTTTGCCATTTATTGCTTTTCAAGCATTCTGCATTTTGCATTTTAAAGAGAGGAGGCTGTTTATGAGAAAAAAATTATTATGCGCCGCTTTATCAATGGTTATGGCAATGGGATTTCGAGTCAATGCATATGCGGCAGAACCTGTTGATATTCATTTAAACTCCGCACCAGCTGGTTATGAAAGCAGTGAAAATGCGGGCGGCACCTATGTATCAGAGGATGATGAATTTCTTGTAAATCTTGATGGAACCTGGCATGATATCAGATTAAATAGTGTTCCAGAAGATTACTGCATGAAACATTTTGCAGAAAGCGGTAATACAGACCAGGCTGTTTCTGATTTTCCAGATAAATTTGATTCTGGCATTCCTGAGAGAGCAGCCCTTTTCATGCCACTGGCGGCGGTGGGTGTACTTATAATCCTTCATACTGGAATGATTCATCTCATGTATATCGGGCAAATTGCTATGGATATGTATTGAATCGGATAGCCAATGATACAAGCAATACTGATTGTACATATGGAAAATAAAAGCATTGAATTTTTCGGAACAATGAAAGAGATTGAGAAAGAAGCGGGCAAAGATTTTATCAGATGCCACCGCGCCTATCTGGTTAATAAACAGAATATAAAAGAAATTAACGATAGGGATAGATATATTGTAAGGAAAACACAGGCACACTGTCCAATTTCCAGCAGGATGTCAAGTCAGGTAAAAAACGCATGGAGATAAGACAGACCGTGTACAGGGAAGGAACAGCCCTTCCCTGTCTGGTTCTACAGCAGCTTCTGCGTAATCGCCTTTGCGGTTGCAGACCTTGCGGCTGCATATAATTCCGGATTGCGTTTGCAGAAGCCGTAAAACAGGCATTCGATTAAAAAGAGCTGTCCGGCTTTTGCAGCGATGGAACCGGACTGCAGCGGGCTTTCGTTATAGCCGCACAGCAGGATGACATCTGCAAATTCGGCTGCCCTGGATTTTGGAAAATGGGTAACCAGTATAATCGGGACATTCCGGTCTTTGGCGATATTCATAATATCTTCCATGTCTTTGGTTGAGCCGGAATAGGAAAAAAACAGAATCACGTCTTTGGGAGAGGCCAGTGCAATATTTATGGACTGCATATGTGAATCTGCAATATGGATAAAGCGGGACGATGCAGTCGAAAAACGTGCCCAGGCTTCCATAGCCATAACCATGCTGCCCCCCTGTCCGAAACAGAAGGTACGGTCTGCGGCAGAGAGCAGGTCAACTGCTTTTTCAACATCTTTTTCGTTCAGAAGCTCCAGTGTTTCATTTAAAGACAAAATGTTGGATGCATGCAGCTTGCGGAACACGCTGCTCATCGTGTCCTCGGATGTAATCGTCTCCGGGGAGTCGTCAGGATCGCCCAAATCTGTCACATAGTCTGCCTTTGCCAGCGCCAGCTTTAAGTCGTTGTAGCCGGACAGGCTCAGGCTGCGGCAGAAGCGCGTAATCGAGGCTTCGGAAACACCGCTGTTTTCTGCCAGCGTGGAAATAGACAGATACTGGACAGCAGAGGTATTCGTAAAGATGTAGTCTGCCAGTTTTTTTCCAGAGCGTGTGAGGGAATGATATTGTTCCGTGATGTATTCTAAAATATTGCCGTTCAAAATATCTCCTCCTTCTGTTTAAAGTCAGGCAGGCATGGTTATGGGCTGCTTGCAGTAAATAAGCATGTGCTGCTGTTTTTTACTGCCGTGAATGATAGCTGTTCAGGACAGCGGCTCCTAACATGCCCGCCCGGTTGCCGAGTTCTGCTTTTTTTATTTCGACATGGCCAAAGCTTGGCATTATATTCTGGTACAGCTTTTCCTTTACCTGCTGCAGGACATAAGGCTGTTCCATGACTCCCCCGCCAAGAATGGCGCAGGAAGGGTTGGCGATATGAATAATCGTAATCAGGCCGTATACAATTTCCATAATCCACGCGTCAATGACTTTTTGAACTTCAGGCTCAGCCAGATGTTCAAAAATAATCCGTCCATTGGAAAATGCAGGGTCAAGCTTTCTGGCTGACGCGGCCAGGGCGGTTGTGGAAGCATAGCGTTCATAGCAGCCGGAAAAAATATCCCGGGACGCGTCGCGGTCTTCGGGATGGACGATAATAGCGCCAAATTCCCCTGCGGAATAGCTGCTGCCGGAGTATAGCTTTCCATTGGCAAATAACGCGCCGCCGACGCCGGTTCCGTAAGTCAGGCAGACAAAGTCGCTGCGGTTTTTCCCGGCTCCGAAGGACGCTTCTCCAATCGCTGCTGCGTTTACATCATTTTCCACATCCACAGGTACCTGAAATTCCTGTTCCAGAATATCCTTTAATCTCGTCCCGGTGTAGCCCGGGATATTTTCATTTGCATAAATAATGGTGCCTTCTGCCGGGTTTACCTGTCCGGCTGTGCTGATGCCGATTCTGTCAAAAGCACAGATGCCGCGGTAACTGGCAATAATATCCTTTACACGGTTTACGACATGCGCGCCGCCGCCTGCTGCTTCGGTAGCAGTTTCGCGGATTTCAGACAGCGTTTCGTTTTCATATAATCCTGATTTGATGGCTGTACCCCCAATATCAAGTACTATTGCAGCCATAGAATACCTCCTTATATAACAGTTCAGGCAAGTCTTTGCATCCTGCTGCAAAGACCGTAAGAACATGATTCAGGTGTGCAAAATTTAAATGACTCCCCGGTGGATAACCTTATCCAGGTCCAGGTTTTCCTTTAACAGGACAATGTTTGCATATCTGCCTGGCGTGAGGCTGCCGTAGTCTTTTGTAAGACCGATGGCTTTCACGGGATTTACAGCCGCACATTTCACAGCGCTTGCCAGCGGAATGCCCATTGCTTTTACAGCAGTGCGCATGCAGTCCATCAGGTTTGTGACCGAGCCTGCAATCGTGCCGTCGCTGAGTGTGGCCAGGCTTCCTTTTACGGTTACTTCCTGTCCGCCCAGGTCGTATGTGCCGTCTTCCATTCCAGCAGCCCGCATGCTGTCGCTGATCAGGATAATCCGGTCATCGCCGAACAGCTTGAAGGTGGCACGCACGACGGCAGGGTGGATATGCACGCCGTCACAGATAAGCTCTGCCATGCAGCCGTCCGTGTCGGCAGCAGCCCCAATCGGGCCCGGGGCACGGTGGGTGAACGGCGGCATCGCGTTGTAGGTGTGGGTCAGCTGGGAAGCACCGTTTAAAAAAGCTTCCATGCAGGTATCGTAGTCCGCAGTCGTATGGGCAAGGGAAATATTGATGCTCCCGCTGTTTTTCCGGATAAATTCCATGGCGCCTTCTGTCTCGGGTGCGATAACTGCCGTGCGGATTTTACCGCCGCAGATATCCTGCAGGCGCTGCAGCATCGGTGTGTCAGCCGGATGAATGTAGCGTTCATTCTGGGCACCTTTTTTTGCAATGCTGATAAACGGGCCTTCCATATACAGCCCGCAGAAATCAGCACCATCAGGACAGGAAAAATCCCTGGCTGCTTCGCAGATTTTTGCGAGTGTTTCCTCGGACATTGTCATCGTAGCCGGGGTGATGGAAGTCACGCCCTGGCTTAATTCGTACCGTGCAATGGTGTGGAATGCTTCCGCCGTGCCGTCACAGCAGTCGCTGCCCATGCAGCCGTGGAAATGGATATCTGTCAGTCCCGGAATCACGTAGTCTTCCGCAGCATCCACAATGGTTTCCGGCCCGTCTGCGGCATCATATGCTTCTTTTGTGACAATCCTTTCATTACATGCATAAACCTCTGCGGCCATAAAAGTGCCCTGTTCTCCAAACACCTGGCCGTTTATGATTTTGAGTTTTGCGCTCATGCCAGACCACCTTTCTGTTTTACTCTGCTATGCTGCTGCAATAGCAGGAACTGGTTTTGGGAAAGCTTTGTTTTGCAGGCGGTTTTCAGTCCGGACATTTGGACAGTGCCGCTTCGTCTGCCACCAGGACAACATCCGGGTGGAACTGTAAAATCGACGCAGGCACCCTGGGAGTTACCGGGCCGTAGAATGCAGCCTTTACCGCGTCGGCCTTGTCTTCACCGCTGGCAGCAAGCAGGATTTTGCGGGCAGAAAGAATGGTCTGGATGCCCATGGTATAAGCCTGGCGCGGCACGTCCTTTTCGGATGCGAAAAACCGGGTGTTGGCCTGGATGGTGCGCTCGGATAACGTCACACAGTGCGTTTCTTTTTCGAAACAGTCAGCCGGCTCGTTAAATCCGATATGCCCGTTGTGCCCGATGCCTAACAGCTGCAGGTCTGCGCCGCCTGTGGCATGGATGATTTCGTTGTATTTTCTGCAGGCAGTTTCGCTGTCTGCTTCCGTGCCGTCCGGCAGGAAGGTCCTGTTTTTGTCAATATTGACCTTGCTGAACAGGTGTTCGTTCATAAAATAATAATAACTCTGGTCATTGTCGCGGGAAAGACCTTTGTATTCGTCCAGGTTGATGGTCGTGACAGCTGAAAAATCCAGTTCGCCCTGACTGTACCATTCTGCGAGCTGCTTGTAAGCACCGACCGGGGTAGAGCCTGTTGCAAGGCCGAGCACGCAGTCCGGCTTCATAAGAATCTGTGCGCTGATAATCTGCGCTGCCCGGCGGCTCATTTCGCTGTAGTCTTTCGCTTTGATAATTTGCATTTGAAAACCCTCCATTTGGTTTATAATATAGTTTCTGGCTGACTGTATACAGATTATACCATACAAATAAAATTCTTTCAATTAAAATGTTACAAATTTTCACGAAAAAAATAATATGAAAAATTTTTTCAAAAATATATTGACAAACTGCGAATACGATTATAGAATATAGGCATAAAATACATCATATGCATGAGGACACATCAAAGTCCATGCAGAAAAAGGAGGAGGAATAAAATATGAAGTATCGCAAGATTCTGGCAATGGCATTAAGCTGCGTAATGGCATTTTCGATGACAGCCTGCGGCGGCACAGACAGCGGAAGCGCGGACAAGAAAGAGGACACTGCGGCGAACGATGAAAAGACAGATGACCCGGGACAGGACAGCAGCGGAGAGGAAACAGGGGGAGAGACAGACCAGCCTTCGGACAGTGCTTCTACAAGCATCACTCTCTGGACTTATCCGATTGGCAGCTGGGGAGATTCTGCAACGGTTGACGGACTGATTAAGAATTTTAACGACGCACATCCTGAGATTCAGGTAACCGTGGAATATCTGGATTATACGAACGGCGACGACCAGATTAATACCGCGATTGAAGGCGGAAAAGCACCAGACCTTGTAATGGAAGGACCGGAGCGCCTGGTTGCGAACTGGGGCGCAAAGGGACTGATGGTGGACCTTTCGGACCTTTGGACGGATGAAGCAAAGGAAGCTATTTATGATTCGGTAGAGAGCGCATGCCAGAATAACGAAGGCGTATTCTATGAATACCCGCTGTGCATGACGGCGCATACAATGGCAATTAACCGCGATGTATTTGAAGAAGCAGGCGCACTGCAGTATCTGGATGAAGAAAAAGGAACATGGACGACGGAGAATTTCCAGAAGGCAGTACAGGCAGTCGTAGATTCCGGAAAAGCACAGGCAGGCGCTGTATTCTGCGGCGGCCAGGGCGGTGACCAGGGCACGCGTGCACTTATTAACAACCTTTACGGCGGTACCTTTACCAATCCGGAGCATACCGAATATACAGCAAACAGCGAAGAAAATATCAAGGCATTAGAGCTGCTCAAGGGCATGGAAGGCTTAAGCTTTGACGCATCCATTCAGGGCGGCGACGAAGTAAACCTGTTCAGCAACGGCACGCTGGCAATGGCATTTTGCTGGAATGTTTCCCAGGAAAAGAACAATGCGGAGACAATCGCATTTGACGTCCTTCCAATGGCATTCCCGACAGAAAGCGGCGACCCGAAGCTTTGCGGCGGTATCTGGGGATTTGGTATTTTTGATAACGGCGATGAAGCAAGGATTCAGGCTGCAAAGACCTTTATCGACTTTATGGCAAATGATGAAGCACAGGTTGTGGAAAGCGTAAAGGCTTCCAGCTACTGGCCGGTAAAAGACCTGGGCAACATCTATGAAGGCGACGAGCTGATGACGGAATATTCCAAATTTATCCCGTTTATGGGCGACTACTATCAGGTCGTAAGCGGATGGGCAGAAGCACGTACCGCATGGTGGAATATGCTGCAGCAGATTGGCACCGGTACCGATGTGAAAACAGCAGCAGATGAGTTTGTAAGTACAGCAAACGCAGCAGCAGGAAATTAGGAAGCAGTGCAGGAAGTTTCATTACAGCCAGGCATTTAAACTTGCGCCCCTTCCCGGAATCAAAAGCGGGAAGGGGCATTTTATGCGCAAAATGGCAGTAAAATGTATCAAATTTAGGAATTTAGGATAGAAAAAAGAGGGGGGAGGGAATCTTATGAGTACAAAGAATCCCATGAGCAAGGCGCTTATTCGCCGTGAAACAATTGCAGGCTATGCTTTTATGGCTCCGAGTCTGATTTTCTTTCTGGGGTTTGTCATCTATCCCATGGTGCAGTGTGTCATAACGAGCTTTTTTGATTCGACCATGAACCGGGAAGATATTTTCATCGGATTTGCAAATTACAGCGAGCTGTTTCAGGATTCCGTTTTTACAGGGGCGCTGTGGAATACCGTAATTATTGTAATCGTGTCTGTTCCGGTTACCTGTATTTTTTCTCTTTGGGTAAGCTCTGTTATTTATGACCTGAAAGGGCCGCTTTGTTCCGCATTCCGGTGTATCTTTTATCTTCCGGTTGTTACCGGTTCCGTTGCCGTTACGGTTGTATGGAAGTGGATGTTTAATAATTACTACGGCATTTTCAATTATATTGGCACAAATACGGGACTGCTGGAAAAAAATATCAACTGGCTGGGCGATGAAAGGTATGCGCTCGGATGTATTATCCTGATTCTGCTGACAACATCCGTAGGCCAGCCAATCGTCCTGTATGTGTCCGCGCTGAACAATGTAGACCAGTCGCTGGTAGAAGCAGCCGAAGTAGACGGCGCGACAAGGTTCCAGTGCTTCTGGAAAATCAAATGGCCGCAGATTATGCCGACAACCCTGTACATACTTGTTATCACAACGATTAACAGTTTCCAGTGCTTCGCGCTGATTCAGCTTCTGACAAGCGGCGGCCCGAACCACAGTACCGATACGATTATGTACTATATTTATTACAATGCATTTAAGCTGTACCGTTACGGCTATGGAAATGCTATGGGCGTGATTCTTGCTATCATTATTGCAGTGCTTTCCGCTGTGCAGTTTAAGATGGCCAAGACAGAGTAAGGAAGGGGGACGCAGAATATGAATCAATCAAATATGAACCGCACGGGCATTTATAAAGTGGTATCGGTAATTATCATTGGCATTTTTGCATTTTTATTTGCCTTTCCTCTTTACTGGATTATTACAGGCTCCTTTAAGACGCCTGCCGCCATCAATGCCCCGGCACCGCAGTGGTGGCCGTCCGAATTTGTCATGGATAATTACCAGAAGCTGTTTAGCAGGCAGGTGGCGCCGCTGTGGGAGTTCCATATTCCGTTTACAGAAGCCGTGTTCGCAGGGCCGGAAGTGCCGGCAGCACTACGCTGGCTGTTAAATACGGTATTTATGGGCGTGATGTCCATGATTCTGACGTGTGTTACCGCAGCGATGGCCGGCTATGCACTGGCAAAGAAGCGCTTTTTAGGCAACACAATTGTATTTTCCCTGATTGTCTGCGCCATGGCGCTGCCAAAGCAGGTTATTTTAATCCCGCTGCTGCGTGAAATGTCCTCCCTGGAGCTGTATAATACCATATGGGCCGTTATTTTCCCTATCGTAGGGTGGCCGTTTGGCGTATTTTTAATGAAGCAGTTTGCAGAGGGCATTCCGGGCGAAATGATGGAAGCTGCCAAGATAGACGGTGCCGGAGAGTGGAAGACCTTTTATACGATTGCGCTGCCGTTAATCAAGCCGGGTATCGGCGCACTGGCTATTTTTACCTTTATCAATTCCTGGAATGATTACTTTATGCAGCTGATTATGTTAAGCAGCACGAACAACCTGACCATTTCCCTTGGTATTGCCAAGCTGCAGGCAGAAAATGCGACGGATTTCGGCCTGATTATGGCAGGTGCATCGCTGGCAGCGATACCGATTATCATTATCTTCCTGATTTTCCAGAAGTACTTTACAAAAGGAATTACCATGGGAGCAGTCAAGGGATAATCGTGCGGGCAGCAGTGTGGCCCTGCATGCCAGCAGGGCCTGGCTGTGCCGGAAAAGGGGGAACGCAGGTTTATGATTTATGCAGAAATAAAAAACCTTGGAAATTACCGCGGGCTTGGAAAATACCTGGATGCTGCTTTTGATTTTTTAAGCAGCCATCCGCTGGAGCAGTTCGGGCCGGGACATTATGATATCGATGGAGAATATCTGTATCTGAATGTGTTCGATTATGAAACAGTTTTGGAAGAACAGGCGTTTTTTGAAGCGCATGAGAAATATGCAGATATCCATATGACTGTGACCGGGGAAGAAATGGTCGGTGTGTCCGATTTTTCAAGGGTTACAGTAAAGTCAAAAGAAGCAGACCTGCTGGAAGTCGAGGGGGCAGTGGAGCATTATATGAAGCTCTCTCCGGGAAAGGCGCTTGTCACCCTGCCGGAAGATGCGCACAAGGTCAAGGTGGCAGCAGGGGAGACGGCACCCGTCAGGAAAGCGGTCATAAAAGTATACGTCGGACAGGATTCGGATTCTGCCCGACAGGCAGGAAAATAAATACAGTGCTGCCAGAAGGAGCCATAAATTCTGGCAGTACCGTGCGGATGGCCCATATACGGGCATAAAAGAGTCAGACAGCTGGACGGAAGCATCTGGAGAAGGAGGGAAAGCATGAGGAATATAGAAAAATATCAGGGGATTATCCCGGCATTTTATGCATGTTATGATGAAAAAGGGGAAGTGGACGGAGAACGGGTACAGGCACTGACCGGATATATGGTGAAAAAAGGCGTGAAGGGTGTATACGTGGGCGGTTCTTCCGGGGAATGCATTTACCAGACCGTGGCAGACCGGAAGCTGACACTGGAACGCGTGATGGAAGCTGCAGAGGGAAAGCTGACGGTAATCGCGCATGTTGCCTGCAATAATACAAAAGAGAGCCAGGAGCTTGCGGCTCATGCACAGAGCCTTGGGGTGGATGCGATTGCGGCTATCCCGCCAATTTATTTTCATTTGCCGGAATATGCGATTGCGCAGTACTGGAATGATATTTCCGATGCTGCGCCTGATACGGATTTTGTTATTTATAATATCCCGCAGCTGGCCGGGGTAGCGCTGACGATGCCGCTGTTTCGCGAGATGAAGAAAAATCCGCGTGTCGCTGCTGTCAAAAACAGCTCCATGCCGGTACAGGATATCCAGATGTTCAAGGCAGAAGGCGGAGAAGGGTTTGTGGTATTTAACGGTCCGGATGAACAGCTTGTTTCCGGCCTTGCCATGGGGGCTGACGGCGGAATCGGCGGCACATACGGGGTCATGCCGGAATTGTACTTAAAAATCGAAGAACTGGTAAAGGCCGGAAACCTGGAACAGGCCCGCAGGGTGCAGTATGCCTGCAACGAGGTGATTTACGGCATGTGTGCCTGCCATGGAAATCTGTACGGCGTAATTAAAGAAATCCTGAAAATCCGGGAAGGGCTGGATATCGGCGGTGTCAGGAAGCCTCTTGCGTCCCTGGTACCGGAGGATATGGAGCAGGTAAAAAAATGCGCAGCCATGATTGACCGTGCGGTCAGGGAATTTTGCGCATAAATCTATGCAGGAAGGAGACCGCCTTGAAAAAAGAAGAATTTTTTGAACAGATAAAAGGAAAAGTGATTGTGTCCTGCCAGGCAGTGCCGGGGGAGCCTTTGTATGTAGAAGAAAAGTCTGTTATGTATCTGATGGCGCGGGCCGCAAAGCAGGCCGGGACTCCGGCTATCCGCACAAGCAGCATCCGCGATGTCATTGCCATTAAAGAAGAAACCGGGCTTCCGGTTATCGGTCTTGTCAAAGTCCAGTACGAAGGCTTTGAAAGCTATATTACGCCTACGATGAAAGAGGTCGACGACCTTGTGGCGGCAGGCTCGGACGTCATTGCGCTTGACTGCACTGAGCAGAAGCGCGGGGACGGAAAAAGTGCCAGTGAATTTATAAAAGAAGTCCGCAGCAAATATCCGCAGGCAGTGCTGATGGCCGATATATCGACTTATGAGGAAGGCGTCAATGCATGGAAGCTGGGCGTGGATATCGTAGGAACTACGATGAGCGGTTATACGAGCTATACACCGAAGATGGACGGGCCGGATTATGAGCTGGTGCGCAGGCTGAAGGAAACCGTGGATATTCCGGTTATCGGCGAGGGCCGGGTGCACAGCCCGCAGCAGGCAGTGGAAATGCTTGATGCAGGAGCATTTGCAGTTGTTGTAGGCGGAGCCATTACAAGGCCGCTTGAAATCGCACAGCGGTTTATCAGGGCAGTGGAAGGAAGGTGAAGGGGATGAAAAAGCATGTTGTCTGTTTTGGGGATTCGAATACCCATGGGTACTGCGCCGCGACGAACGGGCGCTTTGACGAAGAACAAAGGTGGACCTGCCTGCTTTCCCAAAAGCTTGGGGACGGCTATCTGGTCATCGAGGAAGGGTTGAGCGGGCGGACAACATGCTTTGACGACCCGATTCATGAAGGGCTGCGCGGACTGGATTCCATTTATGCATGCCTGATGAGCCATGAGCCGGTGGACCTTCTGATAATCATGCTCGGGACAAATGATACGAAGGAACGGTTTGGTTCTTCGGCAGCGTGCATCGCGCTCGGGTTAAAGCGGCTGGCGGATAAGGCTGCTGCTGCAAAGGACGCCTGGCGGGACGGGGAGCCGAATATCCTGATTGTCGTGCCGCAGAATATTGCGCCGGAATATGCCGGAACGGATATTGCGCATACGATGGGAAGGGGCTGTGCAGAAAAATCGCAGCAGCTTGCGGAAGAATACCGCAAAATAGCAGACCTTCTGGGATGCCATTACCTGGATGCAAACCGGGTGGTGTCCGCCGGGCCGAATGAAATTGATTATATGCATCTGACTCTGGAAGGGCACGCACAGCTGGCGGAGGCGCTGGAAGTGGAAGTGCGGGATATTCTGGGCTGATTGGGCGTGTCCGGGAAACAGGCACCATTTTTAGAAAAAATTAAGAATCTTTTCCGTGAATTTTTATAAGAAATTACAAAGCACATGATATAATAACTGTACGGGAAACATGCTGACTGCTGCGGTGTGTAAAGCACCGGGGCAGTTATTTTTTTGCTTAAAAATAAAACCTGTGCCGTCTGGCATGTCTGGAATACACGCGCTGGAAGGATGCAGGCACATAAATATGGGATGGGAGTCTTGCTGCATGAAACTGAGTACAAAACTGGTGATTTCTTTTTTTGTCATTGTATTTATGCCGATTCTGCTGGCTGCGCTGGCGTTTCTGTGCATACGGCTTATCCAGATGAAGGCAGTGGCAAATCAGAGCACAATCGATATCGGAATGCTGGCATATCAGATAGATACCTCGCAGCTTGGCGTGCTGGTGGAAGATATGGCAGTATGCATTGTGCTGATTCTGGTGGTAACCGGATTATCGATTACGGCATGGATTTACCGGGGAATCGTTACGCCGATTTACAAGCTGGAAGAAGCTGCCCAGAATATTAAGGAAGGCAACCTGGATTTTACGGTTGAGGCCGAAACAAATGATGAAATGGGAAAGCTGTGCCGCAACTTTGAGGATATGCGCCAGCGGCTGAAAGAATCCGCAGAGGAAAAGCTCGAAGCAGAAAAGCAGAACCGCATATTAATCAGCAATATTTCACATGATTTAAAGACGCCGATTACGGCTATCAAAGGATATGTAGAGGGCATTATGGACGGCGTTGCCGATACGCCGGAAAAAGTGGATAAATATATGCGCACCATATACAGCAAGGCAATCGATATGGACCGGCTGATTAACGAGCTGACGCTGTATGCCAAAATCGATACCAACCGCATTCCGTATGATTTTAAGCGCATGAAAGCGTCGGATTATTTCGACGACTGCATTGAGGAAATCGGCCTGGGGCTGGAAGCGGAGCATATCGGGCTGTCTTATTTTAATTATGCAGAGGACAGCGTGGAAATTATTGCAGACCCGGAACAGCTTAAACGGGTTATCGACAATATTATCGGCAATTCGATTAAGTACATGGATAAAGAGCATGGCCTCATTAATATCCGCGTTAAGGACGTCGGGGATTTTATACAGATTGAAATCGAGGATAACGGAAAGGGAATTGCACAAAAAGACCTGCCGTTTATTTTTGACCGGTTTTACCGGACGGATGCTTCGCGCAATTCCGCAACCGGGGGAAGCGGCATCGGGCTTTCGATTGTCCGCAAAATTGTGGAAGACCATGGCGGGAAAATCTGGGCGGCCAGCAAAGAGTCGACAGGCACGGTGATGTATTTTGTAGTACGCAAATATCAGGAGGTTCCAAATGAGTAAGATATTGATTATTGAAGACGAGATGGCAATTGCAGAACTGGAAAAGGATTACCTGGAACTGAGCGGTTTTGAAGTGGTCATGGAGACAAACGGCGAGCAGGGGCTGAAAAAGGCGCTGGAAGAAGATTACAATATGGTCATCCTTGACCTGATGCTGCCCGGCATGGACGGCTTTGAGGTCTGCAGGCAGATCAGGGGGCAGAAAAACCTGCCGATTTTAATGGTGTCGGCCAAAAAGGATGATATTGACAAAATACGCGGCCTGGGGCTTGGCGCGGATGATTATGTCACAAAGCCGTTTTCGCCAAGCGAGCTGGTTGCAAGGGTCAAGGCACACCTGGCACGCTATGAGCGGCTTATCGGCAGCGGCGTCCCGCAGAATGACATTGTGGAAATCCGCGGAATCCGTATTGATAAGACGGCCAGGCGGGTCTGGATTAACGAAGAAGAAAAGCAGTTTACGACCAAGGAATTTGACCTGCTTGTGTTCCTTGCGCAGAACCCGAACCGGGTGTTTACCAAAGACGAGCTGTTTAAGGAAATCTGGGATATGGAGTCCGTCGGGGATATTGCTACCGTAACGGTGCATATTAAAAAAATCCGGGAAAAAATAGAGCTGAACACGGCAAAGCCGCAGTATATTGAAACCATATGGGGCGTGGGGTACCGGTTTAAGATGTAGCATGCAGATATTTATAACAGGAGCTGGGCAATGTGCGAAAAAATAAAAATTTTATATGAAGATGCAGATATCCTTGTCTGTGTAAAACCTGCTGGTACTGCCAGTGAGACACGTAAAAGCGGCGAGCAGGATATGGTAAGCCTGCTGCGCAATTACCGGCATGGCAGAGGGGAAGAACCTTATGCCGGGCTTGTGCACCGTCTTGACCAGCCCGTGGAAGGGATTCTCGTATTCGGGAAGCATGCACGCAGCACGTCTGCGTTAAGCCGCCAGCTGGCCCGCGGGGGATTTTCCAAGATTTATCTGGCTGTGACAGAAAAAGCGATGCCGCAGCAGGAAGGAAGGCTTGTGGATTTCCTGAAAAAAGACAGCAGGAGCAATACATCGTTTGTGGCTGCACAGGGAGAAGCACAGGCAAAAAAAGCAGAGCTGCTGTACCAGGTGCTGGAAACACAGGCCAGGCAGGAACGGGTACAAAACCTGGTCAGGATTGAGCTTCTGACCGGGCGGCATCACCAGATACGCGTGCAGATGGCACATCTGGGAACGCCGTTAGCCGGGGATTTAAAATATGGAAGGCAGGAAACGGCCAGCCGGGGCACACAGGCAGCCGGGCCCGCACTGTGTGCATGCGGACTGGAATTTTTACATCCGGCCAGCCGGAAAAAAATGAAATTTCATATTTGCCCGCCCCAGCCGGTATTTCAGAAATTTGATTATATCTGCGGCATGCGTGGCATCTGAATGTCTTGCTGTAAAAGCAGATTTTTTATTCCATAACGTATTTTTGCAAAATGATAAAATGCTGCCAGAAGGCACGCAGAATTTCCTGAAAGTGACAGCGCTGCCTGCGGGCTTTTATACATATTAACAGGGATTTCACGCATACTTTCTGCATGAGATGGTATGAAAAAAACAATGTAAAAAAAGCAGTTTTATTATTAGGAGCCACGCTGGCCGTCTATCTGTCGATGAAATATATCCTGCCGGCTGCAATTCCGTTTCTGCTGGGCGGGCTTTTGGCCGTAACGCTGAATCCGTTTGTGGAACGGGTTGTAAATAAAACCGGACGGGGCCGTGGAATGGTGTCCATGCTGGCGATGGGAGGCGTGCTGATACTGGCCGGTGCAGCCTGTTTTTTTGCCGGGCGCACGGTCTGCACGCAGCTGGCCGGGCTGGCCGGGTATGCGGAATCTATTGAAAACGGAATCCGTGATATGTGGTGTGACGGCTGCGAAAAGATTGAAAGCCGGTTCGGAGTCCGACTGGGAGAAGCAGAGCAGCTGTTTGCGGATATGCAGAGCCGGGTAAAATCCGGGTTTCAGTCCCGCACGCTGCCTTATCTTCTGGAAAATTCCATGAGTTATGCAAAAGCAGTGTTCTCGTTTATGGGAATTATTCTGATAGCATCTATTTCCGGGCTTTTAATGCTGACGGATTACCCGAAAATTGCCGGGGCTGTCCGCAGCTCACAGGCCGGGAAGCTGGCCGTGCAGATGAAGCGGCATGCGAAAGAGGCCGGGGGCACGTATTTAAAGGCACAGGTAATTATCCTGCTCGTTATCAGCCTTATCTGTGTGGGCGGGCTGTTTCTGACAGGCAATCCTTATGCGGTGCTGGCGGGGCTTGGAATCGGGATTTGCGATGCGCTCCCGTTTATCGGTACCGGGACGATTTTTGTGCCGTGGATGATTATTGATATTTTAAGCGGAAAATATGTGCTGGCAGCCGTATACGGGATTTTGTATGTCGTTTGCAGCTTTGTACGCCAGCTGCTGGAGCCGCGGCTTATCGGCGGGCGGCT